>WBZO01000351.1_pt1 | contig 105696 bp, 67 predicted proteins | sample 5204261 | NCBI WGS metagenome assembly WBZO01 (sample SAMN12412400, study PRJNA552823) | activated sludge metagenome | isolation source: activated sludge from anammox sidestream of wastewater treatment plant... | place: USA: North Carolina | collected 2017-09 | reverse complement strand
TACAGCCACTTATACTTATGTTGGAGGTAGCGCAGCAGGTTGCGATAGTATTGTTACCTTAGATTTGACTATTAACAATGCCGTAACCGGTACTGATGTACAAACCGCCTGTGGTTCATACACCTGGATAGATGGAGTAACTTATACAGCATCAAATAATACAGCCACTTATACTTATGTTGGAGGTAGCGCAGCAGGTTGCGATAGTATTGTTACCTTAGATTTAACCATCAACAACTTTGTAACCGGTACGGATGTACAGACTGCCTGTGGTTCTTACACCTGGATAGATGGGGTAACTTATACCGCCAGCACCAATGCCCCAACCTTTACCATAGTAAACGGAGCAGCAAATGGTTGTGATAGTATTGTTACCTTAGATTTAACTATCAACAACTTTGTAACCGGCACTGATGTACAAACCGCTTGTGGCTCTTATACCTGGATTGATGGAGTAACTTATACTGCATCAAATAATACCGCCACTTATACTTATGTTGGAGGTAGTGTAGCAGGTTGCGATAGTATCGTTACTCTTGATTTAACCATCAACAACTTTGTAACCGGTACAGATGTACAAACCGCTTGTGGTTCTTATACTTGGATAGATGGGGTAACTTATACAGCATCAAACAATACAGCCACTTATACTTATGTTGGAGGTAGCGCAGCAGGTTGCGACAGTATTGTCACATTAGATTTAACCATTAACAACTTTGTAACCGGTACTGATGTACAAACCGCTTGTGCTTCTTACACCTGGATAGATGGGGTAACTTATACTGCATCAAACAATACAGCCACTTATACTTATGTTGGAGGTAGTGTAGCAGGTTGCGACAGTATTGTTACTCTTGATTTAACTATTAACAACTTTGTAACCGGTACAGATGTTCAAACTGCTTGTGGTTCTTACACTTGGATTGATGGGGTAACTTATACTGCATCAAATAATACAGCCACTTATACTTATGTTGGAGGTAGCGCAGCAGGTTGCGACAGTATTGTCACATTAGATTTAACTATCAACAACTTTGTAACCGGTACTGATGTACAAACCGCTTGTGGCTCTTATACCTGGATTGATGGGGTAACTTATACTGCATCAAACAATACAGCCACTTATACTTATGTTGGAGGTAGCGCAGCAGGCTGCGATAGTATTGTTACTTTAGATTTAACTATTAACTATGCCGTAACGGGCATCGATGTGCAAACCGCTTGTGGTTCATACACCTGGATAGATGGAGTAACTTATACCGCCAGCACCAATACCCCAACCTTTACCATAGCAAACGGAGCAGCAAATGGTTGCGATAGTATTGTTACTTTAGATTTAACTGTAAGCAATACTGTTTATGGAATAGATGTTCAAACAGCAGTAGGTAGTTATACTTGGATAGATGGGATAACTTATACCGCGAGCACCAATACCCCAACCTATACCATAGCAAATGGAGCAGTCAATGGTTGTGATAGTATCGTAACCCTTAACTTAACCATCATTAATAATGTAACAGGAGTTGATATTCAGGTTGCATGCGACTCCTATACTTGGATTGATGGAGTAACTTATACATCAAGCACTAATACACCAACTTATACTTTTGTAGGAGGTAGTGTAAATGGTGCAGATAGCATTGTTACGTTAAATCTAACTATAAACCCTACGGTTTATTCTGTTGATGCTCAAACTGCTTGCGACTCCTATACCTGGATTGATGGAGTAACATATACTGCAAGCACAAATACTCCTACTTACACTATAGTCGGTGGAGCTACTTCTGGTTGCGATTCTGTTGTAACGCTTAATTTACAACTATACAATACGTATAGTAATACAATATCTGTTCAAATTTGCCAAGGAAGCTCTTATACATTGCCTGATGGTACTATTGTGAATACCACAGGTTTGTATACCACTTCATTGAATACAGTTCATGGTTGCGACTCTATTATTAATACTAATTTGACCATTATACCTACAATCATCAATAATATCAATACCCAAATTTGTAGTGGGCAAACCTATACATTGCCAGATGGTACATTAGTAAGTGCCTCAGGAGTATATAGTGATACTTTAATTACTCCAAATGGTTGTGATTCTATTGTCACTATTAACCTGCAAGTTTTACCTGTATTAAGTTCAAGCATTTACGCTCAAATTTGTAGTGGTCATACCTACACTTTACCAAGTGGTACAATAGTTTCAACTTCAGGTATTTACAACGACACTATTATTGGCAGTAATGGTTGTGATTCAATTATTCAAGTTAATCTAAACATTTTGGCATCGAGCTATGATACTATTCAGGCTGGTATTTGCAACGGACAGCCTTATATGCTTCCTGATGGAAGCATTGTAAATGCCGAAGGAGTTTATGATGTAGTATTTACGAATTCTTTAGGTTGTGACAGTATTGTAACAACAGTTCTAACTTCAGGTGCTAACTTACAAGCTGTTGTACAAATTGCATCAAGTCCTTCTGGGCAAGTTTGTCAGGGGGTTCCTGTTACTTTTACTGCAGGCTCCATTAATGGTGGTACAGCACCGGTTTACCAATGGTTTGTTAATGGAGTTCCAGTACCGGGGCAAACAATGAATGAATTTACGGCATTTAATTTGAATGATGGCGATCAGATATCAGTACAATTAACTTCTAACGAACCATGTGTGGCTAATCAAGTAGTTATGTCAAATATTATAGTTCAGGAAGTAATTGCACCATTAACTGCCAGTGTTACCATTCTGACTACCCAAATGTTCCCTGCCTGTTCGGGTACGCCTATTACTTTTACGGCACAAATGATTAACGGAGGTAATAATCCAACATTCCAGTGGTTTGTTAATGGGGTGCCGGTTTTAGGGGCTAATAACGATACTTTAGTTATTGATTCATTACAAAATAATGATATTATTACTTTAAATGCTTCGTCCGATTTTCCTTGTATAACCAATGCTATAGCATATTCTAATAGCATTGTAGTAACCTTAACGCAAAGTATTATGCCTGTAATTAATATTACTGCCGATGATACTGTTATTTGCGAGCAACAAAGAGTTGTTGTTACTGCCCACGTTACTGGCCATAATGGTTACCCTGTTACTTATAACTGGTATGTGAATGATATTAATGTATATATAGGATCCGATAGCATATTTAGTTATATTAGTTTTAATAATAATGACATTGTTTATTGTAGTATTTCGGTTGATTATATTTGTGTCATCCCTCCGGTAGTTGAGTCAAACACTATTCGAATTACAGTTAATCCTAATCCTGTAATTGATATGGTTAATTATCAGTATTACCATAATATTTGTGATACCTTGCATTTAATTACTTCTTCCAATGTGGCTAATGCTACATATTATTGGAATTCTGATGCATATTTAAGTTGTGGTGATTGTATTGATCCTTATACCACAACAACCTCTGATACCACATGGTATTTTGTAACAATTACTGATAACGTTACAGGTTGTTTCAACATAGATTCTACGGTTGTGTATATAAATCCTGACCCTGAAGTATTTATTCCTACTGCATTTAGTCCTAATGGCGATAATAACAATGACATATTATACGTTCGTGGAAACTGTGTTAAAGAGTTGAGTTTTAAAGTATATGACCGTTGGGGTGAACTGGTATTTAAATCTCACAGTATTTCTAACGGCTGGGATGGTACTTTTAAAGGTCAAGAGCTACAAACTGGTATATATGTTTATGTGATAGATTATGTACTGTATAACGATAAAATAAAGACCGGTAAAGGAAATGTTACACTCATCAGATAATCATTATTTTAAAATGAAAATTTTTGTTGGTAAACTTTAGGTTATAATACTTCCTAATATTATAAAATTTTATCAATTTGTGAGTAGGTTGTTAGTAAATCAATAAAAAGAGCAGGGCAGAAAATTTTAACTTTGCCAAAAAAATTCTATGCCTAAAGATACCTCAATAAAATCAGTATTAATTATAGGAAGTGGCCCCATTGTCATAGGTCAGGCCTGCGAATTTGATTACAGTGGCTCGCAGGCAGCACGCTCGTTAAAGGAAGAAGGTATTGAAGTGAGTTTGATAAATAACAACCCGGCTACCATTATGACCGATAAGGTGACTGCCGATAATGTGTATCTGCTGCCCTTAACGGTACAAAGTATTATACAAGTTCTTAAGGAAAGAAAAATAGACGCTGTGTTGCCTACTATGGGAGGTCAAACAGCTCTTAACTTGTGTATTAAAGCGCAGGAAATGGGTATTTGGCAAAAATATGGCGTAAAAATAATAGGCGTTGATATTGCTGCTATTGAAATTACCGAAAATAGAGAAGAATTTAGAAAGTTGATGATTGATATTGGGGTTGGTGTAGCCCCAAGTGAAACTGCCAATTCATTTCTGGAAGGAAAGGAAATTGCTCAACGCATTGGTTTTCCTTTGGTAATCCGCCCTTCATATACTCTTGGTGGTTCAGGGGCATCATTTGTTCATACCAAAGAAGAATTTGAGCAAAAACTTACGCGCGGACTACATGCATCGCCTATTCATGAGGTATTAATTGACAAAGCTGTATTAGGTTGGAAAGAGTATGAACTTGAATTATTACGTGACAACAATGATAATGTAGTTATTATATGCAGTATTGAGAATTTTGACCCCATGGGTATTCATACCGGTGATAGTATTACTGTTGCTCCCGCTCAAACACTGAGTGATGTTACTTATCAAAAAATGCGTACAATGGCCATTAAAATGATGCGCTCTATTGGAAACTTTGCCGGAGGGTGTAATGTACAATTTGCCGTTAGTCCCGACAATAATGAAGATATTATTGCCATTGAGATTAACCCGCGAGTTTCACGTTCATCTGCTTTGGCCAGTAAGGCTACAGGTTATCCAATTGCGCGAATAGCTGCTAAACTGGCTATTGGTTATCATTTAGATGAATTAAAGAATCAAATCACCAAAAGTACATCTGCTTATTTTGAACCAACCTTAGATTATGTAATTGTAAAAATTCCACGCTGGAATTTTGATAAGTTTAAAGGCAGCGATAGACAATTAGGACTTCAAATGAAATCGGTAGGAGAGGTAATGGCTATTGGCCGTTGCTTTCAGGAAGCACTTCAAAAAGCTTGTCAAAGTTTAGAAATTAAGCGTAACGGATTAGGTGCTGATGGCCGTGAGTTACGCAATCAGGACGAAATTTTAAAAAGCCTGGAAAATCCAAGTTGGAATCGCTTGTTTCATATTTATGATGCCATGAAATTGGGTATTCCTATAAAAACCATTCAAAAACTTACCCGAATTGATGTTTGGTTTTTAAACCAAATTGAAGAACTTATTTTGCTGGAAAAAGAAATAGAAAAATGTACACTTGACAGTATTGATTATGATTTATTGTTAACCGCTAAACAAAAGGGATATGCCGATAGGCAGATCGCACATTTATTACGTTGCCTAGAAAGTCAGGTTTACAACAAACGTAACGATATGGGCATAAAGCGGGTGTACAAATTGGTTGACACCTGTGCCGGGGAGTTTGAAGCTAAAACCCCTTATTATTACAGCACTTTTGATGATGAATCGGAAATTATTCCTAACAAAAATAAAAAGATTATAGTATTAGGTTCAGGACCTAATAGAATAGGGCAGGGTATTGAGTTTGACTACAGTTGTGTGCATGGAATTCTTGCTGCTAAAGAATGTGGATACGAAACTATAATGATTAATTGTAATCCCGAAACTGTTTCAACAGATTTTAGCACAGCCGATCGTCTATATTTTGAACCTGTTTTTTGGGAACATATTTATGATATTATTTTAAACGAAAAGCCCGAAGGTGTTATTGTTCAGCTTGGTGGGCAAACAGCTCTAAAACTGGCCGAAAAACTTGACCGTTACGGGATAAAAATACTTGGAACAGATTATAAATCGCTTGATTTGGCTGAGGACAGAGGCAGTTTCAGCACTTTGCTCAGAGACCATGATATTCCATATCCAAAATTTGGGGTACTTGAAAATGCCGAACAGGCCGTTGAGTTGTCTAGTCAACTTGGTTTCCCTTTATTGGTAAGACCAAGTTATGTATTAGGCGGTCAAAGTATGAAAATTGTGATTAATGAAACAGAATTGGAGCAGCATGTAGTAAATATACTACGTGATATTCCCGATAATAAAATTCTTTTAGACCATTTTTTGGATAATGCCATTGAAGCCGAAGCAGATGCTATTTGTGATGGTGAAAATGTATATATTATTGGCATTATGGAACATATTGAACCTGCCGGAATACATAGTGGTGATAGCTATGCGGTGCTTCCTCCCTTTGATTTGAATGATGAAGTTATACATCAAATAGAAAAACATACCAAAACTATAGCCTTAGCACTTAAAACCGTAGGTTTAATTAATATCCAGTTTGCCGTTAAAAATAATATAGTATATGTTATTGAAGCTAACCCGAGAGCTTCGCGTACTGTACCGTTTATAGCAAAAGCCTACGATGAACCCTATGTAAACTATGCTACCAAAGTTATGCTTGGAACGCATAAGTTAAGCGATTTTAATTTCCAGCCTCGTAAAAAGGGTTACGCTATTAAAATTCCTGTTTTCAGTTATGATAAATTCCCTGAGGTAAACAAAGAATTAGGACCCGAGATGAAAAGCACCGGAGAAGCTATTTATTTTATTGATGATTTAACTGACGAATACTTCCATCAAGTTTATAAGGAAAGAAATTTGTACTTAAGTAAATAAAATATTATTTTATATCTTGAATTGTTAAAATAGCGAGTTACCACCTTTGTCTATTCCTTTTTATCAAAATTAAGTATTAATTTTTTTGATGGTTTACAATATTTTTCTTTTGTTTACACGTTCAAAAAAAAATTGAATGTAATCATCATATTCTGTGCAATTCAAATAGCTTATTGATACACTAAGGCAAAATATTTTTTATTAAACAGAAAAATGAGATTAGTTAAATTTGTTAACTGTTAATATTGTAAACTATTTAATTTATTATACTGTGAATAAAACCCTCGAAGAAATTCAAAATTTTGAAGGAGCCTATCCCAAACAACTCCTTGGATTATTTTTTAGCGAAATGTGGGAACGCTTCTGTTTTTACGGGATGCGTGGAATGCTTACCATTTTCATGGCAAGCCAATTAATGATGCCCGACAAACAGGCTAATTTACAATACGGTGCCACACAAGCCTGGGTATATGCATTTACTTTTATAGGAGGATTGTTTGCAGATAAAATTTTAGGATTTAAAAAGTCACTTTTTTGGGGTGGTTTAATGATGATTGTGGGAAGTATATTGCTTTCTATAGATCCAAAAACATTTTTCTTTTGGGGAATTTCATTTATTATTGTTGGAACAGGATTCTTTAAACCTAACATTTCTTCTATGGTTGGAAAACTATATAAAGAGGGGGATAGTAGGAGAGATGCCGGTTTTTCATTGTTTTATGCCGGTATTAATATTGGGGCAACCCTTGGAGGTATATTAATGATTGGAGTAGCCAAAGGTGCCATTTTGGGGTCATTGGTACCCGAACAACTAAGATGGAATGCGGCTTTTAGTTTGGTTGCCATAGTAATGATTATTAGTTTGCTTACCTTTGTTCTAACACACAAAAACTTAGGCCCTATTGGACTTTCTCCATTTGAAAACGCTGAAAAAAAGATAACAAAATGGTACGAATACTTTGTTTATTTTGGGTCATTAGCATCTATTCCATTAATTATGGTTATGGTGGCAAACACTCATTATACAGATATTTTTATGTATCTCATTGGACCATTCAGTTTGCTCTATTTGTTTTATCAAATGCGTAATTTCACCAAAACTGAAAATCATAAACTAATTGCTGCATTGTGTTTTATTATATTCTCGGTAATTTTCTGGGCTATTTTTGAGCAGGCCGGAGGGTCGTTAAGTTTATTTGCCGACAAGTATCTCAACAATAAAGTATTAGGACTTACCGTACTTCCAACTCAAGTCAACAATTCGGCAAATTCAATTTTTGTAATCATTTTTGCTGCACCTTTAGGTTTATTGTGGGTGTGGCTGTCAAAAAGAAAATTAGAACCTAATACCGTTGTTAAATTTGGTTTAGGGTTTATTTTTCTTGGTTTAGCCAACCTAGTTTATTTTAGCTTACGTTATTTTGTAGGTTCTGACGGACTTTCTTCGCTAAACGTATTTGCCTTTGCTTACTTCATTGTTACTATGGGGGAGTTATGCCTTTCTCCAATAGGATTATCAATTATGACCAAGTTGGCACCTGCTAAGGTACAAGGATTAATGATGGGTATGTGGTTTTTGGCTAGCGCCTATGGGCAGTATGTTGCCGGTTTGTTTGGAGCCAGTATTTCGCCAGATGAAAATGCTACAGTTATGGAAAAAATTAATACTTACACTTCCGGATACCAGCAATTTGCATGGTATGCTCTAATAGCCGGAGTGGTATTAATAGCTATATCACCACTCATAAGAAAACTAATGCACGATGTAAAATAATGAGCAGTACCTATCCTTTGTTCCATTCCCAAAGGTTGTACTGTTTTTTAGAGTCAAAAGCGTGACCAGATTGTTTCAAGCAGAGCATTATTTGCCCTCTATGATGACTTTCGTGAGCAATCAAATATGCTAAGAAGGTTATAGGATGTGGTTTAATTCCTTTTATCTTTCCTTGTGCCAGACCACCTTGCAGCAAGGCAGAAATTGAAGCCGCACTTTTGCAAAGCGCCTCTTTTAAAGTGTCTCTTGAAATGTCAGATTTTTCTATTTTTTTTATATCTGCCAATAATCCCGGATGAGCGGATTTCAGCCACATCAAACGTACATGATGAAGGTGTGCAAAATGTTCACCTACGTTTCTACCTTTCGAAACACATTTATCACTCAAATGTTCTTCCTTAATATTTTCCAGTATGTACAGGTTAATTCCATGATGAATCTCCCATGTTTCTATTATTTGATTCTCATCCATAGCGTTCTTATATCATGATAATTACTATTTATAATGGGTTTTGGAAACACTCTCTTTGCAAATTTAAATAATTTAAATTTTTCGTTAATTTGTACTTTAGCATTTAGAAAGAGCGCATATTCATTTTTTTAACCGGTTATTTGAATTTTTGAGTGTCCGTTACCTCCTTGAATAACCTCAATATGTATAGCTATTCTTTCTTTAAGCTCAGACAGGTGGGAGATTACACCAATTATTTTTCCCTCACTTTGCAAGTTGGATAAAGCGTTTAAAGCTACATCAAGATAGTCACTATCTAGTGTTCCAAAACCTTCATCAATAAACATAGTGTCAATACGCATACTTTTACTGGCCATATTTGCAAGACCTAATGCAAGAGAAAGTGAAACAATAAATTTTTCTCCCCCTGAAAGATTCTTTGCTGTTCGTTCTTCGTTGTTTTGGTATTTATCAATAACATAAAGCTCAAAAGGGTTTGATTTATCGTCAATTAGTTTTAGCATATATCTGTCTGACATCTTTATTAGTTGCCTATTGGCTAAGCTTACCAAATATTCAAAAGTTAGAGTTTGTGCAAAGTTCCTATAGTACTTACCATCACTTGAACCAATTAATACATTTAGTTTGGCCCATTTGTTATAAATTACTTGTTGTTTTACTTTTTCTTCAATTTTTTTGCCACTACTCTTTAAACTTTCTTCATTTGATTTTAGCACTTGGTTATTCGCTCCTACTTTTTGTGAGTATTCATCTGCTTTTCCTTTTAATTCCAATGATTTTATTTGAAGCTCTTCATTTGTTTTATTGGTCAGTTGAAGTTTTTGTATTTCTAATAATTCCGTTTTCTTCTCAATTACAATAGCTTTATTTTTCTCATATTCTGTATTTGTTTCAATCTTTTCTTTTTCTGCTTTTATTTTTCTTTGTTCGGTTTCTTCAATTATTTTATTCAAACAACTTTCTTCATCCTCAACCACCTTCTCCTGAAAAATTTCCTTTCGTAAATTTAAGAGTTTCTGTTTTTCGGTTTCTATGTCTGTTTTATCTTTTTGTCTATCATTAAATAATTTTGTCAGATTTTCAAAATTCTGATAATCTATAGCAATTGTATTTTTCAGACTTGATATTTCAAGGGTTAATTTATCTAACATAGAAACATTTTCATTCCATGTGTTAAGATGTTTTTTTAATGTTTCAATATTCTCGGCAGAGTATGTATTAAGTGTTTGTAAGAATGTAGTGTTATCGGCTAAATATTTCTCCTGTTTCTTTTTTGTCTCCTCCTGTTTAGTTTTTATTTGCGCCTCTTTTATACCAATTATTTTTTCTAAATCATCTTTTAACTTTTGGGCTTCTTCCTTTTCTTTTTGAAGTATCAAAATTTCTTTATCACGAATAGTGGAAATTAATAATTCCTTATTTGTAACTTTGGTAATTAGCGAATTAATTTCTTTATATTTCTCTTTTACATCGGCTAATACATTTTCAAGTTTTTCTGTTTTATTCTCTTCGTTGAGATAATTATAGCTAGCATCTATGTTTTTAAGCTCATCAATAATTTCTGATTTCTTTTGCCATTTTTCAGCAATTACTTTTTCTTCTTTTACTTTATTTTTAATAACATTTTCATAATCTGCAATTAATGCGGATAGTTTATTTTCATTTTGTTGATAGGCTTTTGTAAGAGTCTGTCTTTGTTGCTTTAGCGAAGCCAGTTCTTTTTCTTTCTCCCCAATTTTTGGCATATTTCCTTTTGCAAAAGGATGCTCTAATGCACCGCAGAGCGGACATTCTTCTCCATCTTTTAATTGATGACGGTGATCGTCCAAACTTTCAATAGTCTTTATTAATTTTACGTTTTCTTCCAGTAAATTTGTTTTAGTTTCAAGATTTTCAATTGACTTTTTTTCATCGTCAATCATAAGTACCAGTACTTCTCTTATAGACTCAATTTGCTTCAGCTTTATGTTCATATCATCAATCTCTTTTTGGCTTGTTAATATTGAACTTTCAACTTCAATTAATTTTTTTATATGTATGCCAAAATTGGTGAGGCTTTCTTTTTCATTCTGGAGTTCATAAAGGTTTTTTCCACCAAGCAATTCCTTTAATTCATATTTTTTTAATTCGAGTTCTTTTGTTTTTTCGGTCAAAGAATTCGTTTTATTGTCAAAAACAGATTTTGCTTTTTCGGCTTCTGTTTTTTTTACGCCAAAATCCTTTATTAATTCTGCAATTTCAGAGTCTTCCTTATTTATCTCATTTTGTGAGGTAAGGAGTGATTCATTAACTTTTTCAATGGCTGAATAATTTGAAGCAAGAGTTTCGTATTTCTTGTTTAAGCTTATCCATTGTTGCTTTTCGATAGATATTTTTTCATATTTTTCTAATTTAACTCTTATATTTTCAAGATTTTTTGAAACTTTCTCTCTCTCTTCTTGAGTTTTGGAAATACTGTAAAGCAAGGGATTCAGCAATTTTTCTTTTTCTGAAATTTTTGTGTCTAATTCTCTAACTTTGTTAAAAACAAGTTCTTGTTTCTTTTTTTCTTCTTTCACTGATTTTAAAGAAGATTCCGCTTCTTCAAAAATTTGTTGTTTAGATACAATTTGTGTTTCCAGCTCCGGTAATTTCTTTGAAGCCTCATCAATATTTGCCTGAAGTATTGAGATATCATTGAGCCATTTCTTAGCTTTTTCTACTTTTTGTAGTTCTTCATCAATTATTTTCTTTTCTTTTTCTATCTCGCTATTTTCATTCTTTAGAGCTTCAATTTCTTCTTCTGATAATGTTTTTATAGCTTGTAATTCGAGAAAAATTTTATCCAACTTCTCCTTTTCTGTTTTGTGTCGGTCAAAAACAATTTTCGAAATTTCGGCATAAATTTCTGTTCCGGTAATTTGTTCCAATAATGCACCTTTATCGTTCTTATCAGCTTGCAAAAATGCTGCAAAACTCCCTTGTGCCAGCATCACTACTTTGGTAAACTGCTCAAAACTAAGTCCAATTATTTTAACTATTTCAGTCTCGCACGCTCTAACCTGATCAGCTATTATTTTATTCTCAAAGTCAGCAATGGCACGATGTATGAGTTTTAATTTTCCTTTACTGTTGCGTTCTTGTTTCCATGAAGATTTCCATTTTTTATCGGCAACTTCAAAAATAATTTCAGCATAACAATCTTTTTCACCCTTAGTCATAACAGCGTTTTCGCTACCTGTAATATCTACTCTTGGAGTTTTGCCATATAGAGCTAATGATATAGCGTCAAGAATTGAACTTTTTCCCGCGCCTGTTTTTCCTGTAATGGCAAAGAGTCCGTTATTGGTGAACTCGGGTCTTGTAAAATCAATTTCGTTTTCGCCCGAAAGAGAATTAATATTTTTGAATTTTAGGTTTAATATCTTCATAAATTACTCTTCCTCTATGTTAAGCTGGTCAACAATTTCTTTGTACGTTTCTTGTAATTCTTTTTTTTGTTCCTCAGAAATATTTTTTTTATCAAGTAATTTGTCGAAAACATCAAATACACTGAGTTTTTCGAGTGATTCGCTGGTGTCTTTACTGCTTAATCCATCGCTAAGGTATTGGCGATTTTGTAATTTTAATGCTTCAATTTTAGAACCCATTATTTGTTCGTTTACCCAGGCTGTGAAGTCAGGCAATATTTTATCACCATTGTAAACAACTTCTACCCAAACAGAGGTATTCTCTTTTTTTATTTCTTTCAAACGGTTTTCAATATAACTTTTATCACCAACTATTGATTCTAACTTTTGGAAAACAGGAATTTCTTTGGTTTCAATTGTTGTTGCTTTTGTAAAATCAATAATATAAACACACTTTGTTTGTTTAGCCTCTCCAAAGCCCATGGGAATGGGTGAACCGCAATAGCGAATATGTTCTTTAATTTTTGACGGAATATGGTAATGTCCAAGCGCAACATATTCAAATGTATCGGGGAAAATATCACTGCCAACAGCTTCAATGTTTCCAATATATGTTTCACGAACTCCATCATCTTCATTTCTTTGCCCCCCTACAACAGATAAGTGTCCTGTGGCTATAATGGGCACTTCTTTACCTAATTCAGTTCGTATATCCTCTGCTAGTTTTGCAATTTCCTCATAGTGTTTCTTTATGTTTTGATTAATGCGTTTTGAGCGGTCTGTATAACTTTCGCCTTCAGCAAACCTGCTTATATCTCTCTCTCTCAAAAATGGAACTCCGCAAACAATAATATTTGGATTTCCTGAACTATCCCTTACCACAATAATTTCGTCTTTTATATTCTCAGTGGCATTACCAATTATTGTAACATTAAGGGCTGCTAAAATATCTTTTGGGGCATTTAAAAAGCTGGGTGAGTCATGATTTCCACCAACAACAATTACATTTTCGCAACCTACTTGTTTTACCTTAATCAGAAAATCGTAATACATTTTTTGCGAGCTGCTGCTTGGTGATACAGTGTCAAAAATATCGCCCACAATAAGCAATAGATTAATAGAATTATCTTTTATGGTATGAAGTAGCCATTCTAATAATGCCGTATGCTCCTCATGTCTTTCTTTTTTTGAATAAAGTGTTCTGCCTAAATGCCAATCAGAAGTATGAAGTATTTTCATTGTTTTAGTTCTTACCGGATTTGTTATGGAAGACAGCCTGTTTGAATAAAAACATTCTACCTTTTACAATACGGACTTTAGATAATAATTTTTATAAATATGAATTAAAGCCAATATTTCAAAGATAATAATATTTATCAATTATGACTTTTTTACCTGAATAAATTAGGGATTCCAAGAAATATACTCAGTACACCTTACAGTTGTAAAATAGTTATTTCAAAACGGACAGCGATAGATAAATTATATCAAAAAAAGATTATGTTTAGGCAATGTTCAAAACAGAATACTCATAATTGATATTTTTTCATCAATCTATAACAGCCCTCTGTGCTTTAACATGGGCTCTATTTTTGGGTCACGCCCTGTAAAATCGCGATACATTTTTCCGTATTCAATGGTATTTCCTCTGGATAACACCATATCTCTAAAACGTTGTCCATTTTCTAAGGTCATACCACCGTTTTCTTTAAACCATTCAAAAGCATCATTATCCAGCATTTCGGTCCATAGGTAGGCATAATAACCTGCCGCATAACCGTTACCCCATATATGTTGAAAGTATGATGAGCGGTAACGCGTAGGTACATTGTCTAAGAACCATTTTGTATTTTCTAATGCCTCTTTTTCATATTTATCAGGATCACTTATTTTTGTATCAGTACCAAGTATGTGCCATTGCATATCAAGTACTGCGGCAGCAACAACTTCGGTTAAATTATATCCTTGATTAAAAGATGCAGCTTTTTTAATTTTTTCAACTAAGTCTTTTGGCATTGGTTTGCCTGTTTGGTAATGTATGGCATAGTTTTCAAATATTTTAGGTTCAGTGGCCCAATGCTCATTGAATTGTGATGGAAACTCTACAAAGTCGCGTGCGGTATTGGTTCCTGATAAACTTTTGTACTGTTGATTGGCAAATATACCGTGCAGGGCGTGGCCAAACTCATGAAACATAGTGTTTACATCATCAAATGATACCAATGCAGGCTGGCCTTGTGCCGGTATGGTAAAATTACACACATTATAAATTACAGGTTTGGTTTTTAATAAGTGCGATTGTTCAACAATATTCGACATCCAGGCTCCTCCGCCTTTGTTATCACGTTTAAAAAAATCGGTATAATATAATGCCATGGTACTGCCATCTTTATCAATAACGTCATACACATGAACATCTTCATGATAAACCGGAATATCTTTTCTTTCTTTAAAGTTGATACCGTAAAGTTGGTTAGCAGCATAAAAAACACCTTTCTCTAAAACCGTGTTTATCTCAAAATATGGTTTTATTTCTTCTTCATTCAAATCATATTTTTGTTTTCTCAATATCTCAGCATAATAATTCCAATCCCAAGCTTTTAAATCAAATTTTTCGCCCGATTGATTAATAAGTTTTTGTAACTCGGCTGCTTCTTTACGAGCTTTATCGGTAGCAGGCAAAAGTTTTGTAAAAAGTGCATTTACCGCCTCCGGTGTTTTGGCCATTTGGTCAACAAGTTTCCACTCGGCATAATTTTTGAATCCAAGCAGCTTTGCTTTCTGAGCGCGTATTTCAGCAATCCGCACAATATCTTTTCTTGTATCATTGTCATCGCCTCTTTCGGCACGGTTCCATGAGTTCTCGAATAATTGCTGACGCGAATCTCTGTTTTTTAAATTAGTTAAAGCGGGCTGTTGGGTTGTGTTCTGAAGTGGAATTTGCCATTTATTTTTGTTTCCTGCAGCATCAGCATCCTTGGCTGCAGCAGCAATATCGCCTTCCGATAGTCCACTCAGTTTATCTACATTATCGGTAATAAATGCACCTGCTTTTGTGGCGGCCAAAAGTTTATTGGTAAATTTAGTGCTTAATGATGCTTCTTCTTCGTTTAGTTTTTTCATTTGAGCCACCGCTTCATCTGCCAGTTCTGCTCCGGCCAGTTGAAATTGTTGATAATAATACTCAACCAATCGTAATGATTCTGCATCGAGTTTTAGGCTCTCGCGCTTATTGTATATAGTTTTTACTCTTTCAAATAATTTTTTGTTTAAAAAAATATGGTCATGATGAGCTGCCAATATTGGCGACATTTCTTCTTCAATTTTTTGAATACTATCATTGGTATTTGCACCGGATAAGAGATTAAAAACACCTTGTACTCGCCCAAGAATAATACCGCTTTTTTCAAGAGGTATAAAGGTATTTTCAAAACTTGGCTCTTCAGTATTATTAACAATTGCGTCAATTTCTGCTTGTTGTTGTTTTATTCCCTCTGCAAAAGCAGGTCTGAAATGAATATCTTTTATCTTGGTAAAATCAGGAGCACCAAAAGGTAAGGTGCTTTCGTGTAGTAATGGATTTTCCATTTTTGTTTCAGAATTGGTTGTGTTCTTATTACTATTGTTACAAGAAATTATTGTGGCACCGGCAGCCAGAATAAAAAAGGAATAGATTGGGTTCATTATTTGCTTTTGAATTTGTTTAAAATGAAATTCCCAAAGGTAATAAAATCATAAAATAACAGAATAATATTTCCGAAAAAGTATCAAACCCTTATATAACTTTCAGTATTAGGGTTTGTACTGCTTTTTATTAATGATAACTACATTTGTTCCGGAACATCTACCCCAAGTAGTTTCATTGATGTTTTTATAATATTGGAAACAAACGAAACTAAATTTACTCTGAATTTTTTTACGCCTTCATTTTCTTCTTTTAATATAGGGTAGTCATGATAATACTGATTAAACTCTTTGGCTAATTCATAAACATAATTGGCTATTAGGGCAGGACTGTAATTTGTTCCAGCATCTATTATCGTTTGCTCAAATTCATAAATTAACTTCAACAACTCTCTTTCTTTTGAATTTATTTGAATAGAGGCGGGGAGGCTATAATCAAAATCAACCTTTCGTAATATTGACTTGATGCGTGCATAAGTGTATTGAATAAAAGGTCCCGTATTTCCATGAAAATCTATAGACTCAGCCGGATTAAACAGCATTTTTTTCTTAGGGTCAACTTTTAAAATGAAATATTTTAAGGCCCCTAATCCAACAGTTTGATACAATTTTTCTTTTTCAGCTTCATTAAAACCTTCTGTTTTGCCTAATTCCTCAGTAGTTTGACGAGATATATCAATCATTTCCGAAATTAAATCATCAGCATCTATAACGGTTCCCTCGCGTGATTTCATTTTTCCTTCAGGCAATTCAACCATACCGTAACTGCAATGGAAAAGTCCTTTTGCCCAATCAAAACCAAATTTTTCAAGAATCTTAAACAATACTTTAAAATGATAATCTTGTTCGTTACCAACAACATAAATCATTTTATCAAAGCCATATTCTTCGTGCCTTTTTATTGAAGTGCCAATATCTTGAGTAATATATAATGAAGTGCCATCGGCCCGTTGAATAACTTTTTCATCTAACCCGTCTTTGGTCAAATCTATCCAAACCGAGTTATCAGGTTTTTTATAAAAAATCTCTTTTGCCAGTCCGTTCTCTACTTCCTTTTTGCCTAATAAATAGGTATCCGATTCGTAATATATTTTATCAAAATCTACACCCAAGGCTTTATATGTAGTGTCAAATCCTTTATACACCCACCTATTCATTGTTTCCCATAAGGCAAGCGTTTCTTTATCTCCGGCTTCCCAATTCCTTAACATTTCTTGCACCTTCAACATTAAGGGAGCTTGTTTTTCGGCTTCTTCTTTGGTTTTACCTGCTTGTATAAGTTCAGCAATTTCTTTCTTATAGGCTTGGTCAAAAATTACATAGTATTTACCCACCAAATGATCGCCCTTAATTTGGCTACTTTCAGGAGTTTCGCCATTACCATAAAGTTGGTAGGCCAACATACTTTTACAAATATGTATGCCGCGGTCGTTAACTATATTTACCTTTACTACTTTTCTGCCATTGGCTTCCAAAATTTTAGCTATGGAGTAACCCAAAAGGATATTTCGTATATGCCCTAAATGTAGTGGTTTATTGGTATTGGGCGATGAGTACTCCACCAAAACAGGGATTGTGGTATTGCTTGAATTTTGATAACCATATTTCTCGTTATGAGCATTATTTCTAAAGTGCTCAATCCATAGGGTGTCGTTCAGTTCCATATTAAGGAAACCCTTCACAACGTTGTATCCTGTAAAAATATTTTGTTGATTGATTAAATTTTCGCCTATTTTTTTTGCTGTTTGCTCAGGGTTTAATCCTGAAAACTTTACATAAGGGAATACGACTAATGTATAATCGCCTTTAAATTCTTTTTTTGTTTTTTGAATTAATATATTATCAACCGCAACTGAGGTATTAAACAAATTATTGATTGTATCGGCAATAACCGATTTTACCTTACTTTCTATTGTCATAAATTATTATTAATTAGTTAGCTGTGCAACAACTTTCTGTAAAATTTCAAAGGTATTTTCTGCCATCAGATTTTGTTTGTCAAGGGTAGGATTTACTTCACAAATTTCAAAGCAACATACTTTCCCGTTTTGCACTAATCTAACACACAAACTACCCGCTTCTTTTTCTGTAATGCCGTTTCTTACAGGGGTTCCGGTACCTTTGCTTATTGATGAGTCCATACTATCAACATCAAAAGAAACATAAATGTTATGGCATGACCCTAAATGTGCCAATGCTTCGCGTGTAATTTTCTCAACTCCGTTTCTCCTTAATTCAGCCGTAGTAAAAACCTTTACCTTATTAGTTTTTAATAAATATTCCTCTTCCGGCTCTAAATCGCGTAGGGCAATGTAAACTAAATCGCGGTAGCTTATTTTAGGCCCGGCATAACCTACTTTCTTAAGTTTATTCCACAATTCAATGGTTTCTTTATCAGGTTTGTTTATTTTGTTGTTCAGGTTATCTTCGCCAAGTGAAGCAGCTACAGGCATTCCATGTAAATTCCCTGTTGGGGTGGTATAAGGAGAGTGAATATCGGCATGTGCATCAATCCAAATAGCGCCTAACCTTTGTTTTGGGTAAGCAGCTTTAATACCCGCCAAGGTACCGCCTGCAGTACTATGGTCACCGGCAAGTACAATAGGAAATTCATTTTTCTTTAAAGTATCTGAAACCGATTTACTTAGTCTTTCATAAATGTTTAACACGCCTTTAAGTCTTTTAGCGAAAGGACTTCCAACCGCTTCAAATAAAAGATGGTTTTCATGTTTTATTTCTACCGAATCAATAGATTTAAATAATGAACTGCCATAGTCCAATGCGGCAATCTTTATGGCATCAACTCCCAAGCTAGCCCCTCGCGTTCCGGCTCCTATCTCTGATTTTACTTCAATAAACTTTACTTTTTTATGCATAACTTTTATGTTTTGGTCAATTTTATTAAATGTTTAGTTCTATTGTTCTTCAAACGAATTACAAAAGTATTAATAGTTTATCTTGTTAGCTAAATATTTAATTTTCAGCAACTATTTTTTATGAAATTCTACCGACTAGTCATAACTGATAAACGATAAAAAAATAATGATTAAAATAATTAAAAATATTTTCCTTAATCGTAAAACTATCAAACAGTCTTATTATATTCGTTGCAAATTTAAGAAGAATATTATAATAGGGTAATTTCTATGATCAGTAACCGATATTTTGATTTAATCAATCAAACTTTCGATTTCCCGCAAGAAGGATTTAAAGTGGTTGATGATGAATTGTATTTTTATGATATCCCGTTGATGGACATTATAAAGCAGTATGGTACGCCATTAAAAATTACTTATCTTCCTAAAATTAGCTCTCAAATACAAAAGGCAAAACGTTTGTTTAATGTGGCTATTGCCAAAGCAGATTATAAGGGTACATATACCTATTGTTATTGTACCAAAAGCTCACATTTTTCGTTTGTGCTTGAAGAGGCTTTGAAAAATGATATTCATATTGAAACCAGCTCCGGATTTGATATTCCGATAGTCAAAAAACTATATGAGAACAAACTTATTGATAAAAATATTTATATTATTTGTAATGGATATAAGCGCCCTAATTATCTCCATCATATAGCTGAGTTGATAAATGATGGTTTTGTAAATGTTACTCCTGTACTTGATAATAAAGATGAGTTGAAATATTACGAGAAATCGGTTCGAAAGCATTGTAAAATAGCTATTAGAATTGCTGCAGAAGAGGAACCAAATTTTGAGTTTTATACTTCGCGCTTAGGTATTAAAGCTAATGATATTGTTGAATACTATCACACTCGCATAAAAGGTAACTCAAAGTTTGAGTTAAAGATGCTTCACTTTTTTATCAACACAGGAATTAAAGATACTGCTTATTATTGGAATGAACTTACCAAGTGTATTAATGTATATTGCGATCTTAAGAAAGTATGCCCGGAGCTTGATACCATTGATATTGGAGGTGGATTTCCAATTAGAACATCTTTGGCATTTAATTATGATTATGAGTATATGGCCGAACAAATAGTTCAGCACATAAAAACTATTTGCAATAATAATGATGTTAGCGAACCAAACATTTTTAGTGAGTTTGGAAGCTTTACTGTGGGAGAAAGCGGTGCTGCATTATTTAGCATTATTGATCAAAAATACCAGAACGATAAGGAACTGTGGAATATGATTGACTCATCATTTATTACCACTTTGCCCGATACATGGGGTATAAAACAAAGATTTATTATGTTGGCTATAAATAATTGGGATAAAGAGTATGAGAAAGTAAATCTTGGTGGTTTAACTTGCGATAGTTATGATTATTACAACTCTGAGGCTCCCAATAATCAGATTTTCTTACCTAAATTAGATAAGAAAAAGCCCCAGTATATTGGATTTTTTCATACCGGGGCTTATCAAGAATCTTTAGGAGGTTATGGAGGTATTCAGCATTGTTTAATACCTGCTCCAAAGCATGTAATTATTGATGTTGATGAAAATGGGGAATACTTTACCAAGCTTTTTGCAAAAGAGCAAAGCTATAAATCTATGCTTAAAATTTTAGGATATTAGATTTTTCTAGAGCGGTCTCAAAAAAAATACCCTAAAATTTTTTAGGGTATTTTTTTATTGAACCTTCAAGAAGGCTGTAATTTATCAATACTAATAACAATATTTGTTTTCTTGAATCATTTTGGCAGCTACAGCTCTGCGTGCGTCCTTAGAATTAAAAGGTTCGGTCTTGGTAAATCTTTTCAGTCCCATCAGCATCATTCGTTGTTCATCACCATCTGCAAAACTGTTAATAGCTTCTTTACCATTTTTGTTTATTCGGTCGGCAGCATCATTAATAAATATCTGGGCTATTAAAATTTGTTCTTTGCAGTTTTCCATACCTTTCAATGAGGCAAGTTTTTCTGTACGTAATAACACACTTTCGGCCTGATAAAGGTCAATCAGCATGTCAGCAATATTCATTAAAATCTCTTGTTCCTTAGAAAGTTCCATCATTAACTTTTGTGCGGCAGCTCCGGCAACCATTAATATAGCCTTTTTAAAGTTAGTCAGATATTTTTTCTCTTTTGCAAATGGGGCATCGTCTTCAGCACCAAAATCAGGAATACTCATTAATTCGGCAGCAACACTCTGTGCCGGCCCCATCAAATCAAGTTCCCCTTTCATAGCTCTTCTTAACATCATGTCAACAATGAGCATACGGTTAATTTCGTTGGTGCCTTCAAAAATACGATTAATACGACTATCTCGATAAGCTCTGTCCATAGGTGCTTCGGCACTATACCCCATACCTCCGTATATTTGAACTCCCTCATCAACAGTATAGTCTAGTACTTCACTTCCGGCAACTTTTAATATGGCTGCTTCTGGCGCAAACTGTTCAACACCTTTTAATATGGCCTTAGCACGATTCATACCCGATGCTTCATAGGCATTAATTGCGTCTTCAATATTCTGAGTTGCTCTGTACAAGGCACTTTCAATGGTATAAATACGAATGGCTTGCTCGGCTAATTTGTATCTAATAGCACCATATTTTGATATTGGTCGTCCAAACTGATTACGCTCATTGGCATAATTCACAGAAATTGAACTGCATCGCTTGGCACCTCCTAAAGCAGCTGCAGCAAGCTTTATACGTCCTAAATTCAAAATGTTTACAGCTATTTTAAAACCATTTTGCCTTTCGCTTAATAAATTTTCAACAGGTACTTTGCAGTCGTTAAAAAATACCTGTCGTGTGCTACTTCCTTTAATCCCCATTTTATGTTCCTCAGGGTTAAAACTCACACCACCAAAACTCTTCTCAACTATGAAAGCACTTAGGTTTTCATCATTATCAATTTTGGCAAATACTGTAAATACTTCAGAAAATCCTCCATTAGTAATCCACATTTTTTGACCATTCAAAATATAATGTTTACCATCAGGACTTAGTACTGCACGTGTTTTACCGCTATTGGCATCAGAACCCGAATCAGGCTCGGTTAAGCAATAGCAGGCTTTCCATTCGCCACTTGCCAATTTTGGAATATATTTCTTCTTTTGCTCCTCGTTGCCATAATATAAAATAGGCAATGTACCTATTCCGGTATGAGCCGAAATTGATACAGCAAAAGAGTGTCCGGCACCCAAAACCTCGGTAGCCAACATTCCGGTTACAAAATCTTTTTCAAAACCACCATACTCTTCGGGAACGTTTAAACCCAATAAACCCAATTCGGCAGCTTTATCTAATAGTGACACGGTTAAGCCCTCTTCCTGTGCATCAATACGGTCAAGGTTGGGCCACACTTCCGCAGCTAAAAAATCATGGCATGCTTGTGCAATCATTAATTGCTCTTCATTCCATTGTTCAGGAATAAAAACATCCTTGGCTTCTGTTTCGCGGATTAAAAATTCTCCGCCTTTTATCGGATTACTCATATTGTTTATTTAAATAATTATTCAAAGTAAAGTTTTTTAAATCATATTTAAAAATGAATTGAATAATTTTATTGATAGACTTGGAAAAATTATATCTTAAAACAGTTTATTATGAAATAATCGTTATATTTTATAAGTACTCAATTCAATAAATACACTTACTTTACACCCTTTTTGTAAATGTGTTATTTCTGCTTGATACTATTATTTTCCAATAAGATAATTCCTTCTTTTTTTATCTCAATTATTTTTTGCTTAAACAAACTGCCAATAGCATTTTTAAATGCTTTCTTGCTCATTTCTAATTCTCGATAAATAATATGTGGTTCGGTTTGATCATTTAAGGTTGACGAGCCTCCACAATTTTTTAAATATTGGAGAATCTTAAATGAATTTTGCTCAATAGATTCAACACCCTGTTTTTGCAACACAACATCAACTTTGCCTTGCTCACGTATCTCTTTAATATAGCCTTTTAATCGCTCGCCAACTTTTAATCTCCTGAATATTTGGTTTGAAAATACAAGTCCTTCATATTCGTTATTAATTATAACATTAGCTCCCAGCCTAGTAAAATGAGTTACTAACAAATCTACCTCCTGATTGGGTTTTAAATCATCAACATTTCGGTTAATGTATTTCTTGTATTTTTGGGTAGCTATGGGGCGTTGTGTAATATCATCAATAATAATGGCTACAACATAACCTTTTCCTTCTTGCAGTTTGCAAGTCTGCTCACTAAAAGGCAATAGCAAATCTTTTTTTTCTCCGGTGTCTAAAAATGCGCCAATCCGGGTAATTTGTTTTACCATTAAGAAAGCGAAATCGCCATAACGGGGAGTATTTTCCATATTGTACAAACTTAATACAAAAACTTCAATAAACTTATTATTTGTAATAAAAAGGAAAAATCAACTTTAAAGTAAAGTTACGACCCATATTAAACACGCCATGCCTTGAGGTAACTTGGTTTATATCTAAATATTTTAAGCGACTCAAATGACTTTGATAAGCAATATCGGTAAGGTTTATCATATTTAAATATATCGAAAATAGGGTACTCGATTTACGAACTATATCAGTGCCTACACCTAAATTTATTATGGTATATCCCTGAGTTGCCGTTTCTGTTTGATATGCCTTGAAATATCGCTGTTGACTAAAGTATTTTTGGACTTCAAACTTTACATAGGCATTTTTTATGATTCTTGAGGCTGAGCGTAAATCGGCACGCACTTCAAAAGCTAATCGAGGAGGAGGGATATTGGGCAAATATTTCATTGAGTCGGGCATATTGGCATGCACGGCATTTACCCAGTCAATACGGTTTTCAAAATGCAACCAATGAACCGGATGAGGATGAAAATCAATATTTATTTCGCCTCCGTATAAATGCGCATGAGCCGCTTTATAAGTAAAAGTAGGATAAGTATCGGTTAAAGAATCTTGTCCTAAATGATTACTTAGTTTACTTAAATATATGAAATTGTTTACATGATTATAGAATAGAGATACTTCGGCTGTTACATGTTCCGCAATACAACTAAATCCGTTATCTAATTGCCAACTGTTTTCAGGTTTTAATGATGATGAACCAATAATATAGTTCATCGTTCCATGGTGCACACCATGTGCCGTTAACTCTGCTATATTCGGCATCCTGTAACCATGCGATAAGTTTAATTTGTAATAAATAAACTTATTAAGTTGGTAACTACCACCAATGCTCCCTGATAATCCGTAGAACATTAATTTCATATTTTTAAATTTTTGGGTGACATTTTGCATCCCCGGCTTGGTCGGTAAATCAAGACTATCAACCCATAGTTCTTTTGTTTGCTCTGTCCTCATATCATATCTTATTCCTCCGCTTACATTCAGTTTATTATATTTTCGATTTACAAGAGTATAAATGCCGGCATCAAACAAATGATAGTCAGGAATAATATATTCTTCAGCCCTATTCTCAGTTTGTTGATACATTCCGCCAATTCCACAAGATATTTGATATTGAAAGATATCAGGAACAGTATATCTTGCATCATAACTTAAGGTATTGGTATTCATAAATAATTCGTATTCATGTATGTCTCTGATATTGGCAAACTCTTTTCTTTGGTTTTGTTGCCAACCTAATACAGTTTTTAAACTCCCCTTATGTAATAATATATTGCTGTTTAGCGATATTTTGCTATGTAACACTTGTTGAAAAGGCACTTCGGGATTATACCTTAGAAAATCTCTCTTCCCAATTTGGCTTTGTTCCTCGGTTGAATCGTTTATTGCAACGTTGCGGATAAAGTGACCACTGCTGTCTCTGCGCCCTTCTATAATTCCCGGTATTAATTGATATAGACCATAATGTAAATGCACATAACCGCGTGACTTGTTTAAGCCCATTACTCCCGAAAAGCCATTCTCCTGAAATCTTGAATTGTAAACATAAGAATCATATTTATTTTTATAATCATGAGCTATCTTCCTTGAACCTCTTATACTCCATATTTTTCCACTTTTATTGCCCGATGCATTTAATGATAGTCCCACTAATCCATTATTGGTTTGGTATGTGCTTTGTATGTTTCCACTAATCTGCCCTTCAGGGAAATAGGCAGATGATAAAATATTTATTACACCGGCCATGGCATCGCTGCCGTAAATCAAACTAGCGGGACCTTTTAAAATTTCTACCTTTTCTACTGAGTATTCATCAATCTCAACTCCATGCTCATCTCCCCATTGTTGTCCTTCTTGCCTAATATCATCGTTAACTACTACTACTCTGTTATACCCCAATCCTCTAATAATGGGCTTTGAAATTCCGGGGCCTGTTGTTACTTGCGAAACCCCTGCTGTATGAGCTAAAGCATCAATAATGTTAGTTCCTGCATTTTGTTTCAATTGCAAGGATGTAATGCTCGACATGGAATATGGTGTTTTTCTGATTTCTTCATGCTGCGATAATCCGGTAACTACTATTTCGTGAAGCTCGGTGGCCGCTGGCTCTAATACAAAGTCTCTGCTACTTGTTGCATTTAAGTCAATTACTTCATTATTGGGTTTATAACCTAACAAACTTATTTGGATAAGAAGCTTTAATGCAGGTAGATTTTCAATCTTGTAAAATCCATACTTATCAGTTGTTGTTCCTACTCTTAAATCGGGAATATATACCGATACTCCCGGTAATGCTTCTTCGGTATCCTTATCTTTTATATACCCCGATAGGGAGTTCTGCCCTACAGAAGTATTTATGTATAATATAGTTATACACAATGTAAATATAATATTATGTGTCATTTAATTAATCAGTGCTAATAAAACATTATTCTCTTCTAATAGAAAAAGTATTTATTCTTTAATAATCATTTAAAGAATACAATGGTATTTGATGAAAAGATATTTTGGTTTAAGAGAATAGGACAGGGGGGCCTCTCAAACTATGCCTGACAGTATATTGAGATGGTGCATTTGAGAAGTATATATTAAAATATATCTCGGTAAGTTCAATTACAGAATGATGAAAGTATGAAACACTTGCACTATATTGAGTATTGGTTAGATATTCGCAAAGAGAACAATGACTTTCTTTGGGGTGCAGGTGCTTGCTGTTATATTCATGACAGTGGCGCTCGTCTTGGTGAAAAAACTGATGTGAATATTCAACCCCTCGAGTAAACAAGAAAAGGAGCAAAAGCAGCAGTGATATATATTTTCTGTTCTTTATTCGCATTCTGCTAAAATACTTTCTTCTGTAACTTATGACGGACACAACACAGTAAATGTACTATTTTCAATAGATGCATACTGAATAATGCTGTGGATAATATCTGTTCCGAACTTTTGGTTTAACCATAAAAAATTATCCTGTCTTTCTTGTAATCCATTACCGGGAAAAAGTTGCTCTTTAATTTTCTTTATCTGATTGATAATTGTTTCGTGCTTATTTTTTTGTGCACGTAACACTTTTTGCTCCAGTAAATCCAATGATTTCCTCAGCTTCTGCTTTTCAGCATCAACCGTGGCATTTAGAGTTTTATCAATACTTTGTATTATTTCCTTGAGAATATCGAATAAAGTATCTGCTTCATTTTTTTGGCGGTCAAAATTAATTCTTTCTTCACCTATAGCGTTTAGTACTAACTCAACCAGTTCATCTATCGGTTTAAAAATATCTTGTACAGTAATACCGGCTTGTTTAAGTCTGTTTAATTGTTTTTGATCAACAAATAAAAAAGATTTTCGTAAAGCAAGTATCGGAAAAGGTATATCAAATGCATCAAACAAATTCTTTAACTCAAACCAATAACTTATTTCGCCTGCACCACCTATGTACATTAGGTTAGGCAAAATGCACTCCTGATACAAAGGACGCATAATAACATTAGGACTAAACTCTTCTGCATGTTTGTCTATACGATTAAATAGTTGTTCTTCGGTAAAACTTGTGGTGCTGTTCAATACAACATACTTGTTACCTTCTTTAACTATTCTGTTTCGCGAGTCTTTTTCAATATAAAAAAAATTAATTTCCCGTGGTTTTACCTGTATCTTATCTTCCTTTATTAAACCACTATCCACTAACTCGGTTATGCTTTTATTAACTCTGTTATAAGAGGTTTGTTGCGTAATATCTTTATGTATAATTTCTTTAAAACAACTTTTTAGCCGGGCATCATCTGCATCTATAACTAAAATAGGGTAATCCTTGAATATGTTTAAAACCATATTACGTGTGGCTTCCGATAAGTTGGGATAATTTAGATATGCATTTTCAAGGATGTTAAATAGCTCGTTATCATTGCTTGATATTTGTAGAACTTTTCTCAGTTCTTCCATAAAAGTATTAATTCCATCAGTTGATATTCTGCCTGTAGGGCCTTGTTGGGAGCTATTCCAACTAATTTTTTGATGATATAAATATACATGATTTATTTCTTCAAAATCATGATCTTCAGTGGCCATCCAATATACCGGAACAAAATTATAGCCCGGGTACTGTTTTTGTAGCTTAGAGCATATATTAATGGCAGCGGCAATTTTGTATATAAAATATAGCGGTCCGCTTGCCAGACATATCTGATGTCCGGTAGTGATGGTAAAGGTATTTGTGTTTTTGAGCAAATTTACACTATGCTCTAGTGATGGAAACTGCTGATAATAATCAACATGTTGGGCATGCATTACTTCAAACAATACATTCCTGTCAATCTTCTTATTCTTTCTTTGTTCAATAGCTTTCTCTATATTTTCAATTCCAAACGGAATTTCAAAAAATGGTTTAAGTCTTACATCATGATTAATATAAGCTTTGGTTAGCCCTCCTATATAGCCGGTTTCAGCCAAAGGTATTTCAAACACTTGCATTTTGAATGTATTATTAAAAACAGCAACTCATTATTTTTTTGCAGTTCCTGATTTTTTTCTACGATAATTTACATAAAAGTAAATGCCACCTCCTAATATCAATACAGGCAATAAATAAGATGATGAAACTTTGTTGTTGCCAATAGTTACAAAAACCCTTTTCCAACGAACTTTATTGAATATACTGGTAGCATTATTATCTAAACTCAACCAAACAAATACAGCTTTTCCTACAATATGGTCGTCAGGAACAAACCCCCAAAAACGGCTGTCGGCCGAGTTGTGGCGATTATCACCCATCATAAAGTAATAGTTCATTTTAAAAGTATAACTGTTGGCAAGTTGGTCATTAATATATATTTTACCATCCTTAACCTCAAGTTTATTTTTCTCATAAACCTCTATAATACGCTTGTATAAAGGTAAACTTGATAAATCAATTTTTACGCTTTCTCCGGCTTTTGGAATGGTTATCGGGCCGTAATTATCTACGTTCCACTTTCTTTGAGAATCAAAAGGGAAAATATATTCAGCAAAAACACCGGGCTTCTCAAACATCGGCTCAATATGAATAACATTTCCAAATGATTTTATCTTTTCGGCATTTTCTTTCGTTAAACTTAATTCATAATCTCCATTATTTGAAATCTTTGCACCTTCAGTAATATCCATTTCCATCAAAGCCCTTGGATTAAAATCGCTGCCATCTGTTTGAACATGATATTTCCACTGCATTTTCTCTGGCATGTCAGACATTTTTTCATTGATATACACTATCCCTTGTTTAATTTCTAATTTATCGCCAGGGATAGCTACACAGCGTTTAATATAATTTTCCTGCTTATCTACCGGCCTGAAATCTTCCATAGGATAATTAAAAACAACAACATCATTATTTTTTATTTTTCCAAACCCGGGTAATCTGTAGTATGGTATTTTTATAATTTCTGAGTATGATTTCACAGTTTCTGTAAAAGGCATAGTATGATGCGCAAAGGGAAATGATACCGGAGTCATAGGAATTCGAGGACCGTAACTTACTTTACTGACAAATAAAAAATCACCTATCAACAATGATTTTTCCATGGATGAAGTTGGAATGGTAAATGCTTCGATAAAGAATGTTCTGATAAAAGTTGCTGCAATAACGGCAAAAAGTATTGCGTCAGCCCATTCACGCATTGGCGATCTTTTTTTATCACTTCTTTTATAAAATAAATAGAATAATCCGAAGGTTGCAATACATAAAAAAATAAACACAAAAAAATTCATTTTCTTTTTTGGAGCATTTTCTTCTTTTTTAGCCATAAATATTGTTTATTTTTACTTGGATAATAAACAGCGAAGTAAGTAAAATATTGTGTTAAGTAAAGTTAAGCTTTGTTTTTAGCTACTTCAATCACTTAATTTCTATCTTAAATTACCTTACACTTTTGTTGTGTCCAAATTTATTGAAAAATATATAATATCGTCAGAATTAAATAAAGCATTTATAATGATAAAACATCCTTCATACTGAAAATTCCTTTTTTTCCAATTATCCATTGCGCTGCCAGTAAAGCCCCTGAGGCAAACCCTTCACGGTTATAGGCTGTATGTTTTATTTCTATCTCATCAGCCTCCGAAAAATATTTAATACTGTGCGTGCCAGGCACATCGGGTATTCTGTGACTTAATATCGGCAAGACTTTGCCATTGTCACTTTTAAAATTTTCCCATGATTGATATAAGGAATTACAAGCTAATATATCATTTGCCAGGCTAATGGCTGTCCCACTAGGCGAATCGAGCTTGGCGGTATGATGTATCTCGTTAATTTCTGTTCTATAAGGCGGGGTGTAGGCATTCATGAGTTGTGCCAGTTTTCGGTTCAATTCAAAAAATAAGTTTACACCTAGGCTAAAGTTAGATGCCACCAACATAGCACCATTCATTTCTTTACATTGTGCTTCAATTTCTTTTTGATACATACTCCAGGCTGTAGTACCAATAACTACAGGTATTTGGGCTTTAAGGCACAACTTAATATGATCAACAGCAGTATGTGGCGTTGAAAACTCAATAGCTATATCTGCTTGTTTTAAATTATCTATAGTTAAATCATTAGTGTTCTTACTGTTAATTCTTAATACTACTTCATGCTTTTGCGCTAAAGCCAGCTTTTCAATGGCTTTACCCATCTTTCCGTATCCTAACAAGGCAATTTTCATAGTTCTTAGAAAAAAGATTTTTTACTTTTTCTTGAACCTATCCCGAGCACACCCAGCAGGCCACGGGTAACTTCGCGTGCTATGGTTCTGGTAACCTGACGCCCTAAAGTACTGTCTAAGGCATCGGTTAATATATTGGGGATAGCGCTCGATTCAGGTACTTGTGTTGAGGACTGTTTGCTGTTTGAAGTTGTATTGGTAGTTTCTGCCGCGGCTGATTGATTAAGCTTGGCTGTTAATATCTCGTAAGCACTTTCCCTATCAATATCCTCGTTATACTTTTTAACTAAATACGATTTAGAAACCAACTCATTAATTTCTGTATCGGACAACACATCCATTCTTGACTGTGGTGCTCGCAGTATGGTGTGTGCAATTGGAGTGGGACTGCCTTTTTCATTAAGAACAGTTACTAATGCTTCGCCTATTCCCAACTCGGTAAGCATTTGTTCTACATCGTAAAATTCAGATAGCGGATAGTTTTGAGCTATCATCTTTAAATCTTTTCGATCTTTAGCAGTAAAAGCCCGGAATGTATGCTGAACTTTTAAACCTAATTGGCCTAATATAGATGCCGGAATATCAACCGGGGTTTGGGTTACAAAAAATATACCAACACCTTTTGAACGAATTAGCTTTATGATTGAATCAAGCTGATTTAGTAATGCCTTTGAAGCTTCTTTAAAAATTATATGAGCTTCATCAATAAACAAAACTAATTTAGGTTGATCCATGTCGCCCTCCTCCGGAAACTTGTTGTATATCTCGGCTAATAAACTTAGCATAAAAGTACTGAAAAGCTTAGGACTGGTTTGAATATCGGTTAATCGTACTATGTTTAAATATCCTTTGCCTTGCTCATCAATACGAATTAGGTCAGAAGGTTCAAACGATTTTTCTCCGAAAAATATATCGGCACCTTGTTGTTCAATCTCTATAATTTTTCTGATAATGGTAGATGTTGAGGCAGGACTTATTTTACCATATTCTTTTTCAATTTCTTCTTTTCCTTCATTGGTTAAATATTGTAATGTTTTCTTAAAATCTTTAAGGTCTAATAGAGGTAAACCATTATCATCAGCATATTTAAAAATTAATGAAACAACCCCAGTTTGGGTATCGTTAAGCTCAAGTATTCTCGAAAATAAAACCGGCCCGAACTCCGTTACTGTGGCTCTTAGTTTAACTCCTTGTTCACGACTAATACTTAACAATTCAGTGGGGTAGGCAGTTGCATTCCATTTCAACCCTATTTTTTCTTGTCGTTGATTTATTTTCTCGTTACTAGTACCGGCCGCTGCTATTCCACTTAAATCGCCTTTTATATCCATCATTAATACAGAAATCCCTTTTTCTGACAATCCCTCTGCCAATAATTGTAAAGTTTTGGTTTTACCGCTTCCCGTAGCTCCTGAGATTAAACCATGACGGTTTAGTGTTTTCAATGGAATTTTAACTTGCATTGCAGTATCGCATTCTCCTTTAAGTACGGCTGCTCCCAATATTATCGAATCGCCTTTAAAATTGTATCCTTCAGTAATTAATGCTTTAAATCTTTCGTTCATTATTAATGTTAATTTGTTTCCTTTTTTTGATTAAAAAATTGGGTATAAACCAATGATGCTATCAACTCCACAGTTCTTATAATTGAACTGTATTTGTTTATTTTTTCTGTCCATTCAGGTTTAAAAATATCAATTACTTTACCTACAATATCTAACACACCATCAGGAATAAATAAAAATTCTTTTTTTTCTGAATTAAAGATTCCTTCAAGTGCAATAGCTCCAATGTTATCCTGAATATAATCTAACTTGTTCCCTATACTGTCTTCTTTGTCTTTACAAAGTAGCTTTAGGCGTTCTTTTTCGAGCTGTAAGGCAACTAAACTATTTATCTTGCTCATTTTGTTGGGTTAGGTTCTCAATAATTTTATCTGTTAAGGGCTGCTCAATATTTTTCTTTTTTATCAATATAAATAAGATAATTAATATCATATAAAACAGCGCTATTATGCCAAATCCTTTAAAAGGGCTTCCTAATAAGTCGCCCAAATAAAACCCTAGTGCAAGAAATAAAAAAAACAAAAAGAAAATAAATAAAACCATAAGGCTAATTGCTGAAACAAGCGATGTTGTTGCCTTGGCAGTAATTTCAATCAATGAAAGTTTTATTAACTCTGTTCGCAGTTCTAAATATTCAAGAATATCATTTTTTAACTCCTTAAATACTGTTTTTTTTTCGTTTGAGTCCAAAATTTATACTGAAAAATGATGATGATGTTATCTAATTATACCTTTGAATTTATGTTTTCTATCACCTCTTTACTCTTATCTAAAGTGTCGTTTATTTTTTCTTTCAGATTATCGGCTACATTATTTATATCTTTCCCAATTTCATTAAATTTTTTACCGCTTAATAAATACCCCAATACAAAGCCGGCTGCTGCTCCTATTGCCAAGCCCCATAATAATTTCGATTTATTATTTCCGTTTTCCATTTTTTCTGATTTTAATTCCCAAATCTACAAATTTTTGAGATATAACTTAATATATGCAACGAAATATTGTTTATCTTATAAGATATTGTTTTTTGTATTGAGAATTTAAGTAGAATAAAAAATTTAACTGTTTGTTAACAAAATAGTTTAAGAACATTAATTTTGATAATAGTTAGTTTTTGTTCGATAAAAAACTAATAATTGTATGTTAAAAAAATATCCTTCTTAGATTGTTGATTGGTAAGAAAAGAAGTTGTATTTTTGCATTAACAAAAATTTGCATATTATGAAGAAGTTAGCTACTCAAAAAAAAATCTGGTTTATTGCAGCCTTATTTTTGGTATTTGTAAATAAAAGTAATGCTCAATTTACTACACCTACTATTGATGCAACCTTTGATGGAGCAGCAACCTATCCAAACTCTTATACATCGGGCGCAACCGATTGGTATATGACATGGGACAATAACAATTTATATGTTTTTTTGCAAGATGCCAATGAAACGGAAGCGGTTACCATTTATTTAGATGTTGATCCTATAGTTCCGGTAAATGGTGGAACAGATGCTGATGGTACCTTAATAGGTTTAAATTATGACAACTATACTACTCCGCCTAATTTACCTTTTAGAGCCGATATTTGTATTTACGCCCATAATAATTATCGTGAAATTTTTAGACGTGACGGCTCAAATGGTTGGACTTCGTTAGGAGGGGGAACAGATGGTATATGCGGTGGTGGTACTAATGATTATACAGGAAATGCAAACGGACAGTATTCTTCGGATAATAACGGAAATGGTGCCGGGGGAGATGATAGAAGAGAATTTGGTATTTCATGGGCAAGATTACTGGGTACAATCAACAGTGGTGCACGTCCCGGCTCCTTTAACTGGATGGGCTATGTGGCCTATAATAACGGAATGTACGCTCAGGTTCCTGTTGAAAACTATAATGGAGGTGCAGTTAGCTCCAACCCTGATGGAATAGTTAGATATTTTACAGTTTTAAGCACAGCTAATGGTAGTTCAACCAATCCTTTTTCTTTAAACTCTTACACACAGCCATTGGCACTTAGCACCTCTAATTTTGGTGCTATTTCTGTATGGGATTTTACTATGAATAGTAGTTCTCAAACAATTACTCGTGCAAATTCAGGCGTATGGAATATAGCAGGTTCACTTGTAATTGCTGATGGTACCATTTCTTTTGGTGCATCTTCTGATGTGGCTAATGTTCACAATCTGGAAATGAGTGGTGGGACGCTAACTTTATCTTCAAACATCGGGGGAGATTTAAATATTTCCGGAAACTTTAATAAAACAGGAGGAACCTTTAACTGCAACAACCGTCAGGTAAATTTTAATGGTACTACAGCACAAAGTTTTAATAGCAGTACATCCGAAAATATTAATTATTTTTTAAATAGTAACACCTCAGCTACACTTACCTTAAATTCTGACATTAATATTTCCGCAGCTTCTAATACCGCTGTACTTAATGCTAACTCAACTACTGTAATAGCCACAGGAGCAATGTTAAATTTAGGGGTTACAACTGCAACTTTAACTGCAAATAATACAGGTTCCTTATTAACAGTAAACGGTACGCTACGTAGTCGTGGCGTAGTAAATGGAACTACTTCAACATTGATAATCTCTGCCACCGGAACTTATGAACACAATTGGACAACTGCCATTGGTGTAATTCCAACAGCTACCTGGAGTACGGGTAGTACTTGTAGCATTATCGGTTATAATCCGGCAGGAAATCTTAATGCAGTTGGTTCAAGCGGGTTTAATCAGTCATTCAGCAATTTTGTTTGGAACTGTCCTAACCAAAACTCTAGAACTATTTCATTAGCCAGCTATTTAACTGATGTATCCGGAAACTTTAGTGTGGAAGCAACAGGAACCTCAGGAATACTTCTACTTTCTTCGGTAACTAATTCTATTATAAACGTAGGTGGTAATTTTGCTATGAATGGCGGTAATTTTTATATGGTGAATAGTAATATAAACACTACCTTAAATATTAGTAATAATTTAAATGTAAACGGAGGAGTCTTTGTCGTTAGCAGTAGTACCGGTAATGTACAGGCCAATGTGGCCAATTACATTCAAAATGGGGGTGTCTTTAATATAAATACTGCCACAGGAAATGCTTCTTTTTTGAATATTACCGGCAATATGACTTTAAATAGCGGAACACTTTCAAAGACAGTGAACGGGGCTAATGGAGGCAACGTTGTTTTTAATGGTTCAACTAATCAATCAGTGTATATTGATAACCCAAGCTACGTAACCGGAACGGTTAATTTTAGATTAAATAACGCTGCCGGTATTACTCTAAATAATTGTATATTACCTATTAATTCAGCAGCTAGATTCTTCCTTATTAATGGAGCAGTATCTTTATCTGGTTCTGCTGCTATTGAATACAATCCCGTAAACTCTTTCTTAGTGTACAATACAGCATTTGATGTTACAACTTCTGATGTTGAATGGCCAAACACTAACGGCCCTGCAAATGTAAATATAAGCAATTCAGTATTGAGCAATACTTCTTTAAACGCTAACAAAACAATTCCCGGAATACTTGCCATTAGTCCTAACAATAGACTTATATTGGGTGATTATAACTTAAATATAACTAACACTGCAGCAGCTGCTATTACAGGTACTTTCTCTCCTACTTGTATGGTTGTAGCCGAAGGAAACGGCAAACTCATCAGGTCTGTTACTACATCCACAGCCTATACCTGGCCAATTGGCGATATGACCGGAACCATAGAATATTCACCTGTTACAATGACCTTTACCGCATCTTCTATTTCTCGTGATATAGGCTATAGTGTAGTAAATGCAGTACATTCACAAATGAATAATCCTGATTCGCAAAATCATTACAGAGGTAGATATTTTAGGGTTTACAACAGTGCAGGCGGTACTTATACTTATTATATGACCTTGTACTTTGTCGCTGCAGATAATGTTGGAACTTTTGCTAATACAAAATTGAATAGTTATAATGGAGTATCATGGAGTCAAGTACCTTTAACAAATATAAATTCAGCTACCACTTTAGGGGTAAACGCTGCAGGGGCTGTTAACGAAACTAATTTTCCTTTAATTACTAACAATGAATTAACGGGTCGTTCTATCCCTCAAGTATATGTTTGGAATGAAAACAGTGGTGGAACACAAAGTTGGGCAGTTGCTTCTAACTGGACTCCGGCACGAAATGTATTAAGTTTTGATGATGTGCTCATGTTTAGCAATGGAGGTACAAGTACTGCAAACAATATTCCTACAGAGTCCATAGGAAAACTTATTATGGCTAATAACACAGCGGTTAACCTTGTTCCCCTTGGTCCATCAGGGAATAAAACCCTTAGTATAACAGGGGGTAATGGAACTGATTTGGAAGTGCCTGCCGGGTGTCAACTACGAATAGGCGATACACCTGCTGCTAATGGACTAATTATTGCTTTTCCTGTTAATCCTTCAACCAGCAGTGCTGAAATAAACGGTACGTTAATAATTAATAATAATAGTACAGGAAATGGCTTATCTTTTAATAATACCTTATCTAATGTTAATGGAACTTTAGATATGCTCAACGGTACTTTTTCAGCATCTTCAAATACTACTACCACCATAAATGGTATATTTAATAATAACAATGGAACTATTACAAGTGCCGCTGCCAATTTATTTTTTGGCGGTGGAAGCAATTATAATCACCTACGAAATGGTTCTGTTGTACCTACTGCTACATGGGATGTGGCAAGCAACTGTAATATTATGGGTATTACTGCTACTTCCCCAACGGGACTTGTACAAAATTTTGGTAACTTTAACTGGAATTGTACAGGACAAACAGCAAATATTATTTTAGGAGCCAATGTGCTCAGATTTGTTTTAGGAAATCTAAGTTTCTTGTCTTCTAATAATTATGTGGTAATTATTTCTTCCAGTGCTTCAACTTTAAATGTTGGAGGCAATTTAGTTATTGATGTCAATACGGGCTCCGTACGACCTATATCTGCCAATGCTTTATACACATTAAATGTAGAGGGCGATGTAATCATTAATTCCGGCTCAGTTCTGCATAACCAAGCCGGAGTATTTAACTTTAATTTAAGTAAAGATTTTTATCTTAATGGAGGAGTGGTTCAAAGAACTAGTGGTACTTTCAATTGTAATTTTGTAAATCCTAATCCTTCAGGTATTCAATATTTTGACCAAAGTTTGGGTGCCTTCTCGGGAAATATTAATTTTAATGTGGGAAATGGTACAACTACTAATATTTTGACCTTTTCCTCAAACATTGATTTAGGAACCGGAGCTTCGCCTTTCATGGTCAATGCAAATGCTACACTTGATTGTAGCACTTATACCTTATCTAACTCTACCGCTGCTTTTACTTTATCAGCCGGTTCAACTTTAATTACTGCTCATACTGATGGTATTGAATCTACCGGCTCAGTAGGCTCAATTCAAACAGGAAGTACCAGGAATTTTAATGCAGGAGCCGATTACAAATATAATGGCACTGTTTTGCAAAATACCGGAGCAGGACTTACTACGGCCAACAATCTCACTATCGATAACAATGCAGGGGTAACTTTATCGTCAAACACAACTGTTACCGGTACGGTAATATTTAATAACGGAAAACTTTTATTATCTACATTTGATTTAATTGCATCAAATAATATTGCTTCGCCATTTAGCGGATTATCTTCTTCAAGATATGTTTACACTAACTCAACCGGACAATTAAAACGTAGTATTTCCACAAGTGGCTTACCTATTAATTACCTTTTTCCGGTAGGCGATGCAACCAATTACTCTCCGGTGTCATTAAACTTCTCCGCAAATAGTACTAATCGCGATATAGGGGTTAGTGTAGCTCAAGGGGCAGTTCCTAACAACCTTCCTTCTCCTCATTATATTAACAGAAGTTGGACATTTTCAAATAGTGCTTCCGGTACATATTCCTATAATCCTACGTTTACCTATGTTTTAGCTGATGTTGTAGGTACCGAAACAAATATGAAAATTAGTCGCTATGTTGGGCCACTTTGGACACAATATGACGGAACTCCAAATACCACTGTAACGTCACCAACCATGACTTTAACAGGTAATTTAAATGAAACAAGCGGCCCATTATCTTCGTACTGGACAGGACGGGTTTATAACCCAATGGTTAATTATACGTGGAATGGAAGCGTAAGTAATGCCTGGAACAATGCTTCTAATTGGACTCCTAATGGAATTCCTGATGTGATTGACAATGTAACAATTTCAACATCTACTCCAAACCCATGTGTGGTTAATGGAATAGTTGCAAAAGCCAACAACTTTACTCTAAACGGAACCGGCAATTTGCAATTAATTGGCAACGCTCAATTGACCATTAACGGAAACTTAAACTACGTAAATACTGCTTCGGCTTCATTCTCATGTAATAGTACTTTATATATTACTTCACCTAATCCGCAAACAATTCCTGCACTTAATTATGGTAATTTAGACCTTACAGGAGGTAACAGAACATTAGCAAATGGTGGAACTGTAGGGATTTGTGGTTTATTAACACCGGGTGCCGGAGTAATAACAGTTACCAATAATACAGTAAATTATTATGCAACAGGTTCTCAAACCATTGTACCTATGATTTATAATAACTTAACCATTTCACAAAACAGAGGCGGAGGAACCATTACTTTACCTGTTGGTACTATTACTGTAAATAATACATTTTCGGCTACTTTAAGTAATTATACCTCTTCCCTTGATGGAAATACTTTCCATTTCAATGGTGCTAATGGTCAAGTAATCCCTGCATTTAATTATTTTAATATTACCAGCGCTGATTTTACGCGAACCTTTGCTAACTCCGGTATTATTGATGTAAAAGGTACTTTCTCACCTGCTGCCACTAAAGTAAATACAATTACAGGAAGCACTGTTAGGTATTCATCAGTAACCGGTACTATTAATTTAGTATCTTTTGCAACCAATGTTTTAAATCGTGACTATAATAATATCATTTTTGATGGGGTAGGAGGAACCTGGAATGTTGGAGCTGCCAATCTTAGAACTACGGGAACATTAGTGGTTAATAACGGTACAGTGAATGTGGCCACTTCTGCAAATAGTACTTTGATAGTTTCAGGAACAACAACAATTAATGGAGGAGTTATTCATCTCACTTCTTCAACCGGTACTTGTACCGCTACTTTTACAGGTGCAGTTACTGTAAATAACGGGCAAATAAGTATATCCAATGGAGTTACCTCCGGGGTTGGAACTGCTACAATAAATAATAATCTGGTAATCAATAATGGGGTATTTGCAGTGGCCAATAAAACTTCTAACGGGTTTGTTACCGTAAACGGAAATATAACCTTAAATGGAGGTCAATTAAAAATGAATGGTTCCGGTGGTCAGGCCGACATGAGGATGAGTGGTAATAATAGAACTTTATCACTAAATGGAGGTAACCTAAGTCAGGGTATTACCACGGCTAATTTTTACTTTCAATATACTTCGTTTGGGCAAACACAAAATATATCGCAAGGAACAGCTACTATAACCGGTAATACAACATTCTCATTTGCAGGAACAACCACTCTTACCGTATTGCACGTAAATAGCAATTTAACTTTAGGAGGAAATTCAACCTTATGGGTATTAAGCGGCTACACAGTGAATCTAAAGAATAATGTAATTTATGGAACAGGTAGATTTATAGTTAATAACGGAGGCCGAGTAAGAACAGAACATTTGGATGGGTTTACTTTGGCACCAAGCGCTACAGGGTGTGTACAAACTAATACCCGTATATTTTACGGAAGTGCTCTATGGTGGTTTGAAGGTGCAGGACTTCAACACACAGGTAATGCCTTCCCTGCTTCGGTGGATCGCCTAGAGGTAAATAATGGTGCAGGATTGGTATTAGACGTGAGTGTTCGTGTACAAAATACATTGGTTCAGCAAAACAACAATCATATTTATTTAGGAAATAATAATCTAATTATTCAGGCAGGGGCTTCATTTTCAGGCAATGCTAATAAAATGATAGTTACTGACGGAACAGGTATGTTAATAAGATTAATTACCGGAACAGGAAATATAAGCTATCCTATTGGAGATAATACCGGTACTTTAGACTACTCTCCGGTTAATTTTCAATTTACAACCTCAGGAACCGACTCAGTTGGTTTTCGTGTTACCAATGCACAGCATCCTAATGATTTTAGCACTTTAAACTATCTAAATAGATACTGGTCATGTAATCAAATTGGCAGAACCACTTATTCATACATTGCTAGTTTTCAATATGTGGATGCCGATATAGTAGGTTTAGAGAGTTCATTGAAAGTTGACCGTTGGAGTAATCCTTTCAGTTCTTGGACTCAAGATGCAGGAAGCTCTGTGAATGTTTCTTCTAATACATTAACTACCTCTACATTAAACCAAACTAATGGAACATTATTAAATAATGACTTTGCAGGTCGTTCTAATGCTCCTTTCTTCTATCAGTCTGTAACTACCGGTAACTGGTCTAATCCAAGTACATGGGAAATTTCAACTGACCCCTTGTTTATATCACCTCCCCCAATACCTGCAGCGGTAGCTCCTAATACAACTAACAGCGTTGGTGTTTTTATTCGCAACACACATAATGTTACAGTTTCAGCTAGTGCAGATGCTAATCATGTTGAGATTGATGCCGGTGGAACATTAACAATTAATGCCTCACAAACTTTTACCTTAAATAATGGTTCAGGTACTGATATGGAGGTAAATGGTAATTTAGTAAATAAGGGCATTTTAACCAATAATGGAACCATTGAGTTTAATAACTTATCGGTATATTCTCACGATCAAAATGGAGGTGCTGTACCTACTTCAACTTGGAATTCAGGTTCACTTTGCGAAATTATTGGGGTCACTAATACAGGGCCTACCGGTTTAAATCAAAGCTTTTATGACTTTAGATGGAATTGCACAGCTCAATCCTCTGCCATTCAATTGAACGGATTGCTTACCAATATTACCAATGATTTTGAAATAGTAAATACAGGCTCCCCGTCATATAATCTTAGATTATTTGATAATACCCAAACTGGAACGCTTTCCGTAGGAAATAACTTGAATATAACAGGAGGAACTTTATCCCTAATTAACTCTGCAAGTTCAGGCTCAGGAATTGCAACTTTAAACATCAATGGTAATTTAACACTTAGTGCAGGAGGTATTGATATGACAGGGTCTTCAGTATTTACGGCATCTGGAACAAATATTAATCTAAATGGCAACCTTTCTATTTCAGGAACGGCAACCATTTATCGCACCCAAAACGTTCCTGCAATTTTTACATTTAGCAAGTTAAGCGGATTACAAACCCTTGCTACTACAGCTTCCGGTATCAATACCAGTGAAATAACATGGCGTATAGGTAATGCCTCAACTACTAATGAGGTTGTGCTAAACTCAAATGTGGTTATTGGCACTACAGCCAGCTTTAACGTAATGAACAATGCCACCCTCACCTGCGCCAATTACGTTATTAGTGGAGGTAACTTTGAAACCTTTGCTTCTGCCACTCTAAAAATTGGATCGCCTGACGGAATTACTACTTCCCCTACAGCAGCTGGTAACGTTCAAACAACCAGTAGAACTTTTTCAGGTGCTGCCAATTATACCTATAACGGAACTACGCACCAAGGTACCGGTACAGCTTTACCTACAACCATTACCGGAAACCTTACTATTGATAACCCGGGCAATTCGGTGCTTCTTACCAATAATTTAACTACCGGTAGTCATTTAATTCTAAATGACGGCTTATTTTCTATAGGCACTGGTCAACAATTTAATATCTCTAATACCGGTATAGTTGATGCAGTTGCTGGCGACTTTACAAACGGAACAGCAGGCGGTACTTTAAATTTTGTTGGAGCAGGATCATTTACGGGTAATAGTAATCCGTATAATGTATTCATTTCAGGCTCGGTTAATTTTGGAACAGGATTAGTAACAATACAAACAAATGGTTCTTTGAAAATAAATTCAGGTGGCAGTGTTGTGAACAATGCACCTGCCTATGGTTCAAATTCTACCTTACAATACAATGTCAACAGCTCATATAATAGAAATATAGAGTGGAACTCCAACTCTGGTAAAGGATATCCTTACCATGTTATTCTTTCCAATAACTCAACCCTTAACGCTCCTGGGTTAAGTGGTGCACTTAGCGCAACTGTTTTCAATACAGCAGGAAATATTGATATTGAAACGGGTTCTGCTTTATTAATGAGTTCAGGTGGGAATGATATGACTGTTCCGCTAATAATTAATGGAAATTTAACTTTAACTGGTAATTTAACTGCCTCTGCAAGTGTGGGTGGCGATATTGAATTAGCCGGACATTGGACAAATAATGGCCCTAATGTGCTTAATTTTACTCACAACTCACGCACGGTTACTTTTAATGGAACTACCTTGCAGAATATTTCAGGAACAAATCTATTCAATAATCCTTTTTATAATGTTACTATCAACAATAGCAATAACGTTTCGTTAACCACTTATGATATTACCGTACTAAACAACTTTACCTTGACATCGGGCAAGTTTGACTTAAGCAGTAACAATTTAACTGTAGGTACTGTTGGCTCAAATGGCAATATTGTTGGTGGTTCATCATCATCATATATTATTTCTGGGAATGCTTCATCAAACATAAATAAATACACCACTACTAACAGTACTACATACAACTTTCCTATAGGTGATGCTACTAATTACTCACCATTCAGTATTCAATTTTATAGCAGCCCAATGGCAAGTAATACTTATTTGAGTGTTAATGTTATTAATTTACCTCACCCGCAAAGAGGTACAGCTTCAAGCTATATAACAAGATATTGGCAGGTTGTTCCGAGTAATTTACCCAACTCTACTACCGATTATTCAGTTCAATTTCAATATGTTGATGGTGACGTAGTTGGGACAGAAAGTCTATTAAATCCATTTAAATACGATGCTTCCGGATGGATTGCCGCACAAGGAAGTGGTGCGGTGTTTGAAATGGGAACAGGAATAGTTAATGTTGGAACAAATACAGTAACCTGGAGTGGAATTAATACTTTTAGTGATTTTACAACCATTGGTAATGGTACTCCTTTACCAATATCTCTTTTATCTTTCGAAGCCCATACCATAATAGATGTTGTTGAACTTAAATGGACAACAGCTACCGAAATAAACAATGACTATTTTACTCTTGAAAAGTCTAAAGATGGTAAAAACTTCGTGCCATTTGCGCAAATTAAAGGAGCCGGAAATAGTAATACCACAATCAACTACTCAAATATTGATAATGAGCCATATTTGGGAGTTTCTTATTATCGCTTAAAGCAAACCGATTTTGATGGAAGATATTCATACAGTCAAATAGTTTCGGTTAATTTCTCTAACAATTCATGGTCTAATAATCAAGTATTGGTTTATCCTAACCCTGTTTCATTAAATAATAACGATGGTATTTATGTTGTATTACCTAACACTATGGATTTGCATCCTATCAATGTTCAAATCCTAGATATTACCGGAAAGATTGTTTATTATGGACAATTTGATTATGTAAATATAAATACTCCTATATTTGTTAAATTTAAATCAGACGATTTTGCAAACGGAGTTTATGCTTTAAGAATATTACAGAATAACACATTGATAAATACTACTAAGTTAAGTATTATAAAATAAAGTCATTTATGAATAAACATTTTGTTTTTATATCATTATTGTTTTTGATTGCCTGCGGTAATAAGAAAAACGAGCCATCAAATAAGGAAAATACTAACGCACTTCAACATGAACAACAAGATGATAAATTATTGAAACAAGCACAAAGTATTTTTGCCGCTATACCGGCTTCAGTCGAAAACCCTGATAATCCGCTTACGTCAGAAAAAATAGCCTTAGGTAAAATACTGTATTTTGATACCAGATTATCCTTAACCGGAAAAAATAGTTGCAACTCATGCCATAGTCTCTCAGCTTTTGGGGTTGATAATGAAGTAACCTCTATAGGAGATGCCGGAAAAAGAGGTGGCAGAAATTCTCCTACAACTTTTAATGCGGCTCTTCATTTTTCTCAATTCTGGGACGGTCGGGCTAAGGATGTTGAGGAGCAAGCCGGATTGCCTATTTTAAACCCAATTGAGATGGCTATTCCATCAAAAGAATTTCTTGTAAAAAGACTAAAAGGTATTGAAATGTATCGTCACAAATTTAAAAGTGCATTCCCTGAAGAAAAGGATGCACTAAATTATGAGAATATTTCCAGAGCCATTGGAGCTTTTGAAAGAACTTTATTAACCCCGGCACGTTTTGATAAGTACCTTCAAGGGCAAAAAGATGCATTAAGTGATGATGAAAAAAACGGACTTCAAATATTTATGGATAAAGGCTGTATTACTTGCCATAATGGAGTAGCACTTGGAGGAGGACAAATTCAAAAATTTGGACTAAGAAATGAATACCACTCATTAACAGGAAGTAATAATAATGACAATGGTTTAATGGACTTAACCAATAAAGAATCTGATAAAGATAAATTTAAGGTACCTTCATTACGTAATATTTCAAAAACCTATCCCTATTTTCATGATGGTAGTGTTAAAGAATTAGATAAAGCTATTGCTATTATGGGGCATACACAATTGGATGTTAAATTAACCGATCAAGAAATAAATAGTATTGCCAGTTTTCTGGAAACTTTAACTTCTGATATACCTGAGGAGGTAAAACAAGTGCCCCAAGAGTTAGTAAACAAGAGTTTGTGATTATTGATATTTCTAAAAAAATGTTTTCTTTAGGAATTATTTGATTTTTTTATAGATTCTTATTATTATATATTTTTTCTTGATAACAGTTGTATATTGCTTATAAACAACGTATTATGCTGTTTGTTTTAAAAGTATTGAACGTGTTTAATAAATTAAAATTCAAATATATCATATAATACATTATCTTTGACCATGTAATAAAATAGGCAAAAATGAAGCAATATTTATTTTCTATAATCTTACTTTTTTTATTCATTACCCAGTCTAATGCCCAAAATAAGAATTTTGATGCAGCAACTTTTCCTACCCAACCTATACAATTAGCTCAAGCGCAAAAGGACTTATCAGAAGGTATGAAATTATACAAAGAAGGAATTGTTAGGTACAAAAAAGCATTACCGCTTCTTGAAAAAGCCCATGAGTTTAATCCCGATAATGCTAACTTAAATTATACTATTGGAATGTGTTATATGTATAGCAGCTTTAAGGGTAATGCAAAGGATTACTTTGAAAAGGCTTATAAATTAGATAATAATGTGGCTCCTGACATACACTATTGGATAGGAATGGGCTATCACCTGATTAATGATTGGGATAAGTCTCGTAAAGAGTATGAAAAACACAAAGAATATGTGTTAACCACCAAAAACAATGAAAAAGAATTAAAAAAAATAAATAAGCGATTAGAAGAAGTATCCATTGGAGAAAAAATGGTTAAAAAACCGGTACGTGTAAAAATTGAAAACTTAGGTCCGGAAATTAACTCTCCTTATACTGATTACGGTCCTATTATTTCGGCTGACGAAGACGTATTAATGTTTACAAGTAGAAGACCCGGTACTACTGCCGGCCCTGAGGGTGACAAAGACGAGTCTATTGATGAATACTGGGAAGATATTTATCAAAGTTTTAGTTTTGGAAATAAATGGACTAAGGCAAAAAACATTGGACCTCCAGTAAATACCGATGTTCATGATGCTACAAACAATCTTTCTCCCAACGGAGAAAAGTTGTTCATCTATATTGACGATCAAGGGCAAGGTGATGTATATGAGTGCGATTTAGTAAACTTACAGTGGAGCAAACCGGTTAAAATGAAAGCCCCAATTAATACTAAATATCACGAAAGCTCAGCCACCATTAATGTGGGTTTAGATACTATGTATTTTATAAGTGAAAGACCCGGAGGATTAGGTGGTAGAGATATTTATAGAGTAGTGAAAAATCCCAAAAGCAATAAGTGGGAAGACCTTCAAAATGTTGGACCAACTCTAAATACTGAATATGACGAAGAGGGAGTATTTTTAATGCCGGGTAGCAAAACTATGTATTTTAGTTCGCAAGGTCATAGCTCTATGGGTGGTTTCGATATCTTTAAGACTACATATGAAAATGGCCAATGGACTACTCCGGTAAACATTGGTTATCCTATAAACACTAGTGATGATGATGTGTTTTTTGTAATTTCGGCCAATGGTTTACATGGTTATTATGCCTCTTACAAAAAAGATGGGTTCGGGGAAAAAGATATATATATAATTAACTTCCTAGACTCCGACAGTCAGCAGGATACAACTCATGAAGAAATTGCTGAAGGGCCTTTAGTAATATTGGGTACAAAGACACCAACAAGTGCCTTACTTAAAGGTAAAGTTGTTGACCAATACAACCAAAACCCTATAGAAAACGCAACCCTTGAGATTATTGACACTAAGTCAAATCAAATAATAGAAAAACTTTCAACCGAAGGATTATCCGGATATTATGGAGTTTGGGTGCCATCTAATACCAAATTAATAATTACAGCCTCCGCACCAAGTTATAAAGCCAAAATTGATACTGTAAGAATTCCTCCATCAAATGGAGATATTCAAGTTGAAAAAAACATTGCATTAATGACAAAAAGCGATGTTACGGCTATTTTAAAAGGAAATGTTTTTGACGCTGTAAGTAAAAAACCATTACAAGCAAGTATAGTTATCAATGATAATATTTCATCAACCCAAATAGTAAAAATTGAAACCAACACTGAGGGATATTATGAAGTAGCTATTCCAACAGGTAAAAAATATGAATTGATTGTAAAATCTCAAGATTATCAAACAGCTTATGAATATACAAATATCCCTGTTTCACAAAAAAATCAGGAAATAATAAAAGATGTGCCTTTAAATAGCTTGGCAGTTGGTTCAAAAATTATATTAAAAAATGTTTTCTATGATTTTGATAAAGCCACACTCCGACCACAATCAATTATTGAACTTGATCATTTAATCCAATTATTAAATGAATACCCAAATATGAGAATTGAGCTTTCGAGCCATACTGACAATAAAGGAACAGCCGATTATAATATTTATTTATCAAATGCACGTTCTAAATCATGTGTAGATTATTTGGTATCAAAAGGAGTAAGTAAATTGCGTCTTGAATACAAGGGTTATGGTTTAACCCAGCCTATAGCTACTAATGATACTGATGAAGGACGTCAGCTTAACCGCAGAACAGAGTTTAAAATTTTAAGTAAGTAGAATTAATTCAATTTTTCAATAAAATTGAATTAAGTAGATTAATAGAAAGTATTTTTTTTAGCCGATATGTGCGGAATATCAGGAATCTATGCTTTTAATGAAGAAGGCAAAAATAGTTTAAACAGCATTGAAAAATCGGTTCAAGCACTTAACAAACGAGGACCAAATAACACAGGCGTTTATACTGATAAGCAATTAGCTCTTGGTCATGCCAGATTAGCAATTATTGATGTTAGTCAAAATGCCAATCAGCCCTTTACCGATTCAAGCGGAAACTATACTATAGTTTATAACGGGGAGATTTTTAATTATAAAATATTAAAAGAAAGTTTAAGACAAAAAGGAGCCAGTTTTAAATCAGAAAGCGATACAGAAGTATTATTAAAATTATTTCAATTAGAAGGAGCCGAATGCTTAAAAAAGCTGGATGGATTTTTTTCTTTCGCTATATATGATAAAAGTAAGCAAGAACTTTTTATTGCTCGTGACCGATATGGAATAAAACCATTAGTGTATTCCATGCAAGAGAATTTTTTTTGTTTTGCTTCCGAAATTAAAGCCCTATTAGAATTTAAGATTCCCAAAAAAATCAATAAAGCTGCACTCATGCAGTTTTTTCATTTAAATTACATTGCCGGAAATAACACCATATTTCAGGATATTTATAAATTAGAACCCGGACATTATGGAGTTTTAAATAAATCAGGATTCAATATTCAACGCTATTACTCTTTAGAATCAGGTATAAATCAAACCTCTTATGATGTTGGCTTTGAAGAAAATTGTAAAAAACTATATAATTTACTCGATGATGCAGTTAGAGTACGTATGATTTCAGATGTACCATTAGGTGCTTTTTTAAGTGGGGGAATTGACTCTTCTGTTGTTACAGCTCTTGCGTCACGATATACCGGTAAATTAAATACCTTTTCAATTGGTTTTAAAGATGAACCTCTGTTTGACGAAACAGCTTATGCTACCTTAGTAGCAAATAAGTATAAAACCAATCATACGGTTTTTTCATTGTCTAATCAAGACTTATTCGAAAACCTGAATGAAATGCTTGATTATTTTGATGAACCCTTTGCAGACTCATCAGCATTAAATGTTTATATTTTATGTAAAAACACACGAAACAAGGTTACAGTTGCCCTTTCGGGCGATGGGGCAGATGAAATGTTTGCCGGCTATAATAAACATGCTGCGGCCTATGCTATACTCAACAATCAATATCTTATCAATCAACTCAAGTTTTTTAACCCAATATTAAAAAAGCTTCCCCAATCACGTAATTCAAAAATGGGAAACCTTATCAGGCAACTAAGCAAACTTACAGAAGGCGCTTATCTTAGTCATGCTGACAGATATTGGTTGTGGGCAGGGTTTTATAATCATAAACAGTTGTTAGAGCTTTTTACACCAACCTTTGTTACCGAACAAAATATAGAAACATATCAAAAAAATAAAAACAATCTATTATCATTTTTTGGAAATAATTCCGAAAAACAAACAATGCAACAAATATTGCTTAGCGATATGAAAATTGTATTAACCGGTGATATGTTGCCAAAAGTTGACCTTATGAGTATGGCCAATAGCTTTGAAGTTAGGCCTCCGTTTTTAGACCATAAGGTGGTTGATTTTGTATTCGGGCTGCCTGATAAGTATAAGATTAACGCTAACAATAGAAAAATTATTTTAAAAGAAACATTTAAAGATTTATTACCAAACGAAATCTTTAATCGCTCAAAAAAAGGTTTTGAGGTGCCATTGTTAAAATGGTTTCAAACCGATTTAAAGGCGTTAATTACAGAAGACTTGTTATCGAGGAAGATGATTGAAGAGCAGCAAATTTTTAATTATGAAACCATTGATAAATTATTAAAAAAACTTTTTTCAGCGAATCCGGGTGATAGCGTGGCCAAGGTGTGGGCATTAATAGTATTTCAATATTGGTATAAAAAGTATTATTTATAGATTATTATGCCCAAAGTATTAAGAATTATAAATAGATTTAATCTCGGAGGTCCAACCTATAATGTTGCCTATCTTTCAAAATACATAGAAGGTTATGAAACACTTTTAGTGGGTGGCGAAAAAGACAGTTCGGAGGATAGTTCTACTTTTATTACTGATAATCTTGGTTTAAAACCTTTGATAATTGAAGAAATGAAACGTGAAATTAATCCTATACAAGATAGAGCGGCATATTTAAAATTAAAAAAAATAATTAAAGATTTTAAACCCGATATTGTTCACACCCATGCATCTAAAGCCGGAGCTTTAGGGCGTTTGGCTGCTTTTTCATGTAATGTTCCTAAGGTTGTACATACTTTTCACGGACATATTTTTCATTCCTATTTTAGTTGGACAACAACTACATTTTACAAAAATATTGAACGCTATTTAGCCCAAAAAACAGACGCTATAATTGCAATAAGTCCCAAACAGAAGCATGAACTTGGGAAAATTCATAAAATATGCAACCCTGATAAAATAAAAGTTATACCATTAGGGTTTGATTTGATAAAGTTTAATAACAATATTGAGGAAAAAAGATTTAGGTTCAGAAATGAATATCAACTCGAAGATGATATAATTTGTGTAGGTATTGTGGGAAGATTGGTGCCTGTAAAAAATCATAAAATGTTTCTTGAAGCTTTTTTTAAGTTAAGCCAAAATACAACCAAAAAAGTAAAAGCATTTATTGTAGGAGACGGAGAATTACGTGACGAGCTGTTTGTTTTGTGCGATAGTTTAGGCTTAAAGTACAGTTACATTGACAGACCTGATTATTCGGCACAGGTAATATTTACCTCTTGGATAAAAGAGGTTGATTATGTATGGGCCGGAATGGATATAGCAGCATTAACTTCATTTAACGAAGGCACCCCCGTTAGTTTAATTGAAGCACAAGCTTGTAATAAGCCCATAATTACTACCGATGTAGGTGGAATTGAAGATGTGGTTGAAAAAGATAAAACAGCATTTTTATGTAAAAATAATGATAGCGACTCTTTTGCCGAAGCATTAATTAAAATGGTAAATAATGATGAACTCAGAGGTAAAATGGGCAAAGAAGGATGGCTGTATGTAAAAGATAATTTCCATTTTACACGTTTATGTAATGATATGAAAAACCTTTATGATAGGTTACTGACATAATTTTATTTATAAGTTTTTAATAATTGCAACATTTACTACGTTATGATTATTAATTTTAGATTTGCAAAAAAAATCGGACACAATGATTAAAAAGTTTCTTTTTTATGGATTTATAGTAATGTTTCTTACAAGCTGTAAGTTTTTAAATCCTAGTTTAATGCTAAAAACACCCCGAGATTATAAATTTGATGAATTACCTACAAATAAAGAAATTGAAACCCGATTAAGGCCTAACGATAAAATAAACATGGTATTGCTTGCGAATGATGGTTTTAAATTATTAGACTTAGTTGGCGAGAATAGAATTGCAACTAACCAGTTAGCCAACAATCTTGAGTATAAAGTAGAATTTGATGGGATGGTTAATTTCCCTATTATTGATCGAATTAAATTAGGCGGATTAACTATACGTGAAGCCGAAAGTTTATTAGAAGAAGAATTTTCTAAATATTATGTAAAGCCTTTTGTATTGCTGAAAATCACAAATAGAAAAGTAATGGTGTTTAATGGTTCAGACGGAAACGCTAGAGTTGTATCTTTGATGGACGACAATACTGACCTGCTTAGGGTAATAGCTCAAAGTGGTGGAATAACAAGCACGGGCAGAGCTTATGACATTAAAGTAATTAGAGGTGAATTTGAGAAACCTAAAGTTTATCATTTTAATCTGCGAACCATTGAAGGCCTTAAAAGTGCTGATTTTATGATGCAGTCAAACGATATAGTTTATGTAACCCCATCGCCACAAACAGCCAAGAAGATAATGCTTGAAATTGGTCCATATCTATCATTATTAACTACATTGCTATTGGTTATCAATTACTTTAAAAAATAATGACTGACAACAAACAACCCGAAATTTCTAGAATTAGTGATTTAGACCTAGGTCTGGTTCTGTTTATTTTTCGGAAAAATGTTATTTATATCGTTCTATTTTATCTAATAGCACTAATGAGTGCACTCTTATATATCAGATATCAAAGAGAAATATATAAGAGTAGTTCCGTAGTTCAAATTACCAATAATGCAGGAAATTCACAGGTGTTAAATGTGGGTAAAGTACTTGAAACAGAGAATGGATTAGATGGAGTGGTAGAACTAATGCGCTCCCGTACATTTTTGCGAAAATCTATTTCTAAACTTCCTTTACAAATAAGCTATTTTGTAAAAGGAACATTTAAAATAAACGAAAATTACAAAAATAGTCCCTATAAAATTAAAGACTTTGTGGTTAAAAATAAACAATTCTATGGGATTCCGGTATATCTTAAATTTAAATCAAGAGATGACATTGAGGTTTCTTATATTTTTAATGATGAACGTAAAGTAAAAGTTATAAAAAATAACACTCTAGTGGTTTTCCCTGAAGTCGAGTTTAAAATTGAGATCATAGATTATAATACCATAGATGAAATTCAGACAAACCTAAAAAAAGATATTTACTATTTTGTTTTCAACAACCCTGCTACTATGGCAGATCCCTATATCAGTAAATTAGAAATAATAGTATTAAACTACTATGCTAAGACCCTTCAGGTATCTATTGAAGATTTTAACGCCAGAAAATGTGCTGATATAGTGAATCAAATAGCTGCTGATTTTATAAACTATGACGTGGAGAAAAAATCAGAAAGTGCACAAAAAACGATTGAATTTATTGATAAGCAACTTGTATTTGTTTCGGGCGATTTACAAAAATTTGAGGAACAAATCCAAGAATTTAGGAAAAATACCAAAACAACAGGCAATCGTGATTTTAGTGCCACTCTTTTTGTAAAATATGATGAATATCAAAGAGAGTTAATTTCGTATAATGACCAATTGGAAAGACTAAATGACCTTAAAACTAAATTTAAGGAGCAAGATAGGTTAGATTTAGGAAACCTTGTTTTTTTAGGTGGAGAGTCTAAGTTAGAATCATTTATTATTGATAGGGTAAAGTATATTTACACCTTATTGGACAAACGAGATGGTTTCTTGAATCAAGCAACACCCGATCACCGTGATATTATTGAAATAAACAGTAAAATTAAAAATGAAAAAGAAGAGTTGTATAAAAATATACTGTCTATTGAGGAACTGATGAAACTTGAACTGTCTCAGAAAAGACAAAATATTGCTGATATTGAGAATAAAATCTCAGAAATACCCGGTATTGAGATAGAATTTAATAGATTGAGAAAGTTATACGGAATTAATGAAAAGTTTTATAACACATTATTAAATAAAAAGGCTGAATACTCAATTGCTATTGCCGGTTTTGTACCCCAAAACTCTATTCTTGAACAAGCCCAGGAGCCTAATTTGCCAATCTACCCTAACAGAAACACTATATTAGCTGTATCGGTGGGTATTGCCACCATAGTATCTGTTTTTACATTACTCATTCAATTATTGATGTTTAATAACATTACCTCCGTGGCAGATATTAGAAAATATACCAATTTGGCTATTTTAGGTATTGTTCCTAAGTATAAAAAAGAAATACCTGTTTCCCAATTATTGGTTGATAAAAACCCAAAATCATCAATTTCAGAGGCTTTTAGGTCTATTAGAGCCAATTTGCAGTTTTTATCTAACGAAAGTGGACCCAAAGTTATTGCCATTACCTCATCTATTTCAGGAGAGGGGAAAACTTTTGTAGCTATAAATTTGGCGGGTATTATTGCCTATGCCGGCAAAAAAGTAATTGTATTAGACTTGGATATGAGAAAACCTAAAATTCATATTGGTTTTGAAGCCCCAAATATCCATGGCATGAGCACCATATTAATTGGAAAAGATAAATATGAAGATTGTGTACAACAAAGCGCACTCCCAAATTTACATTTTATAACTGCCGGGCCTATTCCTCCTAATCCTTCAGAGCTTATAATTTCACCCCGAATGGATGAATTTATTGAAGAACTGAAATCTCAGTATGATATTATCATGATTGATAATCCACCTATTGGAATTGTATCTGATGGGATTCCAAATATTCAAAAAGCAGATTATCCTATTTTTATTTTTAGAGCAAATTATTCTAAAAAGGCATTCTTTGAAAACATTAATCATATAGTAACCGAAAAAAATATTAAAAACCTATCTGTTATTCTCAATGGTATTGATAATTCAAATAATAAATACGGTTACGGTTATAATTATGGTTCTTCATATGGCTATGGATATGGCTACGGTTATGGCTATGGCTATGGTTATGGCTATGGATACGGATATTATGAAGAGGAAGAACCACCAAAACCATCTTTGATTAAACGCTTTTTTACAAGAAGTTAGATAAATGAATATAGAGAAAACCTTTATTAAAGATTTAGTAATTATTTCGCCCTCAGTTTTTGTAGATGATAGAGGCACTTTCTTTGAATCATATAATCAGCAAAAATTCCGAGAAGTAGGGATTAACGAAAATTTTATTCAAGACAACCAATCAGTTTCTAAAAAAGGAGTATTACGCGGCTTACATTATCAAAAAGGAATTTACTCACAGGCAAAATTAGTTCGGGTAATAAAAGGCTGTGTATTAGATGTAGCTGTTGATTTGCGAAAAAACTCTGATACCTATGGACAACATTTTAGTATTGAGTTAAATGATAAAAATAATTTAATGTTTTTTATTCCAACGGGTTTTGCCCACGGGTTTATTGCTTTAGAAGATAACACCATATTCTCTTATAAATGTAGTGCTCTGTATAACAAAGAAAGTGAAGGTGGAATAATCTGGAATGATACTACTTTAAATATTGACTGGAAATTTTTAAATCCCTTAGTATCAGATAAAGACAAAATTCTACCCAATTTTTCCCCAGAGTTACATAAGTTTTAATTACATTTGCAATTTATTAATCAGAAATTAAAAAATTGTTAAAATAATATGCTGATTTTTATTTTGATTTTTGGAATAGTTGCCACCTTGTTTTCCTTGCTTTTAAATGGCTTATTTATTAAGTTTTCAAAAAATTTAGGAATGAGAAATATAGATGAAAATGCCGTAAGATGGGGGAGTAAGAGCAAACCAGCCTTAGGTGGAATTTCTTTTTTCTTAAATTTTTTGTTTGCCATTACGTTTTATTTTATGCTCTCAAAAGAGCACGATTTGCTTGAAAATGTAAAATTTACAGGTTTGTTATTAGCCTCTACCGTTGGTTTTTTGGTGGGTTTGGCTGATGATGCGTATAACACTAAACCTTTATTGAAATTTTCAGCACAGGTTTTGTGTGGAGTTATCTTATGTTTAACGGGAACATATATTCAATTGTTTAGCTCATTATTACTCAATTATTTTATTACTATATTTTGGATTGTAGGCATAATGAACTCTGTAAATATGCTAGATAATATGGATGCCATTACTACCTCGGTTTCTATATCAATCATTATATCCGCGTTAATTGTTCTGGCATATTTAGATAATTTTAATAATATTGAATTTATTACTTTAGTAGGTGTATTAGCTGCTTTAATAGGTTTTCTGTATTATAATTGGAATCCATCAAAAATATATATGGGCGATACCGGAAGCCAGTTTTTAGGGGTTTTATTAGGCGCAATTGCCATTACATGTTTCTGGAATACCCCTTTTGACACGCAAGTACATGCCCAAACAAAACAAGTAATTTTAACTATTATAGTTTTTATTATTCCTATTATTGATACTACAACAGTAACCATTAATAGAATTTCAAGAGGTCAATCTCCATTTGTTGGAGGGAAAGACCATACTACTCATCATTTGTCCTATGCGGGATTGTCTGACAGGCAAGTAGCACTTACCATGGGAACAATCTCGTTTTTTTCTTGTTTTATTACCATTTTTATCCTAAATCTATCTGATTGGAGTCTTTTAATTGCCTGTATTTTGGCTTCATACATTTTAATTGTATTCGGCATCTTATTTTATATCACAAAAACAACAAAAGCTCCACAAGCAAAGTAGCTTTTCTTGAGAAAATGTTTTTGAAATTGATTATTTCAAAAGGTCGGGTCTTCTGTTCTTTGTTCGTTGTATGGCTTGTTCCATACGCCATTGCTCTATCTTCTTGGCGTGTCCGCTAAGCAATATTTCAGGTACTTTAATTCCTTTATAATCAACCGGGCGTGTATAAACCGGGGGCGATAATAAATCGTCCTGAAATGAGTCTGTTAAAGCTGAGGTTTCGTCATTTATAGCTCCCGGAATTAAACGTATTACACTATCACAAAAAACAGCTGCCGCTAATTCACCACCGCTTAAAACATAATCCCCAATGGATATTTCTTTAGTAATAAATAACTCTCGTATTCTTTCATCAATACCCTTATAATGGCCACATAAAATGATGAGGTTATTTAATGTTGAATAAGTATTTGCCATTTTTTGGTTTAATGTTTCCCCATCAGGGGTCATGTATATAACTTCATCATAATTATTTTTGCTCTTTAAATCTTCAATACAGCGGGCAATTGGTTCAATCATCATAACCATTCCTGCACCGCCACCGTAACTATAATCATCAACCTGACGATGCTTATTTAATGAATAATCTCGTAAGTTAATAAAGTTAACTTTAACCAAACCCTTTTGAATTGCACGTTTTATTATAGAATGTTCAAATGGACTTTGTATTAATTCAGGTAATATAGTTATAATATCAATTTGCATAAATTTTAAATACCAAGGCACAAAGTAAGTAATTATAGGTAAATATTTGATTATTCATGAAATTATATTCACTTTGCGGCATTATTAATATCTATGAAAATAGTTTTTATGGGAACACCTGATTTTGCCGTTCCCGCATTAAAAAAATTAGTTGAAAATAATTACCACATAGCCGCAGTAATTACGGCTCCTGATAAGCCTAGTGGCAGGGGCTTAAAAATGAATTACAGCGCGGTTAAAGAATATGCTCTTTCGGCAGGATTAAAAGTACTACAGCCCGAAAAACTGAAGAACCCTGAATTTATTCAGGAACTAAAACAATTAAATGCCGATTTACAAATTGTGGTAGCATTTAGAATGTTACCTGATGTGATTTGGAAAATGCCTCCATTAGGGACATTTAATTTACATGCATCATTACTGCCACAATACAGGGGTGCAGCACCCATTAATTACGCTATTATTAATGGCGAAAAAAAAACCGGTGTTACTACTTTCTTTTTACAGCATGAAATAGATACAGGTAATATCATAAAACAGCAGGAATGTATAATCGGAGAAAATGAAACAGCCGGTGAATTACACGACAGGCTTATGAATATTGGAGCTGATTTGGTTTTAGAAACCGTGCGCCTTGTGGAGCAAAATAAGGCACAGCCCGTTCCGCAAAAGATGTTGGAAAACGGACAACTTAAAGTAGCCCGTAAAATATTTAAAGACGATTGCTTGATTCATTGGAATCAGGATGCTTATGTTATTCACAATTTTATTCGTGGCCTAAGCCCTTACCCTACGGCTTTTACCTATTTGGTTGATGAACTGGGGAATAAGCAAATTTTTAAGATTTATAATTCATTACCCGAAATTTGCTCTAATAGCCATAAAGCCGGTACTATACTTACTGATACTAAAACCTACTTGAAAATAGTGTGCAACAATGGCTGTATTAACCTGCTAAAGGTTCAGTTGGCGGGGAAAAAAGCAATGCCGGTAGTAGAGTTCTTAAGAGGATTTAATACTTCAAAAATATATTCCGTGGGTTAGTTCACTTCTTAATTCAACAAATTATTCATTATTAGATTCATACATATTTGCATTAGGTATGTCGCAATTATTTAATAAACTTGTAGTTTAATATACATTTAACTCAAAATAGATAAATATTAACTTCTTAAATATGATGAAGAATATTATTGGAATTCAGCAAATAGGAGTAGGCATACCTGACGTTCAAAAAGCATGGGCCTATTATCGTAAACATTTCGGAATGGATATTCCTATTTTTCAGGAAAGTGCCGAAGCCAAACTAATGACACCCTATACCGGAGGTGTAATACACAGTCGCACTGCTGTTTTAGCTATAAATTTGCAAGGCGGAAGTGGTTTGGAAATATGGCAATTTACTAGCAGAAATACCAATGCTGCAAGTTTTGAATTACAATTGGGTGATTATGGTGTGATGATAGCCAAAATTAAAGCACCTGATGTGAAACTCGCCTACAATACTCTAAAGTCAAATGGGGCACTTATGCTCAGTGGCTTACTTAAGGCACCCGATGGTTTACCTTGCTTTTATGTGAAAGATGAGTTTGGCTCTATTTTTCAGGTAGTACAAGGAAAAGATTGGTTTAGAAGAAACGAACATGTAACCGGTGGAGTTTGTGGGGCTGTAATAGGTGTTTCGGATATTGAAAAATCGCGTAAATTTTATGGTGACTTGTTAGGTTATGATAAGGTTATTTATGACAAAACAGGAATTTTTGATGATTTTACAAATATACCTGGCGGAAAACACCAAATACGAAGAGTTTTACTTGAAAAAAGCAAGGAAAATACAGGTAATTTTAGCAAATTATTAGGCTCAAGCAATATTGAGTTAATACAAGTGCTAGATAGAAAAGCAAGAAAAATATTTGAAAACCGTTTTTGGGGAGATTTAGGGTTTATTCATCTATGCTTTGATGTGTACAACATGAAGGAATTGGAAAAAAACCTTACCTCTAACGGACATCCATTTACGGTTGACAGTGCATCAAAGTTTGATATGGGCGAAGCAGCAGGTCATTTCAGCTATGTAGAAGACCCTGACGGAACACTTATTGAATTTGTTGAAACATATCGTATTCCTATTCTTAAGAAAATTGGATGGTATTTAGATTTGAGTAAACGCGATCGTACAAAAACTTTACCCGATTGGATGCTAAAAGCATTAAAAATAGGTAGAAAAAAAGACTGATAAAGATGAATAATTGATGTATATAATATTGTTGCTTATGGTCATTATAGGCAAATAAACAATGATTTTATAACTTAACTTATCCACGGTGCTTTCTTCATTTTAATATATAATTTTAGTGAAGTACATTAATTAACAGCTAATTTGTTAATTCTATTTTTATTAAAAGATGTAATACATTAAATATAAATGTTTCATTTGTAATTGTAATGTATTATATTCATAAAAATGTATTATAAAATTTCATATGAAAATCCTAATACACACTATATTGACATTGAGTGTAGGATTGATAATATTACTTCCGATTATTTGGAATTACAATTGCCTGTTTGGCGTCCGGGTAGGTACGAGTTAGGCAACTTTGCCAAGAATATTCAAAAACTAACTATTTATAACGCCAAAGGAAAAGAATTAAAACATAACAAAACCTCTAAAAGTACATGGCGTGTTGAAACAAAAGGTGAAAAGAGCTGCACCGTAATTTACAACTATTATGCAGCCGAATTAAACGCAGGCAGTACTTGGCTTGATCATCAGCAACTTTATGTAAATCCTGTAAATTGTTTATTGTACTGCACACACAACATCAATAGTGCTTGTTCTTTACAGGTTGTTGTTCCTGAAACCTACCGCTTGGCGGGGGCATTAAATATTACAAAAACCGACATTGAAAATTCAAAGAAAATATACACTTGCAATTTCAAAAACTTTCATGAGTTGGCTGATACTCCTTTTATAAGCAGCGATACGTTAAAATATAACATGTTTGTTTTAGATGGTATTGAATTTAATATATGGTTTCAAGGCGAGTGCAAGCCGGATTGGGCAAAAATTATTGGCGATTTCTTTATTTTTATAAATGAACAATTACTTGTATTTAAGAAGTTCCCGGTCGAAAAGTATCATTTTTTAGTACAAGTTCTACCATACAATTTTTATCATGGAGTTGAGCACGAGTCATCAACAGTTATTGCTATTGGACCGTCTTATAACCTGATGAGGAAAGAACTTTACGATGAATTTCTGGGGGTAAGCTCGCACGAGTTGTTCCACACATGGAATGTAAAAAATATTAGACCTTTTGAAATGTTGCCCTATAAATACGATACTGAAAACTATGCTACAACCGGCTACATTTATGAAGGTATTACCACCTATTATGGCGATTTAATGCTTTACCGTTCAGGAATATTTTCAGATACAGATTATTTTAAAACTCTGGCGGGGCAATTTCAAAAACATTTGGATAATCCGGGGCGGTTTAATCATAGCGTGTCTCAATCGTCATTCGATACTTGGTTAGATGGTTATCAACCCGGAGTGCCTAACAGAAAAGTTTCTATCTATACCGAAGGTTGTTTGTTGGCTTTTATTGCTGATGCACTTATTAGAAAGCAAACCCATAATAAACACTCATTGGATACTGTAATGCTTGCCCTGTATAACGATTTTGGGCAAAAAAACAGAGGTTATACCCAAAAAGATTATCAACACATTATTGAAAATATTACCCAAAACAAATGGGATATTTTTTTTGAAGATTTAATTCATGGAACACATTCATATTTGCCACATTTAACAGAAGCACTTAACTATTTCGGCCTCGAACTTTCGGTTATTCCTGCCAAAAGACCTTATGAATCGTTTTTAGGTTTTAAAGCCTTGGAAATAGATAATGAAACCATAGTTCAAAGTATTTTGCCCAACTCGGTAGCTGAAATAGCCGGCCTATGCTTAAAAGATAAAATAATTGGTGTAAATGGATTTGAAATACGTAATAATTTGAACGAGTGGTGCAATTATTTCTGGAAAGAAACTTTTACCTTAAAGGTCATTACCAATGGACAAACTCGTGAAATAATACTTACTCCTTCAAAAGAAATGTATTACAAAAATTATAGTATTATTAAGAATGATAATATCAGCCATGAACAGGCCGAAAATTATTACAAATGGTCAGGGCGCAAGTTTTAAATGAATGTAATATGTACAATTTAAGGGTTTATGGGATATTAATAGAAAATAACGCTGTATTGCTTAGTGATGAGTATTATAATGGTATGTATATTACAAAGTTTATAGGAGGCGGACATGAAATTGGCGAAAGCTTACCCAACTGTTTAATTAGAGAATTTAAAGAGGAACTCAATTTAGATATAATCATTAAATCTCATTTTTATACCACCGATTTTTATGTGCAGTCGTTTTTTAATCCTAACGAACAACTAATTTCAATTTACTACATTATTGAACTTGCGAAAAGTAGTGCTATTAATGTAAGCCATAAAAAGTTTGATTTTGAACCTGAAAACAACGCCCAGAGTTTACGATGGCTGCCCTTAACTAAACTCAATGAAGACGAAGTTACCTTTACGATTGATAAGAAAGTGGTAAGTTTGTTGAAAAAATCATACTGTATTTTATAAAAAAAATGCAAAATATTACAATAAAATTGCTTTTATTTGCCTTATGAAATTAATATTTTTCCGATTATTATTATTCTCCATTATCTCCACCACATTGTGGTCTTGCGCTCCTACACGTTCGGTATTGCCTTTGTGCTATAAAGAAAACTTAGTTAGTGCATCAGTTGGAGGTCCTATTATACATTACGGGAAAAATATTACACCTATTCCATATACTTCCGTTACCTATTCAAGAGGATTGAGCGATACAACAACAGTATTTGCTTCTTTTCACCCCACTGCGGCAGTATTCGGAACTTTTCAAATGGAAGTGGGTATGAATCGTTACATCATTAATAACGACTCTGCTAAGTACGCAGTTACTATTGCTCCCATTCTTAACTTTATGAGAAGAGATTCCATCAATAAATTTTATCCTCAAATAGATGTAAATTTTATTAAAAGAAGTGCCCTGCACGATAACTATTTTTATGCCGGTTTATGCAATTGGTTTGAAATGGCAACACAAAAAATTAATGGTGATAAACAAAGAAACATTTGGTTTCCGAGCCCGCAAGTAGGCTATGTTTGGAATACCAAAAAGGGTTTAATGTTTCAAACAGAACTTAAATATTTGGTTCCATACAAAAGAAATGATTATGGCCCTGTGGAGTACTTGAAACCTTTAATTCCTTATGGAGGTTTAGGGGTATATATTGGTGCAGCTTACAAATTTTAAAACTAAAAAATGAAAAATATAGTCTATTGTTTATGCTTATTCGCTTTTATTCTTGTTTTTTCATCTTGTAAGAAAAACCTAGATGATAATTTATTTAACCCAAGTAAAATATCGGAGTATAAATTAGATGGTTTTGGAGGTACTGTTGATTTCAGATTAAATGCTGATTATAATATCCCCGATTCTTCGGTTCATATTTTCCCTTTGTGGTCTAAAACTAAAAATGAAACAGACTCAACTAAAATTTGGGCTATTTATATAGGCAATTTTAATAAGAAAGGCAATATTGACCCTTATGATACTGTAATTGTGTATTTCCATGGCAACAAAGACCACATGGATTTTTATTGGCAACGTGCCAAGCTGTTAGCACATACCGGTGGTAAATTGCGTTACGGTGTACTTATGATTGATTATAGAGGTTATGGTTTATCAGAAGGCAAATCAACCGAGGAAACAATGTATGCCGATGCAGATGCTGCCATTAAATGGTTAAAACAAAAAAGAGTATCACCTCAAAAATATGCAGTTTATGGATTTAGTTTGGGGTGTGCTGCAGCTACTCATGTAACTTACAATGCAGTGCCTTCATTTATGCCATTTGCCATAGCTTTAGAAGCCCCCTTTGCCTCTGTAGCTACTTTGGTAAATGACGGAGCCGGCTTAAATATGGATCCTCTGTTTTTTAGCACTTTTAAATGCGACAATAATCAGCGTATTAAATACATTCAACAACCATTTTACTGGATACACGGAACAAAGGATAAGTTTATTCCAATGAAAACTAATGGAGAACTACTTTACTCAAATTATACAGGTGTTAGAAAAGAAGCCCAAAGAGTAGAAGGAGCCGGACATAGTGATGTACCACAAACTATGAGTTTTAAAACTTATAGTGAGTCATTATTTAATTTCTTAACACGCAAAAAGTAATATTTTGCAGTTATTTGCTACTTTCATTTAGTGTTTCCTGAAAATAAATTCATTCCCCAATAATGTATTGATATGATTAATAAAGGCACCATACTTTTCTTTATAATTGGTGCATTTTTTTTGACCGCGTGCTTTAAGAAAAACAATAATTTTATCGGTTTAAATCAGAGCAGGTCGCAACATTTTATTTTATATCATGAAATACTATCTTTTGATCATATTAATGATACTTCAATAAGTGATAGTATATTTTATAGTCCGCCTAATTCGCTATTCTTGAATAGTAACACAGAAAATAGCCTTGGTTTTTCTAAGAGCATGGCTGATATAAGCTATTTTAGGGATATTGACAGCATGAGTATTTCATTCAAATATTTTCTAAAGAGTGTTCCTCATAAATTAAATCTTGTTTGGCTTATTGAAAATAATCAACAAAAAGTAATTAATTATAATGCCATTCCTTTAAATGATGTAACTACAGGAGCTTGGGATAGTTTAATGTTTGGGTTCAATATAAAAAATGAATGGATATCAAAAGATAATAAATTGGTTATATATTTATGGAACCAAGGTAATAATAAACTTTGGCTCGATGATTTTGAGTACAAATTGTACGGAGTTAAGCATGTTGATGATAAAAGGACGGATAGCTTAGGTTTTAATTATTACTACGATTTTGAAACAGCAAATGCAGATATAAAAGGAAGCGAAAAGATCAAGAAAAACAGCATATCATATTCGGGTCAATATGTATGCGATTTAAGTGATGGGGCTGAGTACGGTATAAGCGTGAAAAAACCTTTAAGCCATTTCGGCAATACGCCTATATCTACTTTGGGGGCTTCTATTTGGGTATATCCTTTGCAAAATGAGTTAGATTTAAACTTAACTTTTATTGTTACAAATAAAAATAAAAAAGATTTTACCTATTGGTTTGGAAAAAGTACCGCTCATGGCAATTTTCCGGCAAAGCAATGGACTAAGCTTAACTCGGCATTAAACCTACCTACGGATATTCTAAGCATAGATGATGATATAGAAGTTGGAATATGGAATAAAGGAAAAAATAAGGTTATAATTGATGATTTGAGAATAGTGTATGGAAAAGAAACAGAAAGAATATCAGCTCCAAACCAACAAATATCATCCAACCTTTCATCATCAGCATTTGATTTTAAATACTATACTTATGAAGCTTTAAAAGTCAATACTTTTGAAACGTATAGGCCAACAGACGTGGTATTAAATGCATTCTTTAATAAGACTAATGATAGTAGAGAATCAATACTACATATCTCTAATCAAAAAGCACAAATGCTACACTATAATATACAAAGTCAATCATTTGAACCTTTTTGGGAAATTACGGCAGACACTATTTTTAATAATAATGATAACGCTTTTAGTTGTGGAGATTTTGATAATAATGGGGTTGATGATTTATTGGTGATACATCGTATAAGCCTAAAATGGTATCTGCTGAGTTTTAATAAAGATATTTGGAGCATAACACAAAGTGGAAATAATTTTCCTGAAAAATGGCTTAATTTGATAAATAATGCGGGAGTTAATAAAAATCTTATAAGAGGAAAATCTTGCTGTATCAGTTATTGCAATGGGAAAAATATTGAAGTGTTGTATTTGGACAAGAAATTATGGGTGGAAAACACCCTGAATGTAGCCAATAATAAAGGTGATGTGTTGTATGATGAAAAGGATTCAAAATATTTGAAATTTAATAATACTTGGCGTTTTGATTTTAAAGAAATAATGCTGAACAATAATCAAATGGTTTTAATGCATCCTATAGACTTTAAAGGCTTTCCTCAATATTCTAACCCAAAATATTACGAACATGTAAAAATATTAAATGGTTATTTTACGAATAAATTAAATAAGCAATTATTGGTATTTTCTTTTAATTGTATGACTAATGATAATACATGTAGCGAGATAGAAAATAATTCGGTGCTGCCTAATAAAATTAGCTTGTATAAGTATGAGTAACAAAAAGAAATTGATAACAGGAGATATTTGTTTTAGAAGGATTCAATGGTGCTTTATACCGATATTTTTCCTTGTTTTATTTAATTCTTGTAATGATAACAGTACAACTCATGAGTTAGCCAATAAAATAATCAAAATAAGCAATTTTAGTGCAACAAGTAATTATCAGCCCAATCAGAAAGATATAAAGCAAATAGAATTAGATTATAGCAATGCCATACAGGGCTTTGTAATTCCTTCAAACAATCAAATTAAGGAAGGATATTTTAAAGTTCGTTTTAATCTTCAAAATATAAGTAATGAAGCACAGCAGCTTTATTATAAAATATATTATAGTAATGTTTCTTATAAATTTCAAGAGTATGACTCCATTTTAAAAGCTGAAAACCCTCTTGCCGTTGAAAACTTTTATGGGAGTTGGGAAGACACTAAAGTAGAATTTAAAAAAATAAAGAATAAACTCCAGGTTAATGAAGAAATTGAAGTTAATGATGAAATTAGAATTGTTGGAAATCCTAGAAATGAAGAACGTTATTTTGAGAATGGTATTAATAATCGTTGGAAAAGAAATCCTCGTGTAGGATTGTACACCTTTGTGATAGTGGTTTGTACCGAAGCAGATTTGAACACAATTCCACCAACTATTAAAAATATAAGTAAAAAAAATCAAGATAAATTTGATAATCCGTTTTATTATTTTAAGTATGCTGAAGGAGCTAAACTAAAGCAAACAATTGTTCATGAAGACCCGGTACCATTAAAAGTGGTGGCCACACCACCTCCTGCCAATGGAATTTATATTGATAATTCTACGCTGGGGACTGATAACTACGATAAATCAAATTATTGTAGTACCTGTGGCGAAGATGAAGCATTGTATCGCAATGCAGCTTTTCAGCAATTTATTAATTATGTTGATGAATCAACAAAATTTTACAACATACCTGTGGTAGCTGATATCATTAATGATAACTACTCAATGATAGAATATAATTGGACTAAAAGCTTTTATACCCGAGAAGAGTTGATTCCAACATTGATTCAAACCAGCAAACATCCTTGCCAAACAGTATTTTCGGATACGGTTAACAATAAAATTACGATTAAAAACCCGGCCTCGAAACCCGGCCAATGGAAAAAAGAAAGTGTAGGTGTAATTACCCGTCATGGAATGACCTATGGTAAGTATAGAGTTAAAGTAAAACTTACCGAGTTATTGAATAAGGAAGGAGTGTGGAACGGATTAACCAATGCAATATGGCTCATCACTCAAGGGGGCGGTGAGTGGAACTATCGTAGAAATTGTAATAGCAGAGGATATATGGCAACCTACTGGGGGGGAGTAAATGATAAAAGAGTACCGGCAGTTGATTATACCGAAATTGATTTTGAGATTATTAAAACTCCTCCTTATTGCCCTTCCAATGTTTTTCCACCCATTTTTTTAAAAACAAAAGCCGATAAAAATGATCTTAAGAACTGGAATGTTCAGTTACCTGAAGAGCTAATTAAAAGCAAAGATAAAGTAACCGTAGCCTGCACCAATTGGGATATGGCTTGCATGGAGCCAAAAAATTTTAGTACGGGTTGTAATACCATAGAGTATCAGGGGCAAACTTTCAATACTTTTAGGTGGGATTCGGTTTACCGTGCCTTAACAGAGCGAACCGAAGAGTTAGACGATGAGCTTTTTAAAGGAGACTATTATTATTTTGAAATTGATTGGCGTCCTAAAGAGATTATTTGGAGAATAGGTAAGAGTCCTGATAATATGCGTATTGTTGGATATATGAATGATAAGGTTACATCTATCCCTAACAACCAAATGCTATTGATAATTACACAAGAATACCATAATACAATTTGGTGGCCCGGTGCACCTTTTGCACAAGAGAATTTACCATTCCCGTTAAACGATATTCCGGGCGAAATTTACGAATTACACATTGAATAAAGTAAAAATCGTAATATTGTGCTTTGTAAAGGTAATTAATGAGCAAGCACAATAGCATATATCAATTTATTTCAAGACGATATTCAGCATTAGAGTTACTATTGCTGATGATTATGTTGGTATTGTTTTTGCCTTATTTTATATTATCGTTTTATAATGCCCCATCAGTTGATGATTATTCCTATGCCTTGAAAACTATTGACTTTGGATTCTGGGGCGGACAGGCCGAGGCTTACAAACAATGGAATGGTCGTTATTTTGCAAGTTTTTTACTTTGCCTTAAATTAATTTCAGAAAATTCATTTGTATTATACAAAATCTTACCTGTAATATTTATTTTTCTTAGTATTCATTCAATATACAGGTTAGTAAAAAATTTTTTTACAGAAAGCCATCCAACCGTATTACTGCTGGTTTCTGCTGCATACGTTTTTATATATTTTAATACTATGCCAAGTATAACCCAAGGATTATATTGGGCTCCCGGAACAATAACCTATCATTTGGGGAATATTATGATAGTGTATTTTTTAAGCTACTTTTTTCAACCCGTAACAATTAACCACCCTCCGCTGTACATCAATGGGATGATGATGATAACGATTATTTTGGCATGCGGACTTAATGAAAGCAGCATGGTTGTAGCCGATTTATTAATTCTCTCCATACTTTTTTATAAGTTTATAACCACACGTAAGATTGATAATTTCTTTATTTTACTGCTAGTAGTTGCAGCTATTTGTACAGTAATAATGGCCGTATCACCCGGTAATCATATTCGGGATGTTGGTTTTCTGGATCCTCATAAAAAAAACCTGTTATACACTATTAAAAGCAGTTTTGATTCTTTATTTCATTTGAATTTTGAATGGTTGTTTAATTGGCAAATGGGTGTAATTAGTTTGGCTGTGCTACCATTGTTTATTCAATTTAATAAATACTCGTATTCAGGTGTTGAATTATGGACAGGTTTTATTGTAGTATTTGTACTTGGGTTTTGTATAGTAGCGGCTACTTTAGCTCCGGGTTTTTGGAGCACTGGTTATATAGCCCCCGACCGTACTATTAATGCTGTATATTGGTTTTCTTTGTTATGGTGGTTTGCTTCATTGAACTACATTGCTGTTATTATTCGGTTATTGTTAAATAACATAAATATCAATCCCATCTTACTTGTACCTTTTATTTTATTTAGTTGTATTGCTTTATACTCACAAAACAAAAATTTTAATAGAGCTGTACTTGATTTAATTTCCGGCAGGGCTTATATTTATGCCAAGGAGTGGAGCAACAGATTAAAAATTATTAATGATAGCAAGCAAGCCGAAATATGTTTATTGCCTGAATTTACTGCTGTTCCGGGTACTTTGTTTAATGAAGATATTAGCACCGATGAGGAAGATTGGTTTAATAAAGAGTTTGCCCGCTTTTATAATTTAAATAAGGTAAAGCAAGTAAGTAAAAGAACAATAGAGAGTGCTAAGCATTTCTGTTTTGATTTTGAGACTATTCAAGCGAACAAAAATTTAAGAAATGCTGAAAACTTGAGTAATAAATATGCCTTATCTTCTTCTAATAGCAATTATGTTAATGCTAAAGACGGTTATAGTGCAGCTTATGAAACGTATATTACTGACATAGACCCTACAGGCATGAGTTTTCAAACGGTATTATTTAAGGCACATATTTTATCTGAAAGTAGTTCAATAAATTGTGTATTAGTAATATCTATTAGTGATGAAACCGGCAAAAATGTTTTGTGGCAAGGTAAAGATATTATCAGTAATGATTATGTTGCCGAGACATGGCATGAGGAACAGTTTGAATACACAATAAAAGAAAGCTTGGCTTTAAAGACCGAAAACAAGATTTCGCTATACCTATGGAATAGGGGAGAAGCGCCCGTTTTTGTAGATGATTTATGTGTTTCTTTTAAGTAAATTTGCTCTAATATTTATGACTAATAATTTTAATCAGATCAAAGAGCATTCCAATACTGTTCTTAAGCAAATTCACACTTTTTCCATCTTGACTTCTAAGCACAACAGGCACTCTTTTAATATCATAGTTTTTTAATAGTGCTATATGAAATAGCTCTACATCAAAAGCAAACCCATTAATTCTTGAAGACTCAAAAATACTTTGAGCTATATTAGCTTTAAAACCTTTAATGCCGCATTGAGTATCAAATATACCTCCGGCAATAAATCGCCCAACTATAAAGGAAAAAACTTTACTTGCCAAAGATCGGGATTTAGTTACTTTACTGTAATAATTGTTACCTCCGGCAATACTTCTATCGCCCACAACCATATCAAATTCTTTAAAGTCTAGATAATATATAAACTTTTCTATAACTTCAGGCTCATACGGAATATCGGCATCGGTAAATATACGGTATTTTCCATTGGCTGAAAGCATACCATGCTTGATAGCAGCGCCTTTCCCCTGGTTGGTATCTAATTTTAAATAGGTACAAGAATTTTTCTCGCAAATAGTACGGGTTAATCCATTATCGGTACTTCCGTCATCAACAACTAAAATTTCGTGGCTGTATGAAGTGTTGGCTAAATAATTGCATAATACCGGTAAATTTTTTTCAAGGGCATGAGCGCTGTTGTAGGAGGCTATGACTACACTTAAAAGAGGACTATTGTTGGACATTGTGCAAATATATATAAGAATATGGGAAGTTGAGTTGGTAAGGGGTATTATAAAAGTAAAGCCCCATAAAATAAATTTACGGGGCTTAAGAATAAACTATGGGATAAATTATTCTTCTATTACTTCAAACTTAATTTCTGCAATCATATCCTTCATAATTTTGTATTTAGCAGAATATGAGCCTAGAGTTTTAATATGTTCTTCGTCCAAAGTTACAGCCTTACGATCAATTTCATGACCGAGCTTGCGAACAGCTTCAGCTATTTGGATAGAAGTTACCGAACCAAATATTTTTCCGTTTTCACCGGCTTTAGCACCAATTTTTACGGTAATATCCTTAAAGTAATCTATTAATTTTTGTGCTTCTTGCTTTTGTTTTTCCAACTTAAAAGCACGTTGTTTAATAGTTTCGGCTAATTGTTTTTGATTGCTTTCAGTAGCAATTACAGCCATTCCTTTTGGGATAAGGTAATTGGCACCGTACCCATTACGTACTGTTACCAATTCGTCTTTATCGCCCAGGTTTTTTACGTCTTGTTTCAATATTACTTTCATAGTATTTCCTCCTAATATTATTTTAATAAATCGGCAACATAAGGTAACAAACCTAAATGTCTGGCTCTTTTAACGGCAGTACTAACTTTTCTTTGATATTTTACTGAAGTTCCGGTTAATCTGCGCGGTAATATTTTACCTTGCTCGTTCACAAACTTCAATAAGAAGTCAGCATCTTTATAATCTATATATTTAATGCCCGATTTTTTAAAACGGCAGTATTTTTTCTTGCTTACTTCAACACTTACAGGGTTCAAGTATCTAATTTCAGGTGCTTTCGACATTTCTTAATCTTATTTTTTTAAGCGGTTACTACTTTATTATCTGATTTTTTTGATCTTCTGCGCTCAGCCCATTCTAAAGCGTATTTATCTAACGATACGGTCAGATAGCGTATTATACGCTCGTCACGCTTAAAATTAAGTTCTAGGTTAGCTATGAGGCTACCCTCGGCCTGAAACTGAATTAAATGATAAAATCCTGAAGATTTTTTTTGAATAGGGTAGGCTAATTTGCGCAATCCCCAACTTTCATCGTGCACTACCTTGGCACCATTTGCAGCAAGAAACTCTTTGTACTTGCTTACCGTTTCCTTTGCCTGTTCATCAGACAAAACGGGAGTCATAATGAAAACGGTTTCATAATTGTTTAACATGTTTTTTTAATTAAATTGATTAATAATGATTTATGCTTTTTTAAAGCGGTGCAAAAGTATATAAAAATTAAGAAATTACCAAATCCAAGTTAATTTCTTTTTTCTTTATAAATAAACTTCCCCAAAAGGGTATTATAGATTTCGGGTTTTCCTTCTTTCTCGAGTATAATAAGTGTTTCGCCCGAATACGATATTTTAGAGTATTCAAGAGGGAAAAGAAAATCTCCGTTTTTGGTTATTATACCGTAATTATCGCCTTTTTTAACAATTGCTCCTTCTTTTTTAAATTGAAATGCCTCATCAAACTCAGGTTTAATTTCAACTTTTCCTTTATTGTTAATATATCCATATTTGTCTTTTATGCGTATGGCTGCCAAACCTTGTGAGAAAGATGAAACTTGTTCGAATTTAAAGTCTATTTGTGTTTTTCCTTTTATATCAACAAAGCCCCATTTTGATTTCTTTTTGGCAGCTACTAAGCCCTCAGCGGGTAAATAAACATCAGTATATTCAAACGGGATTATGGTTTTTCCATTTTTATCAATAATGCCTTTTTTGTTTCTTAATGTGGCTTTGGCATAACCATTATTAAACAATCCAAATACTTCATTTTCAGAAATATAATCAAACTTTAGCGGTATTACTATTTTTCCGGTACTATCAATATAGCCGTATTTGTTATCTTTTGCAATTAAAGCTAAATTATTGCTAAAAGCTGAAATTACATCATACTTGCAAGGCAACAAACTATCGCCATTGTATTTTAATAAGCCGTATTGCTCATTTATTTGTACACGGGCAGTTTTATTTACAAAAGGTTCAACCCAATCATACCAAAGAGGAAACCTTAAAACGCCTTTTTCATTAATGTAACTTTGTTTTTCTTTATTTTCAACTATAGCCAAGCCTCTAACAAAATCAAAAGCATTGTCCCAGCTAAAATCAATAACAACCTCGTTTTTTTGGTTAATATAGCCATACTTATTGTCTTTTTGAGCCAATAATAAGTCTGAATTACTATCACCTAATTCGTTATATATAAATGGAATTACAACTTCTCCTTGTTTATTAATGGCTCCATATTTCTCTTTCTTTTTTACAATGGCTATCCCTTCCGAAAATGATTCAGCCTCATCATATTCAAATGGAATAACAACCTTTCCTTCCTTATTGATATATCCGAAACGACCTGCTTGTGAAGCTACGGCATATCCTTCCGAAAAATCATAAATACTCTCAAAATTAAATGGCACCATAACACTTCCAACCATATTAATAGCGCCAACTTTACCTTTGTCCTTTACAATAATTAATTCAGTTTGTGCTATAGCAATTTCGCGTTTTAGTGCTTCTTTAAATGGGTATTCAGGATATTTCTTAATAAACTTTGTAAAGAAATTTGAACTGAGGTCATTATTGCTATTATAGTAGATGTATTGCCAAGCATCATTAACATGGCGGTTTTGGGGATATTTTTTTATAAAATGATAATATGAGTCAATATGGCCATTTTGGGTACTTAAAGCATAAATAGAATCTTCGCATATTACCATATATTGGCTATTGGGATGTTCATTCATATAACTCTGATAGGCTTCAATGGTATTTTCGGCAGTTGATTCTTTAAAATAGTAATAATTGAAATTACTCTTAGCCATTTCTGTTTCTTCAGCATCAGGGTATTTGTCTAAAAAATGTTTATAAGCTTCTGAGGTATTAATATGGGCAGCTTCATAATAAGCTAATTTGTTTCTGTTTTGAATGGCCTTATTAATAAATTCTGAATTTGCATACTTAGCAATAAAAGTATTCCACGCTTGAATGGTGTTTATATTGAGTACTTTGTTATATGCCTGATTTTCTATCAATATTTTTAGTTTAATAATGGAATCGTGTGTAATAAGCCACTTTTGCATTTTATTTTCTAACTTGCTGTTTGGAAAAACAGCCATTGTTTCGCTTTTCTTTATATATAAATATGCTGAGTCTGTTTGATGAAAAGGATTATCCTGACGGTAATAAATGGTGGCTAATCCGAAATCTGATAATTTACTAAACTTTTGGGGTGAGTTATAAAAAATCTTCTTGGCTTTAAAATAGTTATATTCTTTCAAAGCTACAAAACCCTTGTCAACATTGCTTCTAAACAATGGTTGACGTATTAGCTGCCCATATACAGAACCTGATAATAAAAAAACTATAAAGACAGCAATTATATTTCTCATAGAGCACAAATTTAATGCTTGCCTTTATATTTCAGAAATATTTTATTTAGGTTGCTTTGTTATTTATTGGGTTTCTTTAAAACATCCCCAACTTTTTTATCGGATATATTATTAAAGAACTGTATTATGAAGGTGGATAAGAATTTTATAGTTTATTTATGTAAAGCAAAATTTAAGTTTAGTATAAGCAAAAGCAAACTATATGCGTGGGTTTTTAGTATGGTTGAATATCTATATTTGAAACAATGATTGATTGAAAACTATTTGAAAGGTGAAAATAAAAAAGCGCTTCTCATATCGAGAAGCGCTTTTTTACTACTAAGAATAAAAATATTTATTTATCAGAAACGGTAGTAACAGAATCAGTTTTGGCACTATTTGCTTTGGCAATTGAATCTTTAATTGCTTCAGCTTTCTGAACTTCTAATTCCATGATAGCTGCTTCTTCAGTAGCAATAGAATCAGCTATTTCCTTATCTCTCTTTGCTTTTTCCTCAGAACTAGGACCGCATGAAGATATGAAAAAACTAGAAATAATACCGATAAATAGAAATATCTTTTTCATAGGAAAAATTATTTTCTTCCGGCTGCCCCGGTTTTATTTTGTTGTTCAGCACCTCCTGCTCTTCCTCCGACACCTGTTTGATTTACTCCTGGAGTTTTCTTAGGTTCTTCTTTTTTAGGCTTAGCCTTTGAACCGCCCTTCTTGGCCGCTTCTTCAGCAGCAGCAATAGAATCAAGTCTAGCTTTTTCATTAGCTGCATTAATTGAATCCTGAATAGCTTGTTGTTTTTGCGCTTCAATAACCTCTAACGAATCTTGAGTTACTTTAGCAATAGAGTCTCTACGAGCTGCTTCTTTTTTTGCAATCTCTTCGGCACTTGGTCCACAAGCTACAACTAATAATGTTGCAGCAATTGTAGCGGAATACATTAATTTTTTCATTTTGTTTGTTTTGAGTTTAGTTAGATGGCGCAAAAGTAAACAATTATTTACTTAGTAAAATAGTTTTAGTTTTTTTTTTGATGGAAATATATAAAATTACTCCAATAAATTTAATCTGTTGAAAATTAGTATTATAGCAAATATGATTATACCTTGCTAATTAAATATGAAGCTTAAAATTAGGGGAAATTCTATGATACAGTTTTTGATTGGCAAACAAAATCACTAACCGGAATATTTGTCTTTGATATTTCGGCAAATCCCCCTGATACTTCAGAAAAATTACGATACCCTCTTGATTGAAGAATACTGGCTGCAATCATACTTCGGTAGCCACCCTGACAATGAATATAGAAATGTTCCTTTGGGTTAATATTTTTTATCCAGTCATTAATATAGGCTAAGGGTTGATTAATTGCTTCTTTTACATGCGATGCATTGTATTCTGTTTCTTTACGTATATCTAATATCTTATCTTTTCCTAATTCTACCGTTTGTGCAAATTGTTCAGGACTTATTCTGTTTACCTTATCTACTTCTTTCCCTTCATCTATCCATTTTTTTATACCTCCTTTTAAGTGCCCGAGTTGATGGTCAAATCCTACACGAGCTAATCGGGTAACAGTTTCCTGCTCTTTGCCTTCTTCGGTAATCAGTAAAATAGCTGTATTAACATCCACTATTAAAGTGCCAACCCAAGGTGCAAAATCACCGTTAATACCTATGTTTACAGATTGTGGAATATAAGCTTGTGCAAAATCTGATGCATTACGAGTGTCTAATATTAAAGCATGGTTTTGTTCGGCCAGCAATTCAAATTCATTTGCCTCAAGCGAGCGCATTCCATTATTTAAAATCTCATCAAAACTTTTATAACCACTTTTATTCATAGCCACATTCATTCCAAAGTAGCCCGGAGGAGGTAATAAATCTTTAGTAACTTCTTTTATAAAACTTTCTTTATTGGGTTGGTTTAGGGCGTAATTAATTTTTTTCTGATTGCCTAATGTATCAACGGTTTCTTTCATCATGTTTTTTCCGCACGCACTTCCTGCACCATGTGCCGGATAAACAATAACATCATCTGCCAAGGGCATAATTTTGTTCATCAAGCTCTCGTAAAGCATTCCGGCCAAGTCCTCTTTGGTTATGCCGGCTGATTTTTGAGCCAAATCAGGTCGCCCTACATCGCCTAAAAACAATGTGTCGCCACTAAATATACAATGGTCTTTACCATTCTCATCTATTAATAAGTATGTTGAACTTTCTAGTGTATGTCCGGGGGTGTGTAGTACTTTAATGGTAATATTTCCAATTTTAAACTCCTGTCCATCATTTGCAGTAATACTTTCAAAATCGCAAACTGCGTTGGGGCCATACACAATGGCAGCACCTGTTTTCTTACTCAAATCAATATGACCGCTAACAAAATCGGCATGAAAGTGTGTTTCAAAAATATATTTCAGTTTTACATTATCGGCTTTTAAACGATCAAGATAGGGTTGTGTTTCGCGTAAAGGGTCAATAATAGCTGCTTCGCCATTAGAGCATATATAATAAGCACCTTGTGCAAGACATCCAGTATAAATTTGTTCTATTTTCATACTTTTATATTGTTATTGTTTTTTTATCAATGTTTTAACTACAAAGGTACATTACTTTCTTTAAATATACAGATACTTTGGTTACATAAAGTTAATATTGATGAATTAATAAAGCCTTTTGTAAAATTCTTGAAACAATATTTCAAAATGGTAAAATGTTATGAAGTCATTAGGCTTATCGTTAATTATAGAAAAGATATTATGAACACTTGAATTGAAGAATTTATTTACAAGTTGGTTTGTTACCTGGTTCACTCTAATGCCCTAACAGTTACTTTTAAAATTTGAATTACTATGCATATTTCTTACATATTCTATTTTCTAAACCATTAAATAATAATAGTCATAATAAATTATTCTGAAATATACAGTGTATGACCTTTTCGCGTATAGTTAAATATATGAAGTAGCCATTGCCGAAAACAACAATACTAGGAGAATTATTTAAAATGAATTATTAGGATTTCATAAATTGCTCTGAAGAATAATGTTTACGGCTCTAATGATATTGAAATACCTGTTGATTTATGTTATTAATGGGCAGTCCTTATTCATAAAAGCGTCAATGATTACACACTGCTATAGTGTGTAATTTTAAATGTTTTTAAATGAACAGGAACATGATTTGGATTAATTAATTTTATAAATATTTTTTTTGCCGAAATAGGCTTAAAAACAGGACTTAAAGTATGAACCTCTATATTCGGAGAAGGATAAAATATATTTTGTAAATTAATATGTTGTAAAACCTGATAATTGCCATCGGCATCTATGAAAGCTAAATGAAATTCTAATGTTTTGGAAGTATTTTGCAACTCCATATTCAAATCAATTGAAAAGCAGAAAGGTGTTGGGGAAGGGCTTATCAATGAATCTCTCTCAAACAATAAACTTTCGGGAGTACTAAAATTAATATGTTTTCCTGAAGCAGAATCAATTGGTATAAGTTTTCTTTTATCATCAAACTGATAAAGCTTCATTTGCGTAACCGAGTCTTGCAAAATTAATTGATAGTGCTTATCGGGTTCAAACCCTTTATAACCGGTTGTGAGGTAATAATCTGAATTGAGTTGAAAATCATTTTTGTAAAAAATTAATGATGGGGTTTTGAATTTTACGCACTCGTAGTTATACAGGGTAAAGGCCATCCACTCGGCCGAAACGGATTTTTGCGAAGGAACTTTTTGCATCATCTGATTGAAAAAATGATCAGTCATTCTGTCGAAGGGAGAAAATATGGTTGTATTAAAATTAACATGAGCGATTAAGCTTAATGGAAAAAAAAGTAATATGGCTACAAAAAATCTGTGATGATTAAGTGAAGAATAAATATATAATAGCAGAAAAATAAATAAAGGAACCAAAAACATACCAACTCTATCCTCAGGGTAATTAATATTGAAAAACCGAGCAGTTATTATTATGCTTAACAATAAAATAAAAGTATAAATAGTTATTAATGATAAGAAAGAGCCGAAAATGATTTGCTTTAAGCTTTTTTGATATGATTGGTAAAGGAATAGTATTAAAGCCAACAGAAACAACAAATTGATAAAAATTCTTGCAATAAGACCATCATAAAACAAAACTAGTTGGGTAATTGAAGCGCCTGTAACCTGCCACAGTCCCTCGGTTGAGCCCCACCATAAATGACCGCCCTGCTTTAACTGAAAACTTAAATTAAATAGTGGCCAATATGCAATTAAAAATAATGCTGAAAGTACAAAGTAAAACAAAATTAAAGCTTTGCCGAGGTGTTTGCAATTACTTGTAAAATATATAAACCAGAAACCTAAAAGCAGAAACACGGGAACGGTAAAAGTAAACGAAGAAAAAATACACCACCAAGCCAACACATAAAATGCAATTAATTTAATCACAACAGTTTTCTTCATCATTTCAATAAATAGAACGATTAACCACATAAAAGCAGCCATTGAAAAGGCATAGCCACGTGCCAAAGCTCCGTATTCAATAAGCCAGGGTATTGACACAACACAAACTACAATAAATTTGGCTAGAGGTAACTTTAATTGTTTTACCACTATAATATGCCAGGCAGCAATGTATAGGATATATCCCAAAACCGATATTAACCTAAAATAAAAAAAATGATTGAGTCCATGATTCACCCAGAATTTGCCTAAATAGGAAATGAGCAAATGATTATTAGCATCAACCCAAGTTTGATTATCCCATACATGTCCGCTAAAAAAGTAAGTAAAATAACTTGCAGTTTCATCAAATATAGGATTTACGTAATAAGCCCGGAGTATGGTATATAATCCTATTAAAGCTAATGAAAACAGATAAAACATATTTTGAACCCATCTGTTTTTCATAAATTATATAAAAGTATTAAAGAATAAAAAATTTACTTACTCTAAAGTTCTTTTGTTAAACATTATATACCCAAAAGAAAAAAGTAAACTTACCGGCTTTTCTGAAGCACTGTAATAATTGAGGTTTAAACTTAATGGCCCTATAGGTGTATGATATACCAAGCCGCTGTTAGCTATATAATTTCTATAACTTAGGGGTTTGCCATAATAAGCCTCGGCATATTGATTGCTGTGTATTGCATTATAAGGCTGAAAAATATAAGCTTCTAATCTTAAATCAAGACTCCCTATAATATTAATAACATTCTTCAGCCCAAAAGTTGAATAACTGTAGGCACGGTACTTATCAAGAAAAAAGGTGGCCGCCTCAGGGATTGGATTAAACTGTGGTGCAGCTAAAATACTGGCTGTATAATTAGAAAAGAAATCTTGGGTAGAAACTACAGTTTCTGTAGCAAATCCTAAACGTAAACGACCCTTGCGCTTGTAATAGCTTTCGTAATTAAAACGTAACTGAAACCATTGATGGTAGGCCGTTCTAAAAATTTGTTGATGTGCAGTACTACCCGGATCGGTTATTTCATTACCGTAAACCATTCGTAATTTAAGCACAAGCAAGGTACCGGCACTTGCAAACTGTTTACGATTTAAAGTGTTTTTTTCATAATAAATATAGGGTGTAACCAAATAAAAATCGGTTCGGTCTGTAGTATCATTTTGCGAAAACACTTTGGTTTGATAGTATTTGTCATACAAGTTAGCCAGATTGCCACCTACTACTAATTTTGCTTTGTTAGTTACCGGCATAGCTGCATTAACGTCAAAATAGTTTTCGTTTTGTACCAGATATGATGGCTTTGATTCTTCAAAAAATGCGGTGCTACTTTTAAAATAATCCCATCGGTTTCGTGTAAACGAGGCGTCAATATAAAATGGGAGTTTAGAAGGAAAATCAAATTTTGTTTTTAACATGTATGAACCGTAAAATCTACCGAAATAGGTATTGCCTAAAATACTTATCCCAATATTGTTTAAATAGTTGTATTGTGCACCAATATAAGCAGCATTGATTGGCCTTGACGAGAAGTTACCTCCGAATGAAAGAAATATGTCTTTTTCTTTTTTGATTTTTAAATCAAGCTTATAGTAGCTAGTTTTATTATCCAACAGTGCCACGGGAAAAATTTGTTTAATTTTTTGATCGGCTGCCAACCTAAAATACTGTGGCTTTATTTCATCTATAGTAATTATTTTGTTTTTCTTTAAGCCTAATAATTTTCTTACATAATTTACTTGGTTTCTTGTTAACCCATTTACTTCAACCTTATTAAAAACCAAAATAGGGGCTTCACTCCTGAAAATTATTCTCCGTTGTTTAAGTTCATTATTGTTGGTTCTACGTTTTATCGAAGCTGAAATACTTGGCATAACTTTCATAGTTTCCTCATAACCCGATTGAATAAGTTGCTTGGAGTAATTAAAATTAAAAAGGCCTCCAAATCCTACTTTAGGCTCTATTATTATTACAGGAACAGGGAACTCCGGCTTGTCATTTTTATTGATAAAGATACTTTTTATTTGCGATATTAAATCATCCTCGCTAGGTGCTCTTAATGAATCTGACACATTACTTCCAATAATAATATCGGGCTTAAAAGTATTATACAAAATATCGGTGGGGAAATTGTTGTACAAACCACCATCAAAGTACAACTTATTATCAATATTTACCGCCTTTATATAAAAAGGATATGACATAGAAGCTCTTACACTTAGCCCTAAATCACCTCCGGAAAAAACGGTTTGTTTCTTATCTGTAATATTGGCAGATACACATCTGAAAGGTACAAACAAACTATCAAAATTACCATGACATGCAGAGGTTGGGCGTGCAAATATTTCCATCAATCCAAAATCAAGCGGCACAGGCGATATTAAATTGGTTGGTAAGGATGTTTGTAAAAGCGTATCTAACGAAAACTTGAAATTTACCCATGAAGCATCAGTTTCCTTCTTTTTGAAATAATAAACATATTGCTCATCTATCTCACCTAATGCCCATTTTTTGAAATTTTCCATACTCACTAAGCTATCTATTTCTTGGGGCGAATAACCTGATGCGTATAATGCTCCCACTAAAGCACCCATAGAAGTTCCGGTAATATAATCAATAGGGATATGGTTTTCTTCAAGCGCCTTCAAAACTCCTATATGAGCCATTCCATCGGCCCCGCCACCACTCAAAGCAAGGCCAACTTTTTGTCCATAAGTAGGCAATGGTTTACTTAAAATGAGCAAACCGATAACAAAAAAGAAAATGGACTTTAAAGGCATTTTTTTCATTATGCAAATCTAAAATAAATAAAATGGGATATACAATTGCTTTGTTTCTAATTTATTCATTAAAAACAAACAAGCTGTGATGAAGTGTATTTTTCAAGCAGAAAATTTAATACATATCGCTGAGATATGGTAACTTTAATTCAACAACATTTTTATGTTCTATTGGATGTATTTATATTATCCTAAAAAAAATGAGAGCAATGGTTGAATTATTTTTTATTACTTTGTTGAAAATATATGATAAAAATCAAAGGTTTAAATGGGTGAGTGTTTGTTGAGTATTTGAATTATGGTATGAACTTTGATAAATTATTTGTCATTAATAAATAACAGTGGACAGATTAATTAGACAACAAGAGCAAAGTTTTCACACTCAAAATGGTCGTTTTTTACCTTTAATGGAAGAGTTTTATACTATTCAGGGCGAGGGTTATAATACAGGCAAAGCAGCATATTTTATTCGCGTAGGCGGATGTGATGTTGGCTGCCATTGGTGTGATGTAAAAGAAAGTTGGGATGCATCGATTCATCCTCTCACTGCCACTGATGATATTGTGCAGAGAGCCACCTCGTATCCTGCCAAGGCCGTAGTGGTTACCGGAGGAGAGCCAAGTATGTATCCAATGGATTATCTAACCGGCAATTTGAAAAATTATGGAATAAAAACTTTTGTTGAAACTTCGGCAGCTTATCCTTTAAGCGGAATATGGGATTGGGTTTGCTTATCGCCCAAAAAAACAAAAGATCCATTGCCTGAAAATTATAAGTTAGCCAATGAGTTGAAAGTTATTGTTTATAATAAACACGATTTTATTTGGGCAGAAGAAAATGCCAAGCATGTAAATCACAATTGTTTGTTGTATTTACAACCTGAATGGAGCAAAGCTAAAGAAATAACTCCTTTGATTGTTGATTATGTAAAAAATAACCCCCAATGGAATATTTCGTTACAAACCCATAAGTTTATGCACATTCCTTAAGTTATTAATTTTTTTGCTTATGAAAAATTATTTTATCACATTGATTTTTGTTGCAGTTAGTTTATTATTGGCTGCAAATGGGGCTTTTGCGCAAAAAATATATAGTACCAATTCAAGCAAGGCCATAAAATATTTTGAGAAAGCCCAGTTAAGTTTTGATGCCAGAAAAGACGATGAGGCTATTGACTTGTTACAAAAAGCCATAAAAGCCGATGATAAATTTGTTGAGGCGCACATGTTTTTAGCAGAGGTTTTTGCTGAACACAAAAAATATAATGAGGCTATTGAGGAAGGAAAAAAAGCAATAAGTATTAATCCTGACTTTTTTAAGAGTGCCTATTACAGTTTGGGGTTTTGGTGTTTGAAAACACAAATGTATGACGAGGCCGAGAAATACTTCAAACACTTTTTACATTATAAAGGAATTAAAGATGAGTCTAAAAGTAATGCCACATTAGGTTTGCGTTCAGCTCAATTTGCGCGTAATGCTATTGCCCAACCTGTACCGTTTAACCCTGTAAATTTGGGCGAAATGGTAAACTCTCCCGATCCGGACTATTTACCTGCTTTAACTGCCGATGAGCAAACTTTAATATTTACGAGATTAATTATGCGTAACCCTAAGGACGACCCAAAGAATATGCGCAACCGAAGTGAAGATTTTTATCACTCAACCAAGTTAAACGGAAAATGGACAAAAGCTGTAAATATAGGGCCTCCGGTTAACACTCCGGGAAATGAAGGTGCTCAATGTATTTCTTCTGATGGACAAACATTTATTTTTACGGCTTGTTCAGAGTATAATGAATATCCTGGAGGTCGCAAGGGGTTTGGAAGCTGTGATTTATTTATTGCTAAAAAGCAAGCCAATGGTCAATGGGGTGTTCCTGAAAACATGGGAAAACCTATTAATACGCAGTATTGGGAGTCGCAACCATCACTTTCGAGCGATGGCCAAACATTATATTTTGCCAGTAATCGTCCGGGAGGTAAGGGGAGTAGCGATATTTGGAAGTGTACAAAGAATGCTCAAGGGAAATGGGATAACCTTGAAAATTTAGGCGATAGTATCAATACCATAGCCTTTGAAGAATCACCCTTTATTCACCCCGATAATAAAACTTTGTATTTTGCCTCGGAGGGTTGGCCGGGAATGGGCGGTAAAGACCTTTACTTGGCACGAATGAAAAACAATGGAACTTTTGCCACCCCTGTTAATCTGGGCTATCCCATAAATACGCCTGAAAATGAACGCGACTTGGTGGTTACTGCCAGTGGAAAAACAGCTTATTTTTCGTCAGAAAGAGATGGAGGATACGGAGATTTAGATTTATACTCTTTTGATTTGTATGAGGCTGCACAACCACAAGCTGTTACATACGTTAAGGGTATGGTCTTTAATAAAGAGAACAATAAAGGTTTAGAAGCTGACTTTGAATTAATTGACTTGGAAAGCGGTAAAACTATTATGAAAGCCAATAGTATGTCGGGTACTGGCGAGTATCTTGTATGTATTCCTACCGATAGAAACTATTTAATGAATGTAAGCCGAAATGGCTTTTTATTTGCTTCTGAAAACTTTAGTCTTAAAGGATTATCAGATAATTTAAACGCTTTTGAACTAAATGTTGCCCTAACACCTATTAAAGCGGGCGAAAAAGTAGTTTTGAAAAACATATTCTTTGAAACAGCCTCGTACCAACTTAAAGATGAATCGAAAATTGAATTGCAAAAACTAATTAATTTCCTCAATTTAAATAAAGGTGTTTCCGTTGAAATATCAGGGCATACTGATAATGTGGGTGATAACAAGCAAAATCAAATATTGTCAGAAAACCGTGCCAAGGCTGTTTATGATTATTTGATTAATAACAAAATTACTCAACAACGTCTTTCCTACAAAGGGTACGGCAATACCATGCCCATTGATGATAATAATACAGAAAGCGGCCGGGCAAACAATCGCAGAACTGAGTTTATGATTGTAAAATAAGAGTTATAACGGGGTAAGTAATTAAGCGCTTGTCCTGCACATATTTTATGGGTTTATGAATAAAGGGATAATTTTAGTTTCTAAATTACAAGAATAAACCTTAATTTTGCAAACCTAAATTTTAAAATCATGTTTGAAAATTTAAGCGAAAAGTTTGACAGGGCGTTTAAGATACTGAAAGGACACGGGCAAATTACGGAAATTAATGTTGCCGAAACCCTAAAAGAGGTTAGAAAAGCATTGTTAGATGCCGATGTTAACTTTAAAATAGCCAAACAATTTACCGAAACCGTTAAGGAAAAAGCCCTCGGACAAAATGTGCTTACCTCTGTTTCACCGGGCCAATTAATGATTAAGATTGTTCATGATGAGCTGGCTACTTTAATGGGAGGTAGCATGCAGGACTTGAATCTGAAAAACAATCCTTCGGTTATTTTGATGAGTGGCCTACAAGGTTCCGGTAAGACCACTTTTTCCGGAAAGTTGGCCAATTACTTGAAAAATAAAAAATCAAAGAAACCATTATTGGTTGCTTGTGATGTGTATCGTCCTGCGGCTATTAATCAAATAAAAGTGCTGGGTGAGCAATTAGGTATTGCGGTGTTCTCTGACGAAGAAAATAAGAACCCGGTAGACATTGCTCAAAAGGCTATTCAACATGCCAAACAAAATGGAAATAATGTTGTAATTATTGATACTGCCGGCCGTTTGGCGGTAGATGAAATGATGATGAATGAGATTGAAAATCTTAAGAACTCAATTCATCCCGATGAAATATTGTTTGTGGTTGATGCCATGACTGGACAAGACGCTGTAAATACAGCACAAACATTTAATGAGAGACTTGATTTTGATGGTGTAATTTTAACCAAATTAGATGGTGATACACGTGGAGGTGCCGCATTATCTATCAGATACACGGTAAATAAGCCAATTAAGTTTATAGGAACAGGAGAAAAGATGGAAGCACTTGATGTTTTCTATCCTGAACGTATGGCCGACCGTATATTGGGAATGGGTGATGTGGTAAGCTTGGTAGAAAGAGCCCAAGAACAATTTAATTTGGAAGAAGCTCGTAAGTTGCAAAAGAAAATTGCCAAGAATCAATTTAACTTTAATGACTTCCTTGGGCAGTTGCAGCAAATTAAGCGAATGGGTAACTTAAAAGATTTGGTTGGAATGATTCCGGGCGTTGGAAAGGCTTTGAAAGATGTTGACATTAACGATGATGCGTTTAAAGGAATAGAGGCTATTATTAACTCCATGACTCACCAAGAAAGAGAAAATCCTGAAATATTAAATGGTTCGCGTAGAATGCGTATAGCCAAAGGCAGCGGAACCAATATTCAGGAAGTAAATAAGTTAATTAAGCAATTTGAAGATACCCGCAAAATGATGAAGTTGATGGGGAACAAAGAACAGATGGCTAAACTTATGCGTAGCATGCCGCAAAGAAGGTAAAGCAGCAGATTCTTTATAAAAACGAATATATCGACCCCAAGTACTATTTATCAGTAATAAGTTTGGGGCTTTTTATTTGGTCTGAAACGATAAATGAACTCGGAAACTGAGGACTAATTTGCTTTAAATATTTTGTAGCCTCCAGTTTTGATCTATAATCGCCTACTCGTATTCTAAAGTTGGGCGATTGATAGCTTTCGTAAGCAGCAATATCAGGAAATGCTTGTAAAAACTTAGTTTTTATTTCGCGTGCTTTTTCACGTTCATTTCCAAAATGTATTTGTATTCTGTAGCCTGGAGAGCTTTGCTTTAATTTATTCAGCTCTACATACGTATTTTGAAGTTTGGTAATACGTCTGTCGGTGTTCATCACTAACGAGTCTTTTCCAATGGGCATTGTTTGTGCATTGGCAGCATTAGAAAATATAAATATCAAAAAAACAAATAATAAATTACGATGAGTTAAGTTCATTTTTTTTCTAATTCAACTTATAGTTTATTTAGCAATAATTGTTCCAAAAAATCAGGGAAAAAACGGTGTTCTAACTGATGAATCTTTTGAGCTAAAGAATCAGCATTGTCGCTTTCACTAACTTCACATTCTTTTTGAAAAAGAATTTTTCCTTTATCATACTCCTCATTTACATAATGTATGCTGATGCCCGATTTTTTTTCATTGTTGGCAATAACAGCATCATGCACCTTATGCCCATACATTCCGAGGCCACCGTATTTTGGAAGCAAAGAAGGATGAATATTGATTATTTTTTGAGGAAATTCATGAATCAAAGAATCAGAAATTTTTCTAAGAAATCCTGCCAATATAATATAGTCAACTCTGTTTTCTTTTAAGAAATGAATAAGATAATTTTGCTCGAAATCTTTGTTCTTTAAAACAAAGACCGGAACAGATAAATTTTTGGCACGATTTATTACTCCGGCTTTTTCATTATTACTAATTACAAAAATAACATCAGCAATATGTTTTTTGTTCTTAAAATAATTAATAATGTTTTCGGCATTGCTGCCATTCCCTGAAGCAAATATGACTAACCTTTTCAAAATATATAAATTTCAGTAATCAAAAGTATTTAAATTTAACGGAATATTATATACATAAAGCTAATTGATATCTTATATTTATTATTCTATCAAATAATTTTGTGCCGCTAAGTTAACTATTCCGGGTAATTTAGCCCTTATTTATTTATGAGGTCATCAATTGGTAAAAAATATATTTTTTAATTTGTTTAGCTTTATTGTTTGTTACATTGATATCTGATGTGAAGATATAGTTATTCATTTGAAGCATTGAATGTATAGTTTAATGACACTTTAAAAACATTGCTTTTAGCTTAGTTATAATGAAAGTATGCGATAATAAATTCAAGATATTGAAAGCAAGCATACTTAACGAGAAAGGGTAGGACAGCCTTATTACGCTTTCCTACCTTAGCTTTATAGTAATCAAAAATGAGTATATTTTTCAGGCTTAATGAATACTCTTTAAACTATATTTTTGTATTAACAAGGTAATCCAAGTGCCTGCTACAAACGGGAAAGTAAAAACTCCTCCAAACTTATTAAAAACTGACAGGTTGAAAAGGATATTGTTCAGCAGAATAGTAATAACTACTCCAAGGAATACCCAAAAAATATCAGTTTTTTTATTGCCTGAAAAAACGATGGCCGTGAGTAGTGCATTAAACCCGAATAATCCTATTTGAATTTGCTCATGATTTTGACCATAAAACCATGCAAAAACTGCTCCAACAAAAGAAGCGATTAAACCATACAGTGCTGCTGCTCTATTGTTAATTAGAACCCCAATAAAGAATATAATTCCAATAATATAATTGCTTTGAAAAATCACCTCACCAAAACCATTTGTAGGAGCAAGCATTAATTTGTTAAACCAAAAAAATAAATCTTTTTGTGTAATGGAAGATGGAGAAATGTTTAAATACTGATTTACAATAAAAACTATAATCCAAACTACCAGTATAAATGGGAAAGTAAATGCAGGTATTTTTTTGATGTAAAATATATGTTGAACAATAGAAGCAACAATGCTTCCCAGAATAATAAGAAGCCAAACGGCAATACTCGAAGAGTATAAGAATATCAAGGCAACTGCTACTAATGCGGGACTAAATCCATATATGCCGCGGTTAATATTATCTTTATCGAAATTAAGTAAATGAGCAGTAATAGTTCCCGTAAGAGAGCCTACTATAGCAGCTAATGGATATAGTATATGACCTAAAAGTAACCCCAAAATAAAGAACATTCCGGTCAAAATATTTTCCTGCAACATAATCTGACTTATTCCTTTTAGACTTTGTTGAAAGATGTTGTTCAGATTTATAGAATTATTCATATTAATAAAGGTAATCTACTAAAAAATCCAATATACAGACATGTCTGTATATTGGATTTTAAAATATAAAGATAAAGTCAATTAGTTTTTCTTCAAATAATCTCTCAATACATATTGAAGAATTCCGTCATTTTTGTAATACTCAATTTCAATGGCCGAGTCTAAACGTGCTTCAACCTTAAAATTAGTTTCTTTACCTGAAGAATGAACGGCTTTAACATCTAATAATTTATGAGGCGTTAAATTATCGGCTAATCCAATAATATCAAAAGTTTCAGTACCATCTAAACCAAGAGAATCAGCATTTTGTCCATTAGTGAAAATTAATGGAGCAATACCCATACCTACTAAATTACTTCGGTGAATACGTTCGTAGCTTTCGGCAATAACTGCTTTTACCCCAAGTAAGAATGTACCTTTTGCAGCCCAGTCGCGCGATGAACCTGAGCCATACTCTTTACCGGCCAAGATAATTAAAGGGGTGCTATCTTTTTGATACTGCATAGCTACATCATACACCGATTTTACTTCACCGGTAGGCAGGTATCGGCTAAAGCCACCTTCTTTATCAGCTATTTTGTTCTTTATACGTACATTGGCAAAAGTTCCACGCATCATTACTTCATGATTACCTCTACGTGACCCGTACGAGTTAAAATCTTCCTTTTTAATATTTTTACTGATAAGATAGGCTCCGGCAGCAGAGGATTCTTTAAATGAACCGGCAGGAGAGATGTGATCGGTAGTTACAGAGTCGCCCAAGGATAACAACACTTTGGCGTTTTTAATATCTGAAAGAGGGTTTGGCGTAGCTTTTAAATTTTCAAAGAAAGGAGCCTCACGAATATAGGTAGAATCTTGATTCCATTCAAAGTTTTGGTCAAGGTTAACTTCTAAAGTTTGCCAGTCAGTTGAACCATCAAAAATAACATCATAAACCTCTTCAAAATCACCTTGTTTTAAGCAATCGTTAATAGTATTCTGAATCTCTTCACGGCTAGGCCAAATATCTTTTAGATACACGGGATTACCGTTAGGATCAAAGTCAATAGGGTCGTTCAATAAATTAATATCAACTCTTCCTGCAAGGGCATAAGCCACTACCAACATTGGTGACATCAAAAAATTCATTTTTACCTGAGGATGTACGCGAGCCTCAAAGTTTCGGTTACCACTTAGCACTGAGGCTACTATCAACTCTCCTTTATCAACCGCGGTAGCAATGGCAGGAGGCAATGGGCCTGAGTTTCCAATGCATGAAGTACATCCATAACCAACGTTATGGAAACGTAAAGCATCTAAATCAACATTTAAGCCTGAACGTTCTAAATATTTAGTAACTACTTTGGAACCCGGGGCTAATGAGGTTTTTACCCATGATTTACTCCTTAATCCTTTTTCTACAGCTTTGCGAGCTAATAAACCGGCTCCAACCATAACCGCAGGGTTTGAAGTGTTTGTACAGCTTGTAATAGCAGCTATAACAATGCTTCCATCACTTAATACAAATTCTTTATTGGCTTGTTTTATTCTTACTGAACGATGTTGATTGTCAGGAATAACTTCCTGACGAACTTCTCCGTTAATTGGAGTAGCGCCAAACACAAATTCGGTGCCAGAACCTCCTTCTTTTAACCAAGCTGATTCTGAACGTTGGTCTATATTGCAATAACTACGTTTAAATTCGTCTTTTAAAATTTCTTTAAATTTAGTATCTAAATTCTTTACCAGAATTTTATCTTGTGGGCGCTTAGGTCCTGAAATGGTTGGTTCAAGGGTATTTAAATCAAACTCAACTACGGTTGAATATTTAATTTTCTCATTCCCGGTACGCCACAACAAGTTTTCTTTACAATAGGTTTCAACAATTTTTATTTGCTCTTCTGAACGATTAGTAGAGCGCATGTATTCTAAAGTGCGATCGTCAACAGGGAAATAGGTTATGGTACAACCAAACTCAGGCGACATATTTCCAATAGTAGCACGGTCGGTAACGCTTAGGTTATTTAATCCATCGCCAAACACTTCAACAAACTTACCTACTACCTTTGTGTCGCGCAATAAACGAGTAATGGATAATACCAAATCGGTAGCTGTACACTGTTCAGGGATTTTGCCGGTAAGCTTTAAACCAACTACCTCCGGGCAAGTAAAGAATATTGGCTGACCAAGCATAGCAGCCTCGGCCTCAATTCCTCCAACACCCCATGCCACAACCCCAATTCCGTTTACCATTGGAGTATGCGAGTCGGTTCCTACCAAAGTATCAGGAAACAACCAGCCATCGCGCGGAATAACACCTTTTGACAAATACTCAAGATTTACCTGATGACAAATTCCCATTCCGGGAGGAACTACGGTAAAGTTTTTAAGCCCTTTTTGAGCCCATTTCAATAATTCGTAGCGTTCTTTGTTTCTTTCAAACTCAAGTTCTACATTTTTATCATACGAGTAATCGGTACCGAAATAATCAACCTGTACTGAGTGGTCAATAACCAAATCAACCGGAATGGCAGGGTTTATTTTTTGTCCATCTTTTCCATGGCGTACAAATTCTGCACGTAACGAAGCCATATCTACAACAGCAGGAACTCCGGTAAAATCTTGCATTAATATACGGCCGGGCATAAATGGTATTTCTTTATCAATAGGTTCGGGTGTCCATTCCAGTAAAGTATTTACATGCTCTTCAGTAATACTGAATCCATCATAGTTTCTAAGAACATTTTCAAGTAATATTCTAATACTGAAAGGTAAATGTTCAATATTGTTTTTTAGATCTTTTAATGAACTGTATTTATAAGTTTTGCCATTAACAGATATTTCTTTAACAGATTTTGCTTTTGAATAACTCATCATATTGATTAATAAATAGAATTAAAATTTTGACTGTAAAGGTATAAAGTTTATCTTGAATATGTGGAATATTCTAAAAGTTTTTATTTCATTTTTATAAACCTAGCTTTTAAACTTAAAGTCTATATTTTTTTAGATGCAATGAATATTACGGAAAAGCTTGATAACAGGAAATCATAATAATATAAAAAGAGTAAAGCTATGCTTTACTCTTTTTATGAGGCACTAAACTTATTAGGCCTAGTTTATAATGTGCAGTGATATATTACTCTTTAATCAGTTTTATCACTGTTATGTTATTAATTCGTGCAAAATATATTCCTGAAGGATAAGCGCTCAAATTAATTTGTTTTTGATTAGCTTGAGATATTATTTGTTCGCCTAGTACATTAAATACTTCTACATTTTTTACATTTTTTGTATCTACAAAATTGTAAATACCCTTGCTCGGATTAGGGAAGAGTATAAAGTCGGTAGGTAGTAAGGTAGCGTTAACCCCGGTAATAAAGTTAAAGTTGTTTTGTGTGGTATTGGTAACAATTGGGCTGTTGTAATCAAAGTAAATATAGGCGGTATTGCTTATTTGCGACCCGGCAGGTAAATTACTTAAAGGTTTAATTCGGTATTGGAAATAGCCCATACTTCCGGTTAAATCGCTTGTGCTGTCGGGGAGCATAATATTATTAAACCTAACAGTTAAAACATTTCCGTTTAAGCTTACTGTTGCCGGATGCGAAAAATCACGAACCTCAAAAGTGCTAATGTCCAATAATGCATCGAGAGTGTCTTTTAGTAAAATATTAAAGGCAGGAGCAGAACCGGTATTCTGAAAATGAATAGTATATGTAAACCAATCGTTATATCCCGGGTTTACATGAATAGGATATACTTCTTTCATGTTAGGGTCAAAAGAGGCTAAAACTTGATAACAGAAATCAGAAACATTATTAATGGTATCTTGATCAGCAGGGATTGAGGTAAATGAAACATGCACGCAAATGCTGTCACCGCTTTGAGCTGTAGTATCGGTAAGCAGGTTTAAACCAAACGAGAGGGGTGTTAAATTGTTAAAATCATTAATGGAATAGGTAAAAGTATTTCCGTTAACCTGTGGTGTTAAAGCATACGCAGCAGGCGATACATAAGTAACCGGACCGTTAATTTGAATATTAACCTGACCGCTATATAATGAACTACCACAATTAGAGCTAAACCATGCCTGGCTATTGTTAACATTGGTTTGTAAAGTATGTATTTGTCCGGGACTTACCCAACCATGTGCGTTTACAGATTGTACATAAATATCATAAGTAGAATCGCAAACTAAAGCAAAGTTAATATTCACAATGGTTTGATAAACTGAGTCTAACACAACATTTTGTTGGTTACTTTGCCCGCAACTCAAACTAAAAGGCAGTGCATTATCATCAATAAACACAATAAAACTATCGGGTTGTAAAGAACCAAAACTATACATACCATTAATGGTATAACTAATAGCCACCTGATTATTTTGGCTATCCAATAATCTTACCGGAATATTATCTAAATTTAAATCGTTGGGGTCGTAATTACAATCGGCATTAAGGTCGGTATATACATATCCAACTATATTGGCTACGCTTTGGCAGTTATTGGGATTATTTACAGAATCGTTTTCCATACATAAGGGTAAACCTAAACTATAATCAGTTTGGTTTGGAACACAAGTAAGCGGATTCCCCATAATGTCGCCTGAGGAAGTATTAACAACTTGTGGTAAGTTGTGTAAACAGCTTACATTATTATATTGAATATGAAATGCTGCCATTACATTAGGAACTTCCGGAACATAAGTGAGTTGGTTACTATTACAGTATAAAGTAGCCAAGTTAGCAGGAATATTAGGCAAAACACTAATTTGATTAGCACTGCAAGCTAAGTATTCTAATGATGCCGGTAAGGTGGGTAAGGAAGTGAGCAGATTTTGTCCGCAAGCTAAGGTGGTTAATGAGTTAGGTAAAGTAGGTAATACACTCAATTGATTCAGGGCACATGACAATGTTGTTAAGGAATTAGGCAATATGGGTAAATTAGTTATACTATTTGAATTACAATTTATTATAACAATAGATGATGGTAAAGAAGTAAGGGAGCTTAGTTGATTATTTTGACAGTATAAGGTTAATAAATTTGCAGGCAAAGTAGGCAAAGTGGTAAGTTGGTTAAAGTTAACTTCTAAATTCTGTAAAGAGTTAGGCAATGTTGGTAATGAACTTAAACTGTTTTCAGAACAATACAGAGATTTTAAGTTATTGGGTAGGTTAGTAAGGTTTGTCAGTTGATTGTTGTTGCACGTTAAACTCTCTAAAGTAGAGGGTAAAACAGGGAGTGAGCTTAAGTAATTTTGCTCGCAATTTAATTCAATTAGTGTGATGGGTAAAGGCGGTAAGGAACTTAAGTTATTGTTTTTACAGTTTAGGGAGGTCAAATTGGCCGGCAAATTTTGTAAAACACTAATCTGGTTATTCATACAATTTAAACTTTTTAAAGAACCGGGCAATGTAGGCAATACTGTTATTTGATTATTACTACAAATAAATGTTTCCAGATTTGAAAAATATTCAATACCGGTAAAATCTGATATTCCCTGACCGGCCAAGCTTATGGTAGTGGCATTAATAATACCTGAGCAAGTTGTATCCATTTGATTCCCATTCATACATGAGGGAAAAAGTACATTGAGCTTTGCAGCGAAAGTTGAATCAGGTATAGTTACCCACTGGGCTTGTGCCTGATTTAGTTGAAAACTTAAAACAAATAATATTAAAAGGAACTTAAATTTTTTTAATCCTTTAAAAGCATTGGTAGTTTGTAAAATATTATTCATGGTGAGAATTTTAATTAAGTTATAAACAACTATCGTATTTAATATAAAATACGTGTAAAACATTATGAATGTGAGTAACTTGGAAAATATATTTTTCGTAAAGATACTAATCTCGAATAGAAAACAATATTTTATATTAAAGAAAAAATAGAATAATAAGTTATTAGTAGATTAAATACTCCGTAAACCTTCTCAATTCTACGGAAGTTACTGTATAATCATAGTGTATTTTATATATGGTTTATTATAAGATAGTAATTTTTGTCTATTTTATTAACCATAAAGTTAATTTTCTTAATAATTAAAATAGTACCGTTTTAATGGTTAAATTTGCCATTTTAATCAGCAAAAAATTATGAGAAAATTAACCGGTAAACTTTTATTAGTAGGAGTCATTGCCACGAGTTTTGGAGCTTGCACGCCTAAAATTGTTGGCAATTGGTCAGTTGTTAGATATGAAAGCTCTACACCAGGACAGCAAGGTGCCATATTAACCAATATTGGCACAATGACTTTTGAAAAGAAAGGTGTAGGAGAAAAAAGTATTCAATATTCTGCTTTAGGGGTTAATTATAGCGACCAAAACCCATTTAAGTGGGCACGCAAAGAATCAAAATATATGACTATTGAAGGGGAAGGTTCTGACTTTTCAAGAACGTGGATAATTATGAGTAACAAAAAGAATTATCAGAAATGGAAAGCCACTGATGGTGCAGAGAAAGTTCAGGTAATTGAAATGAAACGTTTAAAGCCTGAAACCGAAAAAAAATAATTTCAAGCAAAAAGGAATTATTCTTTAAGCAATTCCTATTATTAACCTTTACCAAATTTTAATTTGTCTTTTCTGGCTTAACCACAATAATTGCTTGGTTAATTCAGCGGTTGCTTGTGCATCGCCTTCGGCTCTGTGCCTTACAGCCTCATCAATATGAATTCCTAACGATTGACATAAATTTCCCAAGGAGTAGGAGGGTAGATGTGGTATAATTTTACGGCTAAGTTGTACGGTGCATAACTTTTTTCTGTCAAAGGATATGCCAAGCGTGGCAAACTCATGTTTTACAAAATTGTAATCGAAATTTATGTTATGTGCCACAAAAATACGGTTTTGTGTATAACTTAATATTTTATCGGCAACTTCTTCAAACAGAGGGGCATCTTTAACCATACTGTCATCTATATGGGTTAGTTTTTTTATAAACCAAGGTATTGGTCTTTGTGGGTTTATAAGTGTTACAAACTTATCGGTTACTTCATATCCGTTAAAATGCAATATGGCAATTTCTATAATTTTTGAGTCCTTATAACTTCCTCCGGTGGTTTCAATATCTATAATGGCATACATATAAAGGCACAAAAATATTATTCAACACTTATCTCATCAATAAAAATAAAAGCCTCGCCACCTGTGCCTTGATGCCACTTAGGAAGAGTTCCGTAATTAATGGCCTTAACACGTAAATATTTGACTTTTGTTGGATTAAATTCCTTGGTAAATTTGTGTGTACTTACTTCATAATTCTCGGCAGGTAGCTCATTATTAATTTGTCCCAATATGAAAAACTTGGTGCCATCGTTACTATATTCAAAGGTAATATTTTTTGGATAAATTATCCAACTACGGGTGTCTTGTAAGAAGTTAGCCGAAACTTTATTAATTTCAATTTCATTAGGAAACTCGATAGTTGCGTTAAAGTCAGCAGCCTGATAGCCTTGCCAACCACCTTTGCGCCAGTCTAAATCACCATATAAACCATCAATAATTCCTGTATTGCCTCCTGCGGTATATTGAGGGTTGTAATGGCTTTCTATTTTTATTTTCCAGTCAGGATGCGGTAGTTGGTGTATATCAGCGGTTACAGTTTTTGATGCCTTATTACCTGCCACCGCTATGGCCTTAATGGTTGTGCTCTTATCAATATTAAAGGGTTGTGTAAACAAATTGCTTTCCAGGGTTGGTTCAGAATTGTCGGTGGTGTAATATATTTTTGCATCGGCTGCAGCGGTCATTTTTATTTGAGTTTGCTGAATAAATGGATTATCGCTACTAATGATTAAGGGGTTGACAACTATCTGGTTTATAGAATCGGTAGATGCATAAACACGGGTGTAAGCCATAGCACTGTCGGCCGTGTTGGTTGTATAATACTTTATTACTCCTCCTTTAATTAATTCTTCGTAATTAATTTGTTGATTATTTATTTTAAGGCTCGATTTTATATTTTTTAGATATGATTTATGATTTTTTGGTTCATTATCGACAATGATTAAACTTTTACCGTTTTCTAAATGAATAATAACCCTTTCAAACAGAGGAGTATTAAATTCATAAATAGGATCTCCTGGACATATCTGATATAAGCCCATAGCACTTAAAACATACCATGCACTCATCTGTCCGCAATCTTCATTGCCGATTAAGCCATCGGGTTGGTTGGTATAAAACTCGCGTAAAATCTTATGAACTTTGTCAGTTGTCTTGTTAGGTTTATCCACAGTATTATATAAAAATGCAATATGATGGCTTGGCTCATTTCCATGTGCATACTGACCAATAAGTCCGGTAATATCTACTTGTTGACGGCCGGTAGTTTTTGAGCTTTGGCTAAAAAGTTCATCTATCTTTTTTTCCAAACCTGCTTTTCCCTTAAATGCCTGGGTTAATCCATTAATGTCGTGCGGTACAAAAAAGGTGTATTGCCAAGCATTGGCTTCGGTAAAGTTGTTATTAACTTCTTTAGGATCAAAGGGGCTTTTGAAGTTTCCATTCTTTTTTGGCCTAATAAATAGAGTTTCATGATCAAACAGGTTTTTCCAACTTTGAGCACGCTGTATGTAGTTGTTATAATCTCCTTGGCGGTTAAGATATTTCGCAACTTGTGCTATACACCAGTCATCATAAGCATATTCAAGTGTTTTTGATACCGATTCGCTTTCGTCTTCAATACTTAATGCGCCATTTTTTATATAGGCTCCCAAACCAAATCTTTGTTTGCTCTCAGCACTTTTTTTCATGGCTTCAAAGGCTTTCTCAATATTAAAATCAGAAATACCTTTAGTAAGCGCATCTGCAATTACCGAAACGCTATGATAGCCAATCATACATTCAGTTTCATTGCAGCTAAGCTCCCACACGGGCAACAATCCGCCTTGCTCATACTGCGCTAAGAATGTTTTTATAAAATCAAGTGTTCTTTTTCTATCAATAATAGTCATGAGTGGATGCCATGCTCTGAAAGTATCCCAAAGGCTAAAAACGGTATAGTAGTTAAAATCTTTTGCTTGATGTACTTTGCCGTCTCGTCCTCGGTATAACCCATCTGCATCGTTATAAATATTTGGTTGTAACATACTATGGTACAAAGCGGTATAGAATACTTTTTTTTGATTTATATCTGAAGTAAAAATTTCAATTTTTGATAGCTCCTTGTTCCACATCTCTGCAGCTTCATTTCTAGTTTTTTCAAAGTTCCAATGAGGTATTTCGGATAGCATATTTTTCTTGGCTCCGGCAGTATTTACTGATGATAGAGCAACTTTAATCTTTACTTTTCCACGCTTATTATTAAAACTTATGAGCAATTTTCCAAAGCGGCCACTGTTAATTTCAATATTCCTTAATGCCGGATTAGGTTTTACACTATCGTGCAGTAACCATTCTTTATTTATAAAAGGTTGGTCAAGGAGTATGTAAAAATATAACTCTTGTTTTTTGGCCCACGATTCACTTATCCTGTAGCCCTCAATAACAGTATCATTAACTATCTTAAAATAATAATCAAGCGCTTTATCTCTGTGTTCCAAATCAATCACTATTTGTTGTTTATCCCCAGGGGCAAAGCTATATTCATGAAAACCAACCCTTGTTGAAGCTGTAAATTCAGCCTTAATATTATTATCCAAAGTTACTGAGTAGTAGCCTGCAACGGCTTTCTCATTACTATGTTTATATGATGCCTTGTAGCTGTTTAAATTATAACTAACTTTTTGATTATTTACAGGCATTATGCCTATATCGCCATAATCACTGCAACCTGTGCCGCTTAAATGAGTATGACTAAAAGCATAGATAATACTATCGCTGTAATGATAACCGCTGCACCCATCCCATGAACCATCTATGCGAGTATCGGGGCTTAATTGTACCATTCCAAAAGGAACTGTAGCACCGGGGTAGGTATGCCCATGACCTGCAGTTCCTACAAAAGGGTTAACAAAACGAGTATAGTTCGCCACCTTTTTCTCAGCCTTTATTGGTGTATTACCTGTTTTTTGGGCATAACAAAAATACGTCCCGATAATTAAATTTAAAGTAATAGAAATAATATAACGCATACAACACTTTATATTTTACAAAAGTAAAAATTGCTCTGACATTAAAAAGATTGAATTTTATGAAGACTCAAATTTAAGGCAAATTGGTATAGGTAAGTATGAAACTTTTAGCTAGCAATATATGCAAAATACCTGTATGTTGATCATTACAAGTACTTCAAAAATATTCTTAAATTATTATATTATAATATTGTACAAAATTGCTATATTTATTAGGTTAAATATTTTCCACTTCCCCATTTCATGGGGGTATTCCTGATTTGAAGGTAAAATCCCGCTTTGTATTGTTTATTTACTAAATGGTAAAAGACCTTTAAAAAAGCCGGAAGTTTTTGGGGTAGTTTCACCATTATAAGTGGCCAAGCCTTTAGCTCTTTTTACATCTTCTATTGAGTATAATGCTTGTGGTGAGTATTGATGTATAATGTCGGTAACATGTTTTACATCTTTTCTTTTAACTACTATAAAGATTAGTTTTACTGCTCCTTTTTTTCCTTCACCATCTAATATGGTATAGCTATAGTTGCTTTCTACCAGGGCATCAATAAGTTTGTTGGTGTTTTGTTGCGAAAATACCCTAATTACTTGCGTTCCAATGGCCAACTTTTCTTCAATACTTAATCCAATGTAAATACCTGTAGCATATCCTCCTGCCCAACCTAAATAACACATAAAGTTACTCAAATTTTTCATCACGGTGCTAATGGCAAAAAGCCAAAAAAGAACTTCAAAAAAACCTATAAAAGGAACCATTTTTTTCATCCCTTTACTGGCCAATACGCTGCGCAATGTACCTAAACTAACATCTATTGCTCTTGAGCAAAAAATAATAAGTGGAAACAATAACCACTCTATAAAAAATGTCTTATCCAAACTGACATAAATTGAGGTGGCAAAAATAATATTAAATATCAAAGGACTTCAACATACAAATTGAATAATTATTCAAAATATATGAAATAGGATAAAACTATTAATTTTAAGGTTGTGCTCCGGTATTTACCCACTTTTTAATAATGGCAATGTAACAATCGTTCAGTTTTTGACTGCTGTTTTGTGGCATATTGGTCACTGTTCCATCCCAGGTAATTGAACTTATTAATAAATCTTTAGCTAATAATGTTCCTTCGTAAGTTGATAAATCGTAACCACTGTTAGAATTGCTATTGTGGCACGAGTTGTTACTGCCACAGTTACTGATAAATATAGGTAAAATATCTGTCTGATAGGAAATATCTTTAACGGTATCACATCCTGAATTGGGAGTTACAAGTCCCGGGATTACTATAGGCGCAGGGTGTAAGTCTTCCAAATTATCGTAATAACAAGCGCTTAAAAATAAAGCCGTGAAGAAAGAAGTTACAATAATATTGCCAAATTTGAATTTCATAACTATTACTTAAATTAATTATCAAATGCCCCTTGATTTACCCAAAGCTCAATAATTTTTATTTGATCTTGAGTAAGCGGATTGTTGGGAGGTTTGGGCATTCTGTTTACTCCGGTATCTTTAATTCGCTGCACCAAGATGCTTTTTTCGCTATTGCCGGCTATTATCTTTCCATTGGTAATTACATCATTATAAGTAGCTAACGAAAATTCACCACCAACAGCCGGATGGCAGCCTATAGCAGAGCAATTTCCAATAATAAGGGGTAATACATTCTCTTTGAAACTAATGTTTGGAGCTACAGGTTCCGGACTTGGATGTTTGCACGAAAACCATGTAAGAATAAAAACAACTGCTATTAATATTGGGGCTATACGTTTGTTAAGAAACATGATAATTATGATTGTATGACAAAATTAATACTTTATAGCATTAAGAAGTCAGAAAAAAAATAATCCTTAAAATTTATATCTGGCCTGTATTTTAATATCTGTTTTGTGGTTGGCATCTATTTCATTTAAAGTGCCTTCAGAAATAACCGGCAAATTGCTATACCATGTTTGTGCCACTCTAAACCACACCTCAAAGTTACGGGTAAACGAATAATTAAGGGTTAAATAAGTACGTGTTCCTTTATAAGAAAATGCCGGAATGTAATATGAATACGGAACATCATTTTCGTAAGCATAAACTCTTGAGTAAAAATCATCAGCATTAAATATACCATATCGGAAATTAAATGAAAACCTACTCATAGATGGAGAGTAGTTTATATCCTGATAAATCATAAATCCATTTGATGGATTATTTTGCCCTAAACTATAATTAATTATATCAACTCTACTTCTCAATCGTATGGCACTATTTAGTTTATACACTATATTAAACCTATAATTGGTTTGTTGGGTTTTTAAAACTTCTTGTATAGCCTCTACTGATGTGGTATTGTTTTTCTGTTTAATTCTTCTTCTCAGTTTAACATACATTTCGGTTTTCTTAGATGGGGTATATGTAACCTGAGCCAAATAATCATGACCATAGCTTGGAGCATTTACTAAATAACGTAAATAAGGGAATTTATAGCGATCGTAATAGGCTGCCAAGGTAAAGAACTTTGCAGGACGGTAAACAATTCCGTTCAACAAGCCTATTTCATTATTATTTAAAGTGTTTTCGCCTACTGCATTGCTGTTAAGGTTTTGATATTTTAAACTATAGTTACGATATAAAACAGAGACATAAAAGCGTGGGTCGAGTGTAATTATTGCACCATGTAACTGAGCTAAACCTCCATTGTTGCTTCTCGATACTTCGCCATAAAAATTAAAGTTTCTCCAAATCCAGTTATAATCAGCACCAATATTGAATAGACTCTTTCCTGAAAAATCATACTGATTGTAAATTACAAGTTTTCTTTGAAGTTCTACCTCAAAAGCAGTTTGTACGGCTGTAATGCCTACACTAAACAATCTACGTTTAAAACTTATATTACCTCCTCGGGTATATTGTGTAAAGGCATTTTTATTGGCATTCTCTTTAGGAGTACGGTGCAACCCTGATAATTGTAGTGAAGAAATACTTTCAATAGTATTATCCAAAGTATCTAAAGTGTTTATTGTAGCATCTATATTATTTTCTGAATAAAATCCTGTAAAGTGCCAGTCTTTAACCTGAATGGTAGTAGCAGCGCCACGTAAAAAAAGATTTTCGTTTATTGAATTGCTTGGTGAAATTCCTTTGGCACTACGTTTTACAAGTAATGGATCTGATGTTTTGCTGTAGCCCAAACCCATCCAAAAGGTAAGCCCTTGCCCAAACTGAGCTAAATAATCGCCTAAAGCTAAAGCTTTAATAAATTTATAGTTACGTAAAAACAAATGGGCCGAGTAGAAATCATATCCATACTTTTGAGCACCTTTCAGGAATTGTTCTCCGGGGTCTTTATCGGCTGTTATCCCAAAACTTAAGTATGTGCCATAGGTATATCTAAATCGAGTAAAGGAGCCATATTTACTCCCTAAATATTTTGCATCTGGTTTTATGGCTAATACTGAATCGGGAACATCATCAAATCCTTTTTGATGCTCGGCAGTAAAACTTATACGGCTTACTAAATAGGCATTCCCGTTTTTCCACAGATTATTCCAGGTAAGAGTAGGAGTTTCTAAATTATCTGAAACATAAACAAATGGCAAAATACGGTTTATATCATTTAAGGTAAAATTATCTACCGCTTGTAATTCGTATATAGATAATAGTTTGCCTGTTTTTTCAATGTGCCGGAGCAAACTTATTATCTGAACTTCGGTTAATAAATTAAGAGATTGTAACGCATCAGCCTTAGCTGTATTAAGGTTTAAGGGGTTTCTTAAGTAATTCTGTAAATCTTCCATCAGGTTAGAATAATCTATCTCTGAATTATCTGAATTTTCAGTAATTTCTTCAACTCTTTGTTCAATAAAATTATCTCTTTGAATATTATCGGTTTTATCTTCCTGAGCTTTTATGGGCTTTATGCCATAAAAACATAAAGCTAAAAGTAGGCAAATGCTAAACAACTTATATTTTAATGCAGTTAGGCCCAAAATTTTATTGAATAGTTATTTTATGATGGTTCACAGTAACAAAATCTTTTTTTCGGATTTTAGCTCTGAAACGAGATTCCGGTTGATTGTTAACCATAACCATTCCATCGCTTACCATTTGTTTGGCAGCAGCACCGTGCTCGGCAATACCTACAACCTTAAGTAGTTTAATTAGCTCTATATAATCGGAGCTAATAGTAAAAATACGCTCGTTCAAAGTATAAAATTAATTTGAAGTGGTAAATCTAAGTAAATTTGGCTGAAACAGAAAATAATTGAAGTGTTAAGCAAAAATATTAATCCTTACTTTTAAAATCACCTCTTTTCCATGCCTTTACAAATTCAGCCCATTTTAAAGGATCCATTAAGGTTAATGGAGGCTTGCCGCCTGTGTAATACATACGCGTTTGGTATTGCTGCATACCCATTTTGTAGTTTTCCTGACTGCTCATGCCCATGTTCATGGAAATAAGTTCCATTTCTTCTTTGGCAAGGTTTTTCTGGGCTCTTGCCATATCATCATTCTTATTGTCCAAATTTAAAAAGGCCTGTCGGAATTGTTCTCGTGTTGGCCAAGGATAAATAACAGCTTCTTTGAGCATAACTGTATCTAAAAACAGTATTTGAATCATAGAATATCTGTTCTCGTGACACGTATCAGGAATGGTAAAATGTGCTTTTTTAAATCCAACGGCCGAAAAGGTAATATCTGTACCTTCTTCGGCAGCAAATGAAAAGAAACCATAATAATCAGAAACCGTAGCATGTCTTGTTCCGGTTACAGTAATATTGGTAAAAGGTACAGGTTTTAAACTATCACCGGTAACTACCACACCGCTAAACTGAATTATTCTTTTTTCGTTATTTTGGGCAGTTGTGCTAAGTGAAACAGCAAAACAATAGATAAACAAGCCACCAATAATCAGTGACTTGTTTAATGGATTCAAAAAATGTAAAATATTAAAACTTTTCAATATTGATATTATAAATGAATAACCTCACCATAAGCAGCAGCAGCAGCTTCCATAACAGCTTCGCTCATAGTAGGGTGAGGGTGCACCGCTTTGATTATTTCATGTCCTGTAGTTTCCAACTTACGTGCCATTACCAATTCGGCAATCATTTCTGTTACATTAGCACCTATCATGTGCGCTCCCAATAATTCGCCATATTTGGCGTCAAAAATAAGTTTTACAAAACCATCTTTTGCTCCGGCAGCACTTGCCTTACCCGAGGCCGAAAAAGGAAACTTACCAACCTTTAAAGTATAGCCTGCTTCTTTGGCGGCTTTTTCAGTCATACCAACAGATGCTACCTCAGGAACACAATAAGTACATCCAGGAATATTACCATAGTTTAAAGGCTCCGGATGGTGTCCTGCTATTTTTTCAACACAAATAATACCTTCGGCACTGGCTACATGCGCTAGGGCTTGACCGCCTACACAGTCGCCAATGGAATAATAACCGGGTTGATTGGTAGCATAAAACTCGTTTACAATAATTTTTCCTTTGTCGGTAGCAATTCCTGTTTCTTCTAAGCCAATATTTTCAATATTTGCTTGAATACCAACAGCCGATAGTACTATTTCGGCTTCAATTACTTTTTCACCGGTTTTGGTTTTAATGCTAACTTTTGATAAAGCACCACTTGTATCTACTTTCTCAACCGATGAGCTAGTCATAACATCAATTCCTATTTTCTTAAATGAGCGTTCTAATTGCTTTGACACCTCTTCGTCTTCGAGCGGCACAATAGTTGGTAAATACTCCACTAAAGTAACCTTGGTTCCCATAGTGGCATAAAAATAAGCAAACTCGCTGCCAATAGCTCCTGAGCCTACTACTACCATTGACTTTGGCAAAGTTGGTAAAGCTAATGCCTGACGGTAACCAATAACTTTTTTCCCATCTTGCTTTAAGTTAGGAAGTTCGCGAGAGCGAGCACCTACAGCCAAAATAATATGTTTGGCCTCATACATCTGTACTTTGCCATCTTTTGAGCTTACTTCAACTTTTTTGCCCGGCTTTACTTTTCCTGAACCAATAATGACATCTATTTTATTTTTCTTTAATAAAAACTGTATGCCTTTGCTCATTCCTTCGGCTACGCCACGACTTCTTTTAACGATTGCAGTGAAATCTGCTTCATATTTATCAACTTTAATACCATAGTCAGATGCGTGATTCAGATACTCAAATACCTGAGCGCTTTTCATTAATGCTTTGGTAGGAATACAACCCCAATTTAAACATATACCACCAAGTTCATCACGTTCAACTATGGCAGTTTTTAATCCTAATTGTGAGGCTCTGATAGCTGCCACATATCCTCCGGGCCCGCTACCTATTACTATTAAATCGTAGTTCATATTTATTTTTTATTTTTTTGCGCATGGCGAAAGTACTAAAATCTTTCAAGCTTTATATAATTAGTTTATGTTTAGTATTTCAATTTTGTATTTTTTACAAATTACTTTTCTTTAACAATGTCCTTAATATCGTCCGGGGTAATTTCAAATTTATCTTCTTTTTCTTTGTATTGCATAATTTGGTCAAGAGCATCGGGCACTACATCGCTACATATAGTGATGAATGAACCTTTTTTGGCATTCTTAAATACATAATCAATAGCCTCGCGCTCGGTTGGTATTACCTTATCTAATTTCCCCGCATCAATTTCATTTATTCCTTTTAGCATTAAGTCAATTATTTCCTGTTCACTACGTCCTCTTAGGTTTTTATCCTGCCTTATAATAATTTTATCAAACATTAAAGCGGCTTGTTTGCCTAAGTTATAAATATCTTCATCTCTGCGATCGCCAACACCGGCAATAATTCCAACTTTAGGTTGTGCCGGAATCTTTTCTAAGAACTTGCCAATTGCCTGAAATCCGGCAGTATTATGTGCATAGTCAACCATTACCTGGAAGTTCTTAAACTGGAATAAGTTCATGCGGCCAGGTGTTTGTGAAGGCGATGGAATAAAAGTTTCTAAAGCTATTCTTATATCTTCAATTTTGAAGTTACTGATAAAACCTGCTACTACAGTAGGTAATATATTCTGAATCATAAATATGGCTTTGCCACTAAAAGTCAGCGGAATATTTATAACCTTATCTACTCTTATTTTCCAGGTTCCCTTGCAAATTGTAACATATCCGTTTTCAACAATTGCCGCTATTCCACCTTTGTTGCAATGCTCAATAATTCTTGGATTATTTTCATCAAGACTAAACAAGGCAACATTACAATCTAAATTTTTGCGCATATTGTAAACCAAATCATCATCAGCATTCAAAATGGCATAGCCTCCGGGCATAACACTTTCAGGAACTACTGCTTTGACACGCGCCATGTCTTCAACGGTATTAATATCTTTTAATCCAAGATGATCGGCAGCTACATTGGTTACAATAGCTATATCGCATTGATGAAAACCTAAGCCGGCTCTTAAAATACCCCCACGGGCACATTCAAGCACAGCAAAGTCAACAGTTGGGTCTTTTAAAATAAATTCAGCGCTTACCGGTCCGGTACAATCGCCTTGCTCCAACATTCTGTTTTGAACATAAATACCATCTGTAGTTGTAAATCCAACTTTATGACCCATGTTTTTTACAATGTGAGCCATAAGGCGTGTAGTTGTAGTTTTTCCGTTTGTTCCGGTAATGGCAATAATAGGTATTCGGGCCGAACTACCCGGGGGATACATCATATCTATAACAGGCTCGGCAACATTTCGTGCTAAGCCCTCGGCAGGGGCAATATGCATTCTAAAACCCGGGCCGGCATTTACTTCAAGTACAGCCCCCCCATTTTCTCTTATAGGTGTGCTTAGGTCGGGCGCCATAATGTCAATACCGCAAATATCTAAACCAATGATTCGTGCAATACGCTCGGCCATGAATACATTGTATGGATGCACAATATCGGTAATATCTGTAGAAGTACCTCCTGTACTTAGGTTAGCTGTCTTTTTTAAATATAAAACCTCATCTTTGGCAATAACGCTTTCTAAGGTCAATCCTTTTTCTTTTAAAATATTTAAAGTCATTTCATCTACCTTAATGGCAGTTAAAACCTTTTCGTGACCATAACCTCTGCGAGGATCGGCATTAACCTTATCAATTAAGGATTGAATGGTAGATTTACCATCACCTATAACACATGCCGGAGTACGCTTGGCAGCAGCCACTAATTTATAATTAATCACTAACAATCTGAAATCAAAACCTGTAATAAATTTTTCACAAATAACTCCTCGGCTAACTTTTTTAGCAATAGCCAAAGCTTCTACAGCCTGTTCCCAATCTTGTATATTAATGGTAGCTCCACGTCCGTGATTGCCACTTACAGGTTTTAATACTATTGGGTAGCCAATTCTCCTTATGGCTCTTTCCATATCTTCCTCATCATAAATAATTGTACCCCTTGGGATAGGAATAGCGGCTGCTTCCAATAAATTTTTTGTTTCTTCCTTATCGCACGCTATTTCAACGGCAATATTGCTGGTTGTACTGGCCACGGTTGCCTGTATTCTTCTTTGATTTACACCATACCCTAACTGCACCAAGCTATGTCTATTTAATCTTATCCACGGAATACCTCTTGATTTGGCTTCATCAACTATTGAACCCGTACTTGGACCCAAACGCTCATCTTCTCTAATTTCACGCATTTCCTGAATATCTTCCTCCACATTGTAAGGCTCATTTTTTATTAAAGCATTACATATTCTTACTGCCGATTTAGCAGCATATATTCCAACTTTTTCTTCTTCGTAACTAAAAACTACATTATACACACCATGCTCTCCGGTTGATCGGGTACGTCCAAATCCGGTATCCATACCGGCTAAGGTTTGAATTTCAAGTGCTATATGTTCTATAACATGACCCATCCATGTTCCTTCGCGTACACGAGAGAAAAAGCCTCCGGGCTTGTTTTCGCTACATTCATGTTCATATAAACTAGGAAATAATTTTTCTAATCTGTCAGCAAACCCATCAATTTTATTTGACGGAAAATCTTCCATTTCTTCCAAATCAATTTTCATTACTATCAGTTTGTGACGTCTAATGCTCCAATAGTTGGGGCCACGCATAGCTTTAATATCAATTATTTTCATACCATCAGTTTTAAGGAAAACATTTATTAATTAATTATGCAATGTATAAAAAATTGACAACATTCAATCACTATCGTTAAATTTAATTAAAAAAAATACCAAAGCAATTTAAGAAGTATCAATGAACTTATATGCTCACAAAATAGCATATACCTTTATATTTCACTTTGCATATAACTGATGTACTTTAGTACAAACCTTGTTTAAAACAGTTTAGCAAGCGTGAAATTATGCCAATTCATATCAATCAGTTGCAACACTATAACTCGCACCGGTCAATACTTTTGTACTTTTTTGTTTGGATTTTTTTTTTTTTTTTT
>WBZO01000350.1_pt1 | contig 105731 bp, 95 predicted proteins | sample 5204261 | NCBI WGS metagenome assembly WBZO01 (sample SAMN12412400, study PRJNA552823) | activated sludge metagenome | isolation source: activated sludge from anammox sidestream of wastewater treatment plant... | place: USA: North Carolina | collected 2017-09 | reverse complement strand
CGGGCAGGCCAAGCGGGAAATCACGGAGTATATCGAAATCTTCTACAACCGCACCCGCAAACAGGCACGACTTGGTTATCTGTCGCCTGCTGCTTTCAGCCAACAATACTATGCAAAACAGATGACCACTTAACCCGTTGGACTCTGTGATTGACGACCTACCTCAGTCATATCTGTCTCCCGGTGACGTACCAGCATCTGCTTCGCGGCTTTTTCCATCTTTTCAGCCTGGCGCTGGTAGTCTGCACGTGTACCACTCTTGGCCTTACTGGCGTTGGAAGGTAACTTCACACCATCTATCGCAAACAATTCCCGGCCAATCAACCCTTGCCGGTCGCACACCACTAGCACTTGGGCGAATAACTTTGCCACTTCATCACCCAGTTTGGCAATAAATGCCGCCAAGGTCGTGAAATGAGGTTGATTGTCCCCGGCAACCGCTATGAACAATATATTCTGTCGACACATCGCCTCGATTCGGCGACTGCCAATCAGGCCGCGACTGTAAGCCAGCAAAATGATCTTGAACAATACGGCAGGATCGTAAGCGGAAGCCCCGTGCGCATCGTTCCGGTAACGCTCACGTAGACCGCTAAAATCCAATTCATGATCGACCAGATAGCATAAGGCGTGTTCAAAACTGCCAGGAATAATCTGCCGGGAGAAATCAACAGGTAACAGCATCAGGCCCTTTTGAACCGGTTTGAATCGCGCCATCCTATATCTCCTGATAATCTTCACCAATCCTGATTATTCCACGGAAAAACCAATAGGCTTAGGTTTTCCTACAGCGTCAACGCCTGAATTAAGCCGCGCCGCGAAGCGGCGTCGGCTTGAATGAATTGTTAGCCCTCATGCATTCACTGTCGGGACGATGCTGAGACTAAGTTGCCCAAGCACTGATTTCTGGTCAGAATCGCTCAACAATTCACAGTTGCACGGGTTGTTTATTGCAGAAACGTCATCGCTCGCGTAACTCAAGAACACGCGAAGCGCTTTAATTGCGTACTCAAACGCAGTTTTGGCATCGTGAAACTTGAATAGAGGCGACGAGAAGTCAGAGTACAAGCCGGCAAAGGAGCCGTCCGTGATGAGCTCTTGCAGAGAAACAAAAAATCCACCGTTCTGACTACGAAGCATGATACGCATCTTCTTGCCGTTTTGGGTTGAAACATCGATATCTTGCAATGGAACCATGTGGCTTCTCCTTGAGGGCTAACGTTCAGTATGCACCGTAAACGGTGCATACTTCTTTGTAAAAGTGTGTATAACAAAACTCATGATTCATAAAGTTTTGAATTAAAAAGAATTTAATAAATTAAATATCGCAATCTTCTGTTTTGATGACACCTTGCTTATTCGATCAGCTTCGTAACAGCCTGCTACCCTGATCAGGAGCAAATCAGCTGCTTTGAAATTTCAGAAATGCGGTTTCAGGTATTTTGCTGCGTTTGCAGTTGATCTTAATCAACGAGCAAAGGAAGAATTATCTGTTTATTGCGGTGAGAACGAGGGGGCTGATATCCTGTCGTCAGCTTTCATCAAATGCATTTCTGATCCATTCGATTTCACTTTCCCGCTCACCGGAAATCAGGATCGCATCGAAGCGGCAGGGAAAATCATCATCATGCATTGCCAGATAATGCCGGGCGGCGCGTATCAGTTTAAGCTGCTTGGCGGTGGTGATGCTGGCGGCTGCGCCACCAAACCGGTTGCCGGAACGCATCCGGACTTCAACGAATACCACCGTGTTACCTTCCTGCATGATCAGGTCGATTTCACCGAAGCGGCAGCGGTAGTTGCTTTCCAGCAACGTCAGTTTTTGCTGCTGGAGGAAGATTGCTGCTCGCTGTTCGGCATCGCTGCCTTTGTTGCCTGCGGATGACATGGGTGTATTTGTCGTTATTGGCGAAGGATACTGGGTTGCTTCATCATCAGCCCGAAGCCGTCACGAGAAAGAAAGCACCACCCATCAACGGAAAAGTCAATCGTGAGCCCCAACTTCTCTTGAAAGAATGCGACAGACGCATACAAGCCTCGAACCGCTAATACGCTGCGAGCATTGTTCAAACCGGGCATGTGGCTCCACGTTGTTTCATACTGTCCGCTTGAACGCGCGGCCAGGTGCCGACATTGACTTTTGGTAGAATATATTGTACAAGTAAACGTACAACTGGAGAACTTTATGGATGCCATCACTTACAGCACTGCCAGAGCCAAACTTGCCGACACCATGAACCGCGTTTGCGATAATCATGAACCTATCATAATCACACGCAACGGAGAACAATCCGTTGTAATGATGTCGCTCGACGACTTCAAGGCGCTGGAGGAAACCGCTTACCTGCTCCGTAGCCCAAAGAACGCGAAGCGGCTGCTGGAAAGCATCGCCGCTCTTGAATCAGGCAGAGGCGAAACGAGAAGCCTGACAGAGTGAAGCTGGTTTTCTCTGAGCAGGCCTGGGAAGACTATTTGCACTGGCAAAAGACAGACCGAAAAACCGTACAGCGAATCAATACGCTGGTGAAAGAGATTACAAGAACGCCACACGAGGGTGCCGGCAAACCCGAGCCACTGAAACATGCACTGTCAGGTTATTGGTCACGCCGTATCAATGACGAGCACCGGATCGTCTATAAAGTTGCGGATGACTCGTTGTTTATTGCTCAACTGAGATACCACTACTGACCGAACGGTAACAGCATCAGGTCATTTTGAACCGGTTTGAATCGCGCGCCATCCTATAGCTCCCGATAATTTTCTCCAATCCTGATTATTCCAGAAAAACTAACAGGCTCAGGTTTTTCTACATCCTTAACGTTGGACATAAGGGGCGCGCTTTAGCGCGTCCCGCTTGATGGATGGGTTAGAGCAGCCTTTTCGAGGCGTTCGGCAAGCCACACCTTAATGATAGATTGCCTGGTCACACCAAGCTTTTCAGCTTCCCGGTCAAGAGACTCAATCATCCACGTTGGGAAATCGACATTGACACGTTTTTGCTCTTGCAATACGCGCTTTGCCTTTGACAAATCCAGCGAAGCAGTAATATCGACGCCTTCGTCAAACTGCTGTTCAAAATCTTTAGCTTTCATATAGTGTCACCTCCTCGGTACGTGAGCAACGAACGGAAATAAGCCTGATATTTGTACCCCTGTAAGTGATAACGGCAAACACTGGTCCGCCGTTATCAGCCCTATCATAAGGTATCGTGGTTCATCTTCTGTTTTTGCGGGAATCTCCAGTAATCTTGGGTCATTCCATAATGCTTGAGCATCAACAAAGCTGATGTCATGTTTCAGTAGATTGGCCTGGCTCTTTGCCTCGTCAAACTCAAAAGCTATCATGGTATAGAAAGCATACCTTTATTGAGTGGGAATCAAGTATCTGGATGATATGCTCTAACGCCGCCATAAACGGCGCGAGCTTGCGAGCGTCTGGCGACCGCAGGGAGCGAACAATGGCCTTGTTAGGCATTTTCATGACCAAGCAACCCTGACAGGATGGCTGCACCAATAACCATATATTCGTTTGTGTATTCGTTGAATTCAATCCAGGTGTGTAGCGCCTGACAATCTCGGCCACTGTATCTTTGTCCGTTTCCGCAGGATCCGGACGATCTGTTCATCACTGTATTGCGTCTTCTTCATACGCTTTTCTCTCATCAAAATGACATTGTCTCAAGTTCCCCTGGATCGAAAAGGCTGGTCAGGTCACTTTGAATAGAATCCTTATCTTTATCAATGATATACTCTTTTGAGTTAAAACATTTAATCATTTGATGGTATCAAATAATGAACATTGAGCGAAAACAAGTCAAACAAAAGGAAATATCATCCGGACATTCTTTCCTGGAATGGGGCATGACGATCCTGAAAATGCCCCCGGCTAAAAGAATTAAGATGGTGCGAGATGGAGTAAAAGTAACTCATTTAGTTGGTGCCGGGCGGTACTACGGTATATCTCAAGCAAAACTTTCAAAGTTACTGGGTATCTCTGATGCAACCATTACCAGAAAGATCAGATCGAGCGGAAAACTTGGTCCTTTGGAATCCGAGAGATTGGCACGAATTGCACTAATCGAGGCCGAAGCAGAAAAAGTTTTTGATTCTTCAGACCTGGCGAAGCGTTGGATGCTCGAATCTAATCTGGCTTTGGGCGAATCCCCTCTATCGTTACTTGATACTGATATGGGTGCTGATGAAGTAAGGAAAGTTTTGGCTTCCATTGCTTACGGGGGCGTTGCCTAGTGTTTGTCTGGAGAATTTCCAGAAAAGAATTTGCTCTGGACCGTACCGGATATGGAGCCAGCATAAAAGGTCAACGCTGGAATAGTGCTGGCATACCAGCAATTTATGCTGGTCTCTCGCTGGAAATCGCTGCTATGGAGAAGCTGGTACATACAGGTTCGAATCTTCCACTGAATCTTGTGGTCGTCAGAATGACTTTGCCGGATGATAATAGCCTTTACACAATTCTGCCGCCTGATGCTTTACCAGATGGTTGGAGTGCCCTTCCCGGATCTCCAACTGCAGCTACCTATGGTGATTCTTTCTTACTCAATGGAAAATATCTCGGTTTAATTGTGCCGTCAGCGGTAATTCCAGAGGCTCGAAACATAGTCATCAACCCAAACCATCCAATGATGAAAGAAGTTACGATTGAGATTATCCGTAATTTTACATTCGATTCCAAGCTTCGTTCATGACCGCTCTTTACTCTAATTCCATTTCTAAATCAAAACTAACTTTGTCGGCTTCGCCTGGCCGTATTATTTATACCGTCTGCGGTTCACCTTCGTGTCATTTTTGATTTGGGAATGGAATGAGTACTAACACTGGCATTTCCCGGTGAAAACACCGGACCTTCAGCCCAACTTCAGAACAGATCACAAAAAGCTGTTTCCAGAGAACCCGGAGCCGGGCTTGTTCAACAACCGGTTCATGTCGTGGTTCGCTTCGCGATTACGACATAACCTGAATCGTTAGACGGCAACGCGCTACTTCCACGAGAGATTCAGCCGCTTACCTGATGCTGCGCATTCCTTCAGATAGAGATTGATCAAACTCTGATACGGAATGCCAGTTTCCTCGGACATCGACTCCTCGTCCAGCCGAATCGTCACCGGCTTCTTGAGCTTCGCAGCGTAGGGATTCTTCCTCGATGAACTGAAGTCATACTGTTGTCTCATGGGCATACCTGTGGGTAAAACCGCCTCTCCTCTCGTGTCGCCTTCCGGGCGGAAATAAGGCGAATCGCGCTTCCAGATCTCCGGTAACAATGAACCACGACAAGGACTCGAAGATTCGCGCTGAAACCCAGCAAGACGAATCTGGTAATCATCGGGGCTTTTATGTGCATGTGACTCGGTAATCCCCCCATTCACCGCTACTTTGTGGGGGTACTGTACACAACACGTCCCGATAAAAAATGAATAAATGAGCGCTTCACCATTGCATCCCTTCCCTTCAATCCAGAATAGCTGCAAGTTTCGCCAGTACCTCATCGACAATTATTGTCGCCAGACTTTCTACCTTGCGACCATTGCGTGATCCAATATCCAGTGCACGCGGTTGATCACAGCGAATCACGCCTGTTGTTTGAGTACCAGCATCCATGAGTGACACGGCGAATCCGGCTGTTCGGGCGAAGTTGCCACCGGTTGTGATCGGCAGAACTATGGGCGTTTTTGTTAACTGATTAAACGCACCAGGTGAAATAATCAGTACCGGACGCATTCCACGTTGCTCATGACCAGAAGCAGGATCGAGCGAAACGAGATAAATATCCCCTCGCTCCATTAAAGCAGCTCATGACCCACAGCGGGAGCATCCAGCCATTCCCGATCTTCTGCGGTTAGCTCGACCGATGGATCGCACTGTGCCAGCAGATCTTCAAGCGTGTAATGTGGTCGTTTTTTTGGTTCTATCACAAGTCGGCCATTATCAACATCAATACCAACTGTAGATCCGGCTGATAGGTGGAGAACATCGAGTAGTGCGGGTGGAACAGCCAGCATGATAGAACCGCCGACCTTGCGAAGATTAGTAGTGTGCATGTGGCACCTCCTTTTGGTTATATTTTAGTATAATATTCCCACAACCTCACTTCAATACCCCCAACTCACCGGATCAGCCTGTCACTATCAGGTCAGCAGGCTGTTTATACAATGGAACCATTATGGTTCCATTTCAATTAGAAAACTTAGAAACGCCATACCTACAACCTTAACACTGAAAAATATTCCGGATGATGTGTACGAGCGGCTCAAAGTTGCCGCAGAAGTGCACCGCCGCAGCCTCAACAGTGAAATCATTGTGTGCCTTGAGATCATGCTCATGCCAACCAGAATCTCCCCCGGCGAACGACTGGAGCGTACCCGTCAGCTACGGGCCGGGCTGAACCCCAAAAAATTTCAGGCATGCGATATTGCTATCATGAAACGGCAGGGGCGCCCATGATCGTCGTGGATTCAAACGTGCTGGCTTATTTTTATCTGCCCGGCGAATAACACCACCGCTGCAGAAGCCTTGTTCGAACACGATCCTGATTGGGTAGCACCAGTTTTGTGGCGGAGTGAGTTTCGAAACATTCTGGCCAGGTATCTCAGGCGTGGAAACCTGACATTTTTACAGGCATATAACCTCCAGTGTGAGGCAGAGGATTTACTCGCTGGTGCCGAATATGAAGTGAATTCACTCAGTATTTTGAAGCTGGTGCGTGACAGCGAATGCTCAGCTCATGACTGCGAATTTGTCGCACTGGCAATGAAACTGGGTGCAAAGCTGGTAACGATGGATAGCAAATTGCTGAGGGCATTTCCGGGTATCGCATTCGCACTCTCTATGAGTTAAGTATAGTTCATCACATCCGGGTACTTCGTTTTCAGCCATCTTCAGGTTCATGATCCGCAATATCTGGAAGGAGAAGATTTCCACTGCTTAAATTTTGTTCAATATCCATGTTCTGATGCGGAATACCGATAACCTCGATTGCGCTTCCAGCCATGCGATAAAATATTACGTGGTTACCCTCACTGAAACTGCGGTAGCCTTCCTTTATTTCATCTCTTGCTCGCCCAAGCATTGGATTGTCTGCCAGCCATCGCATTCGTTCTCGAAGCCGCAATATGTATTTGTCTGCCTGCGTTTTTCCCCATTGCTGGGTTGTGTATTGACGTATGTTGGTGATATCCGTTTTTGCTTCCGGTGAGAGGAGGTAGTGTTTCATTTCTCATTTAACAATTCGGCAAAGAATGTTTCGCCTTCCACGCCTTCTCCCCTGTCCAGTTGCTCCTCACCTGCTGCCAGTTTTGCACGTAATCTTTCGAGTTTCATTTGCTGATATTCCTGCACTGACATGATCACGGCAACCGCCCGTCCATGTTTTTCGATGGTAAGCGGTTCCCGCTGCGCAGTATCCAGCATTTCCCCAAATTTATTTTTTGCATCCTTAGCGGTAATGGCTTTCATTACGAGATCCTCCTGAAAAGACTATTATAGCCATAATAGCCACTCCCAGTGTTTTACTCCCCTCAGTGAAAAATAGTTCGGCAAAAAATGCTTCGCTTTCCATACCTTTTCCTTTGCCTAATTGCTCTTCACCTACCCGCGGAAGTTATGATCCGGAGGGCTTTGATAGATACAAGTTGTCATAGTTGGCAAAGTATACAAAGGTCCTAATCTATCCCCACTTTATTGGAGGGAGCTATCCATGACCAGGACGCTGGAATTCATTGCTGATCACTTGCCTAAAGTGCTCGATCCGGTAAAACAACGACTGACCCAGATCGTACTGCGGGGTGCGTCCGAGGTTGATGCCTGGACGCAGTACCGCGCTCTGGCCGAACCACTCGAAGGATTAGCCGGACATTCGCCGGTAGAAGCGGTAGCTGCTGATTCGATCGATGCGGTAGCGAAAGCAGTCTTCAACGTGCTCGGCGTGCATTGACGGAGTCAATGTGGGTATCACGCTTCCCACACAGTGTATTGACCCGGGTGAGTTACTTCAACATGTGAGCCGGGTCGTCTATCGTGACACACCACTGTACTATGGCCGAGACGGCACAACCGTTTTGATTCTCCGGCCAGGAACTATGGTGTGCTCTATCTTGGCCGCGACCTGTCCACAGCGTTGATGGAATCGGCGTTTCACAAGCATCAGTGGGATCAGGATACCAAACGCCCGGTTGCGTTGGCCGAAGTCCGAAACCGGCTGGTGCGCGCAGTCGGTGTAATTGATAACCTGCAGCTGGCTGATCTCACAGCTGAAGGCGTTATGGCAGGCTACTTTGGTTTGACCCTGGAGCAATTGGCCAACCGTGACTATACGCATACGCAGCGAGTATCCGCTCAGGTGTATGTGATGCTGGATGCCGATAACGTGCCATTGTTCGAAAAGTTCGAATATCTGCCACCGCAAACAAATTTCAAATAGCGACAAGTAGTAGTTGATATGGCCACGAAGAAAACAACCAAATCCGCCACCAGCTGGGGTATGGGTGATCGAGTTGGGCGGTCGCCTGCGACGGGTGAAGTGATGTGTCATGAGCGAATGAAAGCTATCTTTAATTGTTGTCAATCAAATTAAAGAATGCTTTAATTATCAGATGCACTACTAAAGGCCACTTTCAATGACACGCACAACAGGGATCTACTCGATTTCCACGAATCCGGGCGAATCGGTGCGCGCATTCGTGCCCCATTCCCTGCCTCCGTCTGATCCAGATCTGTCACCCAAGATGTTCACCGACCTCAACCGGCAGGCCGAATTGGCGCTTGCGCGTTTGGCAGGCGTATCCGGTTTGGCGCCATCAGTGGATTGGTTGTTGTACAGCGCCATCCGTAAGGAAGCCTTGCTCACGTCGCAGATTGAGGGCACGCAGGCCACACTGACCGACTTGTTCGATGAGGAAGCAGGCTTCAAAGTCAGTAATACCAATGATGTGGAGGAGGTAACCAACTACCTTCGTGCTTTCCGCTGGACTCAGGAGCAGCTGCGCGATCCCAAAGGGCTGCCCATCAGTGTGCGGCTACTATGCGAGGCGCACCGACGCCTGCTGGATGGTGCGCGCGGTGCTGGCAAGCAACCGGGCGAGTTGCGGCGGTCGCAAAACTGGATCGGTGGCACACGGCCCGGCAACGCGGTTTTTGTACCGCCACCGCCGGAGCACGTTCCTGCGCTGCTGGCCGATATGGAGCGGTTCATCCACAGCACTGCAACCGATTTGCCACCCATGGTGAAGGTGGCACTCATCCACGCGCAATTTGAAACCATCCACCCCTTTCTCGATGGCAACGGGCGCATCGGACGGCTGCTGATCGCGGCCCTGTTCGAGCATTGGGGGTTGCTGACCGAGCCCCTGATGTATCTCAGTGGCTACCTCAAGCAACACCAGGCCGAGTACTACCGCCGCTTGTCGGCGATCCGCACTGACGGGGATTGGGAATCCTGGGTGACTTTCTTTCTGGAGGGGGTGGCAACCGCCGCTGGCGATGCGGAGAAAAATATCATTGAAGTCGCCAGCCTCGTCGCTACAGACCGCAAACGCATGTTGCAATCCACCAGGGCCGGCCCTGCGAGCTATCGGCTTTTCGAAATGCTGCCGATGATGCCGCGCTTCACCATCGAACGCGTGCGCCGGCAACTCGATACCAGCTTCCCCACCGCAACTGCTGCCGTCAGGGTACTGGAAGATTTAGGCATCGTGACGGAGATGACCGGGCAGAAAAAGAACCGCAGCTACAGCTACCAGGCATACGTTGAACTGCTCTCCCGATGACAAACACCCGCTCCTCATCTTCCTCACTGAGTTTCTCCGTCCAGCTTCTGTTTTTTTATCTTTCCTGAACACTTCCCCACACGTTACCGGTGTAAAAAAGCAGCTATCGCTCACCGGCATCTGCCGGTGTAGGATATGGTCATCCATTGCTGCGAAGGAGGGAAAAATGTTCGAAGATCGTACCGCAGCCGCCATCCGGCTGGCAGAACAGCTCAAAATCTACCGGGGACAGAACCCGCTGGTACTGGCAATTCCACGCGGTGCGGTGCCCATGTCCCGCATCATCGCAGATAAATTGGGGGGTGAACTGGATGTCGTGCTGGTACGCAAGCTGCGCGCCCCTGGCAATCCGGAATTTGCGATTGGTGCCATCGATGAGAACGGGCAGGTTTATCTGGCCGGCCATGCTGCACAAAGCGGTGCCACTCCCGCATACATTGAAACCGAGAAAGCGGCCCAGCTCGAAGTATTACGTGAACGGCGCCTGCGCTATACGCCCATTCGCCCGCCTGCTGATCCGCATGACCGGATCGTGATTGTGGTGGACGATGGCCTGGCAACCGGTGCCACCATGATCGCGGCACTGCATGCCGTACGCAGCCGGCAGCCGCGCAAACTGATATGTGCTGTGCCTGTTGCACCTGCCGGGACACTGGCTGACATCACGCCGCTTGTGGATGAGACCATCTGCCTGGAAACACCGGCAGTATTTTATTCAGTGGGCCAGTTTTATCATTCGTTTCCACAGATCGATGACGATCAGGTCATCGCGGCGCTGGGAGCTGCTCCGTAAAAATACATCAATAAATTGACTGCCCGGATACCCCTGATCAGGCGGGGAAATGATCAGCCGGTGCTGACCGGGCGGGTTAATCTGGCACGTGGCAAATGGAAAAATTCAGCCTGGATAGGCTCATTACCCCGGTGATGCATGCTGGTAAACAAATCGAAACTGCCATCGTATAGCGCCAGATAATGGATAAAGTAAAACTGCGGCACCGGGTATGAAGTAAATTCACTCAGTGTTTTGAAGCATGCAGCAGAAATACTGTCGGTTTTTTCTGCAAATCCGGCCAGTTATTACTTCCCCGCCATTCACCAACCGATTGTGTCAGCACCAGTTCATCTGCCTGGGTAAGGCTGCTGGCAACGCATATATCGGTTTTTTCGCCACATTGCTGTATCAGTGCTTCCAGTAACTTCCGGTTACGATAGGGTGTTTCGATAAAAATCTGCGTTTCGCCTGCGACGATGGAGGCTTTTTCCAGCTGGATGATCTTTTTGTTTCGCTGATCCGGGGCAACCGGCAGATAACCATGAAAGTGGAAATGCTGGCCGTTTAACCCGGAAGCCATCAATGCCAGCAGGATTGAAGAAGGCCCCACCAGCGGCACAACCCGAATCCGTTTGCGATGTGCCAGCCGGACAAGCGCGCCACCAGGATCGGCTATTGCCGGACAACCTGCCTCAGATAACAGGCCAGTATCTTCACCCGCCAGTAATGGTGCCAGCAGTGCTTCCACTCCACCGGCCGGGGTATGTTCATCCAGCACTTCCAGCTGGAGTGTCTGCACGGCCCGATGCGGATTTACCTGCTTGAGAAAATGGCGAGCTGTTTTAGGATGTTCGACGATGAAGCGCTCCAGCAATCCGATTTGCTGCAGGACTTCAACCGGCAGTATTCGGGCGAGGTTGCTCTCACCCAGCGGAGCCGGAATCAGATAGAGCGTGCCGTAAGACATAACGAGGCGGATCGGTACAGCACTAATGCAGCACGCGCGGTACGCTCAGAATAAATTCAGGAATTTCTGCCGAGAAATGAAACCCGTCTTCAGCCACCATCTGATAGGAGCCTTTCATTAAGCCGGCATGTGCGGAAATGACCGTTCCGCTGGTGTATTCATACGTTCCGCCGGGTTTAAGCAAGGGTTGTTCACCGACCACACCCAGCCCGCGTACTTCGCGTATATCACCATCTCCATCCGTAATAATCCAGTGACGGCTTACCAGTTGTGCGGCAACACTGCCGGTATTGCTGACGGTAATCGTATAGGCAAATACATGCCGTTCCGCCTCGGAATCAGACTGATCCGGCAAATAGGTGGTATGCACTTCGACTTTTATGCTGTATTTTTGCTCGTTTTCCATAGGCCGTATTCCACACTATTTCCCGGAGGACAGCAAGCAACCGATCACCAGAAGTACTCCCATCATAAAGGTTCCGCACTATTCTGCCGTATTCATTCCAGCATTAATGCTGTAACCGATAAAGGCTAACCTGTCCGTAAGGCAGGGGCGCAAAGCTTCCGATCCTGGTTTGTACCGGGAAAGCGGGGTTGCCGAAGTTCACATCCGATTTTTTCTATTCGGACGTGCGTACTGATGAATCGGCTTTGTTTAATCAATTCTTTCAAGGAGCCGCGCATGTCAAATGCAAAATCCGTCTATTATTCACCTGCTCACTGTACTGCCAGGAGACGTACGGCTGAAGTTTTCCACCGTTTCTTCAGTTTCCTGATTTTTACCGTTCTGCTGATCATGTTTTCCGGCGGCAGCCACGCCAGCCCGGAAAAAGGGGTACAGACAGCCGTTAAACCGGAATCTGCCAATAAAGCTGATGCTTCCCGATCCCGCTGGGCGAAAGGCCGTCTACTGGTAATTCCGCGCGCCGGGTTGTCTGAAGCGGAATTTACCAAAGCTTTCAAACCACATGGTGTGAAATCAAGGCGCAAACTCAAAGAACTGAATGCCCATATTTACGAGCTGCCCGATGGGGTGGATGAAGTGAAAGTAATGAATCAGCTCAAAAAAGACCGGCGCTTCAAGGCGGTTGAGCTCGACAGAGTGGTTGAACCTGAGCAGATTGTAACGGATCCCGATATTAACAACAGTTGGGCGCTGCCAAAAATCCAGGCACCTGCTGCCTGGGATATTGCCACCGGAGATGGTGTCACTATTGCTATTCTTGATACCGGGGTGGATGGCAATCATCCGGATCTGGCCGCCAATATGCTTCCCGGCTGGAATGCGTATGACAACAACACCGATACCAGTGACGTTTACGGTCATGGCACCAAGGTAGCCGGCACGGCTGCCGCCGCTGCCAATAACGGGAATGGCAGCTCCGGTGTTGCCTGGAATGCACGCATCCTGCCGGTACGCATTTCCATGCCGAACGGTTCAGCCTACCTGAGTACGATGGCGCAGGGTATCCGCTGGGCGGCAGATAACGGCGCAAAAGTAGCCAATATCAGCTACGGCGGGGCAGAAAGTCTGACTGTTCAGTCCGCTGCCAGCTATATGCGCAGCAAGGGAGGAGTCGTCGTTATGTCCGCGGGCAACAATGGCGGATTGAATAACTTTCCACCCAGCGATACCATTATTGTTACTTCTGCGACTGACAGCAATGATGCACTGGCCAGCTGGTCCAGCTACGGGCCGCATGTGGATGTATCCGCACCTGGTGTCAGTATCTACACCACAATAAGAGGAGGGGGTTACGGCTATGTCTCCGGTACTTCCTTTTCCAGCCCGATCGTAGCAGCAACCGCTGCTTTGTTGTTTTCAGTCAACCCAAACCTGGCACCGGCGGATATCGACCAGTTGCTGACAGGCACTTCACAGGATCTCGGCAGTACCGGTTATGACCAGTATTTCGGCCACGGCCGCATCAATGCCGCCAGTGCGGTCAGTACAGCCTACGCACGTATCAGTACAGACAGAACGCCACCGGTGATTGGCATCACTTCTCCCACAGGAGGAACGGTATCCGGCAGCGTGCCGGTGGATGTCAATTATTCCGACAACAAGGGGGTGGTGCGCGTGGAGCTGTATGTCAATGGCCGCAAGATTATTGAAGATGCCCAGCCGCCTTTTGCCTTCGCCTGGGATACCACCACGCTGGCTGACGGCAGCTATACGCTGGTAGCGTATGCGTTTGATGCCGCCGGGAATCAGGGGACATCATCCCCGGTTAAGGTTACGGTGAAGAATGTTGCCGCCGATACCACGCCCCCTGCCATCAGCATTACCTCCCCTGCCGGTGGAACCGTGTCCGGCAGCATAACAGTGGGTGTGAATTACTCCGACAACGTTGGTGTGGTGCGCACGGAGCTGTACGTTAACGGCAGCAAGGTGATGGAAGATACCCGGCCGGGCACCGGATTCACCTGGGATACCAGATTGCTGGCCGATGGCAGCTATACACTGGTGGTGTATGCATTTGATGCTGCCGGGAATCGGGGCGCTTCTTCTGCTGTCGGTGTGACTGTGAAAAATACGGTCGTAAAACCCGAGCCTTTACCGCAAATTACCCGGTTCAGCCTCAAGGATGGTCAAAAAGTCGGGGGCACTGTCATTACCACGGTAGCTGCAGACAAGAACACAAAGAAAATCAACCTGAAGGCCAATGGCAGCATCATCGCCACCGTCAACAGCAACCTGCTGGTCTATGCCTGGAATACCTGGAGCACCATACCGCGTGGCAGCACTATCACAGTCACTGCAGAAGCATTCAATACCAGAGGGGATGTTACAAGCAGGACAGTTACCATAAAGAACTGATAGAACCGATCGCTTTTTTTGCGAAGGTTACCGGCTCTAAAAAAGCCCTGTCCTGTTTTTCCGGGCAGGGCTTTTTGTTACCCGCCCTGTAAACCTTTTGCTGCTCTGCTGACTAACCCGTTAAAACAACCAGTAACCAGGGCAGCCGCAACTGGTAAATAAGAGGCCTTTATTTCCAGTCGTAGTCAATCGTTAATGGTGCGTGATCTGAAAAACGCTCTGCCTTGAAAATCGAAGTACCGGTTGCCGTGTCTGCCAGTCCCGGTGTGGCAATCTGGTAATCAATCCGCCAGCCAACATTCTTTGCCCATGCCTGGCCGCGATTGGACCACCAGGTATACTGATCCGGTTCCGGATTGATCTTGCGGAACACGTCCACCAGTTTCAGTTCATCAAACACGGAAGATAGCCAGGCACGCTCTTCTGGCAGGAATCCCGAATTTTTCTGGTTGGAACGCCAGTTTTTAAGGTCGATTTCCCGATGCGCGATATTCCAGTCACCGCACAGCAACACGTCCCGGCCACTTTCCGCCAGTGAGCGCAGCTGTGGAAAAAATTGCTCCATGAAGAAAAATTTTGCTGCCTGGCGATGCGCCCCACTGGATCCGGAAGGAAGATAAATGGAAATAATGGTCAGATTGCCAAAATCCATCCGCAAGAAACGCCCTTCCACGTCAATTTCCGGAATACCCGTCCCTTCCACAACGTGATCGGGGATGCGGCGGGTATAGATTCCCACTCCGCTATACCCTTTTTTCTCGGCACAGTGGAAATAACCGGTGTAGCCGTCCGGTGCACGCATGATGCCGTTAATATCACCCTGTTGCGCCTTCAGTTCCTGAACACAGATGACATCCGCCCCCTGCCGGGGCAGCCAGTCAAAAAGCCCCTTGCTGGCTGCTGAACGCAAGCCGTTCAGGTTTAATGTGATGATTCTCATCGGTTACGGATACTCAGTGGCGGGACAGGTCAGGTTTACAGTAAACCCGTGCCGGATACCCCTCTGCACGGCGGGTATTGCGGATGACATCCCCGCCACTTCGGACACACACCAGAGTTGATTTATCCAGATTGGTAAAATACTGGTTATCTCCCGGCAGAGAAGGATCTGGCGGAACAGCTTCGCGGATGGCGCGGCAGGTTGCCGGCTCATTTTCAGGTACAGGGTCATCGGTATGTGGCGGCAGCGGGCAAAGCCGGCAGGGATTGCCCGGGCACAAACAACCTTTGCATTTTGCACTGACGCTGTTACCGGCACTGGCTGACTGGGCATTTGATACCGCCGGCAAAGCTATCAGCACAGAAAACATAGAACAAATCATCCATCTCAGCCACATTGATTACTTTCCTCCTGATAACAATAACAAATTAAGGATTCTTAACATCTACCCGGCCACCTCCGGAATAATCTGCCGCAGCAGCTGGAACAGCATACGAAAGCTTTTGGGCGGCTTACCTGCCAGCTTTTCTTTTTCGATATTGCGCAGCAGGGTGCGTAACTGATGAACATCCGTGTCCGGATAAGCCTGGATAAATTCAGTCACCATTTTTTCATCACTGACAAGGCGATCACGCCACCGCTCCAGCTGATGCAGCCAGGCAGTATGGCGCAGACCGGTATGCTGCCAGGCATCCAGCTTTTCCTGGATTGGCAGGGGATCAACCATGCGCATTAACTTACCGATAAATTGCAGTTGCCGCCGGCGTGCACCATGACCGGTCATTTTGCGGGCTTCCAGCAAGGCATCTGCAAGCCTTTCCGGCAGATCCAGCTCAGCTATACGGGATGGATCCAGTTCCACCAGCCGCTCGCCCAACGCCTGCAAGGCGTGCATTTCCTGCTTGACACGGGTTTTACTGGGTTGGGATTCAAGCTCGGAATCAGGCGGAAAATTGTTCTGCTGGCGATGGTCAGACACAGTCACTCATATCGGGTAGGGTCAAGAAGCTGTTATCATAACCTGCTTTGAATAGCGTACGGGGATCGGATCCGATCCCCGGCGTTTTTTCTGCAGGAAATCACCACCTCGTTTAATACCGCGCCTTTTAACAAAGGATCAGCCGCCTAACACTCAATTTTCATGGATAACTCAAGTCATCACCCGGAACAACAGCAGCCCTTTTCCTGTACACAGGAAACCTTGCAACAGATAGCAGAAGATGTGCTCGCCCTCGCCCGCAAAGGAGGAGCCGATGCTTGCGAGATGAATGTTTCAGAAGGCTCCGGCCAGAACGTTACCGTGCGCCGGGGAGAAGTCGAAACCATCGAGTACACTCGCGATAAAGGGATATCTGTTACGGTCCACATCGGCCATAAACGCGGCAATGCCAGCAGCTCGGATTTTTCTCCGCAAGCAATGCGCGAAACTGTCTCTGCTGCACTGTCAATTGCCCGGTACACGGCAGATGACAGCTATGCCGGCCTGGCTGATCAGGATTTACTGGCAACCTCTTTTCCGGACCTTGATCTTTACCATCCGTGGACACTGCCGGTTGAAGAAGCAATTGAACTGGCACGCCAGTGCGAAGCTGCAGCACTGGCAACCGACAAACGTATCACCAATTCGGAAGGTGCCAGTGTATCGGTTGGTACATCACAATTTGTGTATGCCAACACGCTTGGATTTTGTGCGGGGTATCCCCTGTCACGCCACAGTATCAGTTGCGCTGTCATTGCCGGAGAACAGGACAACATGCAGCGGGATTACTGGTACAGCGTTGCACGTGCAGCGGGTGACCTTGAAACTGTTGAAGCCATTGGCAGAAAAGCGGGTATGCGCAGTCTGGCACGTCTTGGTGCCAGAAAAATTGCCACCTGTGAAGTACCGGTACTGTTCGACGCCACTGTTGCCCCCGGCCTGATCGGCTATTTCGTTCGCGCAATCAGTGGTGGCAGCCTGTACCGGCAGTCTTCCTTCCTGCTGGACAGCATCGGTAAACAGGTATTTCCTGCAACAATCCAGATCAGTGAATTGCCGCATCTGCCAAAAGGCATGGCAAGCTGTGCATTTGACGACGAAGGCGTAGCAACCCATGCACGCAAGGTGGTGGAAAACGGCATTGTGCAGGGCTACTTTCTTGGCAGTTATACCGCACGCAAGCTCGGTATGCGTTCCACCGGCAATGCGGGCGGCAACCATAACCTGATCGTGGAAAACGATGCCGCCCTGCCTTTCGATACCTTACTGAAAAAAATGGGCAAAGGCCTGCTGGTCACCGAACTGCTCGGTCATGGCGTCAATCCCGTTACTGGAGATTATTCTCAGGGGGCGGCCGGGTTCTGGGTGGAAAACGGTGAAATCAGCCATCCTGTGGAGGAAATCACTATCGCCGGCAATCTGAAGGAAATGCTTGCCGGCATCATCGCTGTCGGCAATGACGTTATCGTGCGTGGTTCACGTCAGTGCGGCTCGTTACTGATTGAGCGCATGACTGTTGCCGGGCATTAAAATCAGCGATGACGAATACACACAATGAAAATCTTGGCTATGTGTACGGGCTGATTGCGGTTACCGCGTTTGCCCTTACACTTCCAGCCATGCGTGTGGCGCTTACTGTGCTGGATCCGGTATTTGTCGCGCTGGGACGCGGAGTGGGGGCAGCTGTGCTGGCAACCATTTTTTTAGGATTCACCCGGCAGCATTTGCCTGCCCGCAAAGAAGTCAAAGGATTGCTGATCGTCTCAGCGGGCGCCGTAATTGGTTTTCCATTACTGGCTGCCTGGGCAATGCTGTATGTCGATGCCTCACACGGCGGTGTCGTGCTTGGTATTCTTCCACTGGCAACGGCAGTGGCAGCCGCTCTGCTTTACCATGAACGGCCATCTGTCCGGTTCTGGTTATTTGCACTGATTGGTGCGATGCTGGTGGTGGGATATTCACTCAGTCAGGCTGGCGGAACCCTCACCATGGCAGACCTTGCCCTGTTCGGTTCTATTATCTGTGCCGCCGCCAGTTATGCGGAAGGGGCGCGGCTGACCCGATCATTAGGGGGGCCTCAGGTGATCTCATGGGCACTGGTGTTTTCCCTGCCTGTTCTGATCGTCCCAACCCTTTATTACGCCCCGGCATCACTGGATTTACCGCTCGATGTATGGTTAAGCTTTCTTTACCTTACCGCTGTCAGCCAGTTCCTTGGCTTTTTCCCCTGGTACCACGGACTTGCGCTTGGCGGCACTGCAAAGGTCAGTCAGACCCAGCTGCTGCAGCCTTTTCTGACCATTATTGCATCTGTGTTACTGCTGGGAGAGCATGCAGATTTAATGACCTGGCTGGTTGCCGTTCTCGTAGCTGCAGTCGTTGCAGTTGGTAAGCGCGCCCGGGTGCAACACTACGAACCCGGATCAGCAACCATTGCAGACACCTGAAAACTGCCGGATTTATTTTTTCTCTCGCGCACGCGCCAGTGCAAGAGCAAGCGCACTGGCAGGCCCGGATTTACCGGTTCCGGCTATCGTTCGTGACTGATGATTGCCACGCCGGGATGTGCTGTCAGCCTGCCTGGCCTTCTGTGTGACCGGCCGGCTGTTCGCCTCGGGAATGTCGTCGATTCGCATGGTCAGGCTGATGCGCTGGCGTGCCGTATCGACTTCCAGCACTTTAACTTTGACAATCTGCCCAGGTTTGACAACCTGATGAGGATCTTTGATGAATCTGCCTGCCAGCGCAGAAACATGTACCAGACCATCCTGATGTACGCCAATATCAACAAATGCTCCAAAAGCGGCCACATTTGTCACGACACCTTCCAGAATCATGCCGGGATACAAGTCAGCCAGTGATTCGATCCCTTCCTGAAAGGCAGCAGTCCTGAATTCCGGACGCGGATCGCGGCCGGGTTTTTCCAGCTCGGCCAGGATATCGCGCACAGTTGGCAGACCAAAGGTTGCATCCGTAAATTCTTCTGCAGAAAGTCCTTTGAATGTTTCCGGCCGCCCCATGACCTCCCCGATTCCTTTTTTCAGCCGCATCAGGATGCGCTCCACCACCGGATAGGCTTCCGGATGAACGGTAGAGCGATCCAGCGGATTATCGCCATCATTGATGCGCAGGAAACCTGCTGCCTGCTCGAAGGTTTTTTCTCCCAGGCGCGGCACCTTGAGTATTGCCTGCCGGTTCGGGAATGGTCCATTCGTATCACGATAATCAACAATATTCCGGGCAAGTACACGATTAAGGCCGGAAATTTGTGCCAGTAAGGGGACAGACGCCGTATTGATATCCACACCAACCGCGTTAACACAATCTTCAACCGTGGCATCGAGCGATCGCGCCAGCGTGCGCTGGTTTACGTCATGCTGATACTGGCCGACACCGATTGATTTGGGCTCGATTTTGACCAGTTCTGCCAGGGGATCCTGTAAACGTCTGGCAATGGAAACGGCACCACGCAGGCTGACATCCAGATCGGGAAATTCTGCTGCCGCCAGTGCCGATGCTGAATACACCGAAGCACCCGCTTCACTTACAACAATTTTGGCCAGTTTCAAATCAGGACGCTGCTCTGCCGCCAGACGAACCGCCTCAGCGGCCAGTTTGTCAGTCTCCCGGCTTGCAGTTCCGTTACCAGTCGCAATCAGCTCAACACCATGCCGGAGTACCAGCTGCATGATCACTGCCAGCGAACCTGACCAGTTATTCTGTGGCTGATGCGGGTAAATTGTCGTAGTCTCCAGCAATTTGCCAGTAGCATCGACTGCAGCCACCTTGCAACCGGTCCGATAACCGGGATCCAGCCCGAGTACGACTTTGGGCCCTGCCGGAGCGGCCAGCAGCAATTCTCGCAGATTGCGGCTGAAAATCCTGATTGCCTCAGTTTCCGCTGCCTCGCGTACCTGCAACAACAGTTCAGTAGTGAGGTGCGGGTGTATTTTGACACGCCATGCCCACTGACAGACATCAGCCAGCCATTTGTCCGCTTTCCGCCCACGGTTTTCAATACCGGAATGGGCTGCAATCATGACAACACACGGGTGAGGCAATTTCTCACGGGAAATCTCATCCAGATCCAGATCAACTCTGAGGATACCCAGCGCCCGGCCGCGAAATATGGCCAGTGCACGGTGGGAGGGAATCAGGCGCACAGGTTCAGTATAGGCGTAATAATCACGGAATTTTTCTTCTTCTGCCTTTTCCTGACCGGCAACAACAGTTGAAGTCACCATGCCTTCCTGCCAGAGCCTGTTACGCAGTATGGCCAGCAGATTTGCCGTCTCCGCAAAGCGCTCGGCCAGAATATCGCGAGCGCCTTCAAGTGCTGTTTTTGTATCAGGAACATTGATCGCTTCCACTCCTTCGGCCGCTGGTACCACCCTGATATAGCCTGCAGCTTCCTGTTCCGGATCCAGTATGGGATTGGCTAAAAGTGCATCTGCCAGCGGCTCCAGCCCGGCTTCACGTGCAATTTGTGCCCGAGTGCGCCGCTTGGGCTTGTACGGCAGATAAATATCTTCCAGCAGTTGCTTGGTAGTGGCCTGCTCAATAGCGTGACGCAGTTCACCGGTGAGCTTTCCCTGTTCTTCAACTGAAGTCAGAATCACCTGCCGCCGTTCTTCCAGTTCGCGCAGATAAGTCAATCGCTCTTCCAGCAGGCGCAGTTGTGTATCGTCCAGATTGCCGGTAACTTCCTTGCGATAGCGCGCGATGAAAGGCACAGTTGCGCCGTCATCCAGCAGCGCCACTGCCGCACCGACCTGTTGCGGTGCAACCCCCAGTTCTGCGGCGATGGTACCGGTAATTTTGTTTCTGGCTATTTCTGGAACAGCAGCAATTGTTGTGGTAATCATGGAATCCGGGAGAGCAATTTATTGGATACAGATGGAAGAAAAACCCTAATCACCCTGTTTATACACCCCTAATGATCAGGCGGGCACATCATACCAGACCTGCACACCGGATTGCGGCGCTGCTGCGGCAGCTTTAAGCGCAGGCTGCCTTGTCCGCTATCCATCGTTCATCACCATCTCAGGAAGATCAGAAAAACCGGCAGTGATACAATGCACACCCATGCAGCTGGACTGCTAATTCATGGCAGGCGGGAACAGTGTTCTCGGCCTGACAGATATAAAATCTTCTTTTCGTATGGTTTCGTATGGATTTGTCAGCCAATCGCGCTAAAAATCACACCCGGGCTATCACGGCATGTTTAAGACAAACAAATAACTGGAGTACTTAACTATGGGGTTTCTTGCTGACCGGCAAATTCTGATTACGGGTCTGCTGAGTAATCGATCTATCGCTTACGGTATTGCTAAAGCGATGCAGCGCGAGGGCGCCAGGCTGGCGTTCACGTACCAGTCAGAAGACTTGCGTGACCGGGTTGGTAAACTGGCTGCAGAATTCAACAGCGATCTGCTGTTTTGCTGTGACGTCAGCCAGGATACGGAAATTAACCGCTGTTTCAGCGAGCTGGCAGATCGCTGGGGCTGGCTGGACGGGATTGTACACTCGATTGCCTTTGCTCCGCGCACGGCTCTGACGGGTGATTATCTGGAGAGTGTGGATCGGGAAGCCTTCCGTATTGCGCATGATGTCAGCTCCTACAGTTTTGCCGCCCTGGCAAAGGCCGGATTACCATTGATGCAGGGCAGACCTGCCGCCCTGCTGACGCTCAGCTACCTTGGCGCAGTACGGGTTATGCCTAACTATAATGTGATGGGGCTGGCCAAGGCGAGCCTGGAGGCCAATGTCCGCTTTTTGGCATCCAGCCTTGGAAAACAGGGAATCCGGGTAAATGCAATTTCAGCCGGTCCGATTAAAACACTTGCTGCAGCAGGTATCGGTAATTTCAGCAAACTGCTGGGCTATTCGGAGAAAGTTGCACCACTGAAACGGAACGTCACTGTTGAGGAGGTGGGGAATGTGGCTGCGTTCCTTTGTAGCGACCTTGCCAGCGGCATTACCGGTGAAATTACTTATGTGGATGCCGGATTCAACACTGTCGCATTTAATCTGGAGACAGAAGGACAGTAACGTACGGGAAAAGCAGTAACCCTGAGCAGTAACTCTTCAGTAACTTTTGCAGAGGGACGGGTTACTGCCGCATCAATCAGTCGCTTTCTTCGACTGGCCTGACTTTTACTTCGGCTCGCTGCCTGAGCCCGGCAATATAGGCACTCATCTCTTCCTGCCCGTGTACCTGCTGTAGCTGGCCAAGAATCAGGTTGTACTGGGAAGATTCATTTCCTTTATCCGCTTCTTTTACCTGATTGATCCGGATCAGGTCGTAGCCATTTTTATTACTGGCAACACCGACATATGCAGGTAATTTCTCCACATTCGCCTGAAAAAGTGCATGCAGAACTTCTTCATCCCTCCCGTTTTTCTGGGAAAATGAGACTTCTGCAGGCGTTCCCCATTCCAGAGATACATCAGTTTCTCCCGCCTGCAGTTCGGCAAGCTTCTGCTTACCCTCTTTCTCTGCTGTTTCTGAAGCCAGCTGTTTTTTCAAAATCTCAACAATCCTGTCTTTCACTAATCCGATGGATTGCGCACTGGCCGTCTGGTGTTCAACCACTCTCGCAGCGACGAAGGTATCAGGCGAGATCTCGATAGATTCAGTATTAAAATGGTCGCGAATGGCACTTTCAGAGAATATCGCCTGAAGCACACGTTCATTGGCAAGAACAGACGGCTCCTTTGAATTGCGATCGATCCAGCCGCTCTGCTGGACAGATAAATTAAACATCTGTGCTACAGGCTGCAATGAGTCATTTTGTTCATAAACAATATTACTGAAATCTTCTGATATTTCACCAAACCGATCCGCTACTTTCTGATGCTGTAAAATCTGCCTGATTTTTTCCCTGACATCATCCAGGCTCGCGACATCAGCACCTTTCACCTCAGTCAGTCTGATAATATGAAAACCAAATGGTGTTTCCACCGGGCCGCGCACTTCACCCGGCTGCATCTGGAATACCTCATCCTCAAAAGGTTTGACCATCAAACCGCGTGCAAAAAAACCAAGGTCACCACCTGCCTTGGCTGAGCCTGGATCTTCAGATAATTCAGCAGCCAGTTCCGGTAACTTCTCCGGATCCTGTTTGATTTGCTCCAGAACCTCTTCTGCCCGGGCTCTGACAGATGCTTTCTGTTCTTCAGTAGCGCCGGCAGGAACACTCAACAGTATATGGCTGGCTCTTCGTTCTTCTGCCTGACCAAATTCATCCTGATGCGCTTCGTAATATTTTCTGATTTCCTCGTCAGAAATCTGCTCCTGCTTTGTCAGCTCATCCAGCGACAGCACCACATAATCAACCTTTACTCTTTCCGGCAGCGTGAAATCCCGGGAATGGCTATCATAATAGGACTGAATTGCAGCTTCATCCGGTTCAGCCTGATTCATATACTGATCCGGATTAATCGTTACCTGGTTGATTGTATAGGTTGTTGCGCTCAGGGATGCCACCTCCCCGGCAACTGATTTGGGTATGATCACACTCCCGGCTATCCCTTCCAGCAATTGCTGGCGCATGAGCTCGCCTGCCACTTTTGCTTCAAACATGGCGGGAGACATGCCCTGACGCTGAAGCAAATCACGATACCGCTGGTAGGAAAACTTTCCATCTTCCTGAAAAAACGAGATATTCTGAATTTCGGCAGTCAGGCGGGAATCCAGCACCGTCAGCCCGATCTGCCCGGCTTCACGGCGCAACAGTTTTTCCTGAATCAGATTCTCCAGAACAGCCTGCCGCATTTGCGGGGTATCCAGCAAACCGGCATCAAACTTCTCTCCTAACATGTTGCGCAGATTTTCCTGCTGAGTCCGTATCGCCTGCTCATATTCCTGCCGGCTGATTTTTTCACCATCAACAGTCGCGACATCACTCGCACTATCCATACTCTGATACGACTCCAGCCCCCAGAACATGAAAGGCAGCACAGCAATCAGAAGCACGACCTGAACAATCGTCTTTTTTTGGTTTACAAAATCAAACACAATAAACTACCCGGAAAAAAGAAAAAAACGAAAAGCAGGGGAAGAAAAAAGCACCATGTCGTCATGGCTGGATCCCTGAAGGAAGAGATTGGCGGAGTGGACGGGACTCGAACCCGCGACCCCCGGCGTGACAGGCCGGTATTCTAACCAACTGAACTACCACTCCTAGTACTGCACTCTCAAACTGGGGATCAAGTTTACTGGTGGGTGCTGAGGGGATCGAACCCCCGACATTCGCCTTGTAAGGGCGACGCTCTACCAGCTGAGCTAAGCACCCATTTGATCCCTGTCATCGAAGGAGCGCTAGTTTACAGCATCTTTCAGCGCTTTACCAGCAGTGAATTTAGGTACTTTCGCTGCCTTGATTTTTATTTCTGCACCTGTACGGGGATTACGGCCTGTACGCGCCGCTCGTTTTCCAACCTTGAAAGTCCCAAAACCTACCAGGGTAACACTGTCATTCTTGCCAAGCGCATCTTTGATGGCAGATAGTGCACCATCGAGCGCACTGCCCGCCTGGGCTTTAGTAAGATTGGCAGACTGGGCAATCGCATCAATGAGATCGGATTTATTCATAAAACTCCCCTTTGTTTTGCTTTGTTAGGTTGCAGAAAAACTCCACCCTTTGTACAGACAAATTCTGTAGAAAACCTTATATCAAGCCGTTTTCCGATGGTCAAGCATTTAAATGGAAATTAACCCGATTTTTGATAGATTCCCTCCCAAAACCCGGTCAGACAAGCAAAACATCACCGCAGGAATCCATCAAACCAGCTCTGATCCCGGTTCACGATCCAGCATATCCCGGATTGCCTGCCTCACCGGAATCTGCTCATACAAAATACTGTAGATCGCCTGGGTGACAGGCATATCAATTTGCAGCTGCTGTCCCAGTTTATAGGCTTCCTGAACCGTATAAACACCCTCGGTAACATGCCCGATTTCCAGCAGAATCTCTGCCAGTTGCCGGCCAGCAGCAAGCATCATCCCGACCTGGCGGTTTCTTGACAGATTCCCGGTACAAGTCAGAATCAGATCGCCGACACCGGTCAATCCGGTAAAGGTTTCTCTGCATCCGCCCAGCGCCATACCCAGCCGGGTGATTTCCGCCAATCCCCGGGTAATCAGGGCGGCTCTTGCATTGTTACCAAAAGCAACCCCGTCAGAAATCCCGGCTGCTATCGCAATCACATTCTTGAGTGCTCCGCCAATCTCCACTCCAACTACATCTCGGCCGGAATAGACACGCAGGTTGGGGTTGCGAATCTCACCAGCAGTATCTCTGGCAAAGATCTCATCATGTGACGCCAATGTCAGAGCAGTCGGAAGACCCACAGCCACTTCCCGGGCAAAACTTGGGCCGGACAGCACGCCGCAAGCAACTCCTGCCGGATACACCTCTTCAACCACCTGGCAAGGCAGTTTTGCCGAGCCTGCTTCAAACCCCTTACAGGCCAAAACAAGGGGCAGGGATTGTTTTAGCACGGCCACTTGCTCCAGGGTGGCACGCAATCCGGAAACCGGCACCACCACAAGAACCAGCCCGGCTGCCTCCAGAGCTTCGCCCAGCACAGATGTCAGATAAATGGAATCCGGAAGGGGCTGCTCAGGCAGGTAGCGCTGATTGACGCGTAATTCCGTCAGTTCTGCCAGATGATCTGTATTACGGGTCCATAGCGTTACACGATGGTATGCGGACAGACTGATTGCCAGTGCCGTTCCCCAGGCTCCCGCACCAAGTACTGTAATATTCATGCGCCCCAGATCTGATCGATTCTGATATATCCCGTCTGACCATCCTGATGTTTCACCTTTACCCAACCGCCTGCAACGACACCCAGCAACTCCAGTATCACATCCTGCCGGGCCTGATAAATTAATGGCGAGGCTGAATCAGGCGATTGATAAACACTGCCCACCGGGATTTTGATGATGACAAAACGCCTCTGGCTCAGATTTTTGTCTTCCACCCAGGCGAGATACCCATGATAATCACGCACCTTCACCCACCCCACGACCTTCACCACCACTTCCAGGGGAAGATTTACGCTCGCCACATATAATTTCCCGGCATTCAGAGAAGGGGCATCGTACAAAACAGCAGCAGGAATTGCGATCGACAGAAATTCATTCCGGGAATTTTCCTGTGCAACTGCCTGACAGGAAAAGGACAGCAACACGAACAGGATGGGAACGATAGACAGAGGGAACAACAGCATATTCCCCCTTTGAGATACCTGAAACTTCATGAATCAGTGCCTGGTTACCGTATTTTCGGGTTGAGCAGGCTGTGATCCTGCTGCTTCCTGCTGTTTTTTCTGGTGATAAATCGCCTCAAAATTGACCGGATTAAGAATCACGGGCGGGAATCCGGCACGTGTTACCGTATCAGAGACAGTTTCACGCAAATAGGGAAACAAAATGTTCGGACACAACACACCCAGTACAGGATCAACCTCCTCTCCCGGAATGTTGCTGATGCGGAAAATACCGGCCTGATGCGCTTCCACCAGAAACATGATTTTATCCTGTTCTTTTAGCCGGGCTGTAACAGTGGCAGTCACTATCACCTCGTAAATTTCCCCATCAATAACACTATGACTGTCTGCCAGCTGAAGATTGATTTCGGGCGCCTCCCGTTCCAGAAAAATACGGGGGGCGTGCGGAATTTCCAGTGACAAATCCCTGACATATATCTTTTCAATTACAAAAACAGGTTGTTGCTGTGGTTCAGTCATTGTTGTTCCCAGTTAAATACACCTATCAAAATTTACCGGCCGCCAATCTATCCGACTGGCTGACAGTTCACGTTCAGTCTGTCAGCAGCCTGCTCAATTCACCCTGACGATCCAGCATGGCGAGATCGTCATATCCGCCAACATGCACCTGGCCAACGTAAATTTGCGGAACAGTTCGGCGTCCGGTACGCTGCATCATCTCGGCCCGCAGTCCCGGTTGCAGATCAACCCTGATCTTTTCAATATCCTCCACCCCTCTTGCACGTAACAGCTTTTCCGCCATGGTGCAATAAGGACAGAACCCGGATACATACATTACAATCTTGGGCATACTGGTTTTTCCCGCATCGTTTGTCAGATCAGCCTCTACTTCATTTTTTCACCAGTGGCAGATTTTCCCGTTGCCAGCTTTCAATACCACCATTCAGGTTAAACACCTTTTTAAAACCATTTTTGCGTAAAACAGCGCCAGCCTTCCCAACACGAAGCCCGGGTGTAAAAATGATAACGATAGGCCTGTCCCTGAACTTATCCAGCTCCTGCCAGCGCTCCTCCATTCGTTCCACTGGAATATGTTTGGCGTTGGGTGGATGGCCGGCAGCGTAATCACTATCATCCCGGACATCCAACACCAGCGCGTCCTCATAATTTATCAACCGGATAGCCTGTTTTGTCTCGATATCGCGTACTGAATTACGTGCAATAAAAGGCCACAGCAGCATACCGCCACTCAACATGGCCGCTACCATAAAAAAGATATTATCTATCAGAAAAGTTGATTCCATATGATGACACCCAGACCCGGCAAAAACCGTTATTTTAACAAAGTACTCATGAAACACCATTCCATTGTTGAGCGCCCCCTCCGGCAGAGTGGCAATTTCTTCCGGGACAGGTTCCGATGTTACGATAACGGTTTTTTATTACCCCACTATTCCGTTTATGCCAGTCAATATTCCACCTTTACTGCCCGAACAGCTGCTGCCCATTCCCGGCATATCACTGGGGACTGCAGAAGCCGGTATCAAGCGCCCCGGTCGCAAAGATATTCTCCTCATCAGGCTGGCTGAGAATACACAGGTTGCCGGCGTCTTCACCAAAAACCGATTCTGTGCCGCTCCCGTCACGGTGGCTAAAGCGCATCTTGCCGGGTCACAGCCGATCCGTGCACTCATAATCAATACCGGCAATGCCAATGCCGGCACCGGTCAGTCCGGTATTGATCACGCCTATGCCACCTGTACTTCTCTGGCCGGGCTCATTGGTTGTCAGCCCCGGCAGATTCTGCCATTTTCCACGGGCGTCATCATGGAGCCGCTACCGGTGGATAAAATCATGACCCATCTGCCGCAGGCGCTGGCCAATCTGGCAGCAGACAACTGGTTTGCCGCTGCACAAGCGATCATGACAACTGATGTCGTACCCAAGGGTGTTTCACGTCAACTCCGGATAAATGGCACAACCGTCACCATCACCGGTATTGCCAAGGGTTCAGGAATGATTCACCCGAACATGGCCACCATGCTTGGCTATATCGCTACCGATGCCGCTATCGCACAACCATTACTCGATGAGCTGGTACATTACGCAACTGACCGGTCATTCAACCGCATCACCGTGGATGGCGACACTTCCACCAACGATGCCCTGATTCTGATGGCTACCGGACAGGCGGGCCACAGCCCGATCACAACAGCGACAGATCCAGGCTATATCGCACTGCAAACTGCTGTCACTGAAGTCGCCACGCTGCTGGCACAAATGATCGTGCGTGATGGTGAAGGGGCTACCAAATTCATCACCGTGCAGGTGGATGGCGGCAAAACCGGGGAAGAATGCAACAAGGTTGCCTATGCCATTGCTCATTCCCCGCTGATCAAAACCGCCTGTTTTGCCTCTGACCCCAATCTGGGGCGAATTCTGGCAGCCATCGGCTACGCCGGCGTTGATGACCTGGATGTCAACCGCATCCAGCTCTACCTCGGCGATGTTCTGGTTGCCGAACACGGCGGCCGTGCCGCAAGCTATCGTGAAGAAGACGGCCAGCGCATCATGCAGGCGCCGGAAATTACCATACAGGTCAAACTCAATCGTGGAAACACAGCCACCACAGTCTGGACCTGCGATCTCTCCTACGATTACGTCAAAATCAACGCCGATTACCGCAGCTAAATTCACTATGAACGATTTCGAACCGATTTTTCAACGACTCGACCAGTTACTGACCCGCGTTGAGACCAGGTTTCCCATCCGGCCACAGCACGCTGATCCCACTGAGCATATCGCCCTGCGCTGGCGCAAATATGGCGACACCGGCTATCTGCAGGCGGTCAATCATCCGCACACAATCACACTGAATGAATTACTGAATATTGATGAGCAGAAACAGACACTCGATCGCAACACCCGGCAATTTGTCTCAGGACTCCCGGCCAATAACGTATTGCTGACCGGCGCACGCGGCACCGGCAAATCCTCGCTGATCAAAGCGCTGCTGAACCGCTATGCCAGTCAGGGATTGCGCATGATCGAAGTGGATAAACTGGGGCTTGCTGATCTGCCCGATATTGTCGAATTCATCGGCCGGCGCCCGGAACGCTTCATTCTGTATTGTGATGACCTGTCGTTTGAGGCAGATGAACCCGGTTACAAGGCACTGAAAGTTGCCCTTGACGGTTCCATCTCCACCGCATCCGACAATGTACTGATCTACGCCACATCCAACCGCCGCCACCTGATACCGGAATTCATGCATGAAAATCTGGCGACCCGGCACATGGAAGGTGAAATTCATCCCGGCGAAGCCACCGAAGAAAAAATTTCCCTGTCAGAGCGTTTTGGTCTGTGGCTGTCTTTTTACCCGTTCGATCAGGAGCAATATCTGGAAATTGTTCAGCACTGGCTCACGCAGCACGGTATCAGCAGGCTATCCGGCCCGGCGCGGCAGGAAGCATTACGCTGGGCACTGACACGCGGCTCACGCAACGGACGGGTTGCCCGTCAGTTTGCACGAGACTGGGCAGGCCAGCAGAAACTGGCCAAAACAGAACCGGTCAGATCAGGCAGAGAATGACGATGACCGAAGCCGGAGTTAGGATTGAGCCCGCGACTGAGGTTAAAGTTGAAGTTGCCGCCGCTATCCTCACCCGGCCGGATGGCAGCTTTCTGCTCGCCTCCCGGCCAACAGGCAAACCTTACGCAGGATACTGGGAATTTCCCGGGGGAAAGATCGAAGCAGATGAATCCCCATTGCAGGCACTGACACGCGAGTTAAACGAAGAACTTGGTATTACCATTCACCAGGCCACACCCTGGCTGACACGCACATTCAGTTATCCGCATGCTGCAGTACGACTTCACTTCTACCGCGTAACTGACTGGCTGGGCGAACTCATCCCCCGCGAACAGCAGCAATTTTCCTGGCAAGCTGCCGGGAACATCACCGTTACCCCGTTACTGCCCGCCAATACGCCTATCCTGCGCTACCTGGCATTACCGCCAATCTACGCCATCACCCGGGCAGCCGAAACAAACACCGAAGCATCATTATCTGCTATCAGACAAACGCTCGACAACGGGGTGAAGTTGCTGCAAATCCGCCAGAAAACCATGTCACACGACCAGCTGCAGCAATACAGCGCCGCCGCAGTACAACTGGCCAAACGTTATCAGGCCACCGTACTTGTCAATGAAAACATAATGTTTGCGCAACTATTGGGAGCGGATGGCGTTCACCTGACGGCCACCCAGCTGCTGTCCCTGGACACGCGTCCGGCCGTTAACTGGTGTGGTGCTTCCTGTCACAACCAACAGGAACTTCAGCGCGCGGAACAACTGGGCGTTGATTTTGTCACCCTCAGCCCTGTATACCCCACACTTAGCCACCCTGATACCCCTTCTCTGGGATGGGAGAAATTTGCTGCATTGATCCGGAATTATCCGCTGCCGGTTTATGCACTGGGCGGGCTGCTGCCGGCTGATCTGAAAACTGCCCGGGAACATGGCGCACATGGTATCGCCATGATGCGCGGCATCTGATTCACCAGAGATCATAATGTTAAGGCAACAAACAGGCGGTCAACCGGGGTTTTCAGGTTTAAACCAGATAGGTATCCACTCCGCTCAGCAGCAGATCATACCGGGCTTCAATAATTTCCCTGATGACCAGTGCCGGCACACCTGTTACCACGTTGTTTTCAATCGCCAGCCAGCCGACTGCATCTTCCGGCCCGAGATTAACCACATAGCCCAGATCATGATGCAGATAAGGCTCCAGCACCTTAAGCACGCCGGAATGACGCAGTATGTTACGGGCAGCCAGTTTTCCCTTGCGCACTGCCGACTGAGCCGTCATCGTGTTGGATCCCGGTGCTGAGTAAATCGAACCATCCCCGGCGGCAAACACATTTTCCAGCAGTTTGCCTTCTGCCACCACCTGGCCGAATGAGTTGGTTTTGATCAGATTAGCCTGCCTGTTACCGGTAAATAACAGTGAAAGTATGGAAGGCAGCACAAACTGCCGACCGCTGGTTTTATCCTCCAGCAGAAGCGTGTCAGTACGCTGCTCCAGAAAATGCACACCCGGATAAAACTCGATATCCAGTTCCAGCATACGCATTTCAACGTAGCGTGAAAATCCTTTTGGAAACTGCTGCAGTACCCGTTCCCTGTCATCTATCAACCGCAAACCATGATTAATCCGGCGGCGACGCAAATAACCGGCCAGCTCAAACAAAAACTGGATACCGGTTGCCCCGCCCCCCACAACAGAAATACAGGATGGCGCAGCATTTCGTGCTGCCAGAAATTGATCCAGCAGATCCGCCCCGGAAATCGTAAAAAAATCTTCCAGATGAAAGGTATTCTTCGTACCCCTGGTATCCCCCGCAGCCACAACAGCATCTTTATCCGTACCATGCGGGACAAATGATCTCGCTCCTGATGCCACCAGCAGATAATCGAACGGGACTTGCTGGTCTCCCGCCTGCAGACAGCGGTCATGCTGCCACCGGCGCAATGTCGCCTCATCAGTGGCCAGCGTACTGCAGATATGGTGACAACTGAAACGTTGTTCCAGCACCGTATACGGAATCAGAAAATCAGATAACGGGTAGCGGAAGGTTTCATGCAAATGGGTAACCTTGAGATGGCTGGCATTCGGATCAATCAGCGTAATCTCCGCATCCGGATTATGCCGGCGCAACGTCGTCAAAGCAGCCATACCTGCATACCCCCCCCCGGCGATCACGATTCTCAGCCGATCATTTTTTGGCAGTATTTTCGGTACATACAATGGCAGAAAAGCCATTTACCCTCCCCCCTTTTCCATACTTGGTATAACAGAAACTAGCGTAGCACGGATGCGGCCTCATGATCATATATCTGTACCCTGCGCCAGATCACCGCTCAGATTGTCCAACAGCCCGCTGACGTATAATCAGCCGCTATCCTATTTATCATTTCAGTCATCCACGGGGCATTTATGCATATCCATATTCTCGGCATTTGCGGCACTTTCATGGGCGGTCTGGCCGTACTGGCACGTGCTGCCGGTCATACCGTTACTGGCTGCGATATCAATGTTTATCCACCGATGAGTACACAGCTTCGTGATCAGCAAATCGGACTGATCGAAGGCTATGATGCTGATCAGATCAAACTGAAACCAGACCTGTTTGTGGCGGGCAATGTCATTACACGCGGCAATCCGCTGATGGAAGCCATTCTCGATGCTCACCTGCCCTATCAGTCCGGTCCGCAATGGCTGGCACAGCACCTGTTGCATGATCGATGGGTACTTGCAGTGGCCGGCACGCACGGTAAAACCACTACCAGTTCAATGCTGGCGTGGATTCTGGAATATGCCGGACTTTCCCCCGGATTCCTGATTGGCGGCGTTCCTGAAAATTTCGGCTTATCCGCCCGCCTGGGAATCATCGAAAACGGACAGACACCCTCCCCTTTTTTTGTTATCGAAGCGGACGAATACGACACCGCTTTTTTCGATAAACGTTCCAAATTCGTGCATTACCAGCCCAAGACCGTCATACTCAATAATCTTGAATACGATCATGCTGATATTTTTCCGGATCTGGCTGCGATCGAACGCCAGTTCCACCACCTTGTCCGCATCATCCCCCGCAATGGCTTAATTGTCACCAACGGACAGGATAGTGCATTGCAACGTGTCCTAAAACAGGGTTGCTGGACACCGGTAGAACAATTTGGCACAGCAGAAAGCTGGCAAATGACAGTTCAGGATCAAAGCCTGTCAGTCAGCTTTCAGGGGAAATTACAAGGCGTACTGCACTGGGATTTACTGGGAGAGCATAACCGTATGAATGCCCTGGCTGCGCTGGCTGCCGCCCGGCATGCCGGTGTACCGGCACAGCTCGGCATTGAAGCCCTGTCGTATTTCAAGAATGTAAAGCGTCGCATGGAATTGCGTGGTGTTATCAACCATATTCACGTTTATGATGATTTTGCTCACCACCCGACTGCTATTCGTACAACCCTGGCCGGGTTGCGTGACAAGATCGGTTCCGCTCGCATCATTGCTGTGCTGGAGCCCCGTTCCAACACCATGAAGCTCGGTGTCTGGCAGGACAACCTTGCTACCAGCCTGGACCAGGCTGATCGGGTGTTCTGTTATGCCCACCAGATGGGCTGGGATGTCAGCTCAGCCCTCGCCCTGCTGGGAAATAAAGCTGAGATCCATCTGGATTTGCCTGCCATGATCAGCACCATTGCAGCCGCAGCGCAGCCTGGCGATCATATCCTGATCATGAGCAACGGCAGCTTTGGCGGGCTGCATGACACACTGCTCGATACGCTGCGATCATGTTCCGGTATATCTTCCTGAAGTATTCTTTAATACTCTTTAAAACGCCTTTTCAGAGTTATGCAGATCCGTACTCACCAAAAAAAGCACCCCACCAGGAATCCTGATGGGGTGTAAAGGCTTCGTCACAAAATCTATACTGCTACAACAAGGGCTTTGACCTTGCCCGAAGCGAGAAGAGAGAAATACTTGTACCACTAAGAGAATAAACTACGATTGCAACAACTTTAACCTGTTTCCACCCCTGTTAGCCCGGCCCCTGAGTGCACTTTTCAAGCCGGGTTAACAGAGCACAGCCAACTCCTGTCAGGAACCCTTAACCGGGAACCCATGATACCTGCTAGAAGCCAATTCCGAGATAACCGCCAACGGTAAACCCGTTGACATTAACTCCATCAATTTTACCGCCTGCAAGCTGATATCTGGCATCGGCTCCAACATAAATTGCTTTCCAGATGTTGTAATCAGCACCCACCCCGAACATGACACCCGGCTGCAGCACCGTAATGGATTCAGATGGCGGGCTGATGACATGCAAGGCCAGCCCGGCCGGGATGATCCATGGTCTGAACCGGCTTCCTTCCAGAAACTTGATTTTCGGTGCTGCGGTGAGCGTAAACTGGCTGACTGTCACTTTACGCGGATTAAGCGCTCCATTTGCCAGCTGAGTTGGATTATTAGCCAGTGCATTCCCCAAAACACCATTGCTGAACTGTTTGTATTCAAACATCAACTCAGCAAACACACTGGTCCCCGGCAGAAAACCCCAGACATCATTGGTCAGATTGAAATCAAAACCAGCCCCGATATACCAGGCATCCTTTCCGGCCTGATCCTGCGCTCCGACAGGAGCAACATTACTCTGGATGGAAACACCGTTACGCAGATTATTGCTATGAGCAAAACCACCCCGAAAAAACACCATATGCTTATCTTTCTCTTCAGCATTGCTTTGTGCCCGCACAGAAGCAACCGACTGCTCGTTTTGCTGAATTTTCTGCTCATTTCTAACGGTATCCGACTTAACTCTGTCCAGTTCACCACGAATGGACTGGAGCTGTTCTTCCAGTAACTTGATCTGCGCTTCCAGTGCCTGTGTTGAAGTGCCGGCAGCAAGTACCGAAGGCGCGCTCATCAGAACCGAAATACTGAACATACCTGCTACTGCACTCAAAATTGCGCGTTTTGCGACGATACAGCGAACCATCTTTATCTCCCTTTTGTTTTATGAAACCGGATATGTTGTAAAACAAATACTAAATAATTACCAGGGTGGTTATCTTGATCTAAATCAAGATAAGGTGGTTTTTTTGCCAGTTTTCCCCGATAAATACTGGCTTCGGTTATTTTTCAAGTGCATGACATATGATTATCAGCACCCTCTGCCAGATCTGTCCAAACCTGCAAACCTGTTTTAGCGGCTGTTCGCCCCGATACGCTTCCCAGCTGGCCGCTCCCAGAGCACTGGTACATTTGACGATGGATGTTAGATAATTACGGATATAACCGGCTTGATCTGTATCAATCTATACGCGCCCTGCTCCTGTTTTTCGGAAATATATTCATCCATGATCCCCATACTCGGCTCCAGCACCCCTTTCCCGCCACTGAAGCAGGCATTGAAAGAACCCAACGGATTACTGGCTGCAGGTGGAGATTTATCACCGGAACGCCTGATCTCCGCTTACCGCCAGGGAATTTTTCCCTGGTTCAATTCGGATGAACTCATCCTGTGGTGGAGCCCAGACCCAAGGATGGTACTGTTTCCGCAGGAATTGAAAATTTCACGCTCACTACATAAAACACTGAAGAAACATCATTACCAGATCCGTGCGGACAGCAGCTTCACCGGGGTCATGCAGGCCTGTGCGGCGCCACGTGAACACCAGGGAGGCACATGGATACATGCAGAAGTGATCGCAGCCTACACCGTGTTACACCAAATGGGAATAGCCCATTCAGTGGAAACATGGATAGATGGCGAACTGGCGGGGGGACTGTATGGCGTGGCAATAGGCAAGACTTTTTTTGGAGAATCGATGTTTTCCCGTGTAACCGATGCCTCCAAAATTGCACTGGTTTATCTGGCGAAACAGCTGGAAAACTGGGGGTATGGTCTGATTGACTGCCAGATGAAAACCGCTCATCTGATGTCGATGGGTGCACGGGAGATTCCGAGGCCACAGTTTGCTGAACAGCTGAATGAGCTGACCCGCCTGCCTGGCCAGAATAAAAAATGGCTTTTTGATTTTACCTACCCGGGGTGATTGAGGTTGTCCATCAATTTTCAGATTACCCGACGCTATCCCTGCAGTTATCTGCCGGGGCAGCTTGCCCGTTCCCGTGTCGTTATCACCGACAACGATACCCCGGACAGTGATATCTACGCCCGGCTGATCCGGCAGGGATATCGCCGCAGCGGCGGCCTGATCTACCGCCCGGACTGTGATTTTTGCCAGGCCTGCATCCCGGTACGTATCCCGGTAGAACAATTCTCCCCCAACCGCACTCAGCGCAGAATATGGAAACGACACCAGCATCTGCAAACTGCCCGGCACATGCTCCATTTTGATCCCGCACACTTTGCCCTTTATCAGCGTTACCAGAAATCCCGCCATACCCATGGCAGCATGGATCAGGATGATGAAAACGGACGGGAGCAATACCGCAACTTTCTGCTGAAAAGTACAGTGGATTCCTTTCTGGTAACATTTCACGAAGATGATCAACTGCGCATGGTCAGTATCATTGACCAGCTGCCGGACGGGCTCTCATCGGTTTACACCTTTTTTGAACCTGAAGTTGCCGGATCAAGCTACGGTACCTTTAACATCTTGTGGCAGACAAACCAGTGCCGGGCTGGCCGGCTGCCTTATCTCTATCTTGGTTACTGGATCGAAAACAGTCAGAAAATGCACTACAAAGCCAACTTCCAACCTCTGCAGTTACGAATAAACAACCAGTGGCAATACAAGGAACCCTGCGTAAAAACCATCCGACATGATGACCCGATATGATGTACAGCCTGCTGCGCCCGCTACTGTTTCTGCTTGATCCCGAAACCGCTCACACGCTGACGCTGGACACGCTCAACCTGCTGAAAAAAGCCGGATTGTTACCCGATCGCGTTATCCGCTGCCAACCCGTTCGTGTCATGGGGCTGGATTTTCCCAATCCGGTCGGACTGGCAGCCGGACTCGATAAAAATGGTGCCTGCATCCGCGCACTGGCTGCGCTGGGATTCGGCTTTATTGAAGTGGGAACCGTCACCCCGCGCCCGCAAGCCGGTAATCCCCGGCCACGGCTGTTCCGCCTTCCGCAAGCAGGAGCAATCATCAACCGGATGGGGTTCAATAACGCCGGTGTAGATCAGTTAATTAAAAATGTCCGGCAATCAGATTACCGGGGCATACTGGGAATCAACATTGGCAAGAATGCGGATACACCGCTGCAGAATGCTGTTGACGACTACCTGATCTGCTTGCGCAAGGTATACCCATACGCGAGCTATATCACGGTCAATATTTCCTCACCCAATACCCAACAGCTCCGGCAACTGCAGAATGAGACCGAGCTGGCACATTTACTGAGTATGCTGAAAACAGAACAAACCCGGCTGAGTGAGCAGCATGGCCGCTACATTCCTCTGGCCGTCAAGCTTGCCCCTGATCTGGAATCCGGACAAATTGCCGTAATTGCATCGTTGCTGCTGAAGCATCACATGGATGCAGTCATTGCAACCAACACCACAACTGCGCGCGCGGGTGTTGAGCATCTGCCACACGGCAACGAAAAAGGCGGATTAAGTGGTGCACCGTTAACAGAGCGCAGTACCGCCGTCATCCACCAGCTTGCCAGTCATCTCCAGCGTGCCATTCCCATTATTGGCGCCGGTGGCATTATGACAGCCTCAGATGCACAGTCCAAAATCGGAGCTGGCGCCAGTCTGGTACAGCTCTATTCCGGACTGATTTATCGCGGCCCGGATCTCGTTACAGAAACCGCGACATTACTTTGTTCCTGATCTGCTCATGCCGGATAACAATTTACTGATTGAGAAAATCGACGCTGTTCTGCCGCAAACCCAGTGCAGCCAGTGCGGATTTGATGGATGCAAACCCTATGCCGAAGCGATCGTCAAAGGTCATGCAGATATCAACCAGTGCCCGCCGGGAGGAGATGCCACTGCGGCCAGGATTGCTGCAATCCTGAATATTGCCTCCAAGCCACTGAACACTGCATACGGCTACCCTAAACCACCTGCTGTTGCTGTTATTGATGAAGATTGGTGTATTGGCTGCACCTTCTGCCTGCGTGCCTGTCCGGTAGATGCCATTATTGGCGCAGCCAAATATATGCATACTGTTCTGACTGAACTGTGCACCGGTTGCGAGCGCTGTATTGCTCCCTGCCCGATGGACTGCATCAGTATGGTCCCCGTGCCGGAACCGGCCACACCCGAAATCCGGCAGCAAAAAGCAGATGATGCGCGAGAGCGGTATCACCTGAGAAAGCTCAGGCTGGCACGCAACCAGCGGCGTATAAAGAAACCGGATCAGAATCCGTCGGAAAAAAGTACGGCTGCCGCCACACTGCAGGCAATCAATGCGAAACAGGCGGCCATTCAGGCTGCAATGGAAAAAGCACGTACAGCGCTGGCCCGCTCCAATATCCCAACCAGGGAATAAATGAATACAGTCAAACGCCAGGAAATATTCTCCCGCCTGCGGGCAGCCAATCCTCATCCAACAACTGAACTGGAATACAACACCCCTTTTCAGTTACTGGTGGCTGTCATTCTGTCGGCACAAGCCACCGATAAAAGTGTCAATCTGGCAACACGCAAACTATTCCCGGTGGCAGATACTCCTGAAAAAATCCTGCAGCTCGGTGAAACCGGTCTCAGCTCGTTTATTCAGCGCATTGGCCTGTTCCGCACCAAAACCAGAAATATCCTGACCACCTGCCAACAGCTGATCGAGCAACATAACGGTGAAGTGCCACGCACCCGTACGGAACTGGAAAAACTGCCAGGTGTTGGCCGCAAAACCGCCAGTGTGATTCTGAATACCGCTTTTGGCGAACCTGCTATTGCGGTGGATACCCATATCTTCCGCGTAGCCAATCGCACGGGTATCGCGCCAGGTAAAAATGTACTGGAAGTGGAGCATAAACTGCTCAAAACGGTACCCAAAGAATTTCGTCACGATGCCCACCACTGGCTGATCCTCCACGGGCGCTACATCTGTAAAGCCCGCAAACCGCTATGCCGGCAATGCCTGATTGTGGATTTATGCGAATTCAAAGGGAAAAATTGGGGAGAACCCCAGGTACCACTCAGTCAGCAATCTGATCAGTAACCTGCCACACTGAAGAAAAAACCCTGCATCACTTCATGGTTACAAAAAACAAAATAACCAGGCTGGACATACAGCCACGGAATACCGATCTGAATTATTGAGCCGCGACTGCGGAAGCGAAGATGAAAGAAGTCCTGTTGACCACACCAGGCTGATAGGGATGAGAGGTTTTGTTGTAGCGTGATAAAACTTTGTCGACATACTTTACAGTTTCAGGATACGGCGGGATGCCACGGTATTTCTCCACTGCACCCTCACCTGAATTGTATGCTGCAGCCACCAGCGCCACATCCCCTTTGAAGAAGGCGAGCAGCCATCTCAGATACGCCATACCCCCCCTGATATTCTCTTCCGGATCAAAAACATTTCTGACCTGAAACCTTTCGGCAGTTGCCGGAATGAGCTGCATCAGTCCCTGGGCATTTTTGGAAGAAACAGCCTGTGTATTAAAGCCGGATTCAACTGAAATCACGGCAAGCACAAGGCCGGGATCAATCTCATATTGTGGCGCCAGCTTTTCCACAATCGCCAGGATAGTCTGGTCAACATGAAACCTGGCCGGTACGATATTGGGTGTATAAGTTTTTTTAGTCAGACAACCTGGCAGCTGTATTTTCTGATTCACTGGAGATGGCATGAATTGCAGCATTTTTTGCGCATAAACATGCTTCTGTGCTGCCGCCATTTTAAACAATCTGGCAGCAATACCATCATTACGTTCAACGCCACGCCCGTTGGCATATATCCACCCTAACGCATATTGCCCTTCGGCTGAACCCCGCCTGGCAGCCTGGCAATACAATTCCACCGCTTTTTTCCTGTTCTGCGACACACCTTCGCCATGCTCGTACTGTCGGGCCTGCACTACCAGCATTTCAGTATTATTTGAGATACCGGCAGGCTGTGCAATCCGATCTCCTGCACCATGAACCGCAGCAACATATGACGTCAGAAGACTCAGTACAGCCAATTTGAGATGGATACGCATGTTTTATTGTGCTCGAACAGTTAAATCATTGCCTTATTGAGAACTAATGGAGCAACAATCATGCCAGAAAATAAAAACATACCGACCCGACACTAACTGCTTGCTTACAGATAAAAATTTTTGAGGAGCTCCACGACACGATTACGATCAAAAATTAGCATTATTGAAAGTGTAAAAAAATCCGACAAACCGGTATTCAGCGCCAGCCTCACGACTCATCCTCAAGCGGCACCCGATATACGCGCACCTTGCCGATATTTTGTTTGTTGACTGAAACAACCTCGAAAATCAGGTCATCAACCGTGATTTTTCCTCCCGCAGCAGGAATATCACCAAATTGCCAAAGTAAATACCCCCCCAATGTGGAGTAACGTTCCGCTTCATCCACCAGATCATGCTCCAGCAAAGTCGATGCCTTGCGGATACTGATCCATCCGTCCATCAGCCATGATCCGTCAGCCTGCTGCTCGGCCACCAGTTTTTCTTCACCCGCATCCAGAAACTCACCCGCAATCGCCTCCAGAATATCTGCCGGGGTGACGATACCTTCGACTGATCCATACTCGTCCACAATCACCGCCATCTGTAACGGCTGATTTCGGAGTTGCTCCATCAGTTTAATCACTGGAACCCGCTCAAGCACCACAATGGGGTGACGCAACGATTTTTCCGGGTTAATCTTCCCTTCTTCCAGCATGTCGCGCAGCAGATCTTTGGCAAAAGCAGCGCCTACAAATTCATCGACATTCCCGTGCGACAGCAGAAAACGTGAATGGCCACTTTCAATTATTTTTGCCCGGATCTCCTCGCTGGAAGATTCCAGATCCAGCCAGTCAATATCAGTACGCGGTGTCATGATTGATATGGCCGGGCGTTCTGCCAGTGTCAGCACCCCTTCAATCATTTCCTTTTCCTCCTGGGCAAACAAATCATTTTCAGCAACCTGCTGCGCGATCACTTCGGATGTTTCACCCAGGCCGACCTCACCATGCCGCCCCCCAAGCAACCTTAATACAGCCTCTGCTGTGCGATCCCGCAAATCCCCGGTGGTAATCAGCTTTTCCTTGTTGTGCCTGGCAATCTGATTGAATGCCTCAATCAGAATTGAAAAGCTGATCGCAGCATAGAGATAGCCTTTCGGAACGCTGTAATTAAATCCTTCGATCACGAGCGAGAATCCGATCATCATCAGGAAACCCAGACAAAGAATAATTACAGTGGGATGTTTGGAAATAAAGGTCATCAGCGGAGCAGAAGAAATCATCATGATCACGACAGCAATAACAACAGCAATCATCATCACGGCAAGATGATCCACCATACCCACAGCAGTAATCATGCTGTCCAGCGAAAAAATTGCATCCAGCACAATGATCTGAACAATAACCTGCCAGAAAACCGCATGAACTTTCTTGCCTTCCTTCTCCCCATCCTGCCCTTCCAGTCGCTCGTGCAGCTCCATCGTCCCCTTGAAAAGCAGAAAAACACCCCCGAACAGAAGAATAAAATTACGCCAGGACAAATCAACACCAAACAGTGTCAATAACGGCGTGGTCAGCGTTATCATCCAGGAAATGGAAGCAAGCAGCAGAAGGCGCATGATCAGCGCCAGAGAAAGACCGGTGATACGTGCTTTCCCGCGCTGATGTGACGGCAGCTTATCCGTCAGTATCGCGATAAAAACCAGGTTATCGATCCCCAGTACGATTTCAAGAATAACCAGCGTTGCCAGCCCCGCCCATGCAGCGGGATCAGCCAACCAATCAAAAAACACTTTTTTTGTAACCCGCGAATAAATTAAAGAATAGCAATCAAGGAGCTGAAATACCCGGGTTCAAATGAACGCCCGGCCAGATAACAGCCAGACAAAATCAGGGTAATAATCCCGTTACCCTTATAAAACACAATAAACCAGACCTTTTATCAGATAACCAGAATTTACTGTGAAACCCACCACGGCGCAGCGCTTAATCACTCCACCATGCCTCTCAACAACTTGAACACAACTTATGCCGATCAATCCCCAAACACAGCTTCAATCGTCGACGCAGTCAGTATTCTTTCACCCCAGGACAATCGTGTTCGTGAATCTGCAGCTCTAACGCGGCTGCATGTAAATTCATTTAACGGGCCAAACTTCCGTTCCAGCAGCCACAGCAAGAATTCAGCTTCGCCCTCCAGCCGCCCTTCCTGATGCCCCTGCTCCAGCCCCTGCTCCAGACCCTGCTCCAGCCCCTGCTCCAGCCCCTGCTCCAGCCCTTTCTGCAGTCCTTTTTGCAATCCCTCCCGTAGTCCTTCCTCAATTCCCTGCTGTTTCCAATCTTTGGTCCAGTCCTTGACACGTTCTGAGAGCATACTTTTTACCTCCTGTAGGTCGTGAATTTTGTTAAAGCTGGCACCTGGCACCCTGCCCGGCAGAAAGACTCGTTTGAGCCAGATGACGAACGCCCGCCGTAACCCATCCTGTTCAGATGATTGTAACCAGGTGATCAGGGCTTGCAATACCCGTTCAACATCCTGCGGAGTGCAGCTGTTTTCCAATCTGAACAAGGCTGCTGTCAGGTTGCGCAGTTCCGCCAGTTCATGTTCATTGTAGCTGCCTTCATCCAGTAGCAGATAGGTGAGCTGCGGCCGGTAGCGATCCAATCCCCCAGGTGCAGGGAGGATCAGCTCTCCCATATCTACCGGTGCCTGCCAGCGGTTATCGCCATTGTACAAAACGATTGGCAACACCGGCGGTAACTGTTCTCCGGTTTTGATGGATTCGCTGCGGATGAGATCCTGATAGAGCAAACCGACATAGGTCATGACACGTACCGCCATAAACCAGTCTATGGTAGATTGAAATTCCAGCAGCAGGTAGACGTACAGCCATTCTCCCTCTTTACCTCGCCCCCGGCGCAAGCGCCAGACAATATCGTCCTGCCGTTCCCGCAAATCGTCGCTGACATAACTGCCGTTAACTTTTTCCAGCGTAGAAAAATCCAGCTCATGCACCCACTCTTCCCGCACAAAACCGCGCAGTAAGTCCGCCACCATCTCGGCATGGGAAAACAGCAGTTTATATCCGTGATCATGATCCATCGGGCGAGTGTAGCACTATAAAACTTTCGCAAACTGTTTCCAGATTATAAGTAATGGATATATCAACGAGTATCACAGCAATTCAGTGATCCGGTAGCTGAGGCCAACACGCACTATCTGCTCAAACTTTGGTTCAGCGTCACCAGGCAGAGTAAGCCATTTAGCACTTTTCCGTTGCGCGAGCGCACGCAATACCTATCGTACCAGGACAGCCTTGCCCGTTAGCCCTGTAAGTACCCCGGCTTTTTCTATTTTTAATGCCAAGCCTTCAAATAAATGAAAACATCTTCCGTCTCCATTAAGAGACCAACAATACCCAGCAAAAACAATCAATTATAGAAACCAGTGATTTTTATCACGAATTTCAGCGACATCCCTGTCGTTCAAGAAAATAATAATAAATATAATTTATTGATTATTAACAATTATTTTTATTGGCACGAATCATGCTTGTAGTAAGAACATTATTTCAACAATTAATAATTCGTTTGTTTCCATTTTTCAGACCGGTCCTGCTCAGCCTGAAAAATTACCCATAAGGAGCACAGCTTATGCAAGTCGTGAACTCATCCACACCAGCAGTCACAATACAAAATTTTCGATTAACAAACATTGCACCAGATTTTTATCCCTCCAGCCATATTTCATTCGAACGCAGCAGCCCGCAACTCCTTTCCCTACAAAAACACCGCATACAACAGAACCCGGAAAATCATCAAAATCACGCTGTATCGGATTGTCTCCTGCAACGCAACGGTTACAGCATCCACCTGGTCAGTTCACTCATGCAGCGCATCAAAGCCAATACCCTTATCAAGCGCATGTATGCTTCGCGTGGATACCAAACTGAAAGTGCCTCCGTTTTCTCAGCCGATCCTTCCCAATACACGCTCGAAGCACAACAATCCGGACAACTTATCGGCACACTGACGCTCGCTATCGACACTGATACCGGACTGCTTGCCGATACCCTCTACCGGACAGAGCTGGATCAATTTCGCCGGCAAGGCCACAGGCTCTGCGAGCTATCCAAACTCGCATTCAACCCGGAAAGCAGCTCAAAGGAAATTTTTGCCTCACTGTTCCACATGGCTTATATCTTTGCCCGCCACATTCATAATGTTGACGATGCTTTCATTGAAATCAACCCCCGCCACGCCGCTTTCTACAAACGGATGCTCGGATTCCGTCAGGTTGGTGAACTGCGCACCTGTCCGCGCGTGAATGCACCGGCAGTGTTACTCCATCTGGATCTGGCGTATATGAAAAAACAAATCGCCACTCAGGCGGAGCAGTTCGACCTCAAAACAAGGAGCATCTACCCGCATTTTCTTTCCCGAAATAAGGAAAGGGAAATTACCCGGCTCATTCAGTCAAAACAAACCAGCCACACCACACCGTTTCTCATTCACAAGTCAAACCCCACCAGCCACCACCCCAGTTACCTGCGACCGGCGTAAAACCGGAATCCATAGCCACCCTGCACCGCCCCTAACCGCCAAAAACCTAAGGCTAATATCACGCTCCATCAGGATCCGCCCCAACATGTACCGGGACAAGGAGCACGGTATGCTTTAACCGTTTTTACTTTGTATCGGGAATACAGCTATGGCACTGACAAAAGAAGATATTGCGGAAATAAGGGAGTTGATTGAATAGAATTAGTGCCAAGCATCAGCACCGAGCCAGGTTGTCCTGGTAGATATTGTCGTCAATGATGCCTCCGAACCGGTACTGGAAGAAGCACTTAAAGATCGGTGCCTGTTAGGAGACAATCACACCTGCGCCCAACTGCTCACCCGCCATCTGCTGAATATGGCTGATTTTCTCCCGCTGCAGCAACGCATATTGAAGGAACGGCACGACCGGTGGGTACAATCGCCCTGACTGAAAAGCTGGAATCACCCGGGTGTTGTGCACAACGTATTGAAGAAAAACAGCCTCGCTATATTGGTGAGCTGAAACAGATATTGACCTGCAGGATACGCACCATACCCGCCATGTATTGATATTGGCAGCCATTATTCTTGGCAACGCTGATTACCCGGCACCACAAACGATGGGCAGTGTATTTACCCTGCTTCGGGAATTGCAGCACACCAGTATGAAGCAATCAACCGAAAAATTGTCCACGCAATCAGCCAGCACTCTCCCCAGGATTTTCGCCAATTCGCACAAGAAATCAGTTATTACGCCGAGCTGTAATTCTCCCACTGGAATTGCACCAACCAAAATTTCCCATGTTGTCATTACGACTGCGCTGCATAGCAGAAAGCAACCCCACCTTACTGCCCCATCATTGAGAATGTCGTAAGCGTGAAGCAATTAGTACCTTTATTACCGTTACCCTCCTGGATTGCTTCCTGCTTTCCGCTTTGTTTCAAAATCATCTCTCAGCAATAAAGGCACAAGAAGCGCTTATGACAAACTTTTAAAAACACCTTAATTCTCAATTAATTCACAGTTATGCCGTGATAAAACCAAGGGAAAACTCTTTTCTCTGTTTATCCACATTGTGAATCAAACGAGGTGTTTTATGAACCAATCACGTACACTTCCGCCTGCATTAACAGGTAATAAAAGCCATTTATCCGAACAGGCACGTAAAGAAATTCAGGCGCTCAATGGCGCCCGACCAAAAGAATTTTTCCTGCAGGTATCAGGAGCATGGGTTGTTATTATTGCAACCATCATGCTTGCTATTCATCTTGATACCATCTGGATGACATTGCTTGCCCTGCCAATTATCGCCACACGCGTCAATATTCTGGGATTATTAGTGCATGAACAGGTACACCAGCTCGGTTTACGAGGACAGTATGGTGACATTCTGGCAAACGTCCTGGCAGCCTACCCTATCGGGATTACGGTAGAAGATTACGCCAGGGTACATTTATCTCACCACAAATACTACTTTACCGAAGATGATCCGGATTTTTTGCGTAAATCCGGGCCGGATTGGACGTTTCCCATGCCAGGCCCGCATTTAATCAAGCTGTTATTAAGTGATTTATGTGGATTAAGTTTTTACCGAATCCTGAAGGGCAAACGCCTGGAAAACAAACAGATTTACAAGCGCCCGCACCCTGTCCCCAAATGGTTGCGACCTGCTTTTTACATCGGGCTGGCTGTCCTGTTGACCTGTTTTGAACTATGGCCGGTATTTCTGGTGTATTGGCTACTGCCACTCATGACATTTACACCCCTGGTTGTACGTCTCGGGGCAATTTGCGAGCATGTGTACAACCTGCCTCAAGCTAAAGTTATCGAATCCTCCCCGCTTATTATTCTGCGCTGGTGGGAAAAATTACTGTTACCCAATCTCAATTTTGCACTGCATGCCTACCATCATTTCTTCCCGGGAGTGGCCTGGTGCAACCTGCCCAAAATACACAACATATTTGAACGGGAAAATATGATTAATAAAGAAGCCGTATTTTACGGTTATTGGGCATACTTAAAATACTTACAGGCCCCCTTAACCGATGATCACGAAGCCATCATCAATACCGCTGTCTCTGAATAGGATTCATCCAGAAATCCAGAAGGAGAGTTATTTCAGCAGCTTAGCCCGAATAAGTTGCTGAAAGGTAATGATCAATTACCGGGCTCAGGAATTCATCCGGGCACGGCAAAACAAAACCAGCATTTTTAAGAATTTCACATGTCTCTGTATTGGTAAATACCTGATTCTCTGTGTAATTCAGAAAAACAGGCAATACACTGACAGAACGTCTGATTTTTCGGGGAAGAAAAGGGAGGACGCTGCTCACCAGGAGCCTGAACCAGAAAACAGGCAAGATATATTCACGTGGAACAGACAACCCCTTTTCCCTGAATTTCCGGCTTGCCATTGCTCTTGCCTTTTCAAGAGAAGTCACATTTTGGGGGCCGGCACATAAATGTAATATTTTACCGATTGTCGCAGGATTTCTGCTGGACCAGGAAATCACCCGGGCAACGTAATCAACAGGAATTGCATCTACATATCGATCAGAAATATCAGGTATCACCCCCCAGGTGCGGCGACCGGTAATAAATTCAAGTAAAAAGTAAAAAATCTGAAAATGCAGTACATACCCTGTCTGACTGTTTCCTACAATCATACTGGGCCGGTGGATGGTCACAGGCATACCTTGCTCAACCCCTGCTCTTAGTACTGATTCCGCCTCAGCCTTGGATTGCTCATATGTATTATGAAATTCTCTTGGCTCATCCAGCCATCTCTCAGGCAATGGCTCACGCCGTTTACCTCCTACTCCGACAGTACTTACCACCTCTATTTTTTTCAACAAACTGTTTTTACAGCTTAATTGCGCCAGTTGCAGCACATGCTCTGCTGCAGTTACTGCCGCCAGGCGTGCCCGCTCAAGCGGATGATTCATGCGTACACTGGCAGCGCTATGGATAATATGCGTAACCTGCTCCCCCAGTCCTACAAATCTATCCGGGGACAGCCCCAACTTTTCCTGCTCAACATCTCCACACACGAAATCTATCCTGCCAGCAGCCTCTGCATTGATTCCGAGCGATGCCGTCAGCCATGCAGCCCGCTTCTGTAAAGCGACATCATTCTCAGCGCGAACCAGCAAAACCAGCTGATTTTGAGAATCTGCCAGGAGTTCTCTGACAACAGCACTGCCAAGCACACCTGTGGCGCCAGTAATAAAATAAGTATTCATATAAAAAAAATAACGGGGTCTCTATTAACCACAGTGCCACAATTATTCGTATCGGGCTGCTTATGTTTGTTTGTTTCGCCGGTACCACATTCAAGGTTTTCAAAATAAGCCGAAAATCGTTGAGTAATCATGTTGCGGCGCACCTTCATGTTGACAGTTAATTCGCCACCACCAACTGTAAAAGGCTCACCTGTTATGCCAATGCAGACCGGTCGCTGATAAAAAGGCAGATCACCCAGTACGATATCGATATCATTTCTCCAAGATTGATACAGCCTGGTTTTTAGAGTGTTTTCCAGATCCTTAAATATTTTTATCTGAGAGCCCGGATCAATTCTTTGTGTGTATTTCTCCAAATCAACAACAATAATCGCAACAATCCTGCCGGATGGGCGCTGAAAAACAACACTTTGTTCTACGCAGGCGATACGTTTGAGCCGTTCCTCTATTCTTTCCGGTGATATCCATTTTCCGGCTGCCGTCTTGAAAACATCACCTTTCCTTCCAATTAATGAAAGAAATCCTGCTTCATCCAACTGGCCCAGATCACCGGTATACCAATAACCATCCGCAGAGAAACGCAAACTACTCTCGGCCTGGTTTCCCTGGTAACCGCTAAAAACACCCGGCCCGCGTACCAGCACCTCTCCATCTTCCGAAAGCTTCACCTCATTGGGCGACAATGGCTTGCCAACCGTACCCAGTTTCCGGCAAGCAGGGCGATTAACAGCAACCGGAACCACATTTTCGCTAATCCCATAAACCTCATAGACTGGCAGTCCAATTGCTTCATACCATTCCAGTAACCAGACCGGCATTGCCGCTGATCCACTGACAACATAACGTATTCGTGAACCAAAAATCAGGCGCAAACGGTCTAGCAGTATGTAATCCGCCAGCTTCAAGAAAAGCGAATCCGTTATCCCGGGCCGATAATTCTCCGCCTGTCTCATTACTGCGCGCTTATGGCCCGTTCGTATTGCCCATTGCCCCAGTTTGCGGATGGGCCAGATCCGGCATTCAATGCGCTCAACAATGCCTGAGCAGACACGTTCAAATACTTTGGGTACACCAATCAGAATATCCGGATTAACCTGCCCGATATAACGCATCAGATCACGCGGATTACTCAGTATGTAACTGGATGTACCGGTTTTTATTGCACAAAAATTGACAATGCGCTGAAAAAGATTGGCCAGTGGCAACCAGCATAAAAATATCGTTTTCTCATTAAAGCCATCAAATACGCCCGTGATAGCGTCAATCGCAATAACAACTTGTGCATGGGAAAAAGCAATTGCCTTGGGCATGCCTGTCGTACCGGAAGAAAATACAATAACCGCTTCATCTTGCGGCTCTGCAGTCTGGAAATTTACGGATGCTCCAGCTACTCTGTTTGCCAACAGATCAGCCATGCATAATTCATTCTTTTGCAGTGATCCTTCTTCAAAAAAAATAAACAGACTGATTTGTCGAAGAGTATCTGAAGAGATCTTTGCTAAAACAGATCTGTTCTGGACAAACAAAGCGGCAGGGGCGAGATTCTTAACTACATGGTTAAGCTGGTCGATGGGGTATTCCGGATCAATTCCGGCAACCCCCCCCCCTATTGACAGCGCCCCTAACTGTGCATATTCCCAATAAAGTGAAGTAGGCGCTATGATACCAATGCGATCACCTTTCCTGATATCAGCACTGACTAACGCAGCACCAACTGTTCCGACAGCCTGTGCAAACTGTTGCCAGCTGGTTGACTGCCAGCTGCCGCCATGATCCAGAGTATAAAATGCTGCTGTATCCGGCGCCGCATGGCAACGCATTGCCAGCAAATCCGGCACTGTCCTGATCTTGTTATCCGTATAGGTACCGCTTTTAGTTTTATTGCTCAACACGATTATCTCTTTTTCAGGAAGTTTGACCCAGCCCGCCACTGCCAATCGTATCTGTAGTTTGGTTACCCGAAAAAACAGAGACAACACAGGTAAATCAACCCTGTTCACCCTGTTAAAATTTTATGCCGGGCTGCTCAACCCGACAGGTTTCACAAAGGTGAAAGTGGCACAGACTGTCTCAATCTCCTGGATTTTCAGTGACACCATATTGCCATCACTGCGAAGAAATTAGCTTTTGGCTGTAACCACAACCACAAACGAAATAGGGTGGAAAGCAGAAGGTCAGGCTGATACGGCAATCCGATGCCCCCGTCATTACCGCTAACACCGCCAGATTACTTTCTGCTACTCATCCATGGTACTTGCAGTTATATGCCGAAGTCAGTTATACAGCTATTCCTCAGTCTATTTTCGGGTCATATGCACCACGCGACCGGGTAATCTGTAAATCATTGTCCTGCAAACCCAGTTGGTGCATTTGTTCTGTAGTGTTACGCCCCAGGAATAATCGGTGTTTGATCATGAAATTAACAATCGGAGCAGCAAAATACCAATAGGCCCGACTGGCCTTGCCTTCACGAATTAGTGCAGAAAACTCCGGCGCATACGGGTTATAGCCAAAATGCTTCAGATCTGAATACATTAACAGCCAGTTGATTGGATAATTACTGTAAATCGGATTACCGTGCGCACGCCGTTCCACCAGTCCCAGTTCGTGTACCTTGCGAATCATATTCTCCTGATCGTAGTCCCAGGCATGAAAAGGAGCAAGATAACGCGGGAAACAGGTACCCACAGGGAAACGCTTGGGATTCCAGAAGCGTGCCAGCTCACCTTCCGGAAACTCACCTGATTCGCATAAACCGGGCGGTGTCCAATCTGTTTCAGTAATCAGCTTACGCGAAAATTCAAACTCCATCCGTTCCGGTTCCGGCTGACCAGGAGAATATCCGGCCAATACCAGAGGAATGCCTTTCTCGGTTGCTACTTGCAATGCATCCCCTTCAAACAATGGTGCATACACATAAGAAACTGTATAAACCGCACCGCGCGCTTCCTGATTCATAAGCAAATAGCGGAAAAGCTTGCGGTAAAACTGAGCTGAAGGTCGATAAACTAAATGATCAATATCCAGCTTCTGAATCGCCCGGTGAATATTCTTCCAGGCGACATCAGGAATATTGACGTCGGTAGTAAATGCCAGTACGTTAAGTTTGTATTCAACCTTCAACCGGTAAAGCAGATAAAGACTATCCTTCCCGCCACTCAGGCAAACCAGAACATCATAGGGGCCTTTCCCCCGGCAATCTTCCAGCGCCTTCTCAAGATCAAGCTGCCGTTTTTCACGCAACTGTTCAGACTGATGTTTGTCATCCGGAGCACGCGTTCTGCAAACAATACAAACCCCGCTTGAATCAATTTCAGCACCGGGAACATTATGAGGCAGTAAACAACGTTTACAACGAGTCATATTAAATTCAAATTATCACTAGTAGATTAACTGATCCTTTATTGCTATTACCCGCCTTTAAGTATTTGCCAATTCGTCCACCATAAACCTCTGAAGAAGCCATCGCTAAAATTCCTATCGATGAAAAATAACAGTATAAATACACCATGCAGCTTTCTTCACATAAAAATAGTTCGATTTATTGCCTTTTATCGTATTTCTCGGTGACAGATTCACTGTATATTTAAAGTATCGCAGTTCCAATTCAGAAGAGTGGGTTAAATGGAAACTTGTTCAGTAATATGCAAAATATGTGACCAGGAAAATAAAATTGATGGCAGTAATACTGCAAAAATAAAATCCAATGTCCGGCAATTTAAAGAAGAACAATTTACAGTCTGGCGTTGTGCTCAATGTGGCTCGTTGCACAGTCTGGAAGAAATTGATTATGATTTTTATTATAAAAACTATGTCATGCAAAAACAGAAGCTGGATTTCTCTACGCAACTGTTGTTTGCATCTCGTCTCCACCAGCTGATGCAAGGAGGGCTCTTGCCCCACCATACAGTATTGGATTTTGGTTGTGGTAATGGTGGCTTCCTGCATTTTTTACAAAAAAAAGGTTACACCAAAGTAACAGGCTACGACCCTTTTGACAGCCAGTTTTCTGACAGGGGAATTTATAAACAAAAATTCGACGTGGTAAACAGCCAGGATGTTATTGAACACAGTCCAGATCCGATTACATTCATAGATGAGATAACAGCACTGGTCCGGCGCCCCGGGGGAAAGCTCATGATTGGTACTCCAAATGCAGATTACATTCACCTAAACGACCCTCTGGATGAAGTCGGCTGGCTACACCAACCTTATCACCGCCACATTATGAGCGGAAAACAAATAATCAAAATACTTAAACAAAAAGGATTCCATATTGACAAGGTTGAGTATCGAAGTTACGTTGATACAAAAATTCCCTTTATAAATTCTACATTTGTATTCAACTATATGGCATCTACAGACAGAACTGTTGACAGTATCTTTGATCCCATAAAATTTGGTCTGATCTATACCTCACCCCGGCTTTTATTTTATGGCTGCTTTGGCTACCTGTTGAATCATAAAAAAGATATTTTTATTGTAGCAACTGCCCTTTAAATAAAAACTGTTCAAGGTCATATATTGAGCTCCTCTCCCAGATAATGAGTATCCCCAGGAAAAAAATTCTTTTCTTTGCGGAACCTGCCACATTTGCACATGTAGCCAGGCCTGTTGTCCTGGCAAGCATACTCGACCCCTCACAGTATGAAGTCAGTATTGCAACGGGAGCTGATTTCAAATCAATCGCCATTGACACGGGTTTACCCGTCCACGATCTCTGGTGCATTGGCAGCAAGGCATATCTTGCTGCTGTTGACGCAGGCCGTGTTGTTTTCAGCTACAACATACTCAAACGCTACGTTCAGGAAGATTTGTGCCTCATTAAAGCTATCAAGCCGGATATCATCGTAGGAGATTTTCGCTTATCACTTGCTGTTAGCGCCAGATTAATGAAAATACCTTACGTTGGTATTTCCAACGCTTATTGGAGCCCTTATGCACACATCGACTATGAAATTCCCACGCATCCTGCTACAAAACTACTGGGTGTTACGGCAGCGAACTATACCTTCCGGTTACTGCGCCCGCTTATCTTGGCTTATCACAGCCTACCAATGCACAGGCTTTGCCGAAAATATGGCATGAAACCGTTGGGATTTGATTTAAGGCAAGTATTTACTGAAGCAGATATTTCAGTTTTTGCAGATATCCCTGAAATAGTACCTGTTGAAAAATGCGCCATCCCTGACAGATACGCTTTTATTGGTCCAATTATCTGGTCACCAAAAATAGAAGTTCCTGCAGAATTAACCAATCAGACGGACAATCGCCCACTAGTTTATATTTCCATGGGCAGCTCGGGTAATCCAGGCTTATTAAGCGCAGTAGTCAGTGCAGTAGCTTCGCTCAATTGCAGAATAGCCGTTGCAACGTTTAGCGATTCGCCTGCAATTCCATCATCGGCCAAGCATATTGTCATATCAGGTCTCCTGCCCGGCTCAGAGATAGCTGCACAGGCAAGATTAGTTATCTGCAACGGTGGCAGCCCCACCACCCACCAAGCCCTGCAGCAGGGAACTCCAGTATTGGGAATTCCGGCAAATATGGATCAACTGCTAAATATGAATTTTATTGTGGCAACAGGTGCCGGGTTAAAGGTACGCGCAGACCAGGTAACGCACAGCAATATTCAAGCAGCAGCACAACGAATACTCAATACACCTGATTTCTCCAAAAACGCACAAAAGATAGCTGGCTGGTTTAGAAATTATCTACCGGAAGAAAAATTCCCTGCAATAGTCAATAAGATTAGTTCACGACTCTACTGACAGATTTGGCCAATAATTTTTCACTTTATCTAAACGAAAAACCGGCAATAAGCCGGTTTTTCGTAACACATCAGACGTGTATCAGGTATTAAGCTGCCTGATTATTTTTTCTCCGGGTAGTGGCAAACAGGCCAAACATACCTAAGCCCAGAAGGGCAAGAACTCCTGGTTCTGGTACTTGCCTAGGTGCAAAGTTCTGATTACCATCTGCCTGGAACTGTAAAGGATTGCCTGGCAATGAACCCCATGGAGTACCGGTTGCAGCTGTCCAATCCGTTATCCTATTACCGAACTGAAGTGTACCAAAGGCAACAGTGCTCAACTGCTCTGGAGTAATGTAAGCAGTATTTGTATAATTTACTAAGCCGTTGAAATCAAATTGCCCATTTCCACCTGTGCCACCTGCATCCACTGTAAAGTTACCAATATCCCCGGGATTAACAGTACCGCCCAGTATTCTAACGCCATCAGTAAACCCAGTGCCTGCTATCTGGTTTGCAATCGAATTACCTAATCCTGCGTTATCATAATAAATATCCCAGGATCCATTCCCTGTCGCACTAAAAGTTGCCAATGTCTTACCACCACCAAGATTGAAAACACTAGTAACTGTTTCCTCTATCTGTGCAACAATCGTGTATTCATACGCACCCGCAGCAAAACCGCCGTTACCGGGCGCAGACGATATTAAACCAGGAGTAACAAAACTCCCACCACCTTGCTTCAAAATAGATACAGCATCTGCAAAGTAATAAGTAGTAAATGTATCACCCACGGCTAGAGTACCTGACACAGGGGCTGATATAGCTGTACCATTTGATGACCAGTCAAACCCACTAAAAGGAGATGCGCCAGCAAGATCCAGATTGGTAATGGTGCTCGCCATCGCAGGAGCAGACAAGCTGATTGCTGCTGCCGCAAGTACTGAAGTAAAGATTTTTTGTTTCATGGTTACCCCTCAGGTTAATCAATTTAAAAAGTTAGCTTATAACTTACCTATTTTTAGTGCCGCAATAATATAAAAGCAATATGCATGCCACAATTAGGAATTATTATTAATATACTTAAAATCAATATATTACACGTATTTTCACAACCGTTTCAACTATTGACAACCTGGCAATGTAAAATATATCGACAAATGACCAGGGCATTTATATATAGAAAAGCTCCAGCGTGAATATAATAACCATTATCAACATGGGACGTTACGCCAGACTGGCATTCCGTAATCTTACACGTCAAAAAAGGCGGAGCATAATCGCCATTGCCGTAGTGATATTCAGTTGCACAGTCATAATACTGGCGAGCGGCTTTATTGAATGGATATTCTGGGGTATGCGGGAATCCACTATCCACTCTCAACTGGGCCACTTACAAATTGTCAAGCCAGGTTATTTTGAATCCGGCCGAGCCGATCCCTACGGTTTCTTGTTCCCGGATAACCTTACGCAGGATTTGTCGAAAAAATTTACACTCGGAACCAGTGAGCCTTTGATCAAGGCGGCTGTCCCCCGTCTGAGCTTCAGCGGCCTGGTCAGTCATGGTGATGCCACGCTTTCTTTCATCGGCGAAGGAATTGATCCGCAGGAGCAAGCCCATTTTGGCAACGCACTCAAAATTTCATCCGGCAGCCATTTATCGGCTGATCAGCCTCACCACCTGATTATCGGGGAAGGGCTGGCGCGTAACCTGGGCGTAGCAGTGGGTGATCAGGTAGTGCTGCTGGTCAATACTGCAACCCGGGGAATCAATGCAGTTGAAATGACAGTTGGCGGGCTGTTCACAACCGTAACCAAATCCTATGATGACAGCGCATTGCGTCTGCCGATCAGTACCGCACAGCAACTGCTGCGCACCCAGGGCGCACACAGTTGGGTGGTACTGCTGAATGATACTGCACAGACCGATACTGTACTGGCAGCACTGCGCAAACAGCTATCACCAGATCAGTTTGAGATTGTGCCCTGGTATCAGCTGGCTGATTTCTATAATAAAACGACTGTACTGTTCACCAAGCAGGTCCAGGCAATCAAGCTGATTATTGCACTCATCATTTTGCTGGGCATTTCCAACACCATGACCATGAATGTGATGGAACGTACAGGAGAAATCGGGACCGCCATGGCATTAGGCACAAAAAAAATCGATATCTTGCGCCAGTTTCTGTGTGAAGGCGCTCTGATCGGCGGAATAGGTGGCATGCTGGGGGTACTGGTCGGACTGCTGCTCGCTGCCGTTATTTCCAGTATCGGCATTCCGATGCCCCCTCCACCCGGCATGGCACGCGGCTACACCGGGGAAATTCTCGTTACCCCGGATATGCTGCTGGAAGCACTGGCGCTGGCAATTGTGACTACCCTTATCGCCAGCCTCTACCCTGCCTGGAAAGCCTCGCGCATGCAAATTGTCGATGCACTGCGACATAACCGATGAAGTACCTTTACATCGATTTTTTTGTACTTAATCTGGTTTCAGGAAACTATGTTTAAACTCGCATTACGCAACATCCTCCGCCAGAAAATCCATACGCTTATGACGCTGGCTGCTGTGATCACCGGGGTTGCCGGTATTGTTCTGGCCGGAGGGTGGGTGCAGGACATCTATGTGCAACTGGGCGAGGCGCTTATCCATTCACAAAGCGGCCATTTGCAGGTTTATCGCCAGGGGTATTTTGCTGCCGGTTCGCGCTCTCCGGAAAAATTCCTGATAAATGCACCTGATACAATCAGACAGCGTATTGCCAGCGAAGCAGGGGTTGAACAGGTCATGGCACGACTTAATTTTTCCGGGCTGCTCAACAACGGCAAAAGCGATCTGCCAATTATTGGCGAAGGAGTCGAGCCTCAGCTGGAGACCAGTCTGGGCAGTTCTGTACGGATCACGGCAGGGCGGCAACTGAATGACAGCGATACATTCGGCATTCTGCTGGGGAAAGGTGTCGCACAGGCACTGCAGTTAAAACCGGGTGATCCGGTCACGCTGCTGGTCAATACTCTCGATGGCGCGCTCAACAGTCTTGATTTCCAGGTAGCCGGTATTTTTCAGAGTTTCTCTAATGATTTTGATGCACGCGCTGTCAGGGTTCCATTGGCAGCCGCACAGGAACTGCTCGGCACCGGAGGAGTCAATGCACTTGTTGTTTCACTGAAACATACGAAGGAAACCGATCTCATCGCTGCCCGGCTGAAACAATCATTAACGCCATCCGGGCTGGAGGTCAAAACCTGGGTGGAGCTCAATGATTTCTACGAAAAAACCGTGGAACTGTATAAAGGACAGTTTGGCGTGCTGCAGATCATTATTTTGATCATGGTGCTGCTCAGCGTTGCCAACAGCGTCAACATGAGTATTTTCGAGCGTACGGGTGAATTCGGCACGATGATGGCGCTGGGTAATCGCAGTGATCAGGTATTGCGGCTGATCCTCAGTGAAAATCTGCTGCTGGGGCTGATTGGAGGAAGTCTGGGTGTCATCACGGGCGTGCTGCTGGCCACGGTAATTTCTGCTATAGGTATCTCCATGCCCCCTCCCCCCAATGCGGATATTGGCTACATTGCCCATATCCAGATCGTGCCTTCTGTCCTGTTGCTTGCATTAGGGACCGGTTTTATTGCGACCATACTGGCGGCAATACTCCCAGCCAGGCACGTCTCACATATCCCTGTTGTCGAGGCACTACGGCAAAATATATGAGTGTAAAATTCTTCGAAAAACTTCCCGCACATACCTTCAAGACCGGATTGCCACGCCGCCGCTCCTCGTGATGGCGGTAAAGATAACAAAACCGTCTTTGTGAACGCCAACGGCGTGAAGCAATCCAGAGGGTAAATTGCCAGTCAAAAAGAAAAACGCAGTTCAGTATAGACTCTATCGCTATGATCAAACCGGCCAAGCAGCCCGGTGGGAGGACCGTTGAAAATATCCGCCCCGACTGCCAGTTTCCAGTTTCTGGCTAAATTCCAAGTAAGACGCGGGCGCAACATCCATTCATCACGATTCAGGCTGTGGATCAGCAGTATCTGCCCCTGAAAATCACGCCACAAATCTCCCTGCAGAAAAACACTGCCGCCACTTTCCCACTTATCCTGAAAAATATCGTGATCATAGCCCAGGTAAACCCGCTGGAAGAACTGCAGGTTCAGGCGAACATCCAGTGGCAGGCCGAAATCCAGCCCCAGCGCGTAATCAATCGTATCCTGCCGTACCAGACCATCCGGCGCAGTCGGGCGGATCACATTAAAGCGGCGCCCATGCGTGTAGACCAATTCCCCCTTGAGCACGGCCACTCCCAGATCTTTAGTCACAGTACCACCTGCCTGGTCTATTTCATTATGCCGTGCCTGAAACAGCAGTGGCTCCCAGGGCTGGCTGACCCGATAAAACGTGGGAGTGGCATCGAGACTGTGATAATAGAACGCCGAAACATCCCAGCCATTCACCAGCTGGGATAACCGGACACCATAATTCGAGCTGGCAACATTGCGCCCGGAGCGATCTTCTTTCAGAAAGCTGACTGGTGCGGCAACGGGGAGCTTGAATGGATAAAAATCGGCTCCTGGCCGACCAATTTCATCCAGGCTGGCAAATGGAATCCAGACAAAATCAGCATGAAAATCATTTTTGGAATATTCAGTACGGACAGCCCATTGCGGAATGCGCAGAATATCAAAATCAGGCAGTACAAATTCACGCATATCCTTGGCGGAAACAACATCCGCAAAAAACAGGCCAACCATTTCTCCCCAGACGATATGCTGGCGACCTGCACGAATATCGAAATCCGCAACAGAAAAATCCAGGTAATTTTCCCGCAGGAATAGCTCAAACCGCTGATCCCGGCGCACCTGTCGCGGGTAGAAATCAGATATGTCGTAGATGGCATCGTAATCAAGACGGGCACTCAGCTTCCATTTGACACTCGGGCTTAACTGTCCAAGATTCGACAACTCCGAGCGTAAACGCAGTTTTGAGGCGTGCCGGGGGCTGGCGATGGTATCGGCAAACTCCAGTTGCGAAAATCCGCGCCAGGAAGCAGTCTGCCGAAAGGGCTGCGGTGTTGCGTCCACATGACTATCCCCTTCTCCGAACAAGTCATCCAGCGTAGAAGCCTGCGCTACCTGAGCAGTCGTATTTGCCCGGGTCGTTCGAGAAGATGGAAGCAGATCAGCAGCATTGCATTGCAGTGGCGCCCCCCACAGTATCAGTGACAGCGATAACAGGGTTGCGGCAACATTACCCGAGATCGCCGGAAAATCAGGCACGGACAATATTTTCCCCGACAAGCTGCCCATCTTCTATGCGCACCAGGCGCTCTGCCATGGCCATTACTTTGGCATCATGTGTTGAGAAAATAAAAGTGGTGCCGCTGTTGTGGTTGATCTCTTTCATCAGCTGGAGGATCCCTTCACCAGTCTTGTGATCAAGATTGGCAGTCGGTTCATCGGCCAGAATGATCTTCGGGTGTGTAGCAAGTGCCCGGGCAATGGCAACACGCTGACGCTGACCGCCACTTAACTGATTGGGCCGGTGATGCGCAAATCCTGACAAACCAACGATGTCGAGAAATTTTACAGTCCGCTCACGGCGCCCCGCGGCACTCAGTTCTTTGAACTGCAACAGGGGATATTCAACATTTTCTTCGGCCGATAACACTGGAAAAAGATTAAATGTCTGAAAAATAAAGCCGATAGTCCTAGCTCTGAGTTCTGATAACTGGTCCGGCGTTTGCCCGCCGGTATCGCGGCCATCAATATAAATTTTTCCGGAAGAAGGCGTATCGATGCAGCCAATCAGATTGAGCAACGTTGATTTTCCACTGCCTGAAGGGCCGGCAATCGCCAGAAATTCACCACCTTCAATCTGCAGGTTGATATCTTTGAGTGCATGAACCCGGCTGGAACCTAGCGTATATTCCTTGAATACATTTTCAAAGCGGACGATGCTCATTTACCTGCCCCTGAACGGATAACTTCAGGGCAGTCTAACCCGGACAGATTATTCATGGAGATTGGAATATGAACTTGCATTCCCTGTTGTTTTCACTGGCAACCGGTTTTTCTCTGCTGATACATGGCGGAATATCACTTTCATCCCCGCCGCCAGCAGAACAAACAGGCATTACGGCCCAGAGTATACTGGAAAAAGCAGATGAAATTCGCTTCCCCCGGGGCAGTTTTCAGGTCAATGTCGCTATCCGGACTACATCACCTGACCATTCAGAAGATCATTACCAATATCAGGTACTTTCCAGGGGAAATGAAAACAGTATCGTCAGGATTACCGAACCCGCCTCCGAGCGGGGACAGGTTATTCTCATGAAAGGGCGTGATCTGTGGGTTTTCATGCCCAGCGTATCGCAACCGGTACGCCTGTCTCTTTCCCAGCGGCTGACCGGCCAGGTTGCCAACGGGGATATTGCACGCGCCAACTTCACTGGCGACTACCATCCGCAACTGCTGCGCACTGAATCCATCAATGGTGAAAACTGCTATGTCCTTGAATTGACTGGCATAGATCGTTCAGTAACCTACCAGAAAGTACTGTTATGGGTCAATCAATCCAGTTTCAGGCCGTATAAAGCAGAGTTTTACTCGGTTTCAGGCCGGCTGCTCAAGACCAGCCGTTACGAGAATTTTGACACTATTCTCGGCGAGATGCGCCCAACCCGCATCATCATGGAAGATGCGCTCAAATCCGGAGAAGTTTCGGTACTCGACTACTCGGACATGAAACTGCGCGATCTGCCGGACAAGCTTTTTACCAAGGATTATCTGAAAAGACTTGAATAGAAAGGATTTGAGCAAATTGGCTGGCTGGCTAATACAGCCGGCAAATAACCGACTCGTTCTTTGGACAATTTTTATAATCAAAAACAAGCGCAATCAATCATGTTTACCCAGGAAACCACTCATCTTGGCACATCTTTCAAACAATATTTTGAAATTGTGCCCGCACTTACCGATGAGTTGAAACATGAAGCCTACCGCGTCCGCCATTCCGTTTATTGCGAGGATTTGCAGTTTGAATTTGCACGGTCTGACAGGTTTGAAACAGATGAATATGACGCACATTCACTACATCTTCTGATTCGCAGCATCCGCGACAATGCATTCATTGGCTGTACCCGTATTGTCCGTCCGCCACCGGGCAACAGCGACAGACGTCTGCCTTTTGAGAAAATCTGTGATCAGACACTGGACCGTTCCATCATCGACCCCGCCAGACTGCCGGCAGATAAAATTGGTGAAGTTTCCCGCCTGGCCGTCATCGCCACCTTTCGCCGGAGAAAAGGTGAAAAAAATCACCCTATCAATATTTCAGAGGAAGATTTCGGTACAGGCCCGATGATGCGCTTTCCTTATATTCCACTGGGACTTTATATCGGGACCATTGAACTGGCACGTCTGCACGATATCAGGGTACTTTTTATGCTGACCGAAGAACGGCTGGCCGGCCATTTCAGCAGATTGGGCGCCAGACTGGAACCTATTGGTGCTCCTGTTGAATATCGCGGCCTGCGTTTCCCATCCATGGTGGAAATAAGCAGCACTATCAGTGGCATGCGTTCAATTTTCCGGCCGCTCTATCAAACCATTGCCGAGGATATTCGAACCGGACTGGAAAAACAGGGTCACCAGAGCATAAATACTTCTACAAATCGCTGATCACAACGCAGAAATGCCTGTTTCCTCAGAACCGGATTCTCATTCAATCCTCTCCCCCGTTAATAAACAGCCCCAAAATACAACAAAGACGGTCTGATACCGGGCGCTGGTGTAACAGGAACGTCACAACTCTGTAACAGGATCGTCACACGTTATTGCAATAATCCACTCCATTTTGATTAACCAGTTTCCGCAACGGAGTGTAAGCAATAATGACCGAAAGATTCGCTGTAACAAAGTACCGGCTTGGCCTGATGTTGTTCACCATGCTTGGTTTTTCACCCGCCAGCGCCCAGCAACTGATTTTGTATGTAGATACCGTCACCAAGCAGGTTTATACAGAACCGGGTGAAAACAGGATAAAACTGGGGACATTCCAGCAGGTAAAGGATGAGCCACCCCGAAAATCACCCGAGCAGCCATCCCGGGTCAGTGCAAGGCCAGAAACCGCCCCGGTATCTGCTCCGGTGTCAGCCAGCGCTGCCACAGCCAGTATGGAACAGCCCAAAACAGAGTTACCTTCAGCAGAAAAACCCAAAGAAGAGAAGAAGTGGTACGACAGAATCGGCATCAAGGGCTACGCACAGTTCCGCTACAGCAAGAGCCTGTGGGGAGACAAGGACGATGTTTCCTACTGGCAGGACAGTTCAGCAGGCCCGAACAGCTCCTTCCTGATCAAACGGGTACGCCTGGCTTTTTCCGGCGATATTACCGACCATCTTTACCTGTACCTGCAACCGGATTTTGTCAGCACACCGGCAGGCTCCAGCTCGACTCATTTTCTCCAGTTGCGGGATGCTTACGCTGATATTTTCTTTGACAGGAACAAAGAATTTCGCATCAGAGTCGGGCAATCAAAAGTTCCTTATGGCTTTGAAACCATACAATCCAGCCAGATACGCCTCACACTCGACCGCAATGATGCAATGAGCAGTTGCTGCCGGGATGAGCGCGACATCGGCGCCTTTTTTTACTGGACACCGGCTCATGTGCGTGATCGCTTCAAGGACATCATGGCGAAGAACCTGAAAGGATCCGGTGATTACGGTATGTTCGCCTTCGGTGTTTACAATGGCCAGGGAGCCAATCGGCTCGAACTGAATGATGGCGTACACCTCGTCAGCCGCTTTACTTATCCGTACCAGTTCGGTAACGGCCAGATCCTTGAAGCAGGTGTGCAGGCCTTTCACGGACGCTACGTTGCCTCAAACGGCCCTGTTGCAACCGGATTCACTCCAGTCATGGATGCCCCCGGCAAAGGTTTCAGAGATGAGCGTGTCGGATTGCATGCCGTCCTCTACCCGCAACCCTTCGGGCTGCAGGCTGAATGGAACTGGGGACGCGGACCTCAGTTAAATGAGACCCAGACAGCAATTTCCAATGCCTCACTCAATGGCGGCTATGTGCAGGCCATGTATAAAATCGACGGGCTGCGCTGGGGAACCCTGTTCCCGTTTGTACGGTGGCAATACTACAACGGGGCGCTGAAATCCCAGCGTAACGCTCCCAGAGATCGTGTCAGAGATCTCGAACTGGGACTGGAATGGCAGGTTATGAAAGAAATTGAGCTTACAGCGGTTTATCACATGATGAATCGTACTAATGTCATGAACGCCCCTTATGGCCCGTTCAAGGCTGATATCCTGAGATTCCAGTTACAGTGGAATTACTGATACTCCTGAAAACAAGCGACCGATCACTCGGGCATCACCACAGTAAATCAACTGGGATTTTCAGGTTTATTGATTGGAAGCCTGGATATGCAGCTTCAGCCCAAGTGCCTTGACAACTTTCATGATGGTGGAAAACTCGGGATTTCCTTCCCCGGATAGCGCTTTGTAAAGGCTTTCCCGGCCAAGACCGGTATCGCGGGCAAGCTGGGTCATGCCACGCGCACGGGCAATATTGCCCAATGCTTTGGCGATGTAGACGGCATCATCGCCCGCTTCTTCCAGGCAGGCGTCAAGGTAAAGGGTTATGTCTTCCTCGGTTTTCAGGTGTTCAGCACTGTCCCAGCGGCGCCGCTTTACTTTATTCATTGTTTATCCCCCAATTTTACGAGCGGGTTCGGGTGCTGCCTTGATGTCCTGCTGTTGTGCAGCTTTGTTTCCACCCGCCAGCAGCATAAATATTTCCATGCCTGTTTGAAATAGACCCGGTATCCAGAACCTGTGTGGATACGCATTTCCGATACGCTTTCCCCTAGTGGGCCGCAATCACCAAAATTGCCATCTTCTGCATGGTCAATCCGTGCCTGGATTCTGGCTTTTGCTGAGCGATCTTTCAGATTGACGAATCAAGTGTCAAAAACTTCGGTGGTCTGGATTGTGTTCATACACAACAGTATCCCAAAGGATACATTTCATCAAATGAATATCCAGAAGGTAGAATTCCCCTGCACGCGGATTACAGCGAACAATATGCTGCCTGGCGAAGTGGATCACAAACCCTGGCACAGCGCAGATACTGCTTTGCACACTACGCCGATTAAAGTTTTCGTTAATCCCGGAAGTTACGGAACTGCAGTGGCTGTTCAGTGATGCTGCTTTTCACCAGCTGAATCGCTTCCTGCAGAACATCACGTTTAGCCCCGGTAATCCGGACGACTTCACCCTGAATACTGGCCTGGACCTTAAGTTTGCTGTCCTTGATCAGTTTGACGATTTTTTTGGCCAGATCACTCTCCACTCCGGTTTTAACCGTTACTTTCTGTTTCACTTTGTTACCACTGATCTTTTCAATCTGTCCTTTGTCCAGACAGCGAACATCAATCTCCCGTTTGGTAAGCCGGGTCATCAGGATATCCATCACCTGATCCAGTTTGAATTCATCGTCAGCAAAGAGAGACAGTTCGTAATCTGTCTGCTCGGCACGAGTATCCGAGCCTTTGAAATCAAAACGGGTGGAAACTTCTTTATTCAGCTGATCAACTGCATTACGGATTTCCTGCTTATCCACTTCGGAAACAATATCAAATGAAGGCATAATTTTTTTGCTCAGATTGTAAAGTTGAATCCGGCATTATAGGACGGGTAATTTCTTTTGCATAAACAGGCCGGGAAAAGCCAATGTTTTCCTGCCGGCTGCCTGCTCTGGATGGTTTACAATCTTCCCTATTGTTTCGCGAGGAAAAATCATGCAGAAAACGGTTTATCTCATCGCCGGTGCGCGCCCTAATTTCATGAAAATTGCACCTATCGTCCGCGCATTGCAGCAACAGGACAAACTGGCTTATAAAATTGTCCATACCGGCCAGCATTATGACCGGGAAATGAATGATGTTTTCTTCGAGGAACTGGGCATCCCGCAGCCGGATATTTTCATGGCGGCCGGGGGAGGCAGCCATTCGCAGCAGACAGCCAAAATTATGGTTGCCTTTGAGGAATACTGTCAGGCAGAACGACCGGATGCAGTGCTGGTGGTGGGTGATGTTAACTCAACACTGGCCTGTTCGATTGTCGCCAAAAAACTGCATATTCCGGTAGCGCATGTTGAAGCAGGGTTGCGCAGCGGCGATATGTGCATGCCGGAGGAAATCAATCGCCTGGTAACAGACAGCATTACCGACTGGTTTTTCGTGACTGAGCCAAGCGGGCAGCAAAATCTGCTGCAGGAAGGCAAACCGGCATCAGCCGTTCACTATGTTGGCCATGTTATGGTGGATAATCTGCTTTATCAGGTGGAGAAGCTTGCGCAGGCAGATACTTCCGGCTTTGAAACCAGCCCGCTGAAAGCCTCACTGAGCAACCGGCCGTATGGCGTAGTCACTCTGCACCGGCCAAGCAATGTGGATAACCCGGAAGCCCTGCAGCGTATCAGCCGGACACTGAAACAGATTGCCGAACACATACCACTTGTTTTTCCGGCGCATCCGCGCACACAGAATAATCTGAAGAAATTCAGCATCGATCTGGGGCCAAATATCACACTGATCGGCCCGCAGGCTTATATGCCGTTTCTGCACCTGTGGAAGGATGCCGCGCTTGTTCTGACCGACAGCGGCGGTTTACAGGAAGAAACCACAGCGCTGGGGGTGCCCTGCATCACCATCCGGGAAAACACCGAGCGGCCGGTTACCGTAGATGAAGGCACAAATATACTGGCGGGAACCAGCCCTGAACGCATACTGGCTGCCGTTGACAACGTCCTGCAAGGGCGCGGAAAACAGGGACGCCGGCCGAATTTATGGGATGGGAATGCTGCACGCCGCATTGTGGAAATACTCTCCAGAGAACTGTATTCCTGAATATGAAGCACACGCTCATTCCCGTCATTCTTTCCGGTGGCTCCGGCACCCGGTTGTGGCCACTTTCACGCCAGCAGTATCCCAAGCAGCTGCTGCCACTGGTCAACCGGTATTCCCTGCTGCAGGAAACTGTACGCCGGCTGGACGGGCTGGAGGATATTTCCGTCCAGCCTCCCATTATCGTCAGCAATGAGGAATACCGCTTTGTTATTGCGGAGCAGTTACGGGTTTTGGGTAAAACCGGCAAGATTATCCTTGAACCTTACGGGCGTAACACTGCTCCTGCACTGACAGTAGCTGCCCTGGCAGCGATACAGGGGGAAGATGACCCGATTTTGCTGGTGATGCCGTCCGATCATATCATCACAGATATTTCAGCTTTTCAGACAGCCGTTCATAAAGGGATATCGCTGGCTGAAAGCGGTATGCTGGTGACTTTTGGTATTACACCCGATTCACCGGAAACCGGTTATGGCTATATCCAGTACGGTACGGTACTGCACGAGCCGGGTACTTTCCGGATTTCCCGTTTTGTCGAAAAACCGGATCTGGCCACAGCACAAAATTATCTGGAGGAAGGTTCTTACCTGTGGAACAGCGGCATGTTCATGATGCGCGCTTCGATCTGGCTTGCTGCCATCAACATCTGCCGGCGGGATATTCTGGAAGCCTGCCGTATCGCGTGGCAACCGGATAAAGTAGATGGTGATTTTTACCGGATCGACAAAAACACGTTTGCCGCGTGCCCGAGTGATTCGATTGACTATGCAGTCATGGAGCCGCTTTCCGCACATCCGGATACGCTGCCGCCGGGCGCCATCATCCCGCTCTCGGCCGGGTGGTCAGACATCGGAGCATGGGATGCGTTGTGGCGCACATTACCCAAAGATGAATCCGGCAATGTGACGCGCGGCGATGTGCAGCTGCATGCGTGCCACGATACGCTGGTGTTTTCAGAGAACAGGCTGGTTGCCTGCATCGGTGTGGAAAACATGGTGATTGTGGAAACACCTGATGCCATTCTGGTTGCCCATCAGGGCAGAACACAGGAAGTAAAACACATTGTCGATCTGCTGAAACAGCGCAATCGTCCGGAGATCAGTTCACACCGCAAAATTTACCGCCCGTGGGGCTGGTACGATTCAATTGATACGGGTGAACGTTTCCAGGTCAAACGTATTGTCGTCAACCCCGGTGCGGCGCTTTCACTGCAAATGCACCATCACCGCGCGGAACATTGGATCGTAGTACGGGGAACAGCACGGGTGACCAAAGCAGAAGAAACCTTTCTGGTCAGTGAAAATGAATCTACCTATATCCCGTTGGGAACACCACATCGACTGGAGAATCCGGGGCGTGTACCGCTGGAGATGATTGAAGTCCAGTCTGGCTCTTATCTGGGGGAAGACGATATTGTCCGGTTTGAGGATAAATACGGCAGAAAAGAAAATTAGCCAGGCTATTTTCAAACTGAAACCACCTGTATCCCTGCCGGAAAATTACACTGTCAGTCAAAGGGCCTCTGCATGGACCCCGGCAGCGCGGCTCATGGAGAATCCGCATAGCGGTTCCTCAAGTATAATGCCATTTTTCAAGGTTTTATTTGAAGGAGGAATGATGCCAATCTATGAATATGCCTGCCATGCGTGTGGATTGGAAAAGGAACACCTGCAGAAAATGAGTGACGCACCGATTGCAAATTGCCCGGCTTGCGGCAGCAGCGATTATGTCAAGAAAGTATCTGCTGCCGGCTTCCAGTTGAAGGGAACGGGCTGGTATGTAACAGATTTCAGAAATAAAAATACCCGATCCGGCTCACAGCCAAAAGAAGAACCCGGCAAGGAAACCGGTACGGCAGATAAATCAGCCACAAGTACGGCAACTGACAGCTCATCGACGACAACATCAGCCGCTGCAACCACCTCTGCTCCTTCAGCAGAGTAGCTACAAACACGCTCGAACAGGATTTTGATACGGCAACACAGCCAACCGATTTTTATATTTAACCAACATCAACTTATGCGTACTGACTATTGCGGCGCCATCAATACACGCCACCTGGGTAGAACCGTTACATTATGTGGCTGGGTACATCGCCGGCGCGATCACGGCGGGGTTATTTTCATTGATCTGCGCGATCGCGAAGGAATCGTTCAGATCGTTTGTGACCCCGAAAATATTGCCGCCTTTCAGGTTGCTGAAAAAATCCGCAGTGAGTTTGTGCTCGAAATCACCGGGACAGTGCGCCATCGCCCGGAGGGAACCGTCAACCGCGGTATTCTCAGCGGCGAAATCGAAGTGCTGATCAATACAATCGAAATCCTGAATCCTTCACTCACTCCGCCCTTCCAGATGGATGACGACAACCTGAGTGAAGCGATACGGCTGGAATACCGCTATCTGGATTTGCGCCGCCCGGTAATGCAACGCAATATCCGCTTGCGGCACCAGGTCACTATGGCCGCACGCACTTTCCTTGATCAGCATGGTTTCATTGACGTGGAAACCCCGATGCTGACCAAATCCACTCCGGAAGGCGCACGCGATTATCTGGTACCTTCACGCGTCAACGCCAACCATTTTTTTGCATTGCCACAATCCCCGCAGCTGTTCAAGCAACTGCTGATGGTGTCTGGCTTTGACCGTTACTATCAGATTACCCGCTGCTTCCGCGATGAGGATTTACGCGCCGATCGCCAGCCGGAATTCACCCAGATCGATATTGAAACCTCTTTCCTCTCAGAAAATGACATCATGAGTATGATGGAGGACATGATCCGCCGTCTGTTTGCAGCCGTGATTGATGTCAGCCTGCCCGACCCCTTCCCCCGGCTCAGTTACGCCGAAGCGATGTTTCATTACGGATCGGACAAACCTGATTTACGGGTACCGCTGATATTGACAGAGCTGACAGATCTGATGCAGGACGTGCCCTTCCAGGTTTTCCGTGATGCTGCACAGAAAGCAGGCGGTCGCGTGGCCGCATTACGTATTCCTGGCGGCGGAGAACTGTCCCGCAAGGAGATCGACGAATACACCCGGTTTGTCGGGATTTACGGAGCAAAAGGCCTGGCCTATATCAAAATCAATGATCTGGCCAAAGGGCTGGAAGGTCTGCAATCCCCCATCCTGAAATTCCTGCCGGAACAGGTCATACAATCAGTCCTCGAACGTACCCGGGTACAGAATGGTGATCTGGTATTCTTTGGTGCCGACAAAGCCAAAGTTGTTAATGATGCGCTGGGTGCATTACGTGTCAAAGTCGGACACGAACGCGGTCTGGCTGAAAAATCCTGGAAACCGTTATGGGTTGTTGATTTCCCGATGTTCGAATGGGATGAGGAAGAAAAGCGCTGGCAAGCCCTGCATCACCCCTTCACTTCGCCCAGCCAGGGGCATGAAGATTTTCTGTCGAACGATCCGGGCAAGGCACTTTCCAGAGCGTATGACATGGTGCTGAACGGGATGGAAATTGGCGGAGGCTCCATCCGTATTCATCGACAGGATGTGCAGAGCAAGGTGTTTCAGGCATTGAATATTTCAGATGACGAAGCCAGACTGAAATTTGGTTTCCTGCTGGATGCCCTGCAATATGGCGCCCCTCCGCACGGCGGTATTGCTTTTGGCCTTGACCGTATTGTTGCCATGATGACCGGAACGGATTCCATTCGTGATGTCATCGCTTTCCCCAAGACACAACGTGCCCAATGCCTGCTGACACAGGCACCCGGCATGGTTGAGGAAAAACAGTTGCGGGAATTGCACATCCGTCTGCGTAAAACTGAAACCACAAGCAGCTAACCGGATTACTGTTGCAAGCCTATAAACTGCCCATATCGGTACTGGTTGTTATCCACACAGCGGATCTTCTGGTATTGCTGCTGGAGCGGGCCGACCACCCCGGTTACTGGCAGTCGGTTACCGGCAGCCAGGATCCGGGTGAAACACTGTTGCAAACCGCCGTACGTGAAGTTAAAGAGGAAACCGGCCTGAATGCCACTGACTTTACTCTGTCTGACTGGCAGATACAAAACCGCTATCGGCTCTATGAAGAATGGCGCTGGCGTTACCCGCCGGGAATTACGCACAATACCGAGCATGTATTCGGGCTGGAATTACCGGAAACCAGACCGGTGGTGATCTCATCCCGGGAACATCTGGGATACGCCTGGTTACCATGGCAGGAAGCTACTGAAAAGGTATTTTCCCCAAGCAATGCACAAGCCATTCGTCTGCTTGCAAAACAACAGGGGTCCGAAAAAAGGCCGGCCAACCGGGAATAAAGAGAAAAAACAGGAAATAAAAATCGGGGGATATCGCTAAAGCGATGACAGATACCAGAACTGAAAACATTCTGGTAGGCGCGATTGGACTCGAACCAACGACCCCCACCATGTCAAGGTGGTGCTCTAACCAGCTGAGCTACGCGCCTGAAGCCTAGATAAGAAAGCGGGATTTTAACTGAAACAGTCACCCGCTTCAAATTTATTCATGTACTCTGCTGTTAACAATCGTAATTGCAGAAATTTACTGGAATTTCCCTGTTAAAATACGCAAAAATTTCAACAAAACCAGACATTATGAGTTGCCTGTTTGTAATCAGCGCACCTTCCGGTGCCGGTAAAACCAGCGTAGTCCATGCTCTTCTGCAAATGGACATCAACGTAACCCTGTCAGTTTCCTACACCACGCGCCCGCCCAGACAGAGTGAAGAAAACGGTCGTGATTATTATTTTGTGAATCACGCTACATTCAGAAGTATGCAGGAACGCAACGAATTTCTGGAAAACGCTGAAGTACACGGCAATCTCTACGGCACATCACGGAAATGGATAGAAGAGACCCTGGCTGCAGAACAAGATGTGCTGCTGGAAATTGACTATCAGGGTGCGCAGCAGGTACGTACACTCTACCCGCAGGCCATTTCCATTTTTATTCTGCCACCCTCTATGGAAACGTTGAAGCAGCGGCTGGAACAGCGCGGTCAGGATGAAAACAAGGTAATTGAACGTCGGTTATCAGCAGCCCGCAATGAAGTCAGCCAGCTGAACCGGTTTGATTATGTAGTTGTGAATCACGAGCTGGAAACAGCCGCACAGGAAATTGCCTGCATCATCCGGGCAGAACGGTTAAAAACAATGCGTCAGCTTGTCAGACAGCGCTCTCTGATTGCAGAACTTTCCTGACCCTCACCCGTTTATTGTAAATTTTACTGGAGTTATCACATGGCACGTATCACGATAGAGGATTGCCTGGAAGTTATCCCGAACCGTTTCAACATGACACTGGCCGCCACTGCACGAGCAAGACAAATCTCCGTCGGCTCCACTCCGATGGTTGATCCCGGGCGCGACAAGCCAATCGTCATCGCCTTGCGTGAACTGGCACAGAAAAAATACAACGAAAGTATACTTAATACACTTCGCTGACCGGACAAGACAGTACATTACGCTTGCCCGGGCAATTACCCAGCCCGCAACATCGTCCCGGCCACCACCACGATGCCGGAATCGCGCCACACCCGAATCAGCACCATAATCTGGTTTCAATCGTCCGGCGCAGATTGAATGCCAGAAGCCCTCCGGGCCGCTCATTACCCGGCGGCCCTTTTCGGGCACGCCGGATGATACGATGCGTACCGTGCCAGTACACCGCATGCAAGATCTGCGATTCCCGGACAGTTCTTCAGCCATCGCTGCATGATATAAACTGCATGTCCCGATTTTTTTCGCCGATTTTTTTCACAAAACTTCAAGTGCATGGCCTTTGTCTGTACAGCATCTGTTACCACAGGGAAATTGACCTGAACCCCGATAATCCCATCACATGGCATCTCTGCCACCCTGCTCGCCATTACTATCCCGCACGAAACGATAAACCCCTGCCTTCGTCTCAAAACAATTGAGATATTCACCAGTATGCTGCCTTTTATCGTCCGTTTTTTATGGTATTTCCATTAAATGCTGTATCCACACATCTACACACAATCAGACCGGAACAGCATCAATTTTTGTATGGAACGTATCGGGCCCTCTCAACTCCACCCGGAAACAGCCCACCCCTCTGATAGCACCGCCACCTGAATCCGGCTGTAAAACGGCGCTATAATCAGGGTTTTCGTCACACACATAAAAATATGACCACGATCGTATCAGTCCGGCGCGGACAACAGGTAGCATTGGGTGGCGATGGCCAGGTAACACTCGGCGCTGTCGTCGCCAAAGCCAGTGCGCGCAAGGTGCGCAGACTTTATCACGGCAAGGTGCTGGCCGGATTTGCAGGTGGCACCGCCGATGCCTTCACGCTGTTTGAACGTTTCGAAGCCAAGCTGGAAAAGCATCAGGGGCACCTCATGCGGTCAGCGGTCGAGCTTGCCAAAGACTGGCGTACCGATCGCATCCTGCGCCGCCTGGAAGCCATGCTGGTGGTAGCCGACCATGAAGCTACCCTGATCATCACAGGTGCAGGTGATGTCATTGAGCCTGAACAGGGAATCGCGGCCATCGGCAGTGGCGGCTCCTATGCCCAGGCGGCAGCACGCGCACTGCTGGAAAACACCGATCTGAGCGCAAAAGAAATTGTTACCCGAGCGCTCGTGATTGCCGGAGACATCTGTATCTATACCAATCAGGTACACGTTATCGAACAGCTCGACTAATCCAGAAATTACTCTACTCCACGTCAGGAATCCCCATCATGTCGCATATGACTCCACAGGAAATTGTTCACGAACTGGACAAACATATCATCGGACAGGACACAGCCAAACGTGCTGTTGCCATCGCACTGAGAAACCGCTGGCGCAGACAGCAGGTGGATGAACCACTGCGCCATGAAATCACACCTAAAAACATTCTGATGATCGGCCCGACCGGGGTGGGCAAGACTGAAATTGCCAGACGGCTGGCCAGACTGGCTGATGCCCCTTTCATCAAGATCGAAGCAACCAAGTTTACCGAAGTCGGCTATGTCGGACGGGATGTTGATTCCATCATCCGCGATCTGGTGGAATCTGCCATCAAGCAGGCGCGTGAGCGTGAAATCAGAAAAAACCATCCGCTGGCAGAAGATCGGGCGGAAGAACGGATACTCGATGCTCTGCTGCCCCCGGCCCGCGATCTGAATTTCGATTCCAGCCCCAGCGAAGAAAGCAATGCAACACGCCAGAAATTCCGTAAAAAATTGCGTGAAGGCGAGCTGGATGACAAGGAAATTGATATTGAAGTCGCCATGCCGCACGCCAGCATGGAAATTTTTGCCCCGCCGGGGATGGAAGAGCTGACTTCCCAGATTCAGGGCATGTTCCAAAATATGGGTGCCGGCAAGAAGAAATCGCGCAAACTGCGTATCAGCGAAGCAAAAAAGCTGTTGACCGAGGAAGAGGCCGCGCGCCTGATCAATGATGAAGAGCTGAAGCTGGGTGCCGTGCAAAACGTTGAGCAGAATGGCATCGTGTTTCTCGATGAAATCGACAAAATTACCAGTCGCTCGGAAACCTCCGGCTCCGATGTTTCACGCCAGGGTGTCCAGCGGGATCTGCTGCCACTGGTGGAAGGAACAACAATATCTACAAAATACGGCATGATCCGCACTGATCACATCCTGTTCATCGCCAGTGGCGCTTTTCATCTGGCCAGGCCGTCAGATCTGATTCCTGAACTGCAGGGGCGTTTCCCGATCCGGGTAGAACTGGACAGTCTCAGTGCCGAAGATTTCAGACAAATCCTCACCAACACCGATGCCTGCCTCATCCGTCAGTATCAGGCATTACTGAAAACCGAAGGAATCGAACTGGATTTTTCGGAAGATGCCATCGCACAGCTGGCTGAAATTGCCTATTCAGTCAATGAAAGAACCGAGAATATCGGCGCCAGAAGGCTGCATACCGTCATGGAAAAATTGCTGGAAGACATTTCATTCAATGCCACCCGCTACAGCGGCAGCACACATGTTATCGATGCCGCATATGTCGAAGAACGGCTCGGCAAGCTCTCGCAAAGCGAAGATCTGGCCCGTTACGTGCTGTAGCCGCATTTGAATGAGAAGCGTCGTTGTTGTCAGTGGTGCAAGAACTGCTATCGGGGATTACGGTGGGGCACTGAAGGATATGGCCCCCGCCACACTGGCCGCCATCACCATCAGGGAAGCTGTTTTCCGTGCCGGCATAGATCCGGGATCAGTCGGACAAGTGGTCGCCGGGCATGTGATTCCCACTGAAGCACGGGATATGTACCTGGCACGTGTAGCGGCACTGGAAGCCGGTCTGCCGCAGAGTGTAGCAGCATTCACCCTGAATCGGGTTTGCGGCAGCGGTTTACAGGCAATCATTTCAGCTGCGCAGACCGTGATGCTGGGGGATACAGATGTTGCCATCGCTGCCGGCGCTGAATCAATGAGTCGGGGAGGCTACCTTCTTCCCGCATTGCGCTGGGGACAACGCATGCGGGACAGTACTGCAATTGACATGATGGCTGGTGCCCTGACAGATCCGTTCGACCGGATACACATGGGCATCACTGCTGAAAACATCGCCGGGAAATGGGGTATTACCCGCGAACAGCAGGATCAGTTCGCGCTGGAAAGCCATCGGCGTGCCATCCATGCCATCCGTAACGGCTATTTCCGGGAACAGATCGTACCTGTTGAAATTGCTGCTCGCGAAGGCTCGGTCACATTTGAAACTGATCAGCATCCGCGTGACAACATCAGTCTGGAAGCGCTGGCAAAGCTGCACCCCGCCTTTCAGGAAAATGGCACAGTTACGGCCGGCAATGCATCCGGTATCAACGACGGCGCTGCTGCACTGGTACTAATGGAAGCCGGTGCAGCCGAACTGAGTCACCATCAGCCGATGGCGCACCTGGTCGCCTACGGCCATGCAGGAGTCGATCCGCGTTATATGGGAATCGGCCCCATACCTGCAGTCAGACAGGCACTGGATCGTGCCGGGCTCAAGCTGGCAGACATGGATATCATCGAATCCAACGAAGCATTTGCCGTCCAGGCTTGCGCTGTCGCCCGGGAGCTGGGGTTGGATCCGGATAAAACCAACCCGAACGGTGGTGCAGTGGCACTGGGGCATCCGATTGGTGCCTCCGGCTGTATACTGGCAATCAAAGCCATTTATGAACTGCAGCGTATTCGTGGCCGCTATGCACTGGTCACCCTGTGTATCGGTGGCGGGCAGGGAATTGCCGCAATCTTCAAAAGATACTGACCCTGCTGCTCACCTCATGGAGAACAGATATGTCAACACTCACTCAATCCCCGGCCTGGCTGGCACTGGATATGCACCAGGCAGAAATGGCCAGCCGCTCTCTGCGTACACTGTTCAGCGAAGATCCGCAACGCTTCAGTAAATTTTCACTGCAATTCGGAGATTTACTGCTCGATTACAGCAAACAGCCTGTTGATGAAACCACCATCCAACTCCTGCTGGCGCTGGCGGAACAGCAAAAACTGGCAGACTGGCTCGCTCGCATGGCCAATGGTGAAAAAATCAACTTCACCGAAAACCGATCTGCCCTGCATATCGCCTTGCGTGCCAACTCACCGGTTTTTACGGATGGCGTGGATGTCACGCAGGAAGTCAGACGGGTACTGCAGCAGATCGAGCATTTCACCGAAAAAATTCATGGTGGAATGCATCGGGGCTATACCGGCCTGCCGATTACCGATGTGGTCAATATCGGGATAGGCGGCTCTGATCTGGGGCCAGTCATGGTAACTGAAGCACTCCGGCCCTGCCATGTGCCACAACTGCGTGTTCATTTCGTTTCCAATATCGACGGTGCTCATCTTTCCGGCACACTGCAGCAGCTCAACCCTGCCACCACCCTGTTCATCATTGCCTCTAAAACATTTACCACCCAGGAGACTCTGACTAACGCTCATTCCGCCCGGAAATGGTTTCTGGCCAATGGGGGTAGCGAGCAGGCGATTGCAGCGCACTTTGTCGCCGTTTCCACCAACCGTGAGGCAGTCAGCCAGTTCGGAATCAATCCGGACAACATGTTTGAATTCTGGGACTGGGTAGGCGGACGCTATTCATTATGGTCAGCCATTGGCCTGCCGATTGCGCTGGCAGTGGGGATGGAAAATTTCCGCTCACTGCTGGCCGGTGCACAGGCAATGGATCACCACTTTCTGACTGCGCCTTTCGAGCAGAATCTACCTGTCATGCTGGGACTGATCGGCATCTGGCAAATCAATTTTTTTCACATTACCAGCCAGGCCATCCTGCCTTACGATCAGTCTTTGCATCGTTTGCCGGCTTATCTGCAACAGCTGGAAATGGAAAGCAACGGCAAACGTGTCAATCGCAATGGCGAAACAGTCGACTACAGTACCGGTGCAGTAATCTGGGGAGAATCCGGCACCAATGGTCAGCACGCTTTTTATCAGCTGCTGCATCAGGGTACACAGAAATTCACCGCTGATTTTCTGGCGCCATGCCAGTGCCAGCATCCGTTAACTGAGCATCATCCCATGCTGCTGGCCAATTTCTTTGCCCAGACCGAAGCACTCATGCGCGGAAAAACAGCACAGGAAGTCAGAACCGAGCTGCTGAATCAGCATCTGCCTGCCAGTGAAGTGGAACGCCTGCTCCCTCATCGTGTTTTTCCGGGCAACCATGCCACCACCTCGATTCTGTTCAAAAAACTTGATCCGGCAACCCTGGGAAAACTGATTGCGCTGTATGAACATAAGGTATTCGTACAAGGCATCATCTGGGAAATCAACTCATTTGACCAATGGGGCGTGGAACTGGGAAAACAGCTTGCCGGAACGATCCTGTCCGAGCTGATTTCAGATTACCCCCGCGCGCAGCATGATGCCTCCACCCGTGGCCTGATCGATTTTTACCGGGCACAGCAATAGATCGGAGTCAATCTGAAAACTATGCCTTCATCTTCTTTCCGCAAACACCCGAAGGTGTTATTTGTCACTCCCGAAGTATTCCCGCTTTGCAAAACCGGTGGACTGGGGGATGTCAGCGCGGCTCTGCCCGCTGCACTGCTCGAACTGAAAACCGATATCCGTCTGCTTCTGCCCGGCTATCCGGCAGTACTGGCCGGGCTAAAATCCAAACGTAAAGTAGCAAAACTCGATCTCCTGCCGCATTTTCCTCCGGCCACACTGTTTTCCTCCCGGCTGCAGGTGAATGAATCCGTGAGTGTGCCTCTGTATGTCATTCACTGCCCGCAACTTTACCAGCGGGAAGGCGGTATTTATCTGGACAGTAACGGACAGGACTGGCCGGACAATGCGCAGCGCTTCGGTTTACTGTCAAAAACGGGGGCACTTCTCGCCAGCGATGCCAGTCCCCTTGCCTGGGTGCCGGATATCGTCCACTGTAACGACTGGCAGAGTGGACTTACCCCCGCCTATCTTCACTATCACCCCGGTAAAAAAGCCATCAGCCTGATGGCACTGCATAATCTGGCTTTTCAGGGCAGCTTTCCACCCGATGAAACAGTAAAGCTGGGCCTGCCACCCGAGAGCTTCAGCATGCACGGTGTTGAATACTACGGCAATCTGTCATTCCTCAAGGCGGGCATCTATTACGCCACCAGAATCACTACGGTCAGCCCCACTTACGCCCGGGAAATCCAGAGTGAACCACTGGGATTCGGTTTACAGGGATTACTGGCCGAACGCAGCAATGATGTCAGCGGAATCGTCAACGGCATTGATACCGTCATCTGGAACCCGGCAACGGATCCACACATTGTGAAGCAGTACTCCACCCGGAGTCTGGCCGCAAAAAAATATAACAAACGCGCCCTGCAACGGGAAATGGGGCTGGAGGAAAATGCGCTTATTCCATTGTTTGCCGGAATCAGCCGTTTGAGTCACCAGAAAGGTTACGATCTTCTGCTGCAGATTGCGCCAGCCCTGATCAGTCTTCCCGCCCAGCTGGTGCTGCTGGGAAGCGGGGACAGCCGGCTGGAAAAACAGCTGATAACACTTGCGCAGACCTATCCCGGAAAAGCAGCTGTCCGCACCGATTATGATGAAAGACTGGCACACCGGATCAATGCCGGTGCAGACTGCTTTCTGATGCCGTCACGCTTTGAACCCTGCGGCCTGAACCAGATGTACAGCCAGTGTTACGGCACGCCCCCCATCGTCCATGCAACCGGCGGGCTGATTGACACCGTAGTCGATCTGAACGACGAAACCCTGGCCGATAAATCTGCAAGTGGATTTTACTTTCATGAGATGACACCGGAATCATTCATGAATGCAGTCAGGCGGGCAATCGGTACCTATGCCAATACCCGGTTGTGGAAAACCCTCCAGCACAGCGGGATGAACAGGGATTTCAGCTGGAGAACAAGTGCCGCGACTTATTTATCTATCTATTCGTCATTGATGCAGCAACAACAATCCTCCTGAACAGCTGGAATCCGAGCCCGGATTTTACGAAGAGCCGGGCGGCAGCAGAGCCGGGCTGCCGTATCTCCGCTTTCACCTCACCCCTGCAAGCCCCACTGTGAAGCAACTCAAGATATTCTGAAAGACCGTTTTTTACCCTTATGGGTGCCCGGCACACAACCTGAAGTACACCTGCTCCCTCCATCGGATATAGTCGGATGTAAATAAAAACCGCACACTCCGTACACCTCCGCCGCCAGAGTATTAACCCGGTTTACTTCGTGATATAACATGACAACCAGCTTCCCGATAAATATATGTCATATTTTGATGCAGTTTTCATATTTTATGAAGGAGGATAATGGTAATATATTTTTTAAAAACAAATACTTATATTAAGGAAACTATAAAATGGATTTAAGAATAACGATCAGAAACGGAATCAGTGCGGCAGGAATCTGTTTGGGGTTGTCGATGGCACCCGCCCAAGCCGGGACAGCCGGTTCGATAGCACTGGATATAACCGGTGGCTGTTTTGCCTATGGTGGTACAGGATGTGGCAACACTGACACGAGCAGGCTGGAATATGCGAACGGATCATTCGAATTTCATAATAATCTTCTTGTTATCAGTAATCCGGCAACCTATGCCTATCAGGCCGCCATTTCTCTGCATGCGGAAGCGCCCGGCCCCGGCAATACAACCCTTTCGTTTGACTACGCTCCATCCAGAACATTTGCTTCCCTGGCCAATCTGACATCGGATCCACTATGGGGAATGGCTTACAGTTTCGTAAATACAGTGTTAAGCCTTCCGGCTGGCTCATTTACCGCAACGATACCACCTGCAATGGGGCCATTCACTGCTTCCTGGAATTACCTGCCAAACCCGGGATCGACACCGATCAGTGCCACCGGTACATTTGAAGCCTGGTCCGGTGATAATCTGAACGGGCTTTCGCAGCTTCTGTTTAATCAGCCGCTTCCCGCCAGCCCGGTCAGTTTCACACTGAGTGTGGCGCTTAATGTAATCCCGGAACCGGCAATGATTGCTCTGACAGGTTTAGGTATGCTGGGAATGGGGGTAATCCGGAAACGTACAGCGCCCCGATCTGTCCGCCAAATTGCATAAACCGGTAAAGCAGGGTAAACCGCTGTGGTTTTTCAGCGGCTTTTTTTCCGCCCTGGAAAGCCACTCTGGTAACAACAGGGGCTATCCTGCCGGTGACGGCCCCGGTTGATTCCGAATTTCACCAATCGCCGCCAGGTACTTGGCAATCACAATCCGCTCGTCAAACTCCCGTTCCATCTTTTCCCTGCCGCGCAACCCCATGAGGGTACGTTCAGCGTGTGACAAAGCCGCTATTCCGGCAATCTTGTCAGCAAGATCCGCTACATCCCGCGGTCTGCACAAATAACCATTAACACCATCATTGACGACATCACGGCAACCGGCAGCATCCGTTGCCACGATTGGGCGTGCCATCGCCGCCGCTTCCAGCAAGGTGCGTGGAACACCCTCACGGTAGGAGGGCAGGACAACACAGTCAGCCAGTGCGATTTCTTCCGCCACGTTATCACTCACCCCCAGATAGCGGATGACACCCTCCTTAATCCACTCATCCATCTGTTGACGAGAAATGGCAGCTGGATTCTGCACATCCAGAAAACCCAGCAGACAGAAATCGGCATCCAGCCCCTGTTTTTTCAGCATGCGTGCCGCCTCGACAAATTCCATTACCCCTTTGTCCCACAACATGCGCGCAATCAGCAAAAAGCGCAAAGGAGCTTTATCGGGCAGAGGTACAGGTACAAAGCGATCGAGATCAATCCCGGAGCCCGGCAAACGGTCAGTCACCGCATCAGATACCAGTTTGCCTGAAACAAACAGCACCCTGTCCTCATCATTCTGGAAGAACACCTTGACCGAACGCGATAATGCCAGACGGTACAATCCCCGTACCAGGCGGGTCAACCAGCCTTCCCGGATAAATACCGACCCCAGACCGGCGATATTGTTAATGACCGGAACAGCCGACAAATGTGCCGCCAGTGAGCCGTAGATATTCGGCTTGACCGTGTACCCCAGATAAGCAGCCGGTCTTTCTCTGTGTATCAGCCGCAGAAAACGCCAGAACAGCAACAGATCCCGCCCCGGATGCGTCCCCTTGTTATCCATCGGTAACGGCACATAACGACAACCCAATTCTGCCAGCCGCGGGGTGTAGCTGTCGGGCGGCGCAACCGCTACCACCTCATATCCTGCAGCAACCATGGCACGGATGAGACCCGCACGGAAATTCACCAGATTCCACGCAGTATTGAGTGTAATAATAATTTTCCTGTTCAATGCAGTTGTACCTCTTGCGATATACCTGATACCGGTAAAATTTTTATTCCGGTGCTGCGCGCTCCCACGCAAGGTGGTAGCGTTCAATCATGCGCTCCAGGCTGAAATGAATTTCCACCCGCTGTCTGGCAGCCGCACAGCGCGCCTGCCAGACTGTCCCGTCCCGCATGGCTGCACGCGCCTGCAGTAAAGCATCAGCCAGCGCTTTCGGATCTTTTGGCGGCACGATCCAGCCAGTCTCGCCAACAATCAGAGCTGCATCTCCCACATCCGTCACCACGACTGGCGTACCACAGGCCATGGCCTCCGCCACCACATTGGGAAATGCCTCACTGGAACTGGAAAGCACATGCACATCCAGCGCATTCATCACATCGGGTATATCCGTACGCTGTCCCAGCAATCTCACCTCTCTGGTCAGATTGCGTTCCGCCAGCCAGGCAGTCAACTGGGTATTGCTCTGGTCAAGGCCATGACCTACCAACACACAATAGAAATCCACACCGTGAGATTTGATAATTGCAAGCGCATCCAGCAGGTTCTTATGGTCTTTTTGCGGATCAAACCGCCCCACCATACCCATTAACCAGCAATCACCCGTATTCCATTCCGCACGCAACCGTGCACGTGCCGCTCCATCAACACGAAAACGAACCAGATCATAACCATTGGGAATCACCCGCAGTTTTTCCGGTGCATAACCCAGATTACGGTGTACTTCCAGTGCCTTCTGTGCGCAACAGATAATGGCTGAAGGCACCCGGGCACTGATACGGGCGCATAATCCGGCCACCCGAATGGTAGAACGGCGGGATTGTCCTGTATCCAGTGCGGTATGATGAACCCCCCAGAACACCTGCCTGATACCCGTCAGACGGGCAATCACACCACCGACCAGGTCAGCGTGATACATCCACGTTTGCACTGCCTGCGGGCGACTCTGGCGCAGCAGTCGCCACAGTTGCCACAGCCCGCCAGCCGTAACCCGGCCTCGCGGCATATTCAGACAGGACACCTCTACCCCGGCCCGGCACAGTAAAGAACCGTACTTGCCTTCATCCATTAATGAAATGACATGGTGTTTTACTGCCTGATCGCTGCTGCACAAACGATATAAAACAGCCTCAGCACCACCATCATTCAGGCCGGAAATAATATGAACAGTTTTCATTAACCGCCCAGCATACGCAGCCAGTACAGCCACTGAAACATGGCATAAGCAATGAACAAAACTACGGTCATTATTTTCGTTACACCACGCAGACTCAAAATTGCAGAAACAAGACATGGAAATGCAGCAGCCAGGAATCTTGTTGAATACCCGCCGTGAAATACATTCACGAAAACAATGGAAATAATTACCAGCGCATAGCGTGCGTAATCCAGCGCCACCAGATGTCGCCGGCTTACATAAAAAGGAATCAGTAAAGCCATCCAGAACAATGAATACAGCGTGGAACTGGACATGTCATGATATTCAGCCCGGCGATCGCCTACTGCCGACAAAATAACTTCACGTAACGGACCAATCAGAAGCGATACGAAAGTACCGGTCATAAAGAGAGTGATAAATACCGCTGAACAGCCAATCCTGAATCGAACCGAAAGCCATTGCACCGTTCGGACTGCTGCATAAATCAGGATAAACAGCATGGTTCCAGAGTGAATAAACAGCGCAGCTAACGCTAAAACCAGAGAAATTACACTGTGCCGCCCGTGCAGCAAATAAGCCACACCCAGTATTGAAATTGCCAGTGCAAGCCGGTACTGGGAAAATGAAAAATCAATGACAAGCGGATTGATAAGAAAAGGCAGTGCGTAAATACCCTGCCATTTTGTCAGTAACGATCCAAAGATCAGCAAAGCAATAAAAGAGATCGCCGAAAACATATAATCAATCTGGATCCCGGTGTTATTTACCAGCCAGCCTATTGCGTAGTGCCACAGAAATTCGTTTGAGATGTAGCTCAAAACACCATCGAATTCTTTGTAGTCGAGGACACTGGTCTGATTAAGGAAATAATCCGCATAAACCTCCTTATCCGTAAATCCGTGGCCGTTAATCACACGAAAAATTTCTTCCCAGGGTATAGCAACCATAACGGCAGCAAATCCAAGAACTGCAATAATATTTAATGCCGTTTTACTGATTGCGACTTTCATTCCGGTATTCGCGCATCACAGCAGGAAACCGTCTGCAGGCATTCCGGCAACGGGTATTAACCATTTAACTCCAGTATATTCAGATAAGTATCCACCGCCCGATCCAGCCCGAAATCCCGGGCACGCTGACGTACATCAGGCAATTGTCCGCGCGGCGTATCCAGTACTGCCGCCATGGCAGCAGCCAGTGCATCGGCATCCCCGACCGGCACCAGCTTTCCCCATTTACCTCCCTCCAGAATTTCATCCGGCCCGCTCAGGCAATCAGTACTGACTACAGGGGCACCACAGGCCATCGCCTCTATCAGCACACCAGGCAGACCCTCACGACGGGAGGAAAGTACAAACAGGCTGCAGCGCACCAGATAAATAAAGGGGTTGTTTACAAAACCCGGCATTTGTACATCGTCTCCGGTCAAACCACAGTCACTCACTACCGACTGCAGATAAGCACGCAGCTCTCCTTCGCCCAGGATCATTAATCGGACTGCCCGTTTCCGGCGCAAGCGGGCAAAGGCGCTAATGAGAATATGAAAATCCTTGGCTTCATTCAAACGTCCAATTGATAACAGTACTGGGGGCTGCCCGGGAGAAAACCAGGAATGTTCAACAGGTTCAGCCGCCCGCATCTTGATCAGAGGCAGGTCAAAAGGGTTATAAAGGGTTTGTACACGCTGACGGGGCAGGTTGATAAAGGTTGCCAGATCCGCTGAGGCTGCCTGCGAAACAGCACAGATCGCATCTGCTTTAGGGTAAAGCCATGGAATCAGGATAAAATTCAGGCGTGCAGCCAGCCCTTGAGCAATCGCGTGCTCACCGCTGATCAATCCGCGTTCTGACACGACCACCCGTGTTTTTACCTGCGCCAGCATGCGTGCCAGAATCGCTGTCACATTGGCGTGGCCCATAGCCGAGAGCATGGCAACAGGCTGTTCCCGGCGTAAATAACGCATCAGCGGCAGCAGGGCTTTGATCACTCGTCCCGCCTGCAAATCCACCACACGTACGGTAGATACAACATTTTCCAGATACGGCCCGTTTTTGCTGGCCAGTAATAAATCTACCGTAAGACCACGAGCAGCAAAGCTGTTAGCCAGTGTGACCATGGCCCGCTCAGCGCCCCCGCCACGCAGGGAAGGAACAAACAGTGCCACATCCACCATGCCTGTCACCTTTTAACAATATTTTTAAACAAACGATAACCATGCCGGCCTGCGAGCTGACGCACCCCGGCAGTATCCAATATCAGGAAAATAATCATGGCCACTGCTCCGGCAACTGTTATGGACAGCATCATTTTGAATACCGGGGAAATATCCGCCTGCATACAAAACCATGCCGACCCGTAAACACCCGCAGCCGGTACAAATCCGTGCACCAGTAATGGCAATACCCGGGGCATGGGAAACACCCTGAATCCTATGATTGCGCTACTGACAGCTGCCACTGAATAAGCCAGCAAAGCAGACCAGGCGGCGCCAGCAATACCAAAATACGGTATGAACACCAGATTCAGCCCCAGATTCGCAGCGGCAGCCAGACCACTGGTTACCAGCAACCATGTTGATTTTCTGGTCAGATGAAAGGCAATGTCGAAATGAAAGGATTTGATACCGATAATCGCTGCAGTCAGCGCAATCCACAGAAAAATCGAGGATGCACCTTCTCTGAATGCTTCTCCAACAAACAGACCCATCATCACCGGTTCAATTGCGATCAATCCGGCCGCACCGGAAAATGCCAGCGCAAACATCAGTTCACCATTCTGGTGCATTTGCCGGCCGGCAGCCTCTACCCCTTCTTTTTCCAGCACCCTGATAACCAGAGGCGTGGCTGCGGTATTAACGATGGTCAGCAGCAGCCCGAGGCTTTGTTGCGCCATGTCGTAGCCCGCGGCATAAATGCCGGTTTGAGCTTCCCCCAGAAACCAGGCGATCATCAGGCGATCCGAACTGGCTGTGATCCAGACCAGTGCAAAAGTAATCGCCAGAGGCAAGCCATAACGCCCGAATTCACTGAGCTGTTCACTGGAAGGTAATCGGGGACGTATACCTGTCCAGGCGCTGCGCCCCGCAAACAGCCAGGCCACAAGAGCACCAGAAATCAATCCGATAAGTGGCGCATGTGCACTCTGATATATCCACGCCAGCACCGCTCCCAGCAGCAGAGCCGGCACAGCCTTTACGGCGCTCAGCACACCATAGCGCACGGGATCGAGCTGGACAGTAGCCAGCCGCAGATTAAGCTCGTGCCATGCCTGGGTAATTGCCAGGACAATGGCAACAGGGATAATAGAGCGCCATTCCGGTGCGGCTAAGACGGATGCGACTGCGTAAGCTGCAAGTGCAAAAATGACGGATAAAAACAGAAAAATGGCCAGGACCGGGCGTAACACTGTCTGCGGCTGGTCAATGTGTGCAGGTAAAAAACGGCCACACACCAGTAACAGCCACTGAAAAACCACAACCTGCACCAGCCCGACTCCTGCAATTACCAGAGAATAACGTCCAAACTCTTCATGTGTAAGCAGACGGGTATAAACGGCCAGCGCCAGAAAATTAACAATACCGGGCAATCCCCGCGCAAACAGGTAGACAATAACGTGCCGGATCAACATGAACCAATAGCAACATCGTCACATTCAAATAACTGCAGGACTAACGTGAATCCGGCAAAACCAGTCACACCGATGCTCAGCACTTTCAATCAATCGCTCCCAGGCGGGTCACGGAAACAAACCCGGACATAAACCATAAACCCGGGCTTTCCATTAAAAACAGAATTAGAAACAGAAACGGTGCAGTCAAAAAACAGCATCGCCAGATTAACCATCATCTTCGCCCCTGAAATCAGATCAGAGCACGTCTGTCAGGCACCTGGTGCATCCAGTGCCCCCAGCCAGGAATCCGGAATAAAACCAAGACTACTACCGGTCCTGTTCTGCACAGCTGAAAGTCAACAGAACAAACCGGGCTGTTTTCATGCTTATGAATATCCGCCGGGCAGTGGTAAAACACAGTATTACATCCGGGACTGGCACTGCAGCACGCATCCGGCACAGTAAAAATAAAGATCTGGCAGAAATTGATAACCCCGATTTAACACAGGAAACCTGAATTGTTCAGCACTATATTAATTGTTTGCGTAGGCAATATATGCAGGAGTCCCATGGCAGAAGGAATCCTGCAAAAAGCGTTGATCAGCGCGGGGAAAACAGAATGTTCTGTCAGTTCCGCCGGTCTGGGCGCATTAGCCGGCCATGAGGCCGATCCCACAGCTCGCCAGCTGATGACAGACAGAGGGCTGGATATTTCCAGTCACCGGGCACGACAGCTGACTGATGACATGCTGCACCAGGCAGATCTCATACTGGTAATGGAAGCATGGCAGAAAGCTGTAATTGAAACACGCACGCCCAGCGCTAAAGGAAAAGTATTCCGCTTTGGAGAATGGGAAGGCATTGATATCAGTGATCCTTACCAGAAAGATCGCTCTGAATTTATCCGGTCAGTGACACTGATCGAACAAAGTGCAGCTCAATGGATAACCAGGTTATGACCTGCCAGATCCCGAGCCCATACCTGATTTCTGAATTTGGTACCTATCCCGCACCGGGGATCAACATTCAAGCATGAACAGACAATTTACAAAGTTATGTCTTAATCTTCTGGCATTGAGTCAGCTCACCGCCTGCTCAATTATTCCAGGCCAGCACATGAGCCCGTTTTCCCGGCAGTCCAGTACGGAAATGCCCGTCCGGGAAAATGATGAAGCCATTCTGAAAAAGCTCAATATCCAGACGATCAATGCCGAGCTGATCATTGCACTTGAAAAGAATTACAAAAACTTCAGCCTTTCCCCCGATAACGTTGCCAACCATTATTTTGATTATCGTATTGGTGCCAGCACCATCAAAGGTGTTCCCATGAAAAACGAGCCTTACACCCAGTACCGGGTAGGCCCCAGAGATATTCTCAATATTACTGTCTGGGATCACCCTGAACTGACTATTCCGGCGGGAGAATTCCGCTCTGCCGAGGCGGCTGGAAATGTTGTCGGTGAAGACGGCACCTTTTTTTATCCTTATGTAGGCACTATGCAGGCTGCCGGGCGAACCGTCGAGGAAATTCGTGAAGAATTGACCAGGAAACTTTCAAAATACATTGAATTTGTACAGCTCGATGTACGTGTGGCCGCCTACCGCAGCCAGCGGGTTTATGTGGTAGGCGAGGTAGCCAGCCCTGGCGTTCAGCTGGTAAAAGACATACCGATGACGGTACTGGAAGCGATCAATAATGCCGGGGGAGTCAGTCAGGAGGCAGATTTGCGCAATATCATCCTGACCCGGGACAACAAAACTTACAGCATCAATCTGCTCAATCTCTATGAAGGAGGGGATGTCACGCAGAATGTACTGCTCCGGCACGGTGATGTGCTGAATGTGCCGGACAGCGCACTGAACAAGGTTTTTGTGCTGGGAGAGACGAATCATTTTGTTGCAGGCGGGGCAACCGGCCGCTCACGCAGTCTGGTGATGAACAAAGCTCGCATGACATTGACCGAGGCGCTGAGTGAGGCCGGGGGATTCAACCAGGAAACTTCTGATCCGGCCAGAATCTTTGTATTCCGTGGCGGGCTGGGCAAACCGGAAATCTATCATCTGGACGCAAAATCACCTGACGCCCTGCTCCTGGCAGATCGTTTTCCGCTGCAACCGCGCGACGTTATTTATGTCGACCGGGCCGAGGGAATACGCTGGAATCAGATCATCGGGCAAATCCAACCGACGATCAACTTGCTGAATTCATTCGATGGTACGTTGGCCGTTCAGCCCTTTTTGAAACATTGATCTCTGCCGTCCCGGTATCACAATATTGTTACCGCCAGATGGGACCGCGATCCGCAAGGTACAGGACTGCAACCCCTGCCACCGGCCTGACGAAAGCGCAATTCCCCGGATTTTATAACCTGTTCATTACCTGATATGCCACCTGATTTATCAAGAAACAGTATGGATCACCTGTCTGACCAGGTCAGTGAAGAAATTGATCTGAGTGAACTGCTGGATGTCCTGATCGACAACAAAAAACTGATTATCACCATGACATTCATCACTTGTGTCATGGGCGCCGCCCTGTCGTTCCTGAGCCGACCCATCTACAAAGCAGACAGCCTGTTACAAATCAGGGAAAACACCCAGTCCATGGCGGATCAGCTGGATTCACTGACAAATTTCTTTGAAACCAAAACACCCGTTCAGGCTGAAATCGAGCTGATCAAATCCAGAATGATTCTGGGAAAAACGATCAGAAATCTTCATCTCGACATTGTTGCCACCCCCAAATTCTTTCCTCTTATTGGCAATGCGGCAGCCAGATGGCTTCAACGGATCAAGGGTGATGATGATCTGCCCGGCCTGTCATCCGGATTCTTACATTACGCCTGGGGAGGTGAGGCTATTCAGGTGGATACATTTGACGTGCCTGACAGCTGGAAAAATGAAGAAATCATTTTGCAGGCAACAGGGGAAAATCGCTTCAGGCTCATCTATCAGGATGAGATCCTGCTTGAGGGCGAAGTCGGCAAACTGGCCGTTAAGCAGCCGGCAGGCTATCTGCAGCCTGTCAGAATTTTTGTCACCCGTCTGCGATCACGCCCGGACACCTTCTTTAGTCTGATTCGCCGCTCCAGGGGTGAGGCACTCCGGCTGTTAAAGGAAAATCTTTCTATTACAGAAATTGGCAAAGGTACCGGTATTCTCGAATTGACCTTTGAATCGGATGACCGGAAACAGGCCGTTCGAATCGTTAATGAAATTGCCAATAGCTATCTTCAGCAGAATGTTGAGCAAAAATCAGCTGAATCCCAGAAAACACTCGAATTCCTTGAGAAACAGCTGCCAGCCCTTAAGGAGCAACTGGAAATTGCCACCAATGCCCTGAATGATTACAGAATCCGCAAAGGTTCAATCAATCTTGATCTTGAAACCCAGAACATCCTGACAGGTACGGTCGAGCTGAACACCCAGATCACACTCCTGCAGCAAAAGCGGGATGAACTGCGCCAGAAATTCACGGAATCCCACCCTAATGTCATCGCAATCGACAAACAGATCCACAGATTACAGGCACAGATCAATGCATTTGACAGAAAAATCGGAGGGTTGCCTGAAACCCAGCAGATTATTCTGCGATTATCCAGGGATGTCGATGTCAATGCCGAGCTTTATACCACACTGCTGAATCACGCCCAGACCATCCGGGTGGCAAAAGCCGGGGCAGTCGGTAATGTACGAATTGTAGATTATGCGATACCACCTGATCTGCCGGTTAAACCCAAAAAAACCCTGATCATGGGGATTGCACTGATAGCCGGGCTGATGCTGGGCACCATAACGGCCTTTGCCTGCAGATCACTCAGTCGTGGCGTAAAAGATCCGAACATCATCGAGAAATTGCTGAATGTACCGGTTTACGCAACAGTCCAGTACAGCAAACACCAGAAGCTGATTGAGAAAAAGCTGAGAAATGAATCCGCACCGGGTATTCATCTCCCGCTTCTTCTGGCGCTGGAAAACAGGGAAGATCTCGCCATAGAAAGCCTGCGCAGTTTACGCACCACGTTGCACTTTGCATTTCTGGAGGCACGCAACAACATCATCATGATCACCGGCCCGAGCCCCGGGATTGGGAAAACGTTTATCTCGATGAATCTTGCCATCGTGATGGCAGATGCCGGCATGAAAATCCTGCTGGTCGATGGAGATTTGCGCAGGGGCGCCATCAATAAATCATTACAGCTGGACAGAAAAAATGGCCTCTCTAATCTGATCAGCCAGCCGGCTGATCTTAACAATGTGATCAAACCGGTTCCCCAGGCAAACATCGATTTTATTTCAACAGGTGAAATCCCGCCCAACCCGTCCGAATTACTGTTGCATGAACGATTCGGGCAATTCCTGGAAGCGGCCGGCAAACAATATGACCTGGTTATCATCGATTCTCCACCGATTCTCGCCGCCACCGATGCCGCCATTATCGGCCGCCTGGCCGGTGCAACTCTGATGGTCGCCAAAGCCGGGGCTCATCCGGTACGGGAGCTCGAACAGAGTGTGAAAAAGCTGGTGCAGGCAGGGGTGAATCTGAAAGGGGTGATATTCAACGGTATTCCGGAAACTTCCTCACGCCACGGTTATGGCCAGTATGTATACCAGTACGATTACCGGAGGAAAAAACGGTAAATCAGGATTTTCCCGTCTTCTTGAGTTCTTTCACAAATCCGGTTGCGCGGAATGAAGCGCAACAACGAAACCATTAAATCAGCAGGTGCGACAAGTACCGCACAGCGCCGCGGCTCACCTGTAAAGCTGATTTTTAGAAATACCCTTCTGTAAATTTTTGTAATTATGAGGCAAGCCAATGCAACCTGATCTCTCAGAACAACTCATTTTATTTGCCACCAGTACAATACTGGCCGGGCTTACCATCCGGCTGGCGATTTTTCTGGCATACGCCTACGGTATCCTTGATCGTCCCGGGCAGCACAAACAGCACAGACACCTCACGCCGTTCGTTGGGGGAACCGGTATCTTCGCAGCACTGCTCGTCGCCCTTTGCTTCCTGGTCAGCCATTATCCGGAGCACTCCATGAAATGGCTCGGGCTTGGGGTCAGCTCGATTATCATTTTTGTCATGGGTTTCGCTGATGACATCCTTCAGCTTCATTACAGAACAAGACTGATCGTACAAACCATAGTTGTCCTGATCATGGCCCTGGTAAGCGGTGTTGTGCTGACTGATCTCGGCAGTATTTTACCTGGTGAGGTACTGGTGCTGGGGATTCTTGCCATCCCTTTCACGCTCTTTGCCACCATCGGGGGCATCAATGCACTTAATATGATTGATGGAATCGACGGACTGTCCGGCTCCCTGTCACTGACGAGCCTGATATTACTTGGCACGGTTGCCCTGGTTGCCGGTGACCATCCCAGCTACATTCTCATCCTTGCACTTGCCGGTGGTACCGTGGGATTTCTGTTTTTCAATCTCCGTTACAAGCTGCAACCCCGGGCCAGAGTATTTCTCGGGGATAACGGCAGTATGCTGCTGGGGTTCCTGATTGCCTGGCTTCTGATCGATCTTTCCCAGGGCAGTAACAGCCGTGCCATGGCGCCAGTTACGGCCCTCTGGCTGTTTTCCGTTCCCCTGATGGATACCATCAGCATCATGCTGCGCCGGGTCTGGCAGCACAAATCACCCTTTGAACCGGATCATAATCATTTGCACCACATTCTGCTTGATGCAGGTTACCGTGTGGGAGATGTGATATTTACAGTTATTTCCATACATTTACTGTTTGGCATCACAGGGCTTGCCGGCCTGTACCTGGGAATACACGAGCCTGTGATGCTTGCGGGATTTCTGCTGCTCTTTTCCGGATATTTTTACCTGTCTCTCCACCCCTGGCATCTGATTACGGCACTGCGCCATCTTCATACACTCTGGGGACTCGTCCCGACGCAGAGTTACGGCTTTTTTCTGGGCAGCCATACTCCGGAAGAAGCAGAAAATCTGGTTCGTACACTTTCAAAAGAGTTGAGGCCCAGCCTGGATTCACTGATACATGTGATCAAGAACAAAGCACCTGCCGGTGATGAAGATAACAAGTATGCCGTAGTTGTCAATATACGTTTGCTGGACGCGGAAATCGGCACAATGAAAAATGAAATCGATAATTTCGTAGCTTCAGCCCAGAAACATATCACCGAACAGTGCGGTATTCAGTTACGTCCCTTCATAGAACGTAACCCGCGAAACGACAGAAGGGTACAGGATCAGGGAAATCTCTCCGGAAACCGCCGTACGGCAGATCGACGCAAACCCAATCAGAAACTGCTGGTATTCGAAGCCATGTTTGATCACGCTTCAATGTCAGAACAGGACTATCACCCTAAAAAAGCGGATTGAACTGTCAACAATCGGTTACGAGAATTTACCCTTCCCGGCTGACAATACAGAAGCAGTCACAAAAAGGAGGATGTTTTGTTTTCTTGCACACGCAGAGTGAAACCAGACCGGTCTTTTCAGCAACAAATGCCAGCGGATTCATGCCGGTTCCACGGTGAGAGCCATCACAAAAAGGTTGTGACCGGCTGAGGCCACAACTGCACCAGTAGTACCGTTTACCCGCTTCCAGCCTGGCCTGGAGCGGAAGGTCTGTGGATGTCCCCGGCTCATTCATCATTCATTCGGGAACAGGCACTATCAGTCAAACAGGTTTAATGCCGTTTCACTGCCCGCAGCAATATTGTGTGCCGCCATCGCAGCCTGGATATCAGTCAGACGCTGCCTGGTTCTTTTCACACCGCTCTCACTCAATGGCACCCTGTTGTCATCCACCAGAATGCCGTTCAGTGTTGATGAAAAAAGTCGGGCAATATGTGCCATCTGATCAAACACTTTTTCACCATTTGCCACTCTGGGAACATCCAGCAGGAAAGTAATGCCATGGGTAGTCAGTGTTCGCATACTGGCAGGCAGAAACGGGGCTGCTTCAAAGTTGCCCAGCGAAAACAGCACTTCACCGGTCTCATTGTCACGGTATTTGAATACCCCTTCAGATTCCAGCCTGAAACCGGATGCCTCTGCCAGTGCGCGGATTTTAGTCCCGACAAAAGCTCCCCCATCCTTGCTGATGATATTGATACCCATGATCACATCAACATCCGCACAGAATTTGTCCAGATCTGTTGCTCTGGCATGAGCTTCGGAAATATCAGGACATTCAGCTTCCGCCTGGATCTGTGCGGCAAAGTCTTCCGCCATATCACGGAACCTTGACAGATTGATTTCAGTCACCGGTCCGGAACGGTCCGCAAGCTGCAAACATCCTTTCAGCTCAATATAAGTGTTTCTGGGGCTAAGTGTATCGAGGGTAATTTCTTCCCACGGCTGATCTTCCGACTGCAGCCCAAACCAGTGTACCGGCTTACCGTAATCAAATTTCTGCTGCAGCAGGTCAATCAGCTTCTCATGCGGTATGGATGAATCTGCACGAATATCAGCGATATAACTGATTGTGCCGTCGATACTGACGGCTCTCTTTTGCATACCGGATTCTTTTGATACCGGCTGATCATGCGCAACGGGCCGGTCAACCGGACTGCCGGCAGAATCTGCCGCGATATCCGGCACTGACAGCGTTTCGCTCCCAAACTGAGGTTCAACCCGCTGGTTACCAGACACGGATATACGTTCATCATTCAGCAGCACATCGTCATGCTCATACCTGAAACCATCATGAACCTTGCGGTGATAGCGTGACAGCTGAATCCTGTTGAATATAACAACACCCGCAATGATTACAACACCGACAATAACCAGACTGATCTGCAAGTCACTCATAAACTGTTACCCCCTTTGGCGCGATTATAATCGTTCTGAATACACTGAAGTATTCCATCCACACACATCAGATACTGCCAGACATACCCCCTGCAGCCGTCACTTTACCAATATCCACTGTCACCACCCGGGAAACGCCCTGTTCCCGCATGGTTACCCCGATCAGCTGCTGCGCCATCTGCATGGCGATTTTATTATGGCTGATGAAAAGAAACTGGGTCTCTTCAGACATATGTTTAACCAGCTCACAAAAACGTGCTGCATTACTGTCATCCAGCGGCGCATCGACTTCGTCCAGCAGGCAGAATGGCGCAGGATTGAGCCGGAACAGTGAAAACACCAGTGCCAGCGCCGTCAGGGCTTTTTCCCCACCGGAAAGCAGATGGATAGAGCTGTTCCGTTTACCTGGCGGATGGGCATTCAACTGTACACCCGCATCCAGAATATCCTCGCCGCTCAATACCAGTTCCGCAAACCCTCCCCCGAAAATGGAAGCAAATAACTCCGACAGATTCTGATTGACCTGACTGAATGTTTCCTGCAGACGTTCCCGGGTTTCGCAGTCAATCTGAAACATGGCCTGCTCCAGTGTTGCAATCGCTTCGCGCAAATCATGAGACTGTTCTTCCAGGTGGGTCCGGCGTGATTTTAACGTTTCCAGCTCCTGTAGTGCCGCCAGGTTAACCGCCCCGAGCGCAGCGATTTCCCCGGTAAAACGGTTAATACGTGTTTGCAGTTTTGCCGGTGGTTCATTCACGGGTTGCAATGCCATTTCCGATACCGCCTCACCCAGCTCCGCCAGCCTGTCTGCAAACTGAGTTTCAGTCATCCCCGCTTCCTGTTCACGCAGCCGTGCCTGGCCAATCATTTCACCCAGTTCATGCAACCGCTGTTCTGCCTGCATCCGGGCCTGTTCCGTTTCACGTAACGCATCACTGATATTTTCCAGCTCGTGCCGGGTTGCCATTAACACCTGTTCATGCTGATTGCGCTGGGCTTGCCAGTGTTCTGCCTCTGCTGTCAGTGACGATTCGTCCAGATTAGCGCGGGTATCCCGCAATTTCTGAATACTTTCATCCAGAGTCCCCCTGTTCCGGGAGATCATCCCGATACGCTGCTCACAATCCGCGATTCTGCTCTGGCAGTTCTGCTCACTGAAAGCCGCTTCACGCAATTTATCCGACAAGCGCTGCACCAGCGCATACTGTGTCGCCAATACCTGCCCGGATGACTGGCTGATGGATTGCACCTGATTTACCTGTACTTCCAGTTCCGTCCTTTCTGCTTCACAGGCAGCCAGCTCTGTTTCAGTCTGATATTTTTGTGAAAATTCTTCCTCAACCTGCACTGCCAGATCTGCCAGTCCGGTTTCAATCCGGGCCTGTTGCCGGGATATCTGCTCGATCTGTTGCGTCAGTTGCACTGCCTGTATCTGCCGGTCATGCTGCTGCACCCTGATCTCTTCGATCGTTCGCCGAATCTGTACAATATCTGCCGCAATATGCTGACAGCGCTGCTCGGTTTCAGCCAGGATCTGCTGCCGGGATACCACCGATTGCCCGATCTGCCCGCATTCCTCCCTGATCTGCGCAATCTCGCGCTGGCGCTGCAGAATGCCATGTACTGCAGAATCAGGCGCAAAATAACTGACACCACAACCGGTTACGCTGTGCCCTTCTGCTGTTACCAGCATCTCACCGGAAACAAGCTGCATCCGTTCAGCCAGGGCCAGCGCCAGACTGTCAGTGACAAACACTCCATGCAGCCAGTTTCTCAGCACACCCTGCACTGCCGGATTGCGGCAATTCAGCAATGTATTAAGTGGCTTCCATGCTCGCCGATCCGGCTGGCCCCTGCTGTCGCGCCAGTCCGCGGACTGATCCGCTGACACAGGTTCACACACTGACCATTTCGCGGGGGGGCGCTGCCCTTCCTTATCGTTTTCCCAAGCCAGCACCTGTTCCAGCTGATCCACAACCACTGCCTGAATACGCTCACGCAGCACCGCCTCCAATGCTGTTTCCCAGCCCGGCTCAACCGAAATCTGCTGCCACAGCCTTGGCAGCAGATGCAGCTGAAGTCTGGCCATCCACGCGTTCAATTCCCGGTTATCCTCGATCTGGTCCTGCAAGCGCTGCAGAACGTCACACCGGGCATTAGCCCGGGCCAGATCACGCTGCAGCGACTGAACAGTCTGCTGAGCAGCATCACGCTCCTGTTGTACGGCGTGCAACTGTACTTCCAGCTCACTGAGTGCATCTCGATTCTGTGCCAGCAAAGCAGCAAACTCTGCTGCTTCCTGCTGCAACCCGTCCAGTTGCACCGGGTCAATCTCCGGCTGATTCGCCTGCTCTTCCAGCAGACGCTCACGACGTATCATCAGCTGCTGCAGCGTTTTTTCAGCATAGCTCTGCTGGTTCTGCTGCAGTTTCTCATTCTGTCTGGCCAGTGCCAGCTTTTCCTGCAGCCCGGCCAGCCGGGCCCGGTCTGACTGTGCAGATGATTCCATTTGTGGCAGCTTCCCGGTTTCCTGCGCATGTTCTTCAGCACAGGAAATATGGCAACTTCTGACCTGCTCCAGCTTTTCCTGCCAGGACAGCAGATTTTCACCGGCCTCATTCAGTTGCTGCTCATGATTTTGCAACTGCAGTACAGCCTCATCAATCTGATGATCGAGCTGCTCCCTGTTCAGACGGATATGCCGGATGCTTTGCTCGACACGGGCAATTTCTCCATCCGCAGCGTACAACTCCCCCTGAACCTGATGCTGACGATCACTTACCGTACGATGGTGCATGCGCAGTTCATCCAGCTTCTCAACCGCGGCTTGTGTACCGGATCGAATCACTTCTGTTTCCTGCATCAGTCGCTCGATTTCCACCTGCGCCTCAAACCGTGACTGAGCAGCCTGCTGCTTGCGCAGTGTCCACAGCGCATACTGCATTGCCGTCAGCTGCTGCTGCAGATCCTGATAGCGAACCGCACGCTCCGCCTGTATTTCCAGATGCTGTTGCTGTTTCTCCAGCTCTTCGAGAATGTCATCCACACGCTGCAGGTTACCGCGCGCATCAGCCAGGCGCAGCCCGGTCTCATGACGTTTTTCGTGGTAGCGCGTAATGCCGGCTGCTTCTTCAAGAAATATGCGCAACTCTTGCGGTCTGGCTTCAATGATGCGGGAGATCATTCCCTGTTCAATGATGGCATAGCCGCGCCCGCTGACCCCTGTTCCCAGGAACATATCGGTAATATCCCGCCGGCGAACGTGAAGGTTGTTGATGTAATAGGATGATTCACCATCGCGCTGAATCACGCGCCTGATGGCAATTTCACTGTAGGCTTTCCACTGGCCGGCTGCCTTGCCCGAGCTGTTATCGAATATCAGCTCAACACTGGCACGCCCGATCGGTTTACGGGTGGCAGATCCGTTAAAAATCACATCCTGCAATGATTCCCCCCGCAGTGCCGAGGCGCGTGATTCGCCCAGCACCCAGCGCACCGCGTCGATGACATTGGATTTACCGCAGCCGTTTGGCCCGACGATCCCGACAAGATTCCCCGGAACAGGAATCACCGCAGGATCAACGAATGTCTTGAAGCCGGCCAGTTTGATTTCGGTCAGGCGCAATTTGGAAGGTAAAAGGTTATAATTTCGGCTAAACGCATCATTTTAACAGGCTGACAACCGATCTGCCTGTCATACAAACTGAGGAAATCATGACCACCCAACCTTCGAAGCAGCTGGAAACCTTCGAAAATCCTGTGCAGACACGCGATTACCGGATCCACATGGAAATACCGGAGTTTACCTGCCTGTGTCCCAAAACCGGGCAACCGGATTTTGCGCGGCTGATACTGGATTATATCCCCGACAAAAAATGCATCGAGCTCAAGAGCCTCAAGCTCTATATCTGGTCATATCGTGATCAGGGCACTTTTCATGAGGCCGTAACCAACCGGATTCTGGATGATCTGGTCGCCACAATGAAACCCCGCTTTATTCGGTTGACTTCAAAATTTTATGTACGCGGTGGCATTTTCACCAATGTTGTTGCAGAACACCGCAAAAAAGGCTGGCAACCTCAACTTCCGGTATTCCTGGAGGCTTTTGAGGAACAGTTCAACACACGCGGCTGATCACTGTCCCGCATAAACTCCATCAATTTTTCTGAAAAACAGCCATGGATCAGTATCGCGAAGAACGTGACGCAATGGGCACAGTACAGGTGCCTGCCAATGCCCTGTGGGGTGCACAGACACAACGATCACTCAGCCATTTCAATATTTCAGGCGAACGCATGCCACAAGCACTGATCCACGCACTGGCACTGGTCAAGCGCGCTGCTGCCAGCGTTAATCGTGATCTGGAACTGCTGGATGAAAATATTACGCAGGCAATCATTACTGCTGCTGATGAAGTGCTGGCAGGCAAGCATATCGGTGAGTTTCCACTGGTGATCTGGCAAACCGGTTCCGGCACACAGACCAACATGAATATGAACGAGGTACTGGCCAACCGCGCCTCGGAAATTCTGGGCGGCACGCGCGGCAAAGATCGCAAGATCCACCCCAACGACCACGTCAACAAAGGGCAATCTTCCAACGATGTTTTTCCTACCGCCATGCACGTGGCTGCCGTGGAAGCCATCTGCGGCCGGCTGATTCCCGCACTGGAAATCTTGTGCAACACGCTGGCTTCCAAATCGGCAGAATTTTCGGACATCGTCAAAATTGGTCGCACCCATTTGCAGGATGCCACTCCACTGACACTGGGACAGGAATTTTCCGGCTATGTGTCACAACTCGATCACTGCCTGGCTCATCTTAAAGCTGCATTGCCACATCTGCTTGAACTGGCACTGGGCGGAACGGCAGTAGGTACCGGCCTTAATACCCATCCGGAATTTGCTCAGCGCGTTGCAGCTGAAATAACACATCTCAGCGGCCATCCTTTCGTAACAGCCCCGAACAAATTTGAAGCGCTGGCCGCGCATGATGCGCTGGTCCATGCGCATGGCGTATTGAAGACACTGGCAGCGGCACTGATCAAGATTGCCAATGATGTCCGCTGGCTGGCATCCGGCCCGCGCTGCGGCATAGGCGAGATTCGTATCCCGGAAAATGAACCCGGCAGCTCAATCATGCCCGGAAAGGTCAACCCCACTCAATCAGAAGCGATTGTCATGCTCGCCTGCCAGGTCATGGGTAATGATGTCGCAATCAACCTGGGGGGGGCGATGGGAAATTTTGAACTCAATGTTATGAAACCACTGATCATTCACAACTTTCTGCAGAGCGTGCGTTTGCTTGCGGATGGCATGGAAAGCTTCAACACACATTGTGCAACCGGTATTACTGCCAACACGGTCCGGATCAAACAGCATTTACAGGAATCACTGATGCTGGTAACCGCACTTAATCCATACATCGGTTACGATAAAGCAGCAGAAATTGCCAAAAAAGCGTACCGCGAAACGCTGACATTGAAAGAAGCAGCAGTCAGGCTGGGTTACGTTACAGCAGAGCAGTTCGATATGTGGGTCGATCCACAAAAAATGACTAATGCGTAAAAATACATAAAAAAGAGCTTCCTGAAAAAGGTAAATCAGGGTGCCAACGGCGTCATTACTGCTACACAGCTTTACAACAGAGCCAGTGGTTAGTATAATCGCCGTCTTGTTTGGACCGGGGGTATAGCTCAGCTGGGAGAGCGCTTGCATGGCATGCAAGAGGTCAGCGGTTCGATCCCGCTTATCTCCACCAGCTGCTTTACTTTCTGAAAACCTTGGTCCCCATCGTCTAGAGGCCTAGGACATCACCCTTTCACGGTGAGTACAGGGGTTCGAATCCCCTTGGGGACGCCAGTAAAATCCGGCGTATCTGCAGTACACCGCACAATCTCTGCTCAGAATGAGCGGTCAGCCATAAAATCGATCGGTAAAGCCGGTTAAACCCTGTTTTTTTGTTCTGCTTGTTTTGCTCCCCCCTTGCCTCCCGCAAGCGTTTCACTGCCGGCCTGATTAACCGAAAAGGCTTACCGGGAAAAAACAGAGTGTGACTGAATATAATGAATGATCTGTGCAGCCAGCCGGTTATCCAAGCAGTCAAACACCTGCAGGTCATTCATTGATCGCAGCCAGGTCAGCTGACGTTTAGCCAGTTGTCTGGTCGCAAAAACACCCATCTCCTGCATTCTTGCAAAGCTGATTTCACTGTCCAGATACATGCAAACCTGCCGGTAACCCACGCACCGCATGGAAGGTACGTTGCCATCCATATGAAATCGCTCGCGAATCATGCGCACCTCATCAACCAGCCCCATTTCCAGCATTTTGCCAAACCGCTGACAGATACGATCATGCAGCGCACTGCGCTCACCCGGAAGCAAGGCAATATTGAAAACGCGATAAGGAAAATCAGCATCCTGCTGTTGCTGCAGCACTTCCGACATGGGTCTGCCGGTCAGGTAGCACACTTCCAGCGCACGCTGTATCCGCTGACTGTCATTCGGTCTGATACGTTCCGCTGTAACAGGATCAAGCTGACTCAGGACAGCATGCATGGCAGGCCACCCTTTCTCAAGTGCCAGTTGCTCCAGCTCCTTACGCGTCTCACCATCCGCTGCAGGCAATGTGGCCAGTCCCTGTCGCAACACCTTGAAATATAGCATCGTGCCACCAACCAGCAGTGGTACTTTCCCGCGCATAACAATTCCATGCATAACAGACAGGGCATCTTCTCTGAATTGCGCAGCAGAATAACTTTCATCGGGGTTGATCAGATCGATCAGATGGTGAGGGATTTTTACCTGTGTCGATTTGTCCGGCTTGGCACTGCCGATATCCATGTACCGGTAAACCTGCGCTGAATCAACGCTGATGATTTCTACCGGCAAATGCCGTGCAATTTCCAAAGCCACAGCTGATTTGCCACTGGCAGTAGGCCCTGTCAGAAAAATGGCCGGGGGAGATTTTGTATCAGGAAGATTCACAGCCAGTGGTTATCAGTTACAATAAAAAAACGATAAAGACAGTGTAGCAACGACCAGCCACCCACCGGGGAAACACTTGAAAATACTTGCCATTCTACTTCTGCTATCCATCCTGTACAGCCTGGGTTCAGCGTTTTATTACATGCTCAAGGATAAAGGCGACAGCACACGCATGGTCAAATCACTCACCATACGCGTCACACTCTCACTGGTTCTGTTCCTTATCCTGATGCTGTGGGTCTACATCGAATATATTCACGGGAATGCAGCAGCTCAGGGTTACTGACGACCTGACGGAAAATTCTGTTTTATTAATACATCACTTCCACCTTGTCCCGGCCAAGGAGATGGACAAGTGATTCAGTCAGGGCTTCATGCAAACAGACACGCCAGCGGCTGCCCAGGTCAATTTCACACCCTCCCGCCTGATTGCGAAAATCAATCGATACCGCACAACCTGCTGAAAGGGCAGCATTGTCCGGACGATACGCTGTCAGTAACTCCTTCAGTTGTGCGGGCGCAAGGCGATCCGGATCATCAACCGTAATTTTCAGTTTTCTGGCATGCATTGAGCGGGCTGTAGCATAGTCGTACACCTCCTTTGCCACAATGCGCCTTTCTGCATTTTCTCCATTGCCATTACTGATCAGCGCCCTGACAATCAGCAGCTGATCTGCTTTCAGGAGTGATGAATTTGTACTCAGCAAATCGCTGTAAACCACAACTTCCACCCTCGCCAGACCATCGTCCAGCGTAACAATCGCCATCTTGCCACGCCGGGACATTTGCGTACGTATCGCGTAGATCACGCCGGCAATCAGCTGCGGCTCACGTCCGGTCACAACACGGTTGAGACGTACCGGGATGAAACGACCCAGCTCCCTGGCATAGCTGTCATAAGGATGCCCGCTTAAATAAAATCCTAATGCTGCCTTTTCATGCTGCAGTTTCTCTTTTTCCGGCCACTGCGCCACAATTGTCATGACGGGTGGCTGAATCATTCCGGCATTCTCGTCAAACAAATTTACCTGGCTGGCTGTCAGACTGCATTGCTCGGCAAACTCCATAGCGTTTCCCACGGAGGCAAGCAGTACTGCCCGATTGATTTCAACCGTATCAAATGCTCCCGCGCGAATGAGTGCTTCAATAGTACGGCGGTTAACAATTCGCCGATCAACACGCCGGCAAAAATCGAACAGGTCGGTAAACCCGCCTCCCTGATCCCTGGCTCGCACCATCGCTGAAATTGCCGCCTCGCCCGATCCTTTAACCGCCCCCAAACCATAGCGAACCGTTTTATGATTGAGTGGGACGAAGTAATACCCGGACTGATTGATATCCGGCGGCAGGATGGTAATACCATTCAGCTTGCAGTCCTCATAAAACATGTTCACCTTGTCGGTATCATCCATATCGGATGACATACAGGCTGCCATGAACTCTGCAGGGTAATGTGCTTTGAGATACGCCGTCTGGTAGGCAATCAGCGCGTACGCTGCCGCATGGGATTTATTGAAACCATAGCCGGCAAACTTTTCCATCAGGCCAAACAGCGTCACGGCATCCGCTTCCGCCATGCCGTTTCTAACAGCACCTTCAACGAAAACTGCGCGCTGCTGCGCCATCTCTTCCACTTTTTTCTTACCCATGGCACGCCGCAGCAGATCCGCTCCACCCAGGCTGTAACCGCCGATCACCTGGGCAATCTGCATCACCTGCTCCTGGTAAATCATGATGCCGTAGGTCGGGCCCAGAATCGGCTGCAAACGAGGATCAAGGTAGTCCACCCGTTTGCCGTGCTTGCGCTCAATAAAATCGGGAATCAGATCCATCGGTCCCGGCCGGTAAAGCGCCACCAGCGCAATCAGATCCTCAAACCGATCAGGTTTTGCCCGCTGCAGCAGATCTTTCATCCCGCGCGATTCAAACTGGAAAATCCCGACCGTGTTACCCTTGCCCATCAGGGAAAAGGTAGCTGCATCATCAAGAGAAATATCCCCCAGTGAAAAATGATTTTCTTCCGCAGATCGCGCGCTGCTATCCTTCTCACCCGATGAAACTGACCGGCACTGCCGGATGTCAGACACCGCCCGATCCAGAATGGTCAGTGTTCGCAAACCGAGAAAATCAAACTTCACCAGGCCGATTTTCTCAACATCATCCTTGTCGTACTGGCTGACAACCGAATCTCCCGAATCCGCACTGTAAATCGGGCAGAAATCGGTGATCTTTCCCGGAGCAATCAACACTCCCCCGGCATGCATACCCACGTTACGCGTCAACCCTTCCAGACGCTCAGCCAGTTCCAGCAGATTACGCACATCCTCTTCCGCTTCTGCACGCTGATTAAGCAAAGGCTCGATTTCACGCGCCCTGCGCAGGGTCATGCCCAGCTCGAATGGCACCAGCCTGGCCAGCTGATCGACAAAGTTATACGGCAGATCGAGCACGCGGCCGACATCCCGCACCACCGCCTTGGCAGCCATGGTGCCAAAGGTCACAATCTGCGCCACGCTCTCTGCTCCGTAGCGGTCACGCACATACTCAATCACCTGCTCACGCCGATCCTGACAAAAATCAATATCAAAATCCGGCATGGACACCCGCTCCGGGTTAAGAAAGCGCTCAAACAGCAGGTCGTAACGCAGCGGATCCAGATCTGTAATATCCAGCGAATAAGCCACCAGCGAGCCCGCTCCGGAACCGCGGCCCGGCCCGACCGGCACATCATGCCGCTTTGCCCAGCTGATAAAGTCAGACACAATCAGGAAGTAACCGGCGAACCCCATCTGAATGATGGTTTCCACTTCAAAATCCAGGCGTGCCTGATAAACCGGCCATTTTTCATTACGCTGTGCCACCTCCGGAAATAACTGCTCCATTCTCACGGACAGCCCTGCCTGCGCCCGGTCACGCAAATGCTGCTCGACACTGGTTCCGGCAGGCGTCGGGAAATCCGGCAGGCGGTTGATGCCCAGCGTAAGCAGCAGCGAACAGCGGCGAGCGATCTCTATGCTATTGGCCAGCGCCTCCGGCACATCGCGGAACAGTTCGCTCATTTCCTCAGGTGTCTTGAAATACTGCTGCTCAGTAAACTCCCGCGGGCGTTTACGGTCTCCCAGCACGTAGCCCTGTGCGATACATACGCGCGCTTCATGCGCTCTGAAATCTTCCGGCTGCATGAATTGCACCGGATGCGTTGCCACCACCGGCAGCTTCAGGCTGGAAGCCAGATCCAGCAGGGCATACCCTGATACTTTCTCATCAGGCCGGCCACAACGCTGGATCTCCAGATAAAATCGGCCGGGAAACAAATCTGCCCACTGCTGCGCAGCCGTAACTGCAGCCGGAAGATCCGCCAGCAATAATCGCCCCACCTCCCCCTGATCTCCACCAGACAAAGCAATCAATCCTTCTGTACCCGCCTCATCTTCCCGGAACCAGCTCTTCTTCAGCTCGGCACGCCCGCGACACATATTTTCGCGATAAGCGCGGGATAGCAGGCGGCTTAAAAGCAGATAACCGGAAAAAGACTGGCACAACAGCAACAAACGATATGGCCTGTCCACATCGTTCTCATTCGCAATCCAGACGTCACAACCGGCAACCGGCTTGATTCCGGCCCTGATCGCACACTGATAAAATTTGACCAGACCAAAGAGGTTGGAAAGGTCGGTCAATGCCAGCGCTGGCATACCGGTATCGCGCGCCCTGGCAATCGCTTCTTCAATCCGCACGATACCGTCTACAACAGAGTATTCGCTATGCAGGCGCAAATGGACAAAAACAGGGTCAATCGGCATGGTGATACAATGGCAGTACTCACTGAAACTTTGAAAAACAACCGGATAGCGAAGGGAAGGAGCCAAATCTGCTTTACTCCCCCAGCCCACTTCTTTCATTTTACATCATGCTGAAAGCCCCTGAATTACTCCTGCCCGCCGGCTCACTGGAAAAAATGCGCGCTGCCTATGCCTTCGGCGCAGATGCCGTTTATGCCGGCCAGCCACGCTACTCACTGCGTGCCCGCAACAATGAATTTACCTTGCCACAACTGCAGACAGGCATTACTGAAGCCCGTCAGCTCGGCAAAAAATTTTTTGTGGCCAGCAATCTGATGCCACACAACAGCAAGGTAAAAACTTACCTGCGTGACATGGAACCCGTCATTGAACTGCAACCTGATGCGCTGATCATGGCCGACCCAGGTCTGATCATGCTGGTGCGGGAAAAATGGCCGGATGTGGCAATTCATCTGTCCGTCCAGGCCAATACGGTCAACTATGCCGCTGTTAAATTCTGGCAGTCACTCGGTCTGACACGCGTGATTCTTTCGCGTGAACTGTCGCTCGATGAAATTACCGAAATCCGCGAACTCTGCCCGGATATGGAACTGGAAGTCTTTGTGCACGGAGCCCTCTGCATTGCCTATTCCGGCAGGTGCCTGCTGTCCGGTTATTTCAACCATCGCGACCCCAATCAGGGCACCTGCACCAACTCCTGCCGCTGGGATTACAAGGTTAAAGCCGCTGAAGAAAATGCCAGCGGCGACATTGAACTGCCGCAAAAAATTGACTTCGATTTTAATGAGGCGCTCCAGTCAACCGAATCTGTTTCTTTCAGCAATACCGCCATACAGCGCCACCCTGCCGCCGATCAGGTTTATCTGATTGAAGAAAGCCAGCGGCCGGGACAGCTGATGCCTGTCATGGAAGACGAGCATGGTACCTACATCATGAACTCCAAGGATTTACGCGCGGTCGAACATGTCGCACGCCTGACCGAAATCGGCATTGATTCCCTCAAGGTCGAGGGGCGAACCAAATCAGCCTACTACGTCGCCCGCACGGCGCAGGTTTATCGCCAGGCAATCGATGATGCCGTCCATCAGCGTCCCTTTGATCCTTCCTTGCTGAGTCAGCTGGAAGGACTGGCCAATCGCGGCTATACCGATGGCTTCTATCAGCGCCACCACAGTCAGGAAACCCAGAACTATCTGCGCGGCCATTCTGAATCCTCCCGCAGCCAGTATGTGGGCGACATCGAACAGGTTGATGCCACCGCCGGCATGGCTGAAATCCTGGTCAAAAACCGTTTTCAGATTGGCGATCGCCTGGAAATCGTCCATCCCTCCGGTAATCGCGTCATCCAGCTCGAACAAATGCAGGATCTTGAAGGCAATGCCGTCAGCATCGCACCCGGCAGCGGCCACCGTGTCCGAATCCCGCTGAATGGAAATATCGAAAAAGCGTTTGTAGCCAGATTTTTATGAAAAAATACTATTTTCTCCATCCCTTGGCCGGAAAAACATGCCACGGCAGATTTACCGGATGAAAATATATGGCTACCAAAGCGTTCGGAGCACCGTATTAGCTCAGGCACCGCTAAAAACCGGGGTTACGCAGAATGAAGCAAATACATATGAAGCATCACAACGAAACATACCAAACGGATAAATGACCTTTACAGCTTTCGAAAAATCCAACAGTGCTCCTTATCGTACAAATCCACATACGAATGCGTTGGTTATGTGTTTTATCATATGGGAATTGCACTGTATGCTGCTGGCCTTCACCTTTCCTTTATCAGAATTATTTTCTGCACAGCCTCTGGCCTATGTTGACTCGCCTTTTCATCAGTACCAGGTAAATCTGGCAAAGGAGTGAGGTAGGTCGTCAATCACAGAGTCCAACGGGTTAAGCGGTCATCTGTTTTGCATAGTATTGTTGGCTGAAAGCAGCAGGCGACAGATAACCAAGTCGTGCCTGTTTGCGGGTGCGGTTGTAGAAG
>WBZO01000349.1_pt1 | contig 105846 bp, 97 predicted proteins | sample 5204261 | NCBI WGS metagenome assembly WBZO01 (sample SAMN12412400, study PRJNA552823) | activated sludge metagenome | isolation source: activated sludge from anammox sidestream of wastewater treatment plant... | place: USA: North Carolina | collected 2017-09 | reverse complement strand
CAAGCCCTTTTTTATCCAAACAACCAGCATCATCAGTAGAATATCAAAAAATCAATCAGTTAAAATAATCCACCCATCTCACAACCATCATAAAAGTTACTCATACCCCCTCAAGAGAAATTAACCATTTTAATATTATGGATATAGGTTGTTATATTTATCTTTAATGATAATTTTCTGTTTGGGACTGGAACCGACAGCTGCCGAAAGAAATTGCAAGACACCATACAAACTGAAAACGATGGCTGCGACAAAAAAGACCGGGGATTGAAGTCGGAAGGATAGGGCAGCAGATAAAGGATTTCTGCGCCTTTGTCCTTGATCATTTCATGGACGCTGGCGCCTTGCGGCTGCCCAGGTTGTCGCAGACGGTGATATCACCCAGCTTGAGTGAGGGTACCGAAGTATGGAGACTGTTAGTCTGTCTCACGTAATCTGGGGGCACATAACCGTACCGCATTTGTAGCGACAGGAATAATGAGGTTAAAGACAAGGAATTTGCAATCAAACCCACTTGCGTTGCCTTTTCTCAACTCAGACTCCGAGCTTGAAATCAAAAATGACTCAGCCCTCAACAAGCCTGACAGATTGCCAATATCAGTAAGTATGTCGCACTAATATCGGTTCTGGAGATCCGGCTGTAGTAATGATATTTGCTGTTCGATTGGCAGCCTCCAAGTCAGGAAACGGCCCTACGAGTATCTTATGCAGTCCATTTGCCTGATTGATATAAGTTTGCTGGGTAATCGAAGGAAACTCTGACTTCAGTTGCATCAGATAAGACTGAGCATTATGTGCCGATCCGAATGCAGCAAGCTGCAAATAAAATTTCCCATTATCCCCACTGGAAGCTACTTTTGACTCTCCACTCGTCTGTTTCCGTGTCATAGCAGGAGGATCAACACTGCCAAAACGGTCGGGAATAATACTTTCAACCTCTACCCGAGCGCTACCGTTTGCCAGGACACCAAGTTTATAGGCCGCCACATAAGACAGATCAATGAGACGATTTTCCAGAAATGGACCTCTGTCATTGATACGAACGACCGCAGAGCTTCCATTCTGCAAATTTGTAACACGCACATAACTTGGTATAGGCAAAGTCGGGTGAGCCGCAGTCATGGAATACATATCATAAATTTCTCCGGAGGCTGTACGTTTACCATGGTAGCGCTTACCGTACCATGAAGCGTGACCACGAGCCTTATAAGGCTTGAGCGAAGTCATCGGTGTGTAGGTTTTGCTCAACGCAACATAGGGACGCATCGTAGTAGTTTTCAGGGGTTCGATACGAGGAACTGCATCAGGAACAGAATCAAGGTTTGAAGGAGGATTCTGTTCCGGGCCATCATCAAGATAATACCCCCCTCCCGCTCTGGTATGTGAATGTGTGGATGATTGACCCAATCGTGGAGTATTGCTGCAGGCAGAAACTATGAGCACCACCATGGCAGCAAGAAAAACAAACAGCGTATTTTTATGCGTGATTGCAAAACGGAAATCAAAATTTATTTTCATATTTTTACGTTTTAACAAGTTTTGGATGGGTATGAATGCTCATGAGAATTCCAAATCCCAGCAATATAGTAACCATGGAAGTCCCGCCATAACTGATGAGCGGCAGTGGTATCCCAACAACGGGCAAAATACCACTTACCATACCCATATTGACGAACACGTAAGTGAAAAAAGTTAAGGTAATCGATCCGGCAACCAGCCTTGTAAACCGTGTTGGCGCTCTTGCCGTAATCACCAGGCAACGTCCGATTACTATCAGGTAAAGCGACAGTAACAAACTGTTACCAATCAGCCCGAATTCTTCCGAAAATACCGAAAAGATGAAATCTGTACTGGGTTCGGGTAGAAAGTCAAGCTGAGATTGGGTGCCTTTCAACCACCCTTTACCTGAGATTCCTCCTGATCCAATAGCAATGCTGGATTGTATCGTATGATAACCGGCACCCAAAGCATCTTGTGAAGGATCAAGCATGGTCATGACCCGTTTACGCTGATAATCGTGCATACCGAAAGTCCAGAGTAAAGGCAGACTCACCGCTACCGCCACCGCCAGACCAACTATAATCTGCCACGACAAACCTGCCAAAAAAATCACATAAAAACCACTGATCAAGATAAGTAAGGCAGTGCCCAGATCAGGTTGGCGCACAATCAATAAAACTGGCAACAGTAAAATCAGTACTGCTACAACATAATCACGCCAGCGCAACGTGATATGAGCCTTGTCGAAATACCACGACATCATGAGTGGTGCTGCAATTTTGAGCAGTTCCGAGGGCTGGATATTAACAAACCCAAGATTCAGCCAGCGACGCGCTCCATTTTGCACCTCGCCAAACAACGCTACGGCAACCAGCAGAATGATACCCAGTACATAAATTGGAAAAGCGAGCCGCATAATCCTCTGGAGCGGAATATTGGCTATCGTCCACATCACCACAAATGCAACAATCATGTTAATCAGTTGGCTGATTACCCGGGTAAGATTCCCGCCGGTAGCGCTATACAGCACGATTAATCCGGTCAACATGAGCAGAAAAATTCCGGCAAGCAGAAAATTATCGATGTAGCGAGTGAAGTAGTACCATATTTTTTTGATATCCAGAGTGATCATATTGTGACCAGAATCCTGAAATTCACAGCTGACCAGCAAAATTTACGGCAATCATGAAATTACTTCCTCTATTGCCGAAATCGAATCGCTGCGAGAGTGGTATATATTCTTTATCCCGCCTTTTCTGCCGGTTCAGGCATTTTGCCCAGAAAAAAATAATCCAGTACCTTGCGTGCAATGGGTGCTGCGGTTGATCCACCTGAACCACCGTTCTCAACCAACACCGTTAGAACGATTTTCGGATCTTCAGCAGGCGCAAAAGCTGTAAACAAGGCATGATCGCGATGCCGCTCATTAATTCTGCTGGCATTGTAACGCTCCCCTTGTTTGATATTGATTACTTGGGAAGTACCGGTTTTACCAGCAAAAGTGTAAGTTGCATTGGCACCAGCCCGGGAAGCCGTACCACCAGGGCGTGTCACATCTGTTAGCGCCTGTTTGACATAATCCAGATACTCCTGCTTCAAATTGAGCCGGTACATTTCTTCTACAAAATTATCCTCAACAAGATGTTTGTAGTGATCTACCTGCTGTTTAACGAAATGAGGCCTGTAAGCCCTGCCATCATTGGCCAGCAGCATCATTGCAAAGGTCAGCTGAAACGGAGTGGATAAATTGAATCCCTGACCGATACCCACCGAAATGGTATCGCCCGGCAGCCAGTTCTGTTTGAATCGCTTCTTCTTCCATTCCGGCGAAGGCAATAGTCCACGGACTTCTCCAGGAATATCGACGCCGATCTCCCTGCCAAAACCAAATTGTCCGATAAAGTTATGAATATTGGTAATACCCAGATCATGGGCAAGCATGTAGTAATAGGTATCACATGAAATCACCAGGGATTTATGCAAATCAACCCAGCCATGCCCCCCGGGTTTCCAGTCGCGAAAACGGTGCGAGCTGCCAGGCAAACTGAAGAAACCCGGATCATTAAATGCGTAACGAATAGAACGTTTACCCAGTTCCAGTCCGGCCAGTGCCATAAATGGCTTGAAAGTGGAACCGGGAGGATACACACCGCGCAATGCGCGGTTGTTCAACGGTCTGTCAATGGATTCATTGAGCAAACGCCAGTTGGCATGATCGATGCCATCGACGAACAGATTCGGATCAAAACCCGGTTTGCTGACAAAAGCAAGGATTTCCCCATTGGATGGATCCAGTGCAACCAGGGCACCGCGATAATCCCCAAAAGCCTGTACGGCTGCCTGCTGCAGGCCAATATCGAGAGAAAGTGTAAGGTCGTTCCCGGCAACCGGCGCAACTCGGGATAAGGTACGCACAGGGCGGCCAACGGCATCCGTCTCAACCTGTTCAAAACCCGTCTGTCCATGTAAAGCATTTTCATAACTCTTCTCGATACCAATACGCCCGGTGTGCGTAGAACCACGGTAATTCTTGAGTCGTTTGTCAGCTTCAAACTGTTCCAGATCCTTGTCATTGATACGACCAATATAGCCAATCACATGAGAAACCAACTCTCCCCTCGGGTAATGTCTGAGTGGATGTGCCTTGATATCCATCCCGGGGAAACGATATTGATTTTCTGCAAACCGGGCCACTTCGATGTCTGTCAGGCGAGAACGTATGGGCAGACTCTTAAATCGCGTGCTTTCCCGCTTCAGCTTGTTGAAACGCCTGCGATCTTCGGGGGTGATTTCGACTACGGTTGCCAGCTCATCAATAGCTGACTCGATATTTCTAACCTGATCGGGAATTATTTCCAGAGTGTAAGCCGTGTAATTCTGAGCCAGAATTTCTCCGTTGCGATCAAATATAAGCCCCCGGTTAGGCGTCAGTGGCTGGATAGTAATACGATTTGCTTCTGCAAGTGTCGTATAGTGTTCACTCTGTGATACTTGTAGATAGAAAAAACGGCTAAACAACAAGCCGAACAAAATGACGACGATGACTGCACAGATAGCCAGTCTGATGCGAAAAAGCCGAATCTCTCGTGTATGATCACGCAGTTCTACGGTATTGTTCATATTTCATCAGGTTCGATTCGCTGTTTTCGAAAACTCCCCAACAAAAATACGAACAGGGGCCAGCATAGTGCTCCAGTTACACTGCCAAGAAAAAAATACCATTCGGGAATATAAGTACCCGCCAGAATTCCAGTCAGGAATATCATCGCCTGACCGAGTAACAGTATCCATAAAACGGCAGGAATCTGCCGGAAAGCACTGAACAGCCGCAAGCGCCGATGCAAAATCAGGGCAAAAAATGTCATTAGACAATAAGCAATTGCGTGCTGTCCCATAATACTGGTATCGACGACATCCATTACCAGCCCGCACAAGAAAGCAATACCCATACCTGCCTGCTGCGGCTGGTGAATATTCCAGTAAAGCAGTGTCAAAGCCACGAAATCCGGGCGCAAAACCAGTATCACCTTATCAAATGGCATCAGGTTGACTAACACTGCCATTATCAGATTCAGATAAACCAGCGATCTTCTTGCAGGAAGAGAAAATTCCTGGGCAACGTAATCATGTTCCGTGATTCTTGGTTTGCCGGTTTTTCTGGGGCGCATAGGATTCAGGGTTATCTGAAATTTCCGGAGTGGGCACAGAGCCGATCAGGACGAGCACCTGCCTGTGACGATCCACACCCGCTACGGGGACACATATGATACGCGCAAACTTATGTGAACGATCATATTCGATATGAGCCACCCGCCCCACAGGCAGACCAGGCGGGTAAACACCACCGATCCCCGAGGTGGCCAACAAATCACCTTCCCGGATATCTGTATTGATCGATAAAAAACGCAGCTCCAGTTCACTGTTTTTGCCAGCCCCGGAGATCACCGTTCTCAAACCATTACGATCGATCTGCACAGGAACCATGTGATTCTTATCTGTGATCAACGTCACTTCTGATGTCCAGGGAAAAACCCGTGTTACCTGGCCGATCACACCGAGATCGTCGATAACGACCTGCCCCGGTTTGACCCCATTCGAGCTTCCTTTACCCAATGTTATCTTACGACTGAAAGGATCACGCGGTGTATAAAGTATCTCCGCCAGAACTGTCTGAATTTCTGTTTGCCTGGCAGCCCCAAGCAGTGCGCGCAAATGCTCATTCTCACTCGCCAATGCCTGTAACCGGAAGAAATCATGCCGGCTGGTCAGGTATTCACGCCTGAGATGATCAATCTCCTCGATGAGCTTGAAGTCCGAAATATACTGATCCACCTTCTCCTGCAGGGAAAAAGGCAGATACGCCAGTTTCTGCAACGGAGAAATAGCGACCCCAATCACACGCCTTGCTTCAGCAATAAAATCTGATCGGGAATCAGCGATCATTATGAAGACAGATAACAATACAAAGAAAAACATCCGTGTCAGCGGGCTCGGACCTACCTTGAAGAACTGCGGGGGAGTGTGCATGTAGCCTCTCAGCATTTGTTCCTGTACCCAAATCGATAAACTGGGCCTGATGTCTGTAAACAGGATCGCCGACAACCAGGAAGCTTAAATAAATGGCATATAATACATCAGTATACCAAAGCTCCCGAGATACAACGCCACACGGTAACATTGCTGAAAAAGAACTGGAACTCGAAACGATCAACCTGTTTCACCAAACTCACCATTTCGGCAAATCGGTCATCAAGGTTTGCAAAGGAATGTTTTTCAATCTGATACGAGCAGATTGCAGTAGCGGCATCAGATTCGAAGTACCCAATAACTCACGCTATAAAAAACTTTTATCGTAAAAGAAGATAAGCATATCTGTAACCAGGCACGCTTACCTCGAAGAGGTATCAATAGTCTCTGGCAAAAATCCCAACTGAATGATCAATACTCTCCAGAGCGATTCCCGCACCCCGCACAACACAGGTAAGTGGGTCATCGGCAATAATGACGGACAATCCTGTCTCCTCCATCAGCAGACGATCGATATCGTGCAGCAATGCACCGCCCCCCGTCATCACCATCCCCATTTCCGCAATATCGGAACCAAGTTCAGGAGGCGTTTGCTCCAAAGCGGTTTTAACCGCACTGACAATACTGTTCAGCGGTTCAGCCAATGCCTCCAGAATTTCATTACTGGAAATCGTGAAACTGCGCGGAATACCCTCGGCCAGATTACGCCCTTTCACCTCTATTTCACGGACCTCCGAACCTGGATAAGCAGAACCGATTTCTGATTTGATGATTTCTGCCGTGACTTCACCGATCATAATTCCGTAATTACGGCGAATGTAATTGATGATTGCCTCATCGAATCTGTCCCCCCCCACTCGCACCGAATTGGAGTAGACAACCCCGCCCAGTGAAATCACGGCGACTTCAGTCGTGCCCCCCCCAATATCGACTACCATACAGCCGGTTGGCGTTTCGACAGGTAAATCAGCCCCCAGCGCAGCAGCCATGGGTTCCTCGATTAATTCGACTTTGCGTGCGCCCGCTCCGTAAGCAGCCTCTCGGATAGCACGCCGCTCCACCTGCGTCGAACCACAGGGCACCGAAATGACAATTCGCGGATTTGCAGAAAACAAACGAGGAGGATGAGCTTTTCTGATGAATTGCTTGAGCATCTGTTCGGTCACGGTAAAGTCAGCAATGACACCATCCTTCATCGGCCGGATTGCCGTAATGTTTCCCGGGGTCCGGCCCAGCATTTGTTTTGCTGCCAGCCCTACCTGCTGAATCATGCGTTTGCCGCCCAGGCCACCTTCATGACGTATAGCAACTACCGAAGGTTCATTCAGCACGATACCATGGCCACGAACGTAGATCAGTGTATTGGCTGTGCCAAGATCAACCGCCATGTCCGTCGAAAAATAGTTACCCAGAAAATTGTTGTTCAGGAAGTTAAGCATGACGATTCCAGTATGACAGGTCCGGTATGTTTATTGCTCAGCAGGAATTTTGTAAGTCTGGCCTTGGAACAAGCGCCACAGACACATAAAAATATACGTTTGACAGGTGTGCATGATACTCTATTAGCTGTCTTGGTATAAATAGAAAGCTTCAAAATATGACCTTGTCACTGAACGATATCAAACGTGTTGCAAAGCTCGCCCGCATTGAAATCAGCGAAACGGATGCTCAGCAGAATCTGGTCCGATTATCCGGAATATTTGATCTGATCGAACAAATGCGGGCAGTTGATACGCAGGGAATCAAGCCAATGAGCCATTCTCAGGATATGGTGCAAAGGTTACGTGAAGATATTGTCACTGAATCCGATCAGCGTACTCTGTTTCAATCAGTTGCTCCTCAGATCGAGGATGGATACTACCTGGTTCCCAAAGTAATCGAATAACGCAGACTGTAAAATCCGCATTTTTGCCCGTCTATTTCCAATATATTCCACTGCACTGACACATGTTAAATGCCAGCCTCAGGCAGCTTTCCTTGTTGCTCTCAGAAAAGAAAATATCCAGCACCGAACTCACCAGTGAGTTTTTATCCCGCATCAAAGCGCTTAATCCTGATCTGAATGCCTTTATCACTATCGATGAGGAAAAAAGTCTGGATCAGGCCAACGTTGCCGACAAGATGATTGCTGCAGGACGATCGACTCCTCTCACCGGAATACCCATTGCACAAAAAGATATTTTCTGCGCCAGGGGATGGCTGACCACCTGCGGATCAAAAATGCTCTCAAATTTTGTTTCACCCTATGATGCCACCGTGGTGGAACGATTCGATCAGGCAGGCATGGTGAATCTGGGTAAAACCAATATGGATGAGTTCGCCATGGGATCAAGTAACGAGACATCCTATTATGGTCCGGTAAAAAATCCCTGGGACAGATTGGCCGTACCGGGTGGCAGCTCGGGCGGCTCAGCCTGCGCAGTAGCAGCCAGACTGGCGCCAGCGGCAACTGGTTCTGATACGGGGGGCTCCATTCGTCAACCGGCTGCATTATGCGGAATCAGTGGAATCAAACCCACTTATGGCCTGGTTTCCCGCTACGGCATGATCGCATTTGCCTCCAGCCTGGACCAGGGCGGACCCATGGCCAAATCTGCTGAAGACCTGGCCTTGTTGTTGAATACCATGGTCGGATTTGATGAGCGTGATTCAACCAGTCTGCAACGAGCAGAAGAAAACTATACGCAAGATCTGGAAAAACCGGTGAACGGGTTGCGCATCGGTCTGCCGAAGGAATTTTTTGCGGAAGGCATGAGCAGCGATGTTTCCAACGTGATTGAAGCCGCTCTGGCAGAGTATCGCAAACTGGGTGCAACATTTGTCGAGGTTTCCCTGCCGAACAGCAAGCTTGCCGTCCCGGTTTACTATGTGCTCGCACCTGCTGAAGCATCCAGCAATCTGTCGCGTTTCGATGGCGTGCGATATGGCTATCGCACCGCACAATACAGCAGTCTGGAAGATTTATATACCAAAACCCGGGCAGAAGGATTCGGTGAAGAAGTGAAGCGCCGCATTCTCATTGGTACTTATGTATTATCCCACGGCTATTATGACGCCTACTACCTTCAGGCTCAGAAATTACGCCGCCTGATTGCCGAGGATTTCAGGAAAGCTTTTGAACAGTGCGACCTGATCATGGGGCCGACTACACCTACCGTGGCATTCAATATTGGCGAGAAATGCGATGACCCCATCCAGATGTACCTGTCCGACATCTATACCAGTACCGCCAGCCTGGCAGGATTGCCGGGTATGTCGATACCGGCCGGATTCGGCAGTAAAAACAGGCCGGTAGGTTTACATATCATCGGAAACTATTTCAGGGAAGCACAAATGCTGAATGTCGCCCACCGCTACCAGCAGGTAACAAACTGGCACGAACTCACTCCGCCGGAAACCAGTAACTGAGATACGCCCCTGTTTTCTAACAGCAAACGATTAAAAGCAAAAGGATTAGCTGATCATGCAATGGGAAACTGTCATCGGCCTTGAGATACACGCACAGTTATCAACCCGATCCAAAATTTTTTCCGGTGCATCGGTAGCATACGGCGCCGAGCCGAATTCACAAGCCTGTGCCGTGGATATCGCCCTTCCCGGAGTATTGCCGGTATTAAACCGGCAAGCAATCGAATATGCCATCCGGTTTGGCCTGGCAATCGATGCAACTATCAACTCACCCTCTGTTTTCGCACGGAAAAACTACTTTTATCCCGATTTACCCAAAGGCTACCAGATCAGTCAGCTGGAACACCCGATCGTTGAAGGCGGACATGTCGCCATTCAGACAGGAGATCAGGAAAAAACCATACGCCTGACTCGCGCCCATCTGGAAGAAGATGCCGGAAAATCGACGCACGAAGAATTTCACGGGATGACAGGGATCGACCTGAACCGTGCCGGAACAGGGCTGCTGGAAATCGTCTCGGAACCGGATATGCGCAGTAGTGCCGAAGCCGTAGCATACGCAAAAGTGCTGCACTCACTGGTACGCTGGATCGGTATATGCGACGGCAATATGCAGGAAGGATCATTCCGCTGTGATGCCAATGTTTCAGTACGGCCTGCGGGCTCGGAAGCACTCGGAACGCGCTGTGAAATAAAAAACCTCAATTCATTCCGTTTTCTCGAACGAGCCATCGATTACGAAGTGGCAAGACAAATCGACATTCTGGAAAGCGGTGGCAGCATCACCCAGGAAACCCGCCTGTATGACGCGGATCGGGATGAAACCCGCACCATGCGCAGTAAAGAAGATGCGCATGATTACCGCTATTTCCCGGATCCAGATTTACTGCCAGTAATCATTCCCCAGGAATGGATAGATCAGATCAGGGAAAAACTGCCGGAGTTGCCGAAGGACAAGCGTAATCGTTACATTCAGGATTTCGGCCTGCAGGTCTATGATGCAAATATACTGACTGCAGCACGTGAGCTCGCAGATTATTTTGAGCAAATGGTCAGCGTTCTTCCCGGGCAAAGCAAACTCTGCGCTAACTGGATCATGGGTGAAGTCAGCGCGAGGTTGAATAAGGAAGGACTCGAAATTACCCGGAGCCCGATCAGCCCCGAACAACTGGCTGGATTGCTGCTACGCATTACTGACGGCACCATATCAGGAAAAATAGCCAAGGATGTGTTTGACAGCATGTGGCAAAGTAACGGTGACAGCGCAGACACGATCATCGATGCAAAAAACCTCAGACAGATCTCAGATGATAGTGAAATTGAGAAATGGGTTGATGATGTACTTGCCACGAACCCGCAACAGGTGGCCGATTACCGTGCCGGGAAAGAAAAAGCATTCAATTCCCTGGTTGGGCAGGTAATGAAAACCTCAAAAGGGAAGGCCAATCCCGCTCAGGTCAACTCAGTGCTCAAAAAGCGCCTGACGGAATAAAGCTTAGACAAATCTGGAAAAACGTACGATTCAATTATAAAGAAACTCTGGAAAAGACTTTGGCTTGTACTTTTTAGCTCCTGCAATCCATTGCCAATTCAGATTTGACGATTCAGGCCTGATGGCACTACAGAAAAACCCTGTAAACCGAGCCTGAATCTTCAGCAAGAAGTGTATTACCTGTATTTATTTGGGTAAAGCATTGCACTTATCAATAAATGCCTGCCGTTCGGCTTCATTATTCTTGTAATAATCCAATGCTCTTTCCATTCCTCTTCCTGCACAATTCTCTGCGCTTACTTCCGGAGGTCCGCTGCAACCGATCAAAGCGGTACTAAGACCCAGAATACAAACGATGTAGTATTTAAAGTTCATTAAAATTTCCTCTATAAAAATCCGCTAAAGCCAGACTTGTTTGTCTACCTTCTACGATCCTGAATCAGGTACTGAAATCCCAGCCACCTGAAACCGCCAGGCATTCACGGCCAATAGCCACTGGTAAAGCTATTCTACCTGACTTCCTGTAACTTGAGATTGTTTCAGATCTACTCACGCTGAATGGAGTAAACGCAACAGCCATCGTACAAACGGGGCCCGGAAGCCCCGTTTGTCACCCATTTTATTGTGCGGTAACACTAATTTTTTTGGGTTGAACTGCTTCCCGCTTGGGGATGGTGACAACCAGCACTCCATCTTTGGTAACAGCTGAGATCGCACCCAGGTCGGCAGTATCCGGCAGACTGAAGCGGCGGTAAAAAGAACCATGGGTTCGCTCAACCCGTTTATACCCTTCTTTTTCGGTTCTCGCTTCGGTCTGCTTTTCACCCTTGATCGTGAGCACTCCATTTTCTGTCGTCACATCTATTGCTTCAGGCTTCACTCCGGGTAAGTCAGCATGCACGACAAACTTATCGCTTTCCTCCTTGATATCGACTGCCGGTGCCCATTCAGCAATTGCTGAAGCTCCCTCGGTCGCCATATCATCCCGAGCCCGCTCCAGTTCCCGTTGTAATTGTGTCAGTAATCCCCATGGTTCATAGCGCGTAATTGCCATAATAGCCTCCATATAAATCACAAACATTTACAAAATGAGCTGTCACCCAACACAATGTGACTCACCCGACCAAAACACTCTGTCTGAATATTTTCAATCATTAAGAAATACCTGCTTCGATGATTGTTCACATTCTATGAATGCTGGCAGTAATATAAGCATGTCTTCGGCATTTTCAAGTCGGACACCCGGTAAAGATGAACAGTCCCGACCTCTCGGCCGATCTACCCCTTCAGACCCGGATCGAATCCGGTCTTCCCATAAACTGCATCAGCTGGGTGGTTGATAGCGGGCGGCTGAAATAATAACCCTGTTGCAGATAACAGTGATGTCTGCGCAGAAATTCCATGTGTTTCTCGGTTTCCACACCTTCTGCAATCACTCTCAGACCGAGATTATCGCCCAGCGCGATGATCGCCCGGGCAATTGCAAAATCAAACTTCTCATCATCGGGATGATCCTGTTCGATGCCTTGAATGAAGGATTTATCGATTTTCAGAATATCCAGCGGCAACTCACGCAGCAGGCTCAGTGAAGAATAACCCGTACCAAAATCATCCAGGGCAATGGCAACTCCCAATGCCTTCAAGCGCACCAGTGCTTCTGCTGCACGCGGTAAATCACTGATAACGGCGCTCTCGGTAATTTCCAGCATCAACCGCCCGGCCGGCAAACCGGTACGCTCCAACACACCAGCCACCTTCTGCAGGAAATCCGGATGCAGCAACTGCCGTGAAGCCACATTGACGGAAATATCGACTGCCTGCCCTACTTTTGCCAGATCAGCAGCGATCCTGCAGGAAATCCACAACACCAGATCTCCCAGTTGCCCGATCAATCCGACTCGTTCGGCAAGCGGAATGAAATCACCCGGAGACAACAATCCACGTGTGGGATGGGCCCAGCGTACCAATACTTCATTGTGGACAACTCGCTTTTGCTGAACATCGACAATGGGCTGGAACAGAACATGCAGAGCCTTATCCTGATTCTCGATCGCCAGCCGGAAATCCCTTTCGAATTCGAGCTGCTCACGCGTCCAGGCATTCATCTGCCCCGAAGCATAAAACTGGAAACCATTTCCTCCCTGCCGTTTGACACGCCGCATGGCAGAAACCGCTTCATCCAGAAAAATTTCACTCTTTTCATCCACCTGGTCAGGCTGGGAAGATATCCTGATACCAATGCTCGCCGAAATGAAAACCTCCTGTCCGTTGATCTCAAATCTGCGATTGATGGTTTCCTGGACTTTCCTGGCAAACTGCAGTTCCTGGCCTTCCCGCACTGGCCTGTCCACCACCAGCATAAACTCATCCCCGCTCCAGCGGGCAATCAAATCTTCACTGCAAACCAGTTTAAGCAACCGGTCGGCGATCATTTTCAACAAAGCATCTCCGGAGTGATAACCGAAAGCATCGTTGATCTTACTGAAATTATCGACTGACACCAGACAGACAATCAGTGCCGCGCCATGCTGCCGAGCAGAAACAGCCAGTTCACCAAAACGGGAAAGCAGAAAATTCCGGCTGGGCAGCATCGTCAGTACATCGTAATTGGCCTGGCGGGCAATTTGCTGCTTCATCTCCAGCGTATCGGAAATATCCGAAATCGTTACCACGGCACCCGCCGGAATACGCCACCTGTCATACAGCGCCCGATGTGTCACGCGAATGGTACGCCTGTCCCCGGAAGGCAGCGTGAGGACACAATGCTGTATCCGGGAATCCGGACGTGTATCAGCAGATCCAGAGCCATTCACATCTCTATCCTGTTTATCAGGAATCAGGCACACCCCGATCAGCTGCTCCAGCGGCTTCCCGATCAGCTGTTCCGATCTCGCACCCAGAATTCGTTCACTCTCCTGATTGAGATAGAGAATGTTGCCCTTTGCATCGACTGTAATCACGCCCTCCTGCACTGAATCGAACACAGCCTGCAGACAGGATCCGGTGATGAATTGCGATTGTATGAACTCATTGATACGTTGCCAGCTCTGTAACGGATACACAGCCAGTGTCCCGATCAGGGCTACCCCCGGCGGCAGCCAGATATGAAATACACCGAGCAGCATCGTCACCAGTCCAATACCTGCTGCGAGTGACACCAGAAGCACGAGACTCCTGAATCGCCCTGGTACGATATTGACGACGAGCAATACCGCCAGCACCCATAATACCGTCACCGCGATAGCAACCATTTCGGGAACAGGATAAATCGAACGCCCGTTACGCAGCATGTCAACCACACTGGCGTGCCACTCGACACCGCTCATATAGTTATGCCGGGTAAGTGAAACGGGTGTCAGAAAACCCTGCTGCAAACCAGTGGCCGTCATACCAACGATGATGATTTTTCCCCGCAAGTCATCCAGCAGATCATCATCGTTGAGTAATCTGGCATAAGAAATCCGGGGATAAGTACCCGGCGGCCCGGCGAAAGGCACCATGATTTCGCGCGAACGAACCCAGCTATTCCCGGTATTCACGATTGTTTTATCTGCCTCGGGCATCCGGCTCAGCAGACGCATACGATTCGGCAGACTGCCTTTATCCGCCAGCGCCAGACCCAGCGCCGGAAATGCAGGAATATCGATACCGGCGTACAGAAAAGTCCTGCGTGCCACGCCGTCCCGATCCAGCTCGACATCCACGTGACCAAGCGTGGCACGACGTTGTAACGATGCAAGCGGCTGGATGAGAGAGAATCTGTCACCGGAAGCATTCTGCGCCGGTGCAACCGGCAACACGACATTACCATGCGTAAAAATTGCCGTCTTGAGACGCTTATCGGCTTCCGGATGATCAACATCGGGTTCAGACAACAACAAATCAAGTGCTACCACATTCGAGCCAATCTGACTCAGGCGATCGATCAACCCGGCATGCAGCTCGCGCGACCAGGGCCATTTACCAATGGTTCGCAGGCTTTCTTCGTCGATTGCCACGATGACGATATCGCTGTCCGGCTGAAAAGACTGACGGCTGATGATCTCATCATAAACCAGCCAATCGAGACGCTGCAGCCAGCCCGACACCGACAGCAGCCCGACGACCACCAGCAACATTGCGGCACGAAGTTTAGAGGTACCGGTAATACTGCGTATACCCCACCCCGCCATTACATAAACCCTAGAAACGGCAGAAAGAAAGGAAAACGATACGGAATCTCGAATGACTGGACTGGCCCGAATACCCCTTCTTCACCATCGGCTCTGATCGGTTTGATACGCAGGTAATAACGGCCACCACCAGGATTGGGGATGACGACTCTCGGTTCACTGACCAGGACATCACTGATGATGTTATCGAATCCGGAATCACGCGCCATCTGGAACTGAAACTGTTCCCCTGTCTCTCCTGCAGGCCAGGCAAATCTGATTTCTTCACGCTCGATCTCGACCGAATCCAGTTCCGGACCCGGTACCGGCACTTTGAAAGATACCGAATCACTGTAAGGCCCCACCCCAATGGTCTCGGATTCAGCAGCTATCCGCCACCAGTATTCACCCGGTGTCAATGGTTCCGACAACATGAAATATCCTTCTGGAGAATCAGATTCATATTTTCTTGATTCTCTGAAATCAGCTGTACGATCTACTTCGATCAGATAACGTTTGATATCCGGCCGGGTAGCCCACTCAAAAACCGGTCGATTATCCCCGACTCTTGCACCCGATTGAGGTGCCATAATGAATGGCGGTTCCGGACGAGCATGTACCCTGATTTTCTTGACACCATCCTTGCCTTCCAGTCCCGACACATCCTGCCCGCGTACCCGCAGCCAGTAATCGCCATCGGCCAGTTCACGACCGCGCAGTGGCAAATTCATCGCGACCAGATCAGTCGAAATCTGCCTGAACTCAGGATCCAAGGCAATCTGCACCCGATATGAACGTGCACCTGCCAGAGGTTTCAGAGAAATGATCAGAGGTACCCTCTCGTACAAATCCGGTGTCGCGGAAAAATCCGGTCCGGGCAATAATTCAACCGGGCTGACGGGTGACTGGTCCGGCCGCGTAACCGTGCCATACCCCTCTCGTACCTGCACATTCCGTCCCTGTGCACTCACCTCCAGCAGCCCCTCCAGAACTTCGCTGCGGGTAGTGCCATCCTGTTTATCCGCCCCTACACGAAAACGGGTGCCCCGCACTGAACTCACGGCAGCAGGCGTCCGTATCCTGAATCGGGTGGCAGGCTCCGATCCATGCGGAGCGATATTTACCGTGCGGCCGGACTCCAGCTCGACTTCTGTCATCACCACCCCATCCTGCCCCAGTACCTCGGCCTGTTTCAGGCGGATTTTACTTTCACTTTCCACTCGCAGCCGGGATCGATCCCTGAATTCGAGTGTAACCTGGGAATCCGGCCCGGTACTGATTTCATCCCCGATTGCCACACGCAATTTTTCCGTAATCGGTAAAATCTCAGCACTGGCAGTACGTCTGAGGGTTGCCGTCCCGTAACAATCAACGATCTCAGCATCCCCCGGCCGGCGGGTCGCCCATTCGACCGGAATCCGGATTACCTTGCCTGGCGGAATATGATGCGGATCCTGGATGCGGTTGAGCTGCTGCAGACGCGGCACATATTTCATGCTGACCAGATGACGTTCTGCCACGTTCCAGAGATTATCCCCTGAACGAATCGTGTATAGCCAATCCTCGGCTCTGACACCATCGGAACCTATCAGCAGGAAAAGCGCATACACCGGCAGCAACCAGTAAATCGTCTTATCACACACTTGGTAACTCGAACGGATTGATAGACCATCATATTGAAAAAACAGACAAATACCATAATACCTGATACTGGAAAAGAAAATCTGATTATTCAAAATGAATATATGTTTCCACTGGATTGGAAAAAATAAGCCCTTGCAGGGCCTGCAACAGTAATTTCGCAACGACAGAAAAATTGAGTGAAATCATACGCAACCAGATAAGGCCGGGTTATGATTGACACGGACTGTCCGTCGAGTCCGATATCGAAACCAGTTACATCAAGGTGATACCATGATTTCAAATCCGGTCAATTCTGCAGTTATTGTGTCTGCCACCCCAACTGATGCAATTTCACAAACTCGGCCGGTCAGTGCAGTTACCCCGGTACCGGATGCCACACAATCGGATACACCTGCCTTTATTCTGGGCCAGAAATATAGGGCACAGATCGGTGAACGGCTGACAAACGGCCATTCCCTCGTCAATGTCGCCGGCAGATGGCTGCAAATGCGCATGCCCGCTTCGGCAAACCCTGGAAATATTCTGGAATTGACGTTGATCGAGCAGTCTCCCCGGCTGAAATTTTTGCTGCACAGCGGTACTCAAGGTGGCAATAACCCGACAACACTCAGTCCGGCCGGCAGACTCATCGCACAGTTGCTGAGCCAGCCTGCCCCACCTGCCATGAAAACTGCGAACGAAGCAGCCCCGCTGTTGCCGATACCACCCGCTACCGGTAGAGAAAGAATTCAGTTGCCCGCTCAACTGCAGCAAGCACTGTCAGCCAGCGGGTTATTCTACGAAGCTCATCTGGTGCAATGGCTCAGCGGCAACCGTTCGCTGCAACAACTCCGGCAGGAACCGCAAGGCAAACTGCCCGCACCGGCAACCGTATCCACAACGATCGCTGATTCAGCCACGGCTTCACCGGTCGCATCCCAGGCAGTGTCACTGATACAACAGCAACTGCATACCCTGGAAACCGGAACCATCCAGTGGCGGGGAGAAATCTGGCCAGGGCAGGCCATGGAATGGGATATCACCGAATATCCGGATGATCAGGGGAAAGAACAGGCCGACAATGAAAAAACCGGGAAATCAGGTCGCTGGCAGACCCGGATTCACCTGCAACTGCCAAATCTGGGAAAAATCACTGCCACTATCATGATCGAACCACAGGGTATGCGAATCCGGCTGGATGCCGATTCCGATGAAATTACACGACAGCTCAGGAAAGAACAGGTTACGCTGGCAAGCGCCATGCAAACGACCGGGCTGACGATTCGTGCGATGGACATTCAGCAACATGAAGCGACCTGAGCCAACCGGGCAAGAGAATCAGAGCAAACCGACTGATTCACCCGCCCCACCAGAACATACTCCGATTCCCGGAGCAGTAGCACTCGCCTATCACAGCGGCATGACTGCTCCCCAGGTGGTTGCCAAGGGCCGGGGACTGATTGCTGAAGAAATCATTCGCCGCGCTCAGGAAGCCGGCGTGTATGTGCATGAATCGGCAGAACTGGTGGCACTGCTGATGCAGGTCGATCTGGATGATCACATTCCACCGGAACTGTATATCGCCGTAGCAGAGTTGCTGGCCTGGCTCTATCGGCTGGAAAACGATCTGGCGATGCCCGCCGACTCACCCGATCCTTCTCAGTGACAGTGTTACCGGATCACACACTGCCATGCAGCTCGCGGCTAATAGTGCATGTATGGCTTGTAATTCCATTCCCAAATCAAAAATGACACGAAGGGCAGGAGTAATGATGACATCAGATTTTTTAATGTGATCTGTAACGATGTCAGAAGTGTGATTTCGTATCGAATTTTCTGGCCTGTTGTTCGAGCCGGGTAATATAACGCTGTATCAGCGTCCCTGATTTCTCAGACAGGTTTACAAATTCACACCCGATGCGCGGGCAGGTATTACCATTGGAAAGAATGGCCATACTGATGCTCACGATCCGGACGGTAGTTTCAATCGTGTCGAATTCCGGTAATTCAATCCGGCAGTGCTCCAGCGTCATACCGGCTTCCAGCGGCGCATCGGTATCCGGCCGATCGATCAGCGCCATGCCACCGCGGCTGATATCCAGCAGATTGAGCGTAAGAAAAACTTCCTCATGTTGCCTCAATGGTGGAATGACACAGGTTGCAGGGTTTGCCACGGGCGTTGCGATCCGATAAAAATTGCGCCGCTGCAGACGTTTCAGCGATGTCGGGAGATCTGCACTGAATGCATTGCGACCCTCAAACCGGATGTGCTGCAGGTTGTTGCAATCGAATTCGATCCTGATGCGGTTATGGCTGGTGACACAACGCAACATCCCGCTCTTGAGTGCCATTTGATTGAGTGTTTCATTGATCCCGTAATCCAGTACCAGTAACTTCTTTTGCAAATCGACAGCCAGAATGGATGAGAGAATCGCAGAGTGGCTGTTGCGGGCGAGATGCAGTGAAATCAGTGATTTTTCCTGCATGATTCCATTGAGGAAAAAACATACTTCAGTCAGAGAATGCACGATGTAGTCGGACTCATTCGTATCCCGCGATACGGATGAAGGCGCTGCCAATTCTGGATTTTTCCGAAGTATGGCCATGATTTCCTCGCTATTTTTTATCGGCCCGACGCTACACTTGCATGTTCATGATCTCCTGATACGCCGTTACCAATCGGTTGCGTACCTGAATCATGGACTGAAAGGAAACATTCGCCTTCTGCAGAGAAATCATGACATCGTGCAGTTCGACATCCTGATTGCCACCCACGAATTCCCGACTCAGCTGACTGGCAGTCTGCTGAACGGTATTGACCTGATCGACTGCAGACTTGAGCAGTTGGCCGAAATCTGCCTGTGAAACCGTGGAAACGGTTGCAGAAGGTTTACTGCCACCCGCTGCCAGATCCGAAGTGGCCTTGAGCTGAGCCAGAATCTGATCCATGCCTGATGTAACGTTCATATTTCTTTCTCCAGTATCTGGTTACTTCGTAAAACCCACCGTGCGGCTGAATCACTGTGGCGCATCTTCACTCACCCCACGCCTGTCATGTTGATATGCCTCGGAAAATTCGAACCGCCTGTAACGGTTTTTACCGAAATACTCATTTATAAAATCGATCAACACCGGGCAAGCCGGTATTGCTGCAGTTTGTAACGCAAGGTGCGCTCGGAGATACCGAGTTTCTGCACTGCCAGCTTACGTGAGCCATTCACCGCTGCCAGCGTTTGCAGAATATGATCCCGTTCGAGTGATTTGATATCGCGTAGCGGTGAATCACCTTCCCTCTGTGCTTCTCCCCGAAAGGTATCTCTGGCAGAGGATCCCGGCAGGTTCAGGTGTTCAGCCTCGATCGAACCCGTTGCCAGAATCATGGCACGCTGAATCACATTTTCCAGCTCCCGTACATTTCCCGGCCAGGTGTACCGTTCCAGACTGCGTATGGCTGATTGCGCCAGCACACAGCGCGGGGCAGATCGATCCAGAATGCGCTGTGCCAGCGGCACGATATCCTGCAGACGTTCACGCAACGGCAAAATTTCCAGAGGAAAAACATTGAGGCGATAGTACAAATCTTCCCGGAAGCGGCCTTCCTGCACATACGCCGGCATATCCCGATTGGAAGTCGCAATCAGGCGTATATCCAGCTTGACGGGTTTACTCCCGCCTATCCGCTCCACTTCACGCTCCTGCAGGACGCGCAGCAGTTTTGCCTGAAGACCGAGTGGCATTTCCGAAATTTCATCCAGCAGTAAAGTCCCCCCGTTGGCCTGCTCGAATTTTCCTGCCTGCGCCTGAGATGCCCCGGTAAACGATCCTTTTTCGTATCCGAACAGCGTCGATTCCAGCAGATTTTCAGGGATGGCAGCACAATTGATGGCGACAAACGGTCGAGATGCACGCGGTGAATGACGATGAATGAATCGGGCCAGTACTTCCTTGCCACTACCGCTCTCGCCCGTCAGCATCACCGTGGCGCTGGTTGCAGCCACCTTCTTCGCAAGAGACAACAATGTCAGGGTGCGAGGATCTTCAGCAACGATTTCCGATTCATCCTCATCACTGACAGTCAGCAGATAATGTCTGACATGCGCCAGCAGACTGTGCGGATCAAACGGCTTGAGCAGGTAATCACTGGCGCCGGAACGCATCGCAGCCACGGCCTTGTCCACTTCGCCATAAGCGGTCATCAATACGACCGGAATCCAGGGATGACTTCGCTTGATAGCTTGCAGCAATGTATAACCATCCATCGGGCGCATCTGCACATCACTGATGACCAGCCCTGCCGGATGAGTCCGCAGCAGATCGATCGCCTGCTCACCACTGCTGGCAGCCAGGGTGGTGTATCCGTCCAGCTTGAGCGTTGCGCACAATGCCTCCAGCAGATCCGGATCATCTTCCACTATCAATACAGGCAAATTCCGCATTTCTTATCTGTCCTCATTTTTCGGCTGTTTCAGCCTTACTCCGCAAATCAGGTACATTCTCAAACTCTTTTGCCGTTCTCGGCAGGCTGATCGTAAACCGGGTACCGGTACCGGGTACCGAATCGATCCGGATTTCACCTCGCATCGACTGGATCAGATTATGCACGATCGCCAGCCCCAACCCGGTTCCCTCCGTTCGTGTCGTGAAGAACGGCTCAAACACCCGCTCACGCAGGGTGGGATCGATTCCCGGACCCTCGTCACTGACGGTCAGCCTGACTTCATCTTCCGTCGTTTCACAAGTCAGTGTAACGAAGCTGCCTACAGGAGAAACCTGCACGGCATTATCGAGCAGATTCACCACGGCATTGCTCAGTGCCGCACGATCCACATTCAGACTGACGCCCCTGCTGTTATCCTGAACAACAAACCGCAGATTACGCTGCTGCATCTGGGGCGCCATCACCCGCTGCATTTTGCGTAGCAGTACAGACAGTTTCACCCGCCCTGCCGGCACCGGCTCACCTTTCACGAACTGCAGCATGTTACGGATCAGATGCTCCAGATGATGGAGCCGCTCAATCGCTTTAACGGCAAATCTTTTCCTTTCCTGAGGATCGAGTGCTTCACCGCTCAAATGCCCGGCATACAGCAATGCAGTGGATAACGGCGTGCGCAGCTGGTGTGCCAGGCCGGCAGCCATTTCGCCCATTGCCGCAAGCCGCTGGTTGCGGCGATTCTGTTCGCGCAGTGCATAGGCTTCTGTCATGTCGTGGAGCAGCAGAATGCATTCCCCGGTCATTTCCGAAACGCTGCTCTCGATATACAACCTGCGCGGACAGAATAGCGCGAGATCTTCCTTTCCCGCATGCCATTCACCGGCCACGCCTGTCGGCTGTAAGCGTTCCTGTACGATCTGCTGCCACGTTATCCCCAGCAATGGCTCTCCCAGTAAACGAATCGCTGCCGGATTGACCCGGCTGATACTGTTCTGGTGATCCAGCACCACAACGCCACCAGGCAGTGCCGTCAGCAATTGCCCGAGCTGCTGCGACAACGCTTCCTTGGCAGCCAGCTCGCGCTGCAGCTCTCCATTGGCCAGCGCCAGTTCTTCCGTCAGGCGAAAAACCTGCTGCTGCAACTCACGATAAATCCCGGAAAGCTGGCTGGATGCCTGACTGAATACGGCAAAGGCCTGCCGGAGCTGCTCATGATCGGCCACCGGTGTAACACTTACCTCTGTTTTCATGGAGAAAATCTCCCGATTTCGACGCTGCACAGCTTAGCACCACGCACTACACCGATCATTGATGAAATAACACGAGCAAATGTTCTCTTTTCAGCGATTCAGGCCCAAAGAATATCCCGATAATGCCGGTATTCATCAAACCGCAACACATATTCAAATGACAAACCAGAGCGGGCTCAGATATCCGTCAGGCTTCGTAAATCTCAAAGAACAAGGCAGGAGGTGATCGTTATGGCAACCGTCCAGGAAGAAATCCAGGAAGAAAAAAAGACATTCAGTCAACTGGATAAAATCAAACAACTGCCAACCCAGAAGAAACTGGGCCTGATGGTAGCGGCCGCCGCCGTCATTGCGCTGATCGCCGGTACATGGCTATGGAGCCAGTCGCCGGATTACCGGGTTCTTTATGCCAGCTTGTCGGATCAGGAAGGGGGAGCGATCATCGAGGCCCTGCAGAAAATGAATGTTCCGTACCAGTTCAGCGAAAGTGGCGGCTCGATTCTGATTCCGGCCAGTCAGGTGCATGAAGTCCGCCTGCGTCTGGCAGGGCAAGGGCTGCCCAAAGGCAATCTGTCCGGTTTCGAGATTCTGGAAAACCAAAAATTCGGTTCCAGCCAGTTTCTGGAACAGGTCAATTATCAGCGCGCCCTGGAAGGCGAACTCTCCCGTTCGATTCAATCCCTGTCAGCCGTTCAGGGAGCACGCGTGCACCTGGCGATTGCCAAGCCGAGCGTATTCACCCGGGAACGTCCGCAACCAAGGGTTTCCGTGCTGCTGAACCTGCATCCCGGACGGATGCTGAGTACCGAACAGGTCAGCGCAATCGTTCATCTGGTTTCCAGCAGTATTCCTGATCTGCCGGTCAAAAACGTCACCGTCATCGATCAGCAGGGCAATCTGTTGAGCGGCCAGAAAGACAACCAGGCAGAAACCGGGCTCGACCCCGGCCAGCTCAAGTATGTGCAGGATATGGAGCAGAATTTCGTCCGGCGCATCGAGGCCATTCTGACGCCCATCACCGGTGAAGACAACGTGCATGCGCAAGTGACCGCAGATGTCGATTTTTCCCGCATCGAACGTGCCGAAGAAACCTACAAACCCAACAACAATCCGGCAGAAGCGGCTGCAGTTCGCAGCCAGCAGCAATCCGAGTCGGTTTCCATTTCCCAGCCGGAAGGTGGAGTGCCGGGTGCGTTGTCGAATCGCCCTCCTGCTCCGGCCGAGGCACCGATAGAAGCCAAACAGAGTTCGGAAACAGCCGCCAAGACGACTCCGACCGATACTCGTAAGGAATCGACGACCAACTATGAAGTGGATAAAACCATTTCACATACCCGCCAGGCAACGGGCCGCATCAACCGGCTTTCAGCGGCAGTGGTCATCAATTACCGGACGAAGCTGGATACTGAAGGCAATCCGGTCAATGAACCGCTTTCCGGTGAAGAGATCGAGAAAATCACCGCCCTGGTGAAACAGACCATCGGTTTCGATGAAACACGCGGCGATACGCTGACGGTTACCAACAGCCAGTTCAACCTGAAGGGAGATTCACTGGAAGAACTGCCACCCTGGAAAGATCCGGATACCGTCCTGCTTGCCAAAGACATTGGCAAGCAACTGCTGATCGCGGCAATCGTACTGTTCTTCCTGCAAAAGATCTTCCGGCCGTTTCTCAGGAATTTGCTGCCTCCTCCGCCGCCTCCACCTGTTCCGGCATTAGCTGTCAAAAATGGATTGGAACACAGCGCAGCCGAGGTGAGTACCGTCAGGGTGGTGACGCTGGAAGAAAATCTGGAAAAAGCCAGATTACTGGCTGTCACTGAACCGGCTATCGTAGCCAACGTCGTAAAAGGATGGGTGTCAGGCAATGAGCGATGAAGGGATTCTTAAAAGTGCAATTTTGTTGATGTCGCTGGGGGAAGAAGAAGCTTCCCGGGTGTTTCGCCATCTCGGCCCCAAGGAAGTTCAGAAACTGAGTGAGGCCATGGCCGCCCTCAATGATATCAAGCAGGAAACCATCGAAAACGTACTGGAAGAGTTTTGTCATCTTGCGAATGGCAAAACCTCGCTGGGACAGGGAGCACTCGACTATCTGCGCAAAGTGCTGACCAAAGCACTGGGAGAGGAAAAAGCAGCGGGGCTGATGGATCGCATCAGCCAGGGGGATGACACCAGCGGGATAGAAAGCCTGAAATGGATGGATGCCGCTTCTGCTGCCGAACTGATCAAGAACGAGCATCCGCAGATCATTGCCACTATCCTGGTACATCTGGAACGCGATCAATCCAGCGCCATCCTGGCGCTGTTTACCGAACGACTGAGAAATGATGTCCTGCTGCGTATCGCCACACTGGACAGCGTTCAGCCGACAGCACTGCGCGAACTGAACGGTGTGCTGAGCAAATTGCTGTCGGGCACCGACAGCATCAAGAAACCACGCATGGGCGGTGTTCGCACCACGGCAGAGATCTTGAATTTCATGCCGACTGCACTGGAAAGCAACATCATCGAGAATTTCAACCAGTATGACGAGGAAATTGCACAGAAAATCATGGATGAAATGTTTGTCTTCGATGATCTGTTACATGTCGATGACCAGGGCATTCAGCTTCTGCTGAGAGAAATCCAGTCCGATGTACTCATCATCGCACTCAAGGGTGCCAAGGAAGAATTACGCACCAAGATCTTCAAGAACATGTCACAACGTGCTGCCGAAACGCTGCGTGAGGATCTCGAAAGCAAAGGGCCCGTTCGTGTTTCCGAAGTAGAAACCGAACAGAAGAAAATCCTCAAGACTTTGCGACAGCTTGCCGATGATGGCCGTATCGCACTGGGTGGAAAAGGAGGAGACGGTTTCGTCTGATCGGCCTGCGTACAGCCGCTGTCCGATCTGGCCACCCCACCATATCATTCCATTCCCAAATCAAAAATGACACGAAGGCGAGCCGCAGACAGTATAAATAATACGGCTAGGCGAAGCCGACAAAGTTAGTTTTGATTTAGAAATAGAATCAAAGCCCGTAATCATCTTTCATCAGGCACCTCGTCAACTCGCATAAGGAAACAACGGATATGGAAGCAGCTTACGTCATTCCAAAGAAAGAACTCTCTTCCTGGCAGAAATGGGAATTTGGCTCGCTCGATCCGCTTAAATCCCGGCAGAAAACCGAATCTCCGGAAAAAACACCCCATACTGCCAGATCAGCAGATCAACCTGGAAATCAGGTAGCAGCCGGAGCAAAAACCACAGCACACGAAGCCATCGTTTTACCTACCGCCGAACAGATCGAGCAAATCTACCAGCAGGCCCGTGAAGAAGGCAAAACGGCGGGTTACCAGGAAGGCATGCAGCAGGCAAAACATGCCGCCCTGGTAGAAGTCAAGCATTTGCAATCGCTTACCAGTGCTCTGGAACAGGAATTGAAACAGATCGATCAGATCATGGCACAGGATTTGCTGACACTCGCCATCGATCTGGCCAGAAAAATCACCAGCCATGCGCTGGAAATAAAACCTGAACTGATTCTTCCGGTCGTCGAGGAGGCATTGCGTCAGCTGCCCGCTATCTCGCAGCCGATCCGGCTGACCCTGCATCCCGATGATGCCGCGCGAATACGAGATCATCTGGAAAATCATCCGACCCATCCCAAGTGGCATATACACGAAGATACACAGATCGAGCCCGGTGGCTGTCGGGTCGAATCCGGTGGCTGTGAAGTGGATGCAACGCTGGCCACCCGCTGGCAGCGTACTCTGGCTGTCCTCGGCCAGGAGCAGCCCTGGCTGGCATGACGATACCAGACGGATACCACGACCACGTGGATACCACCGGATCAGTCCACATCCCGCTCTGGCGTGATTTCCTCCAGAACTGTCAGCGACTGATCGAGCCTGCGAATTCCTTTCTCGTCAGCGGTACGCTTACCCGTGTTGCCGGGCTGGTGATGGAAGCCGTCGGCCTCAAGCTGGCAGTAGGTACCAGCTGTATCGTTTTTCTCCCGAACGGGAACAGTGTCACGGCAGAAGTGGTTGGCTTTTCCGGAGAGCGGCTTTTTCTGATGCCGTCTGGCGATATTTATGGACTGACGCCCGGTGCAAAAGTCGTCCCTACCGAATATACCGGCGCAGTACCCCGCATCGGAACCCTGCAGCATCCGCGACGCCGTGCGGCCGACCGGACAAAACATATCAGCGTCGGCCCGGAGCTGCTCGGGCGCGTTCTGAATGGAGCCGGCGATCCGCTCGATCGCTACGGCCCGCTCCATTGCGGAAATAGCGTGCCGCTTTACAGCCGTCCGTTCAATCCGCTGGAACGGGCACCCATTGAAAAAACGCTGGATGTCGGCGTGCGTGCGATCAATACATTGCTGAGTGTGGGGCGTGGCCAGCGTATGGGATTATTTGCCGGCAGCGGTGTAGGTAAAAGTGTCTTGCTCGGTATGATGGCACGTTACACCAGTGCAGATATCATCGTGGTGGCGCTGATCGGTGAACGGGGTCGCGAAGTTCAGGAATTCATCGAAACCATTCTAGGCGAGGAAGGTCTGGCACGCTCGGTTGTCGTTGCCGCACCAGCCGATACTTCACCACTGATGCGCCTGCACGGCGCCGCCTATGCTACCGCCATTGCCGAATATTTCCGGGATGAAGGCAAGCATGTGCTACTGATCATGGATTCCCTCACCCGCGTTGCCATGGCGCAGCGGGAGATTTCACTTGCCATTGGCGAACCGCCTGCCACCAAAGGCTACCCTCCCTCCGTATTTGCCCGTCTGCCCCAACTGGTAGAACGTGCGGGTAACGGCCGGCGGGGAAGCGGATCGATCACTGCCTTCTATACCGTGCTGACCGAAAATGATGATCCCAACGACCCCATTGCCGATAATGCACGCGCCATTCTCGATGGCCATATCGTACTGTCACGGCGTCTGGCCGAGGCGGGCCATTACCCGGCAATCGATATCGAATCTTCGATCAGCCGCGTGATGGCCAGCCTGGTAACACGTGAACAGCTTGGTCAGGCGCAACGCTTCAAGGCCTTGTACTCCCGTTATCAGCGCAGCCATGATCTGATCAGCGTGGGGGCATACGCAAGCGGCAGTGATTCGCAACTGGATCGGGCCATCGAACTTTACCCGGTACTCGAATCATTTCTGCAGCAAGGCATGTTCGAGCAGGAAAGCTATATCGAAAGTATGGAAAAGCTTTCGGCGTTACAACTGTAAAACAGTAAGCGCAAAAGATGGCTACCTCCCATTCACTCAAACTGCTGCTCGACCACGCCCGCAAACAGACGGACGATGCCGCCATCAATCTGGGCAAGTTGAATCTCAAACAGCAGGAAGCCGAGAAAACCTTACAACTGTTAGTCGAATATCGCGAAAATTACCAGTCGCAATTCATGGAATCCGCCGGGAGCGGTATCAGTCCGGTTGAATGGCGAAATTTCAAGGCATTCATCTGCAAGCTCGATACTGCCATTCAGTCACAGCAAAGACTCGTCACGATGACGCAACAGCATACGGAAGCAGGAAGCACGCAATATCACGCCCACCGTCAAAAGCTGAAATCTTATGACACCCTGTCGCAGCGCGCCGAGCTTCACCACCAGGCACGCTTACAGAAACAGGAACAGCGTCAGCTGGATGAACATACGGCGCACAACTTCAGCAAACAGCAGAAGAATGCAGATTAGTGGCATGAGAATTGCTTGATATTTGCCATACAACAACAAATCTCTTCGAGGACTGCTATGCCGAATTTACCCGCCCTTCCAGATATGGGTCTGCCTGCCGTAACCAGCAACCTCACAACAACCCTTTTACCGGGCATTTCCAGCCCCGTTGTTCCCGGACAGCCAATCGAACAGGCATTTGGCAGCATCCTGATCAGTATGATGAAAAGCGATCAGGCCATTGAAGACGACACCGAGAATCCGGCACCGATATCAATCGATGCACTCATAGCCGGGATGATGGCTGCGCCGGCCAATCCACCTCAGCTCGTTCCATCTCAGCCCGCACCGGATGCACTGGACACACCGAATGCACCAGACACCCCGGCGGAAGAACTGTTGTCCATGCTGGCGGCAACCGTGTTGCCGAATACCAGCCAGCCGGTAACGGATAAACCCGTTACATTCCTCGCAGGCGAGCTGGCATCTGCAACGCCGATAAATCTGCCATCGGACCCCGGCCGACACGTTGCCAATCCACTCCAGGCAACCAGCCAGGCTCACGCTGCTCCTCTCCCCGCTGAACTCCCAGCCGGAAATATCAGTACAAATGCTCCGTTTCCCGCTCCTGTGAACAGCTTTAATCAGGCAATCGATGCGGCAAATTTTGCCGATAGCGGCAAATCCTTGCCGCCTTCGATGACGACGTCTGTCCCGGTAACTCCCGCCACTCCCCACACCAGCAGTACGCCACTGACTGATACTGCTGCTGATACCACGGCGAATGATGCTCCGACTATTGCCGCAGAATTTGGCCAGCCGGACTGGCCGGAAGAATTCGGCCGTAAAATCACCTGGCTGGCGACACAGCGGATGCAGACAGCAGAACTGAAACTGCATCCGGCCCATCTCGGCCCGATAGAAATTTCACTGCAGTTATCCGATGATCAGCGGCTTACGGCACAATTCATTTCACACCACCCCGCAGTCCGTGAAGCCATCGAAGCCAATCTGCCAAGATTGCGTGAGATCATGGCAGAAAATGGAATCACCCTGGCTGATACCTCAGTCAGTGCGGATACACCCGGGCAGCAGGCAGAAAACGGACAAGGCAGCCCCTTCCGCCGCCCGGCAGCCGGTGATCATTCCCCCTACGATTCCACCCGTCCGCAGACACCAGCTTTACAGGCAACCAGACGTTCCAGCCTCATCGATACGTTCGCCTGACAGGCTTACGCTTCAGCCTTCGCACTTCTCCCCTCATACCCCGGCATCGGCACGGGTCATCTGCTTCATTGACAAGCCCGACAGGTAGAATCCAGGTACTTTGCCAGAATCAGAAAGTCTTCTCCAGAAATTCTCTAAATGTAACAAGACGCTATGCCGTAAAGAGAAATAACGCCATAAAGGCTAGCGTAATGCCCGTAATACTGAGCATATTTTAGATCTAATGCCCTTATCCGCATTGATACCGAATAGGGACCCAACAAGTTTTGGAGAAAATAATTATGTCGATTATCAGCAGCCTGACCCCAACCCAAATCTCTGCGTTGACAACGAAGCAGATAGAAGACCTTACTACACAGGATATGAAGGCTCTTTCTAATAAGCAAATCGAAAAGCTGACATCCACTCAGATCGCGGCCATTGAAACGCAAGATCTGGTCATCCTGAGCGGCAAGCAGATTAGTGCTTTCAAGCCAAATGAATTCACCTATGGCATGACCACCGCACAAATCCAGGCAATTACCGCGGCACAGGCCACAGGACTCACTGCTGCCCAACTAAAAGATATGACTAGCGATAATCTCTCCAACCTGAGTACAGAAGCACTGAGCGCATTGTCCGCCAAGCAGATTCAGGGGTTAAGCTCTGGTAACATCGCTGCATTCACAACAGCGCAGGCAGCCGTACTCAGCTACGCACAAATAGCAGCTATTAGCACAGATGCCGTCCAGGGATTTGAAACCGGTGATCTGGCTCAAATTAGCACCGCTGCCATCAAAGGTTTGACTGCCGCACAACTCGGTGCCCTGAATAGTGAGCAATTCAGCTCTCTGGATTCCAGCCAGGTGCAAGCCCTCTCTGCCAAACAAATCCAGGCACTGGGCACTGATGTGATCAAGGATTTAACAACTGATGACATGAAGGAATTCTCTGCAGTTCAAGTTGCTGCCCTGAGTAGCGCACAACTGGGCACACTCACCAGTGACAAACTGGATGCCCTGACCTCAGATGCACTGGGTGCATTATCCGCCAAGCAGATTCAAGGGCTGGATGCGGCTAATTTATCCAGCGACACCATCAGTGCACTGTCCGCCAAGCAGGTCGCAGCGCTGACCACAGCCCAGTTAAATGCTATGGATAGCAATCAGATCGGCTCTATCTCAACGAGTGGCATCGCCAGCCTGACCGCAGCACAAATCAAGGGACTAACCGGAGACAACATAAAACATCTGACCTCAGATCAAGCTGCAGTCCTGTCTGCTAAACAGGTTGCAGGCCTTAGCACAGATGCCATCCAGGGATTTGAAACCGAGGATCTGGCTACAATTGGCACTGCCGCCATCAAGGGTTTGACTGCTGCGCAACTCGGCGCACTGGACAGCGCACAATTCAGCTCTCTGGATTCCAGCCAGGTGCAGGCACTTTCTGCCAAACAAATCCAGGCACTGGGCACTGATGTGATCAAGGATTTAACAACTGATGACATGAAGGAATTCTCCGCCACCCAAGTTGCTGCCTTGAGCACCGCACAGCTCGGAACACTCTCCAGCGACCAGCTCTCCGCCCTGACTACGGATGCACTGGGCGCATTGTCCGCCAAACAGATTCAGGGGCTGGATGCAGCCAATTTATCCAGCGACACCATCAGCGCACTGACCGCCAAACAGATCGCAGCGCTGACCACAACCCAATTAAATGCTATGGATAGCGACCAGATCGGCGCTATCTCAACGAGCAGCATTGCCAGCCTGACCGATGCACAGATCAAAGGGTTGAATAGTGCAAATGTGGAGGCTCTAACCTCAGATCAGGCTGCAGCCCTGTCTGCCAAACAGCTTGCAGGCTTTAGCACAGATGCCATCCTGGGACTTGAAACCGATGATCTGGCTACAATTGGCACCGCTGCCATCAAAGGTTTGACTACAAGCCAAATTGAGACATTAACTACCGATCAAGTAACAGCACTAACATCCAGCCAGGTGCAGGCCCTTTCTGCCAAACAGATTCAGGCCTTCACCACGGACCAGATTCAGCACCTGAATTTTGGCAGCTAACCTGTTGATATCTGCTGATTAACAGCAGATATTTACTAACCACGATATTGGAGTTGATCCGATATCGTGGTTTTTTATTGGCTATGAAATTTTGAATATCACGAAGAACACATAAAATTACGGTATTAATCAGCACTTTTGCGGCATCGCCCAACTGATAGATTGCAGAGCATAACTATTACTGCTTTTTATCAGGAGCCAAACGTGCCAACCCATTCCCTATCTGATTACACCAGCTGGATCGAACGCACCTGGCAGGGCCAGGTTTCCTTTACGGATCTCGTCACTTACGCTGAAACATTAAACACACACCCCGCGCTGTGCGCCGGGCTCTACCGTACCTGGCTGCAGCGTAATACAGGCGTTTTCAACAGCGTTGCCTGGTTTAATCTCGGCGTTATTCTTTTTGCTGAAAATAATCTGATTGATTCGATTGAAGCTTTCCAGAAGGCACTGGCGCTTAGCCCGGCTTTTCCCCAGGCGCATATCAATCTCGGATTGGCGCTTGAACGCCAGGGCAATGCAGAAGCCGCCATTGAACAATGGCAGGCAGTTGTTGAGAACGCCATCACACCGGAAGCTGATCAAAATACCGGGCCAAACCAGGCAGATCAGATAAAAAACCTGACCATGGCGCTCAACAACATCGGGCGCCTGCAGGAAACCCGGCGGCAATATCAGGCGGCCACTCAGGCGCTGGAAAAAAGCCTGCAGCTCAACCCAGATCAACCGGATGCCATCCACCACCTGATTTTTCAGCGCCAGAAACAATGCCAGTGGCCGGTTTACGCGCCGGTGGGCAAGGTCACAGAAGCGGCATTGCGTGAACACACCTCGGCGCTTGCCATGCTGAATATTTCGGATGACCCCGCCGCACAGCTTGAAGCAGCACTGAACTACAGCCGCCGCAAGATTCCGGCTGATCTGCCCCGGCTATCCCCTGTCAATGGTTATCGCCACGACAAGATTCGGGTTGCCTATTGCTCCAGCGATTTTTGTACTCACCCGGTTGCCATGCTCACGGTTGAACTGTTTGAGCACCACGACAAAAATCGCTTTGAAACCTATGCTTTCTGCTGGTCGCCGGACGATGGTTCAACCTTGCGCCAGCGCATTCTTTCTGCCGTAGATCATTACATTCCCGTGCACGGCAAGAGTGATGACGAAGTTGCCCAACTCATCCGCCAGCACGAGATTGATATTCTCATCGATCTGCAAGGCCAAACCAGCGGCGCCAAAACCCGCATGCTGGCCATGCGCCCGGCACCTGTGCAAATCACCTATCTGGGCCTGCCGGCCACCACGGGTTTGCCGGGAATTGATTATGTCATCGCCGACCGCTACCTGATTCCCGAAGAATATGCCCGCTTCTACAGCGAAAAGCCGCTCTACATGCCGGATGTCTATCAGGTTAGCGACCGCAAGCGCGAACACAACCCCGCCCCCAGCCGCAAGGATTGCGGCCTGCCCGCGCGCAAGTTTGTGTTCTGTTCCTTCAACAACAACCACAAATACACGCTGGAAGTGTTCACCACCTGGATGAACATTCTGCGCCGCATTCCCAACAGCGTGCTGTGGCTGCTGGCGGACAACCCCTGGGCCAGGGAAAATCTGCAAAAACAGGCCAAAGCACAGGGCATTGACCCGAAACGACTGGTATTTGCCGAACGCGCCACGCCAGCCGATTACTTGGCGCGCTATCTAGTGGCCGATCTGTTCCTCGACACCTTCCCCTTCAATGCCGGCACCACCGCTAATGATGCGTTATGGATGGGCCTGCCGGTACTGACCATGAGTGGACGCTCCTTCGCTTCCCGCATGGCAGGTGCACTGCTGACTGCCGCCGATCTACCTGAACTCATCACTCATGATCTGCAAACTTATGAAGATAAAGCGGTAGCCCTGGCTGCAGATGCCAAAGCGCGCAAAACCATGCGCCAGAAACTGGCACTGGCCAAAGAAAGTGGCCCGCTGTTCGATTCACTGCGCTTTACCCGTAATCTAGAACAACATTACACCGCGCTCGTAACCAACCTTAATCAGCAAACACAAATCGCCCAAACCACAGCATTTCCCTCAACTTCAAAGCAGCAGAATCTTAAAAAAATTACCGATGTTGCCACTAAAGCTGAACAGTTACAGGAACAAGGCAATATCGAAGGCGCAATTCAGCTTTATCGCCAATGGCTTGAGCACGCCCATTCAGGAGATGAATGGATAGCCCAGTTCAATCTAGGTGTACTGCTCAAAGACAGTGGCAATTTTGCTGGAGCAGAACAGGCTTTTCAGGCCGTGTTGAAGCAAAAACCAGATTTTGTACAGGCAAGGGTAGCGCTGGAGCAGATTTCTCATTCATTCATGAAAAGAAATTCTCGGAATAGCAGGTACAAAGAAGTTGAACTCTTAAAGACCGAGGTTTGAGCACCTCAAACCAACACCCAAATAACAGCGATTACCTCCAGGCTAGTTGTATTAATTAACATATTTTGGATATTTTTATGGCCTACCACTCACAACCAAGCCGATTGCACAGAAAAATCCCTGCACCTTATTACATTGTTACTCCAGATTACAAAGAAGGATCGTCGGGAATTCAGTGCTTACACTATCTATGCCACGCTCTAAATCTAGAAGGAGCAAAAGCATTTATTGTCGGTGCACAGCATACTCACCCCGACCTGCATACCCCTTTATTGACAGATGAAATTCGCCAATTACACATAGCTCATAATCTTCAGCCTATTGCTGTGTATCCGGAAATTGTTTCTGGCAACCCCCTTTCATTACCTACCTGCGTACGTTATATGCTTAACAAAGAGGGGGTAATTGCTGGAAATAAAATCAACCCCAATCCTAATGATTTGTTTTTTTATTATCGCAGCCGTTTTTATGATCCATCTTATCCTGGTGATTACCTTGAATTGCCAATGCACGATACCGCTCTATTTAATCAGAATGAAGAACAAGAGCGAACTATAGATTTGCTTTATATAAACCGGATACCAATTGAATTGGTTGATTTTGAACGGCTACCAAAAAATATCAAAGTATTATCCCTCAAGAATCCATTACCCCTAACTGAGCTGGCAGCGATACTAAAAAGAGCCCGAGTTATGTATTCATACGAATCGTCTGGAACCTGTTGGCTTGCTTTATTTTGTGGATGTCCGGTAGTAGCTCTTAGCGCACCTGGCTATGAAAAATTAGCGATACTACCCGCTGATGCCGAAGCTCTTGGCGATTGTGTAGCTCTAAATGACGATGAAAAATCATTAAAAAAATCTAAGAAAAATTCAAAAAAACTTCTAAAAAAATATTTAGAAGCTGAATCTATTTTTTGGCAGCAATTACAAATATTTATTGAGAAAACACAATCTTCAGCAAAATTAAAATCACAATCCAATTACACAAAATATAGCGAAATTATCACCACCATTGCATCAGCTGAAGAATGCCAAGCCAGAGGCGATGTACAAGGAGCTATTCATTTTTACCGCCATTGGCTTAAAAATTCATCCTCAGAAAATGACTGGATAATTCAGTTCAATCTGGGTGTACTGCTGAGAGATATGGGGGATATATCCGGAGCGCAAAAAGCTTTTCAGGCTGTACTAACGCAAAAACCCGATTTTTCACAGGCTAAAACTGCACTGACACTGAATTCTTATTCTTTAATGGAGGAGTGAATCTCAATGGAAAATATCCAGGAGTTATTCACCTCCTTACCATTTGATGTGGCAAGTAACAGCGATAACCTGGCTTTAATACACAGTGCGCCACCCAAGACGACTGTACGGCAAGCAGAAAACAACACCGGCTCTACTCCAGTCTACGTCACCCAGCCTTACTTGCCGCCACTGGAAGAATTCATACCTTACCTGGAAAAAATCTGGGCCAACAAGGTACTCACCAATGGAGGTCCCTACCACCAGTTGCTTGAAGAGGCATTATGTGAATATCTGGGAGTAGAGCACATTGCATTATTCGCTAATGGAACTTTAGCGCTAGTCACAGCTCTGCAGGCTTTGCGCGTAACAGGTGAAGTCATCACTACTCCCTACTCTTTTGTGGCTACAGCTCATTCACTACTATGGCAAAACTGCAAGCCTGTTTTTGTAGACATAGAATCGACTACACTCAATCTCGACCCTGCCAAGATTGAGGCTGCTATCACACAAGAAACAACAGCCATCATACCCGTACACTGCTATGGCAACCCCTGCGATACGGATGCCATTCAGAAAATTGCAGACAACTATAATCTGCGTGTGATTTACGATGCCGCTCATACCTTTGGTGTGCAAGATGCCGGAGGCAGTGTGTTGCGTCATGGTGATCTGTCCGTCCTCAGTTTTCATGCCACCAAGGTTTTCAACACCTTTGAAGGCGGAGCCATTATCTGCCCCGATGCCAAAACTAGGCAACGCATCAATCACCTGAAAAATTTTGGTTTTGTGGACGAGACAACGGTAGTAGCCGCCGGTATTAACGGCAAAATGAGCGAAATCAACGCCGCTTTTGGCCTGTTGCAACTCCAGCACATGCCCCAGATCATGCAACGTCGCGCCGAAATTGATATGTTTTACCGCGAAAAGCTGCAAGCCATCAAAGGTATCCACTGCTTGCCGCAAGCCGGTCAAACAGTAGCCAATCATTCCTACTTCCCTATTCTGGTGGAGCCTGATTATCCATTAAGCCGCGATGCGCTCTACCAGAAACTTAAAGATCACAATATTTTTGCCCGACGCTACTTCTATCCATTGATCACCGACTTCCCCATGTACAGGGGTATACCTTCGGCACAGCGGGATTTACTGCCGGTAGCTACAGCAGCAGCACAGAAGGTGCTTTGTTTGCCAATTTATCCAAATTTAACCAGTCAAGATCAGGACAGAATCATAGAACTCATAATGGAGGTTTGAAATGGGTTTTCTTACTCGTAATGCTGCCGAGGCGCTGGGGTTTGCTGAATTGGGCAGTAATGTATTGATTTCGGATCGAGCTAGTTTTTACGGTACAAAACATATAAAAATAGCCAGCAATGTTCGTATTGATGATTTTTGTGTTTTGTCAGCTGGCGAAAGAGGTATTGAAATTGGCAGTTATGTGCACATCGCTGTAGGGGCTCTTTTGATCGGTGCTGGCAAGATAACCCTTTCAGACTTTAGCGGTATCTCTTCAAAGGTATCGATTTATTCGAGTAGTGACGATTACACAGGCGAAGCTCTCACAAATCCCACCGTCCCCAGCAAATTTACGAAGGTAAATCACGATGATGTTTTTTTAGGAAAACACGTCATTATTGGTAGTGGCAGTGTCATCCTGCCAGGCGTTAAGTTAGAGGAAGGAGTTGCGGTCGGTGCACTCAGCTTGATCCATAAAGATTGCCATGCTTTTGGAATTTATGCAGGGAATCCAGCAAAACGTATTAAAGAACGTAAAAAAGATTTGCTGCATCTCGAACAACAATTGTTAGCTGATATAACGGAATAAGCTTTCACTGACCTGCCCCCACCAAACGTGTCGCCAAATACGCCACTTTCATTCAATATTGGTCAGGGTAACAGAAGCTATTTGTTTAGCGCCCAACGTTTGACATAACCGGCTAACTGCGTTTTTTGCGGTTAGTCCGTGTTGATGAATGGGCTGGGCATGCGGTCATTGTAAGATGGGCAACGAATAAACTTGCTGCGTTGAATGAACTCTCCGCTTCTACTTTTTCGGCAATGCTTCCATTATGAACGATATTGTTTCTCCGAGTAGCGGATGCCTTGAAGTCTGGCCAGAATCGTTGTTGTTCGATTTGGTCGCCAGTCAGTGCCGTATAGAGTTTTCGGTTTCGATCATTTCCAAGATTGAAACCGTTCAAGAAATCGAGTACAGGATCTTCCAAGTATTGCAGTCCCTTTGATGCAAAGGCAGCAGATAGCGCTCGCTCCACGGAAACTTCGCACGCCATATGCGCCACTACTACCGATATGCCGAACTGACCACTATCGAGTAGGCCTTTGCTCGTGGCGAGCAAGGTTTGAGGGTAAGTTACGACAGTAAGCTCTGCGGTTGCTGAGACATGAACAGTGACGTGCGCCTGCAGCGAGAAAGCACGAGCTAATGAGCCGCACTGGTGACACGGATTCCGTTTGCTCGGATCACTATCTGTAGGCTCGTCAACTATCACAGCACCACAACCACCACAGGTTGTATCTGTTTCGGTCATCTAGTTATCTCCTATCTATGCAGGCGACATAGCATGCCCAACGTAAAGTTGAGGGGCGCTGCGCTTTTACGGCGTCCCGCTCAAACGCCGGGTTGGGCATTACTTTCCTGATTTTTTGTCACTGTTTTTAGGGTCGAACGACTCCAGCACCAACGAGCTCTTTGGGAAAGTAGGTTTTGCCTGTTGAACATTAGGCTGGCTTGTTGTCTGCTGTTGATTTTGAGTTGTGGAAGGTGCTGGCTGTTGTGGTGAGGATGGCTGTTTCTGTGTTGGTTGTGTCATTTTAGGCTCCTGAATAATTTGGATAGGTGAAACAATTTTAACGGATTGAGCTTCGGGTTCTGCGTTGGTAAAAACGTACACCCATTGAGGTACGCAAATAAAGATTAGTAACGAAAAAGTACAAAAAGCCAATCGTTGAGCAGTCAATAATTTTGATTTTCTGTGTTGGTTTTGCGTGAAGTTATGGTCAACCGAACTTGCGATTTCATTTAATAGTCCGTTTCGCGCATCGAGCAAGACAGTATCTGGTTCTGGATGAGCATTCACATACTCGATGATCTTTGAAGGGGAGGGTAATCTTGAGTATTTAAATGGCCAAAGTAAGACATATGCAACATAGCCAGTAGAAACAAGTAGGATCAAGACGGCAATCGATAATGGTAACCAGAAAAGATAGATGTTCCATGCCAAGAAAAGCTCCCCCTTTATGCTGCTAATTAGATAGGCGGCAATAGCAAAGCAAGGGGTGATGGCTAGACTTAAAATAAAACTAATTCGCTTTCTAATCTTATCTGTGCTTTTGTCTTCCACCTCATAAGATTCAATAGAGCGTTCCAGTAACCATTCAAGCGTATCAGGATTCATAGTTATCCGAACCTAAACGCCCAACGTTTAGTATGCACCGTAAGCGGTGCATACTTCTTTGCAAATGGGCGTATAACAAAACTCATTATTCAGTAAGGTTTTGAATTTAGAAAAACTGTATGAATGAGATATTGCAATCTTCTATTTTGATTACACCTTGCTCATTCGACCAGCTTCGCGGCAGCTTGCTACCCTGATCAGGAGTAAATCAGCTTCTTTGAAATTTTAGAAATGAGGTTTCAGGCATTTTGCTGCGTTTGCAGTTGATCTTAATTAACGAGTAAGGGAAGAATTGTCTGTTTATTACGATAAGAACGAGGGTGACTGATATATCAACATCCAGGATCCTGGATGATTCATTCATATTGAAGTTGTTGGTGCGTATGCTGGCCGTTCCGGGATTTTTGTCTGTCGATGCTATCAAGATGGTGTGTGCAGAAAAATGGGGGAAAACTATAGTTTTCATGCTGCTACAAAGATTTCGTACGGGAGGGAAGCCTCTCCCCAGAACAAAAGAAGAGGAAATTAAACAAGTAAAAGAATCACCTCTTCGTTCTGGTAATCATCGGGGCCTTTATGTTCATGTGGCTCGGTAATCCTCCATTCACCGCTACTTTGTGGGGGGTACTGTACACAACACGTCCCGATAAAAAATGAATAAATGAGCGCTTCACCATTGCATTCCTTCCCTTCAATCCAGAATAGCTGCAAGTCTCGCCAGTACCTCATCGACCATTATTGTCGCCAGGCTTTCTATCTTGCGACCCTAGCGTGACCTGACGATGGTTGGCTGGAGTATGAGTACAAGAATGAAAGCAAAACTGGTTTGTGATGCATTGCAAATGGCTGCCTGGCAACGTCAACCATAAGCAGGACTGATCGTACATTCGGATCGTGGATCGCAATATGCCAGCAAACAGTACCGCCAACTTTTAAAAATACATGGTTTTATCGGCAGTATGAGTCGTGTGGGAAATTGTTGGGAAAACAAGCGTAGCGTAGTTTCGCAAGCTGACAAGTGAGAGGACAAGGTCCGGCATGATTCAGTGGCTGAGCGCTTATTCGGTAGCCTTAAACAGGAGCAAATCCATCGGCAATGCTACCTGACTCGCTATGCAGCACAGCAAGATGTGCTGCAGTATATTTCCTGCTTTATAACAGCCATCGACTGCATTCATACCTGGGCTACAAAAGTCCAAACCAATATGAGGCAGAAATGGAAATGTTGAAATATGTTGCTTAATAAGGGGCGCGCTTTAGCGCTTCCCGCTTGATGGATGGGTTAGAGCAGCCTTTTCGAGGCGTTCGGCAAGCCACACCTTAATGATAGATTGCCTGGTCACACCAAGCTTTTCAGCTTCCCGGTCAAGAGACTCAATCATCCATGTTGGGAAATCGACATTGACACGTTTTTGCTCTTGCAATACGCGCTTTGCCTTTGACAAATCCAGCGAAGCAGTAATATCAACGCCTTCGTCAAACTGCTGTTCAAAATCTTTAGCTTTCATATAGTGTCACCTCCTCGGTACGTGAGCGACGAACGGAAATAAGCCTGATATTTGTACCCCTGTAAGTGATAACGGCAGACCAGTGTTTGCCGTTAATCAGCCCTATCATGAGGTATCGTGGTTCATCTTCTGTTTTTGCGGGAATCTCCAGTAATCTTGGGTCATTCCATAATGCTTGAGCATCAACAAAGCTGATGCCATGTTTCAGAAGATTGGCCTGACTCTTTGCCTCGTCAAACTCAAAAGTTATCATGGTATAGAAAGTATACCTTTATTGAGTGGGAATCAAGTATCTGGATGATATGCTCTAACACCGCCATAAACGGCGCGAGCTTGCGAGCGTCCGGCGACCGCAGGGAGCGAACTTAATGGCCTTGTTAGGCATTTTCATGACCAAGCAACCCTGACAGGATGGCTGCACCAATAACCATATATTCGTTTGTGTATTCGTTGAATTCAATTACAGTACCACCAAATCGAACATTTCCACTCCGATCCATACCGTATAGCGCGCTCCCACTCATGCCTATCGGTGAGAACCCCTCAGGAAAAGGCGTTTTTACTTTAACCATGTGACAATGATCAAAAGTACTTTTCCTTGAAGAAACGATCCCATGGGTTACGTACGTATACTGATAATTCCAGGATTTTTGTCTGCCGATGCTATCAAGACGGTGTGTGCAGAAAAATGGGGATAGACCACAGCTCTCATGTTGCTCTAAAGATTTCATTCAGGAGAGTAAGCTTTCCACCAGAATAAAAGAAGAGGAAATTGCACAAGCAGAAGAATCTCTTCTTCGTTCTGGTAATCATCGTGGCTTTTATGTGCATGTGGCTTGGTAATTCCTCCATTCACCACTATTTTGTGGGGGATTACCTACACAGCACATCGTAGAACTGACAAAGATGAAGAGGTTACGGGAATTGTTGTCGTCGAACCCACGGCTAGCCATTGCCTTGGCCATAGGAGAAAAGCACAGGCCAATAGATGCTACATTTCGATCACCATGCTACCGTATTCCTTGCGCCAGGTGTGTAGCGCTTGACAATCTCGGCCACTGTATCCTTGTCCGTTTCCGCAGGATCCGGACGATCTGTTCATCACCGTATTGCGTCTTCTTCATACACCTTTCACTCGTCAAGATGACATTGTCTCAAGTTCCCTTGGATCGAAAAAGGCTGGTCAGGTCACTTTGAATAGAATCCTTATTTTTATTAATGATACAATCTTTTGATTGTAAATATTTAGTCATTTGGTGGTGTCAAATAATGAACATTGAGCGAAAACCAGCCAAACAAAAGGAAATATCATCCGGACATTCTTTCCTGGAATGGGGCATGACGATCCTGAAAATGCCTCCGGCTAAAAGGATTAAGATGGTGCGAGATGGAGTAAAAGTAACTCATTTAGTTGGTGCCGGGCGGTACTACGGTATATCTCAAGCAAAACTTTCAAAGTTACTTGGTATCTCTGATGCAACCATTACCAGAAAGATCAGATCGAGCGGAAAACTTGGTCCTTTGGAATCCGAGAGATTGGCACGAATTGCACTAATCGAGGCCGAAGCAGAAAAAGTTTTTGATTCTTCAGACCTGGCGAAGCGTTGGATGCTCGAATCTAATCTGGCTCTGGGCGAATCCCCTCTATCGTTACTTGATACTGATATGGGTGCTGATGAAGTAAGGAAAGTTTTGGCTTCCATTGCTTATGGGGGCGTTGCCTAGTGTTTGTCTGGAGAATTTCCAGAAAAGAATTTGCTCTAGACCGTACTGAATATGGAGCCAGCATAAAAGGTCAACGCTGGAATAGTGCCAGCATACCAGCAATTTATGCTGGTCTCTCGCTGGAAATCGCTGCTATGGAGAAGCTGGTGCATACAGGTTCGAATCTTCCACTGAATCTTGTGGTCGTCAGAATGACTTTGCCGGATGATAATAGCCTTTACAAAATTCCGCCGCCTGATGCTTTACCAGATGGTTGGAGTGCCCTTCCCGGATCTCCAATTGCAGCTACCTATGGTGATTCTTTCTTACTCAATGGAAAATATCTCGGTTTAATTGTGCCGTCAGCAGTAATTCCAGAGGCTCGAAACATAGTCATCAACCCAAATCATCCAATGATGAAAGAAGCTACGATTGAGATTATCCGTAATTTTACATTCGATTCCAGGCTTCGTTCATGACTGCTCTTTACTCTAATTCTATTTCTAAATCAAAACTAACTTTGTCGGCTTCGCCTGGCCGTATTATTTATACTGTCTGCGGCTCGCCTTCGTGTCATTTTTGATTTGGGAATGGAATGAGTACTAACATTGGCGCTTCCCGGTGAAACACCGGACCCTAAACCCAACTTCAGAACAGATCACAAAAAGCTGTTTCCAGAGAACCCGGAGCCGGGCTTGTTCAACAACCGGTTCATGTCGTGGTTCGCTTCACGATCACGACATAACCTTAATCGTTAGACGGCAACGCGCTACTTCCACGAAAGATTCAGCCGCTTACCTGATGCTGCGCATTCCTTCAGATAGAGATTGATCAAGCTCTGATACGGAATGCCAGTTTCCTCGGACATCGATTTGAAGTAGGAAATCGACTCCTCGTCCAGCCGAATCGTCACCGGCTTCTTGAGCTTCGCTGCGTAGGGATTCTTCCTCGATGAACTAAAGTCATACTGTTGTCTCATGGGCATACCTATGGGTAAAACCGCCTCTCCTCTCGTGTCGCCTTCCGGGCGGAAATAAGGCGAATCGTGCTTCCAGATCTCCGGTAACAATGAACCACGACAAGGACTCGAAGATTCGCGCTGAAACCCAGCAAGACGAACCGTTCCTCCTCAGCCGAATGGTCGGGATCGTCAATGAGGCGAGCTCGCTCGTCGGAGAACACTGACGCAGCCTCTTCGAACGAAACATCGTGCTTGCGCAGGTTCTGGATCGCCTTTTCTGGATCTCACTCGAAGGATAGGCTCATACGCACATTGTACGTACGACGTATGTAATATGCAATCGCTTCAATTGCAGGCTAACGGTGCAGTTGAGCGGCGGCGCACCACGCTGTCCAGCGCACAGCAAGCGCATAGTGCAATGACGCGCTTGCTGTGCGCACGCGGCGACATATCACCGTCCGCTCCAACTGCTTGCTAGGCGTCACTTCGTGCCAGAGCCATCTTTGATGGCCTTCTGGAACCCACCGAACATCTGATAGACATCAACGGCAATACCGTCTTCAACGCGTTTTGAGATCGCCGTAAGCGGGAACGCCAGCATATTGGTCTGCAACCAGCGCAACGCCGGGTCACGCCCAAATTCATCGTCCACTGCGACCCAAGATAGCTCCGGGAGCTCTTGTGCCAAAGCATCGCCGAACGCAACACCCAGAGACTGAAGCTTCCAGGTTTCGTGCTTTGCGATCCACCCGTTGTCGAGGATCGCCTGAATGACTCGCAGCTTGCCAGAGACGGTGTCGTACGCTGTTGCGTCGTCGAAATGACCCACTACCCAATCGCGGTGCTTGCGAACCCGATCGGCATCCTCGTCGTTCAGAGGCTCAATGATTTGCGGCATGCGGTGTCGTTGAACGTGACGCATAACGTTTGAGATAACCGGCGTGACCCGGCTTGCCGGGGCACGTCCGGTTGATTGAAGGGTTGGGCGTCACTGGTCGTAGTGCCACTCTAGAAACTCTTCGGCTGTGCCTTCTTCGGCCATTTCAAGAATTGCCTCTGCTACGGCGTGCTGCCCCTTTGCCGCCGCAGCCGCAGATAGCGCGCAGGCGAGGAAGCCGAGGCTCCAAGCTTTTGTGGCTGCCTGCGCTGCGAGCTGTGGGAGCCTGCCCAGAGAACCGAAGTAGGACTCCTGAAGCTCGGTGGGGACAGCTATTTCTTGCTTTGCTCGGCAGATCTCTACCCATGCGGGAAAGTGAAAGTAGGACTCGTGCGCCGCGGTTGGCGACTTGGCCAGTGCTGCAATGACATGAGGCACAGCCGCGAACGATGCGGAGTAGACATCACCTTGGTGAGCGAGTGCGCTCCAGAGTTGGAACCAAGGGCCAGAGTCGACTTTGTCTTCCGGGAACTGAGCAATCTGCTCCAGCAGCACTGGAATGTCCCCCGCGCTTCCGTAGGCATGCTCAAACTCCTGCCAGCGCGGACTGCTCAGACTCAGCACGAAAACTCTCCTTGTGACGCCCAACGTTTAGTATGCACCGCAAGCGGTGCATACTTCTTTGTAAATAGGTGTATAACAAAACTCATTATTCAGTAAGGTTTTGAATTAAAAGAACTGCATGAGTGAAATATCGCAATCTTCTGTTCTGATAACGCCTTGCTCATTCGGTCAGCTTCGCAGCGGCTTGCTACCTTGATCAGGAGAAAAACAGCTCCTTTGAAATTTCAAAAATGAGGTTTCAGGCATTCTGCTGCGTTTGAAGTTGATCTTAATCAGCGAGTAAAAGAGGAATTATCTGCTTATTACGATGAGAATGAGGGTGACTGACATATCAACATCCATGATCCTGATCCTGGTTGTTCCATTCATATTGAAGTTGTTGGTGCGTATGCCGGCCGTTCCGGGATTTTTGTCTATCGATTGCCATCAAGACGGTGTGTGCAGAAAAATAAGGATCAACCACAGTTTTCATGCTGCTACAAAAATTTCATTCGGGAGAATAAGCCCACCAGAACAAAAGAAGAGGAAATTGCACAAGCAAAAGAATCACCTCTTCGTTCTGGTAATCATCGTGGCTTTTATGTGCATGTGACTCGGTAACCTTTTATTCACCGCTACTTTGTGGGGGGATTACCGTACACAACACGTCCCGATAAAAAATGAGTAAATGAGCTCTTCACCATCGCATCCCTTCCCTTCAATCCAGAATAGTTGCAAGTTTCGCTAACACCTCATCGACAATTATTGTCGCCAGGCTTTCTATCTTGCGACCATTGCATGATCCAATATCCAGCGCACGCGGTTGATCACAGCGAATCACGCCTGTTGTTTGGGTACCAGCATCCATGAGTGACACGGCAAATCCCGCAGTTCGTGCGAAGTTGCCACCGGTTGTGATCGGCAGAACTATCGGCGTTTTTGTTAACTGATTAAACGCACCAGGTGAAATAATCAGTACCGGACGCATTCCACGTTGCTCATGACCAGAAGCAGGATCGAGCGAAACGAGATAAATATCCCCTCGCTCCATTAAAGCAGCTCATGACCCACAGCGGGAGCATCCAGCCATTCCCGATCTTCTGCGGTTAGCTCGACCGATGGATCGCACTGTGCCAGCAGCTCTTCAAGCGTGTAATGTGGTCGTTTTTTTGGTTCTATCACAAGTCGGCCATTATCAACATCAATGCCAACTGTAGATCCAGCAGACAGGTGGAGAACATCAAGTAGTGCGGGTGGAACGGCCAGCATGATAGAACCGCCGACCTTGCGAAGATTAGTAGTGTGCATATGGCACCTCCTTTGGTTATATTTTAGTATAATATCTTCACAACCTCGCTTCAATACCCCAGCTCACCGGATCAGCCTGTCACTTGTCAAGCCAAGGAGCTGATTATACAATGGAACCATTATGGTTCCATTTCAATTGAAAAACTTAGAAACGCCATGCCTACAACCTTAACACTGAAAAATATTCCGGATGATGTGTATGAACGGCTCAAAGTTGCCGCAGAAGTGCACCGCCGCAGCCTCAACAGTGAAATCATTGTGTGCCTTGAGACTGTGCTTATGCCAACCAGAATCTCCTCTGGCGAACGACTGGAGCGTGCCCGTCAGCTACGAGCCGGGCTGAACCCCGAAAAATTTCAGGCATGCGATATCGACATCATGAAAAGACAGAGCCGCCCATGATCGTCGTGGATTCAAACGTGCTGGCTTATTTTTATCTGCCCGGCGAATACACCACCGCTGCAGAAGCCTTGTTCGAACGCGATCCTGATTGGGTAGTGCCGGTTTTGTGGCGAAGTGAGTTTCGAAACATTCTGGCCGGGTATCTCAGGCGCGGAAGCCTGACATTTTTACAGGCATATAACCTCCAGTGTGAGGCAGAGGATTTACTCGCTGGTGCCGAGTATGAAGTGAATTCATTCAGTATTCTGGAGTTGGTGCGTGATAGTGAATGCTCAGCTTATGACTGCGAATTTGTCGCACTGGCAATGAAACTGGGTGCAAAGCTGGTAACGATGGATGGCAAATTGCTAAGGGCATTTCCGGGTATCGCATTCGCACTCTCTGCGAGTTAAGTTGTAGTAGTTCATCACATCGGGGGGCTTCGTTTTCAGCCATTTTCAGGTTCATAATCCGCAATATCTGGGGGAAGATTTCCACTGCTTAAATTTTGTTCAATGTCCATGTTCTGATGCGGAATACCTAACCTCGATTGCGCTTCCAGCCATGCGATAAAATATTACGTGGTTACCCTCACTGAAACTGCGGTAGCCTTCCTTTATTTCATCTCTTGCTCGCCCAAGCATTGGATTGTCTGCCGGCCATCGCATTCGTTTCACTGGAATTCATTGCTGATCACTTGCCTAAAGTAACGGTGGAGGAAGTACGCCGTTTCTCCGATACTGTCGAGATTCGGGATGCTCAAGCCTTTGCAGCCGAACTGGAAGCGTTTGTGCAGGAACGTCTTGAATCAGCTGAACTCCCGCCATCCATGAAAATTCCACTTGAAAGCCGGGTCATCTATCGTGACATACCGCTGTACTATGGCCGAGACGGCACAACCGTTTTGATTCTCCGGCCAGGAACTATGGTGTGTTCTATCTTGGCCGCGACCTGTCCACAGCGTTGATGGAATCGGTGTTTCGCAAGCATCAGTAGGATCAGGATACCAAACGCCCGGTTGCGTTGGCCGAAGTCCGAAACCGGCTGGTGCGCGCAGTCGGTGTAATTGATAACCTGCAGGCTGGCTGATCTCACAGCTGAAGGCGTTATGGCAGGCTACTTTGGTTTGACCCTGGAGCAATTGGCCAACCGTGACTATACGCATACGCAGCGAGTATCCGCTCAGGTGTATGTGATGCTGGATGCCGATAACGTGCCGTTGTTTGAAAAGTTCGAATATCTGCCACCGCAAACAAATTTCAAATAGCGACAAGTAGTAGCTGATATGGCCACGAAGAAAACAACCAAATCCGCCACCAGCTGGAGTGACGTCGAAGCCAAACTGGCCGATTTCGACCGCGCCGATCTATCAAACAGCATTCCTGGCCCGGCTCGACCGGATGCGCCAGCTGGTGCAGAACGTCAGCTGGGGCGTGGGTGACCGAGTTGATCAAGCACCTGCGACGAGTGAAGTGATGTGTCATGAGCGAATGAAAGCCATCTTTAATTATTGTCAATTAAATTAAAGAATGCTTTAATTAAAAGACACACTACTAAAAGCCGCTTTCAATGACACGCACAACAGGGATCTACTCGATTTCCACGAATCTGGGTGAGTTGGTGCGCGCATTCGTGCCTCATTCCTTGCCTCCGTCTGATCCAGATCTGTCACCCGAGGTGTTCACCGACCTCAACCGGCAGGCCGAATTGGCGCTTGCGCGTTTGGCAGGCGTGTCCGGTTTGGCGCCATCAGTAGATTGGTTGTTGTACAGCGCCATCCGTAAGGAAGCCTTGCTCACGTCGCAGATTGAGGGCACGCAGGCCACACTGACCGACTTGTTCGATGAGGAAGCAGGCTTCAAAATCAGTAATACCGATGATGTGGAGGAGATAACCAACTACCTTCGTGCTTTCCGCTGGACTCAGGAGCAGCTGCGCGATCCCAAAGGGCTGCCCATCAGCGTGCGGCTACTATGCGAGGCGCACCAACACCTGCTGGAGGGTGCGCGCGGTGCTGGCAAGCAACCGGGCGAGTTGCGGCGGTCGCAAAACTGGATCGGTGGCACACGGCCCGGCAACGCGGTTTTTGTACCGCCACCGCCGGAGCACGTTCCTGCGCTGCTGGCCGATATGGAGCGGTTCATCCACAGCACTGCAACCGATTTGCCACCCATGGTGAAGGTGGCACTCATCCACGCGCAATTTGAAACCATCCACCCCTTTCTCGATGGCAACGGGCGCATCGGACGGCTGCTGATCGCGGCCCTGTTCGAGCATTGGGGGTTGCTGACCGAGCCCCTGATGTATCTCAGTGGCTACCTCAAGCAACACCAGGCCGAGTACTACCGCCGCTTGTCGGCGATCCGCACTGACGGGGATTGGGAGTCCTGGGTGACTTTCTTCCTGGAAGGGGTGGCAACCGCCGCTGGCGATGCGGAGAAAAATATCATTGAAGTCGCCAGCCTCGTCGCTACAGACCGCAAACGCATGTTGCAATCCGCCAAGGCCGGCCCTGCGAGCTACCGGCTTTTCGAAATGCTGCCGATGATGCCGCGCTTCACCATCGAACGCGTGCGCCGGCAACTCGATACCAGCTTCCCCACCGCGACCGCGGCCGTCAGGATACTGGAAGATTTAGGCATCGTGACGGAGATAACCGGACAGAAAAAGAACCGCAGCTACAGCTACCAGGCATACGTTGAACTGCTCTCCCGGTGACAAACACCCGCTCCTCATCTTCCTCACTGAGTTTCTCCGTCCAGCTTCTGTTTTTTTATCTTTCCTGAACGCTTCCTACACGTTACCGGTGCAAAAAAGCAGCTATCGTTCACCGGCATCTGCCGGTGTAGGATATGGCCATCAATTGCTGCGAAGGAGGGAAAAATGTTCGAAGATCGTACCGCAGCCGCCATCCGGCTGGCAGAACAGCTCAAAATCTACCGGGGACAGAACCCGCTGGTACTGGCAATTCCACGCGGTGCGGTACCTATGTCCCGCATCATCGCAGACAAGCTGGGTGGTGAACTGGATGTCGTGCTGGTACGCAAGCTGCGCGCGCCCGGCAATCCGGAATTCGCGATTGGTGCCATCGATGAGAACGGGCAGGTTTATCTGGCCGGCCATGCTGCACAAAGCGGTGCCACTCCCGCATACATCGAAACCGAAAAAACTGCCCAGCTCGAATTATTACGTGAACGTCGCCTGCGCTATACGCCCGTTCGCCCGCCTGCTGATCCGCATGACCGGATCGTGATCGTGGTAGACGATGGCCTGGCAACCGGTGCCACTATGATTGCGGCACTGCACACCGTGCGCAGCCGGCAGCCGCGCAAACTGATATGTGCTGTACCTGTTGCACCTGCCGGAACACTGGCTGACATCACGCCGCTTGCGGATGAGACCATCTGCCTGGAAACACCGGCAATATTTTATTCAGTGGGCCAGTTTTATCATTCATTTCCACAGATCGATGACGATCAGGTCATCGCGGCGCTGGAGACTGCTCCGTAAAAACGCATCGACAAATCGACCGCCTGGATATCCTTGGTCAGGCTGCCGATCGAAATACGATCCACTCCCGTTTCAGCTATTGCACGCACAGTATCGAGCGTGACGTTACCGGAAGCTTCAAGCACCGCCGGTCCACCCGGGAACTGCCGGTTAAAAGCAACCGCATCCTGCAAAGCGGGCAGGTCGAAGTTATCCAGCAAAACCATGCGCGCCCCGGCAGACAGGGCCTGCATCAGCTCACCCTGTGTTTCCACTTCGATCTGGATGAACACTTCGGGAGGAGCGATTTCGATCGCCTTACGCAAGGCAGCTTCGATACTGCCGGCCGCAATGATATGGTTTTCCTTGATCAGGATACCGTCATAAAGACCCGTACGATGGTTGACCCCGCCCCCGCACCGCACGGCATATTTCTGCGCGAGACGCAAACCAGGCAGGGTTTTTCGGGTATCGACAATCTGCGCATCTGTGCCCTCGATTGCCTCGACAAACTTGCGGGTACGTGTCGCCACTGCAGAAAGCATCTGCAGAAAATTCAGAGCGGTGCGTTCCCCGGTCAGCAATGCCCGGGCATCTCCATCGAGTACGCATAACGTCTGGCCAGCGCTGGTTTGCTGCCCTTCGCTGACATGCCAGTCGATCCTGACAGAGGGCGACAGCTGGCGGAAGCTTTCATCGAACCACGGGATACCGCAGATGACGATGGCCTCCCGCACGATTACCTGCGCACTGAGGCATTTGCCGGACGGGATGAGGGAAGCAGTCAGATCCCCTGTACCAACATCTTCATTCAATGCCAGGCGAACCTGGTTACTGATTGCTTCACTTTGCAACATGCTTCAAACTCGATCCTTTTAACAATCAAGAAAACGGGGAACCATGCCTGACAGCCTGATCGATCTGATCATTTACAGCGTCGGCACCATTCTCGGGCTGATCGTCGTCGGCGCCATCGTGACCTTTTTCATCCGCGACGTCACCCAGAAAGAACACGCCATACTGCGCAATTATCCCATTATTGGCCGGTTGCGCTATTTTTTCGAGATCCAGGGAAAATATTTCCGCCAGTATTTCTTTTCCGGTGATCGCGATGAAATGCCGTTCAACCGCGCCACCCGGAAATGGATATACAAAAATGCCAAGAACAGAGGCGGCATCATCGGCTTTGGTTCCACCTACGATCTGCGTGAACCGGGCGCATTCATTTTCGTCAATGCTGCTTTTCCCATACTGGAAGAAGATCAGCTACCCACACCGGCCTTATCCATTGGCGAAGGATACTGCGACCAGCCATTTCTGGCGCGATCCATCATCAATATCAGCGCCATGAGCTATGGCGCCATTTCCACACCCGCTGTGCGCGCACTATCACGCGGCGCAGCCAAAGCCGGATGCTGGCTGAATACGGGTGAAGGCGGGCTGGCTCCCTGCCATCTGGAAGGGGAATGTGATCGCATCATGCAGATTGGTACCGCCAAATACGGCATTCGGGATATACAGGGAAATTTTTCTGCTACCCGTGCAAAGGAAATCGCTCAATCGGTCAGAGCATTCGAAATCAAGCTCTCCCAGGGAGCAAAACCGGGTAAAGGAGGTGTACTGCCCGCCTCCAAGGTCAACCCGGAAATTGCTGCTATCCGGGGAATTCCGCCTTATCAGGATTCCATCAGCCCCAATCGGCATCATGATATCGGCAATATCAACGAATTACTGGATCAGGTAGCTTTCATCCGGGAACTGACCGGGCGGCCGGTGGGCGTCAAAACTGCCATTGGCGGCTGGCATTTCATCAACGAACTGTGTGATACCATCCTGCGCCGCGGTCTGGAATATGCACCTGATTTTCTGACGATCGATGGTGGAGAAGGCGGCAGTGGTGCGGCACCGCAGACGCTGCTCGATCATGCCGGTCTGCCGATCACGGAAGCACTGCCACGAGTGGTCGATGCCCTGATCGAATCCGGTCTGAAGCAGCGCATCCGCGTCGTCGCGGCAGGAAAACTGGTCACTTCTGCACAGGGTGCCTGGGCATTGTGCGTCGGCGCAGATTTCATCAACACCGCCCGCGGATTCATGTTTTCCCTGGGTTGCATTCAGGCCATGCGTTGTCATCTGAACACCTGTCCGACCGGCATCACCACCCACAATCCGCGCCTGCAGCGTGGCCTGGTAGTAGAAGAAAAATACCTGCGAGTAGCCAATTACGCGCTCAACGTCAATCATGAGATCAATATGATCGCTCATTCCTGCGGATTAAAGCACGCCCGCGAACTGCGCCGGGAGCACATACGTATCGTCGAAAAAGCCGGGATAAGTGTGGCGCTCAACATACTGTACCCGTATCCGGAAACGAAATCACCTGTTCGTGATTGAACAACTGGTTCAGCCAGTTTCTTGGCAGAAGTAAAAACAAGGAAAATTCAATATACTGCCGGCTTTGCTGCTCTCACCTTCCTCGCCTTCTCTCGACCCACCGACCTCTGAGCTTTTCTGATCCGGCGATACAAGCCCCTGTAAATCTCTCCCCCCCGTCATAAAGGAGATATTGATATTAATATTAACTATAACTATAATAATTCTCACTAAGATTTATTTTTTATCAGAAAGTTCCGGTAAATTTGCTTTGCGAGCGGGTTTCCCGGTTTTTTAGTATGTGTCTTGGCTGTAACACCAATTAACAGCAGCGTCTCAACTGATGAGCAGCAAATCGGATCGATCTAAACAGTAGTCTTTCTGAACCAAAAACCCTTAATAACAATTTTTTAATTACCAGCAGCAAACTAATCAACAATCTCATTAGAGGAAAATGAAATGTCGCAACAGCAAAAAACGCTGCTCCCTCTGGGCGCAGCACTGATGGCCGGCGGGCTATCGATCAGCGCCTTTGCAGCGGAAGGGAGTGAATCATCCAAAGCGGCTGTTCTACCCACTATCAAGGTACAGGCAGGTGCTGAAGTCGAGCAGGATGGCTATCGCGCCACGACGACCCGTGTCGGTAAAACATTGCAGGATCCGCACGATATTCCGCAGGCAGTGACCACTATTACCAACCAGTTCATGGAAGACTACCAGGCAAGCTCACTGAGGGATGCGCTGCGCCACGTTGCCGGCTTATCTTTCAACGCTGCAGAAGGTGGGCGTTCCGGTGACAATATGATGTTGCGCGGTTTCTACACCTTTGGTGATATGTATCTGGACGGTATCCGTGATACTGCACAGTACAACCGTGAAATCTTCTATATGGAGCAAGTGGATGTACTGCGCGGAGCAGGCGCCATGATGTTCGGACGTGGTCAGGCCGGTGGCGTCATCAACCAGGTCAGCAAGGCACCACACATTGGGGATAGAGGCAAAATCACCGGTAGCGTCGGGATGTACGGTTACTACGAAATGACGGGTGATTTCAACAAACAGATCACTGATACCATTGCCATCCGCTTCAATGGAATGAAACGTACCGAAGACAGCTGGCGCAAGAATCCGGCGGCAGATGACAGAGCCAGCCTGGATCGTGACGGATTTGCCATCAGTGCCGGGATAGGTCTCAACACTGCTAATGAATTCATCCTGAGCCATATCCGCACGACAACGAATGACAAACCGGATTTTGGTGTCAGCTTTGATGCTACGACGCGCAGACCACAAGAACGATTTCCAGCAAAATATTACTGGGGAACCAACAGTAATTTTGACAAAAGCACGGTAAATATCACCACGGCAAGCTTTACTCACCGTTTTTCGCCTGACAGTGAATGGCGCACCCAGTTACGCTACGGCGATTATGAACGCAGTTACTGGGCACGTACTCCCAGCCTCACTGTTGCTCCTAATATCGGAGGCACGATTTGTACACCTAACTGTAATGGCGGGCCGACGCGCGCAATGGACTACGAAACACTAGCCATTCAGACGGATTACAATAAAAAATTCCAGTTGTTTGGAATGAACCACGAATTCCTCGCCGGTGCAGAATATCTCAATGAAGACGGCTTCCGTCACTCCTTACAGAATTTCGGCGGGACGACAGCGGCCAATCCCCCTCTGTATCGCCCTTACGAAATCAGTTCAACAGGGAATCCAGTCGATTTCAAATCCCGCACTTATGCCGTTTATATGCAGGATACGATCGAGTTCATTCCTAAATGGAAACTCACACTGGGCGGGCGACGCGACGAGATGAAAGCGATATATTCGAATACACTCTCTCCCAGACTGAGATATGGTGAGTGGAGCACACGCGGGGCCTTGTCCTACCATTTTTCAGATCAGTCACATTTTTATGTAGCCTATAGCGATTCGTTCAGTCCGACGGCTGATCTGTATCAGCTCAACGTTGCGCCTCTCCCGCCGGAACGCAGTCAGGTCAAGGAAGTCGGTGCGAAATGGTTGCTGTTCGAAGGTGATTTGGCACTGCGTGCAGCACTGTATCGTGCCGACAAGCAATGGGAACGCAATACCGATCTGGAATCAACCGCATCTGTCCTTACCCGGAAACGCCGAACCGATGGAATCGAACTGGAAATGGCGGGCCGCATTACCCCCAACTGGGAAGTATTCTCCGGTTTCACTGTGATGGATTCGGAAGTCCGGAAAGTGGCTGTCAACGTCAATCCGACCACCGGCGCCCTGACTTCGGGCAACCCGGCATACGAGGGTGAGCGCTCACGCAACACTCCCCCTTATACATTCAACCTGTGGACGACCTATAAACTGCCCTATGGCTGGAGAGTAGGCGGGGGTGTCGAAGTAAAAGGCAAGCGTTATGCCTACAACCCGAGCGGTGCCGGCCCTATCCCCACCTTGCCGGGTGAAACCGAATTCCATCCCAACACTGCGCCTGCTTATATGCGCTGGGATGCGATGGTTGCCTATGAACAGCCGAAATGGGCAGTACGGTTGAATGTTCAGAATGTATTCAACAAGCTGTATTATGATGCTGTTTACGACAATGGCGGGTTTGTCATCCCAGGCCAGCGTCGCAGAGCGATCATGACTGCTGAATATCGTTTTTAACCGGAAATCCAACTGAGTGCTCCTGACTATCGATGATGTTTTGACACAAGAGGAACTGGCTACCGCAAGAAGCATGCTGGCCAGATCTGCCTGGGTGAGCGGGCTGGTAACAGCCGGCACCCAGGCTGCCCAGGTGAAAAACAATCAGCAAGTGCAGGAAAACGATCCGCAAATAGTCAACCTGCGCCGTCTGGTATTGGGAGCACTCAACCGCAACGCCCTGTTTTTCACGGCGACTCTTCCTGAAAAAATCGTACCGCCGTTCTTCAATCGCTACAGCGGAGAAACCAATCATTATGGTTTTCATGTGGATAATGCTATGCGCCTGCTGCCGGATGGCAGTGGATATGTCCGCACCGATGTATCCGCCACATTGTTTCTGTCTGATCCGCAGGAATACGATGGCGGAGAACTGGTCATCAACGATACTTTCGGTCAGCATGGTGTGAAACTGCAGGCAGGCAGCATGGTGATCTATCCTTCTTCCTCGATCCATCAGGTCACACCGGTCACCCGAGGAGAACGGCTGGCCTGCTTCATGTTCATCCAGAGTATGGTGCGCGATCCCGGCCAGCGCCGTCTCTTGTATGAAATGGATATGGCATTGCTGCAGCTGCGCCAGAATATTGGTGAAACACCCGCCGTCGTCAGCCTGACCGGCACTTACCACAATCTGCTGCGGCAGTGGGCTGGCAGTTGAGTGAGCGAGTTACCGCCTAAGCTTGCGACCATTCCGGAAGGAATACAAAGCGCAGCCGATTACCTGCCTTTAGCCAGAGAACGCCTGCTGCCGGCAGTCTGGCACTACCTGGAAGAAGGCAGCGGCAATCAGGTAACACTGCACACCAATAACTGCGTATTCGATTCGATCCGGCTTATACCCCGGCCCATGGCCGATGTGCGAGACGGTCATACCCGTATCACCCTGTTTGGCCAGACACTGGCACATCCTGTCATCCTGGCACCACTCGCCTATCAGCGCCTGTATCACCCGCATGGAGAATCAGCCAGCGCCATGGCGGCCAACGCACAGGGGGGACAACTGTGTGTAAGCAGCCTGGCAAGCCAGACACTGGAAGAAATCATCACTGCGGCCGGGCAGCCTTTATGGTTTCAGTTGTATTGGCAGGAAGATCGCCAGCGAACACTGAAGTTGTTGCGCCGGGCTGTTACCGCGGGCTATCAGGCGATCGTATTCACGGTGGATGCACCGATCAAACAGGCAACTATTCAACTGCCCGCCAGCATCAGCCCGGTCAATCTGGATACACCGGCGCCGTTTCCAGCACTTTTGCCACATCAAAGCCAGGTATTCGATGGCTGGATGGCGCAAGCGCCCCGCTGGGAGGATCTTGCCTGGCTAAGAGCGCAAACCTCGCTGCCACTGCTGGTAAAAGGTATCCTGCATCCGGAGGATGCCAGGAAAGTGATGGATATGGGATGCGATGGATTAGTAGTCTCCAACCATGGCGGGCGCGTGCTGGATAGTGCTCCTGCGAGCCTGGCGTGTCTTCCGGAAATCGTCAGTGCTGTATCCGGCCGGGGAAAAGTGCTGTTCGACAGCGGTATCCGCAATGGGCGCGATATTTACAAGGCACTGGCGCTCGGAGCCGATGCCGTACTGGTTGGCCGCCCCTACATCTGGGGGCTGGCAACGGCCGGTGCTCTGGGTGTAGCCCATATCATCCGCCTGCTGAGGGATGAACTGGAAATGACCATGGCGCTTACCGGTACAGCCAGTATTAGAGAAATTACCCGGGAGAAAATAATTTCTGATCGGGACTGAAAATGATCGAGTTTGAACAGGCACCTGACACGGCTCCTTCGCTCCCCCGATAACTTCCGGCCAAATCGATCCTTATAAATCGATCGCTGCCCTATCAAGCTGTCCGGTGGTCCATTTCAGTAATCTCAATGCTGGCTGTGATGAATCACATGTGGAATGGCTGCTCTCAGGTAGTAGATCATCGACCACAATGTCAGAACCGCTGCAATGTAAATCAGCCAGGTGCCGGCCATCTGTGAATCGAATGTATCATCGATTCTGTCGTGGTAGAGCAGCAGGGGAATTGCCACCATTTGCGCAGCCGTTTTGATCTTGCCCAGAAAAGATACTGCCACACTCTTGGATTTGCCAATTTGCGCCATCCATTCACGCAGTGCGGAAATTGTAATTTCACGACCAATGATGATCAAAGCAACCGGGGCATCGAGCCGATCCAGATACACCAGTACGATCAGTGCAGCGGCCACCATCAATTTGTCTGCTACCGGATCAAGAAAAGCACCAAATGCGGAAGTCTGATTGAGCACCCGCGCCAGGTAACCATCCAGCCAGTCGGTCAACGCGGCGCCGGCAAATACGATGGTGGCAACCAGATTCTGCGTGGCCGGAGACATCCAGTCCGTCGGCAGATAAAAAATACCGACAAACAGGGGAATTGCCATGATACGCAGCCACGTCAGAAAATTGGGAAGATTCATCAGCATAACCAAACGCACTCCAGTCTGTTTTCATCCTGTCAGGTTGATAATCCGCGATACCAGATTCACCACGGGTTTTCTCTGCTTTATTCCGCATGTTCCGCACACTCGCTTCTACTGGCGGGAATCTGATGCGGCAGGTTCAGCAGCGGCATTTCCGGAAGTATGTAACAGCGACTGAATCGCCGTTTTCCAGCCGGTATACAGTCGCTTTCTTTCAGTTTCCGTCATCGCAGGAGTGTAGATTATATCCCGTTGCCAATAATGTTCAGTTGCTTCCAGCCTGGCGAACAACCCCACTGCCAATCCGGCCAGAATTGCCGCACCCAGTGCCGTTGCTTCCGTTACTTTCGGTACCTCCACCGGCCTGTTCAGCATATCGGCGAGAAACTGGCACATGAATCCGTTTGCCACCAGCCCTCCATCCACACGGATGACGTCGGCCTGATGGCCGCCATCTTCCTCTATTGCCGCCATCAGATCCAGGGTCTGATAGCCCTGCGCTTCCAGGGCGGCACGGATAATATGCGCCCGGGTCGTATCACGTGACAACCCACTGATCATACCGCGCACATCCGGTCGCCAGTAGGGTGCGCCCAAGCCGGTAAAAGCAGGTACGAAATACACTTCATTACTGTCCGGCACACTGCGCGCCAGTGCCTCACTAGCTGCTGCATCCTGAAAGAATTCCAGCCCGTCCCGCAGCCACTGAATCGCTGCACCCGCAACGAAAATCGATCCTTCAACGGCATAAACCATCTTGCCATTCAGACGATACGCCGGCGTAGTCAGTAAACGATGTTGTGAAAGTCTGAAATCCGGACCGATATTCATGAGTGCAAAACAACCGGTACCGTAGGTGGATTTGACCATGCCCGGCCGGAAGCACCTTTGCCCGATCAGCGCCGCATGCTGATCTCCTGCCATGCCGCCAACAGGAATTTCCCGACCGAGCAAGGCCGGGTCAGTCATCCCGAACCCGGCAGCATTATCGCGAACTTCCGGCAGAATCGCTGCCGGGATATCAAACAATGCCAGCAGGTCTGCATCCCACTGCTGTTCGACGATATTGAACAACAATGTCCGTGCAGCATTCGTTACATCGGTGGCATGCACCCGTCCACCCGTCAGATGCCAGAGCAAGTAGCAATCGATCGTGCCAAACGCCAGCTCACCCCGCACTGCCCGGGCACGCACGCCCTCGACGTTATCCAGTATCCAGGCAATTTTGGTTGCGGAAAAATAGGGATCGAACAACAGGCCGGTTCGGGCTGTTACCATCGGCTCAAATCCTTGTGCTCTCAATCGCTCGCAAACAGTATCAGTGCGACGATCCTGCCAGACAATGGCGGGATAAACAGGTTTGCCTGTCTTACGATCCCATAAAATGGTCGTTTCGCGCTGATTGGTAATGCCAATGGCAGCAACCGCTTCCGCCCTGCCGGCAGTGCGTTCCAGGATCGCGCGGCAGACTTCGAGCGTATCCTGCCAGATGGTTTCTGGATTCTGCTCGACCCAGCCCTTGCGCGGATAATGCAACTTCAGCTCTTTCTGTTGCACTGCAAGGATTTTCAGTTCCGCCGAAAACAGAATGGCACGAGTGCTGGTCGTCCCCTGATCGATGGCCAGAATCGTCGGCTGATCATTCATGGCCGGTTTCATGCGAAAAAACAGGAAATATCATTTGCAAATCACCCGGTAGGCCTGTCTTCAGCCAACATGGAATCTCCCGGAAAAGAGCTCGTTTACCGGTAATATTCACCGGAACGCTCCGGCTGATAAGTCACTTCCACGATGCGCACACGCAGTACACCACCACCCGGTTTTGGCCACTCGATTTCATCTCCCTGCGAAAGCCCCAGCAGTGCACTTCCCACCGGCGCAAGGATCGAAATCTTTTCTCCGCTGGTATCGATATCCTTCGGATAAACCAGCGTCAGGCAGAATTCTTCGGCAGAGGATTCGACTCTGAATCTGACAGTTGAATTCATCGTCACAACAGTAGGCGGAATCTCCTCCGGATCCACCACTTCTGCCCGGGCAAGCTCGGCTTCCAGATCATCCCTGCCCGGAAACGCATTTTGCGGGAGAGTTTCCAGCAACATTTCCAGACGCTCTGCATCGAGCGAAGAAATCATAATTTTAGGTTTGATACTCATTTTAATTCCTCGTATTGGATCGTCCATATGAATTGTTGCAGAAAAAAGCCACGGCTTTCAGGCGAAAACACTCCTCCTGAAATGGCTCTGCAAATGGAAATAACTGATTGACGGACGCAACCGGTCTGTGTTGCATCCCGTTATAGAGAACTAAGTCACACTTGAAAAGATGAAAAGCCGGGAAATCTCTTGCACTTGCCAACCACAACTAAACTCGCCCGGTTCCTGTCAGCGAGTATAGCCTAGCGCCCTGTCATTGACCAGTACAGGCCAACCTTCAGAGTTCGCTCTCACTGCGCGTGGAAAAACGATACCCAGCCCCTCTGACTGTCTGCACAAGATCGGCTTTTCCTGCTACATCCAGCGCCTTGCGCAACCGGCGTATATGCACATCAACCGTACGATCTTCGACAAAAACATGATCTCCCCACACCCGATCCAGTAGCTGAGCGCGGGTATGTACACGTTCAGCATGCGCCATCAGAAAATACAATAGACGATATTCGGTAGGACTGAGCAGCAACTCTTTCTCGTGCGTACCATCGTTCAGATCGGTAACGGTTACCCGGTGTGTCATCGGGTTGATCTGTACCCCCCCGATATCGAGAATTTCATCGGAAGCTTCAGGCAGGCTCCGGCGTAATACTGCTTTTATCCGGGCAATCAACTCACGCGGGGAGAACGGCTTGGTAACGTAATCATCCGCCCCGGTTTCCAATCCGATTACTTTATCTCTTTCATCCACCCGGGCAGTCAGCATGATGACGGGAATCGGTTTGGTACGCGGATCGCGTCGCAGCGATCGCGCCAGCTCGATACCGCTTTTTCCAGGAAGCATCCAGTCCAGCAATACCAGATCGGGCAACACCTCATTCACCATCGCTGCTGCCTGCTCCGCACTGTTTGTACATACAGCGGTATAGCCCGCATTACGCAGGTTATAGGCGATCAGCTCCTGAATCGCCGATTCATCTTCCACTACCAGAACTGTTGCAGACATTTCTCACCTCACTGGAAAAAGGGATATAACCCACATCCGGAACATACAGTGCAATAATGACAGAATGATGACAGCTTGGCCCTTTGATAGATCACGACCGATAGCGATAATCACTATACCCATCCATCACACCATAATGAGCTAGTGCTCTCACTGCAGCGAATATGCTCGATCACATAGCTTCCCTGCGCAGGCATATCACCGCTGGTGATTCAGATCATGCCTAGAAACCAGCCATGAAGTTGAGGCGCAATCGGTTTTGCCAACCGACGGAGCCAAACCCAGCAACGATATCCTTCTGTTGATAGCGATAGTAAATCGCGTTCAGCATGATATTCGGGCACAGAACATGGTCGACGCCAGTGTGTGTTGCAGGTAGTTGGTCGCGAGATTGGTGTTGTCATGGCTGAACGCCCACAGACAGGTGATTTACATGAACTGGAGAGCAAGAACACCATAAAAAGCCACTTGATGGTGGCCTTCGGCTTTCAATCGGGATATATTTCGGTACCTTGATCGTAGTCAAGAATTCGTTGGGCAGGATCAGTATCCTGCCAGAATTCCATTATTTGGTGGGTGGCGGAGAGAGAGGGATTCGAACCCTCGATAAGCTTTTTGAGCCTATACTCCCTTAGCAGGGGAGCGCCTTCGACCACTCGGCCATCTCTCCGTGGGTGATATTCTTTATCGGCTTACACTGCAAAAGTCGGTAATACTAACACGTTTTTGTGCTGGTGTTATTCACCTGGTCCAGATCAAAAGCTTTGTGCAGAACCCGGACCGCTAATTCCATATACTTCTCATCAACTACGACAGAAATTTTGATTTCTGAAGTTGCAATCATACGAATATTGATTCCCTCTTCTGCCAGAACACGAAACATTTTGCTGGCGATACCGGCATAGGAACGCATTCCCACCCCGATCACCGAGACCTTGGCGATTTTATCCCCGCCAATGACTTCACGCGCACCGATATGAGGCAATACCTGTTGTTTCAGCACATCCATCGTTCTGGCATATTCGTTCCGGTGAACCGTAAATGAAAAGTCAGTGGTATCATCATGTCCAACGTTCTGGATGATCATATCGACGTCGATATTGGCATCTGCCACCGGGCCCAGTATCTGATAGGCAATACCAGGGTGATCCGGCACACCTACCACCGTGATTTTCGATTCGTCACGATTAAATGCAATCCCCGAGATTATGGGCTGTTCCATCTTGTTATCTTCCTCAAACGTGATCAGCGTACCTTCGCCTTCCTCAAAGCTGGAGAGAACCCTGAGCTTGACCTTGTATTTACCGGCAAACTCCACCGAACGTATTTGCAGCACCTTGGAGCCCAGGCTGGCCATTTCAAGCATTTCTTCGAATGTAATGGTATCCAGTTTCCGGGCTTCCGGCACCACACGCGGATCAGTGGTATAAATACCATTGACGTCCGTGTAGATTTGGCATTCGTCCGCCTTGAGGGCTGCAGCCAGTGCAACCGCCGTAGTATCTGAGCCACCCCGCCCCAACGTCGTAATATCACCCGTTTCATCAACACCCTGGAATCCGGCCACAATAATCACGTAACCCGCTGCCAGATCAGCACGAATGGGGTCTTCATCGATCTTCAGAATACGCGCCTTGGTATGAGCGCTGTCAGTCGTGATACTGACTTGAGGACCGGTATAGCTTTTTGCCTTGATCCCCAACTCACGCAAAGCCATCGCCAGTAATCCGATCGTTACCTGTTCGCCGGTGGACAGAATGACATCCAGTTCACGGGGATCAGGATTGGATTGAATCTCTTTAGCCAGCGAAATCAGGCGATTGGTTTCTCCGCTCATGGCTGATACGACGACTACCAGCTCATGCCCCTGCGCCCGAAATTCAGCCACACGATGCGCAACCTGTTTAATGCGCTCGGTGCTGCCTACCGAAGTGCCACCATATTTTTGAACGAGGAACGCCACGAAATTTTTTCTCAGGAATAAATGATCAAACAGCCTGAACGGCGGTGAATTCTACACATTTCTCTGAAAGAATTCTATTTCCAGACCAGACGAAAGCCAAAAAAATGAGTCTGCCGCTACCTGTAGAACCAGACTGTAAAGATCAGGGGACTGATTTCAGCAGACTCATGATATTTCCATAAAACCTGAGAACAATCAGAAATCGATCCCCAGTTCGCGCAGTGTTTCTTTGGTTATTTTGCCTTCAGCCAAACCATGTTGTTTCTGGAAATCGATCAATGCACCTCTGCTGCGTGGCCCCAGTTTACCGTCCGCCACTCCCGGATTCAAACCGGCATCCGTCAAAGCCTGCTGAACTTTGCGGATCAGATCTGGTGTGACTTTGACGACTTCCTGACCATCATCAGCAGATCCTGCTGCTGAATCTGTTGCAGGAGCGACAGCCACCACAGATCCGGCTTCTTCAGTGGTATTTTCAGCGCCTTCTTCCGGTTCAGGTTCTACCTCACCACTTACCCCGCCGGTACGCTGGATAATTTCATCTGCTTTTGCCAGAATCGATTCCAGTGATTCTTCTTCCATGGCCCCGCCAGACTCGGTCTCACCAGATTCAACGGGTACTGATCCAGTCACGATCTCATCACTCTGAACAGCTTCTTCGGTTACCCCGATCTGATTCTGCGCGGTGGTTTCTTCCGGTTCATCGCCACAACCCGCTACAAACGCAACCAAAGATAGCATCAGAACACATTTTGCAAAACGATCAAGATTTATCACTTTCATTCCCGAACCTCCTCATGAAAAAATCAATGAATCTCCCGGATATCTAAAACCAGGCCTGAAAATTCCCGCTTCCTGAACCAACCGGGCCATGCCCGGCCAATCAGGCAGATATAACCTCGCAATATACACCCTTCATACGATCATTCCATCCTATGATTGCATAAGAATCGTTTTTAGTGATGTATCGGGTAAAAAGCAAAATCGCACAAATCGACAACGATACCCGGCAACTGTTTTTCAGGAGAATTACTATGAACAAAACCATTCTCGTCCTCAATGCCGGTTCATCCAGTCTCAAATTCGCACTCTATCAAACGACACACAAAAGCATATCGATGATCTGCCGGGGAAAAATCGAGATCGGCGGTAATGCTTCATCCCGGTTTCAAGTCAAGGATTCCCGGGGAGAGCCACTCTGGCAGCAGTCTCTTCACATTGCCCATCATGAAAACGCGATAGAGGTACTTTTACAATGGCTGGAAACACGAACGGACAAACGACAGCCAATAGCAGCAGGTCACCGTGTCGTCCATGGCGGCATGCTATTTGACCAACCGGTCCTCATCGATGAACAGGTCATCACCCGGCTGCTGCAACTGGTTCCACTGGCACCGCTGCATCAGCCCGACAGCCTGGCAGGAATCAGCGCATTACGACGACTCAGACCGGATTTACCACAGGTTGCCTGTTTCGATACCAGTTTTCATCGTACCATGCCCGATGAAGAGCAAATTTATGCGCTGCCCGGCCATCTGACAGACCAGGGAATCCGGCGCTATGGTTTTCATGGCCTTTCTTACGAGTATATTGCCCACATCCTGCCCGATCATCTGGGCGACCGGGCAACAGGACGTATCGTAGTGGCGCATCTTGGCAACGGTGCCAGTCTGTGCGCTTTACGGCAAGGCAAAAGTATCGCCACGACCATGGGATTCACACCGCTGGAAGGTTTGCCGATGGGCACACGTTGCGGCAACCTCGATCCGGCGGTACTGCTTTACCTGATGCGGGAACAACAAATGAACCACGATACTCTGACGAATCTGTTACATCGGCAGGCTGGGTTACTGGGTGTTTCCGGTATCAGCGCCGATATGCGCACGTTACTGGCCAGCAATGATCCCGCTGCCAAACGGGCCGTTGACCTGTTCGTCTGGCAGGTATGCCGTCAGCTGGGAGCAATGGTGGCCTTACTGGAAGGGATCGATGGTCTGGTTTTCACTGCAGGTATCGGCGAGCATGCATCGCAGATCCGTACACGGATATGTGCCCGCCTCAAATGGCTGTCGATCGAGCTCGATGAATCCGCCAATCAGGCCAATGCCACCCGTATCAGTACTGCCGGCAGCCATACACCGGTCCTCGTTCTGCCAACCGATGAAGAAATCATCATCGCCCGCCACACATTGCGACTCATCGCGGCATGAACCGGGACACCTCCCATGACTTGACCTTAACGAGGTAATTTGCCATGACTCAAATCCCGCACCCTCTCACTCCGGATGAACTGCAGAAAATCGACGCCTACTGGCGCGCTGCCAACTACCTTTCGGTCGGCCAGATTTATTTGCTTGATAACCCGTTGCTCCAGGCTCCGCTGACCTTAGAGCATATCAAACCCCGTTTGCTGGGACACTGGGGAACGACACCCGGACTCAACTTCATTTATGCCCATCTCAATCGCATCATCCGGCGTGATGATCTGAACATGATCTACATCGCCGGTCCCGGCCACGGCGGGCCCGCACTGGTCGCCAATACCTACCTGGAAGGCACTTACTCCGAACATTACCCCGATATCTCGCAGGATATCCAGGGAATGAAACACCTGTTTCGCCAGTTCTCTTTTCCCGGCGGGATCGGTAGTCATGCCACACCGGAAATTCCCGGTTCCATCCACGAAGGAGGTGAACTCGGTTATGCACTCTCTCACGCCTTCGGGGCAGTGTTCGACAACCCGGATTTGGTCGCAGCCTGTGTCGTAGGTGACGGAGAAGCCGAAACCGGGCCATTGGCAACTGCCTGGCATTCCAACAAGTTTCTCAACCCGGTTCATGATGGTGCCGTGCTGCCGATCCTGCATCTGAATGGCTATAAAATTGCCAACCCCACCATTCTGGCGCGTATCAGCCGTGAAGAACTGGATCAGCTGTTCCAGGGTTATGGCTACCAGCCCTATATCGTCGAAGGAGAAGATCCTCTGATCATGCACCAGCTCATGGCCGGTACACTGGACCAGGTACTCGCTGAAATCAGATCGATCCAGACCAGAGCCCGCCTTGATGGTGTGACACGATACCCTCGCTGGCCCATGATCATCCTGCGCACCCCGAAAGGATGGACCGGGCCCGCAACAGTCGATGGTCTGAAAACGGAAGGCTCCTGGCGTTCCCATCAGGTACCGCTCTCGGAGCTGGCAAAAAAACCGGAGCATATCCAGCAACTCGAAGCCTGGCTCAGAAGTTACCGCCCGGAGGAATTATTCGATACTCAGGGCCGGCTGATCGAACCTCTGCAAGCACTGGCACCACTCGGCAATCGTCGAATGGGTGCCAACCCTCATGCCAATGGTGGATCACTGATGAAGCAATTGCGTATGCCGGATTTCCGGAAATATGCGGTCGAAATCGCGCAACCTGGTCAGATCGAAGCCGAATCGACCCGGATCATGGGCAGTTTCCTGCGGGATATCATGTGCCTGAATCTGAAAACCTGTAATTTCCGGGTATTCGGACCGGATGAAACGGCTTCCAACCGGCTGGGAAGCCTGTATGACGCCACACCCAAAACCTGGCTTGCCGAAACGCTGCCCGAGGATGAGCACCTGGCACCGGATGGACGGGTAATGGAAATCCTGAGTGAACATACCTGCCAGGGCTGGCTGGAGGGTTACCTGCTGACCGGGCGACACGGCCTGTTTTCCTGCTATGAAGCCTTCATTCACATCGTCGATTCGATGTTCAACCAGCATGCCAAATGGCTGAAAGTCAGCAAGGAAATTCCATGGCGCAGACCCATCGCCTCACTCAATTACCTGCTGACATCCCATGTCTGGCGTCAGGATCATAATGGTTTCTCCCACCAGGATCCCGGCTTTATCGATCATGTGATCAACAAAAAAGCCGATACCATCCGCATCTATCTGCCACCTGACGCGAATTGCCTGATGTACATTACGGACAAATGTCTGCGCAGCCGCAATTTCGTCAATGTCATCGTCGCCGGCAAACAGCCACAACTGCAATGGCTGGACATGGATGCTGCGATCAAACACTGCACGGCCGGCATTGGTATCTGGGGATGGGCCAGCAATGATCAGGCTGGCGAACCGGATGTCGTCATTGCCTGCGCCGGAGATGTTCCCACCATCGAGGTCCTGGCCGCTGTCAGCATCCTGCGGGAACATCTGCCCGACCTGCGTATCCGTGTGATCAATGTCGTCGATCTGATGACGCTGCAGCATGACCGGGAACATCCACAAGGACTTTCCGACAGGGAATTCGATACCCTGTTCACTACAGACAAACCGATCATCTTTGCCTATCACGGTTACCCCTGGCTGATTCACCGCCTGACCTACCGCCGTACCAACCACGCTAATCTGCATGTGCGCGGCTATAAAGAAGAAGGAACCACTACCACACCGTTCGATATGACGGTACTCAACGACATGGATCGTTTCCATCTGGTCGATGATGTCATCGACCGTGTTCCCCATCTGGGATACAAAGCGGCCTATCTCAGACAAATCATGCGTGACAAACTGGTCGAGCACCGCGAATACATCAATCGTCACGGTGAAGACATGCCGGAAATCAAGGACTGGAAATGGACTGCACCCTGATGGTGATAACGAATGGCCACCCGGTATTTCTGCCGGTTCCCGACCATAATAGCGGACACCGTCAGCACATCTGATATCTTAAACAGGTTCTGAGGAGCCTCTGAAAAACGTCAGCGAGACAGAATCAGTTCAAGGCAAAAATCGGCGACACAAGCAAAGTGCAGCGAACAGCCATGAGGCTGGCCCGCAGGGCGAGGCGCCAACGCCGAGTAAAAAGCGGAGTTTATACATGATAAATGAGCCTTTTGAGCCGATTTTTAACGCAGAAAGGCAACGCAGGTAGTTTTTCAGAGGTTCCTCAATCCGTTTTTCCTCTCTTCAGGGCAGTGCATTTCGAATCAATCACCGCCATCAATTCCTGCCAGGAAGTCACGAATCCTTTTGCCCCCTCTTGCTGGAGTCGAATTGCCAACGCATCGATATCAACACCTGCTCTGGCAAACTGTTCCAGAACCTGTTCACAATCTCCGCCATCAGCAGGCATATAGTCGAGGCTCTGATCATCATAGTCCGCAAGTGCCTTCAGGGTAGCTTCAGGCATCGTATTGACCGTAAAGGGGGCGACAAGCGTCGTCACATACAGAACTGGCGAAGCAGCAGGATCTTTGGTTCCCGTACTTGCCCATAGCAAGCGCTGCGGCCGTGCACCGGCATTGTAGGCACGCAGCCAGCGCGGTGAATCAAAAAGATCACGAGCAGCTTTATAAGTACGCCTGGCAATCGCGATACCCAGCCTGTTACGCAACGCTTCCGGAACCTTGTCGGCGACTGCAACATCCCATCGGCTGACGAACAGAGAAGCAACGGATATCACATCAGGATTGAGACCAGCATCGATACGCCGTTCGATACCGCGCAAAAATGCCTCAGCTGCATCCACATACTGTTCACGACTGAACAATAAAGTCACATTGATCGGTATACCTGCAAAGATAGCTTCTTCAATGGCAGGCAGACCTTCCCGGGTTCCCGGAATCTTGATCAGCAGATTCGGCCGGGCCGCCCGGTTGCAGATTTCCTTTGCAGCCACTATGGTACTGGCGGTATCGTAGGCCAACAGGGGAGATACCTCCAGTGATACCCACCCATCAATGCCATTGGTACGATCGTAAACCGGCTTCAGCAGATCAGCAACCCGGGTTAAATCCTCCAGCGCCAGATCGAGAAAAATCGCTTCACTCGATTTACCCTGTTCCAAACCTGAACGAATCGAAGCTTCGTAGGCACTGCTGTTTCTGATTGCCTGGTTGAATATGGTCGGATTCGAAGTCAGTCCCGTTACCGAAAGCTCGTCGACGTAATGCTTGAGTGTGCCGTCGGTCAATAAATCACGTGTAATGTTATCGAGCCAGAGGCTCTGGCCAAGATTATGCAAAAGTTGTGTCGCTTTCATGATTCTGCTCCTTGAAAAATCGCCGGACCGATAGCTGCACGCCAGCAATACCCAGTATACGTGCATCGGATAAAATGGCTATGGTTGGCAACTCTTGAATGATGTTGCCGCATCGGCAATCCGGCAGCGGCTCGTGTTCCGCCGCCCCCTGCGACAATTTGTCGCATTCTCATTTCCTGCTTTTGTCCGGATAATTTGATCCGGACAAACAATAGTTACACACCTTTTCGCGACTGCATCATGTCTTCATCGGATTCCCCCGTATTTACAGCACTTTATAAACAATACCAGTCACAATTGATCAGTCGCATCACTCGTCTGGTCGGTTGCCGTGAAACCGCAGCTGATCTCGCCCAGGAAGCCTATATCCGGTTGCTGGGCCACCGCGATTTATCAAATATATTGAGCCTGTCCGCTTACCTGTTCCGGATCGGCCATAATCTGGCCATGGATCACCAGCGTGATCCTGTAAATAAAATAGAATATTTGCTGCTCGACGAGACACTGCCCTGCCCGCTGCTCCAACCGCACGAAATCGTGAGTCTCAGGCAGCAATGCAGACTATTGCTGGACACGATCGCCTCCATGCCGCAAGGTTGTCGGGATGTTTTTCTGCTGCGTAAAATTGATGAGCTCAGTTACGGTGAAATCTCCATCCGTCTCAATATTTCCGAAAAAACCGTGCAACGACGTCTGGTACAGGCCATGCTGCGTTGCCACCGCAGCATGAACCGCATGATCGCCCGGTGATACTGTATGCCCGCTTCCGGCCCTCCTGACGAACAGCTGCTCAAACAGGCACTGAAGTGGTTCTTTCTATTACAGTCTGAACACTGTACGGATGAGGACAGGCGGAAATTCAATCACTGGTTCTGTAAAAATGAAGCTCATCAGACAGCCTATGCGCATGCTGAACGCTTATGGTCTGAAACAGACAGACTGAAAGAAACACCCGATATCCCCGGTTTGCGTGAAGCCAGACAGCGCCGTCCCAAACACCAGTCGGCCGGCATACTCGGCTGGGCACTGTTCTTCCTGATTTCATCTGCTTTGATGAGTATCGGCTGGCTGGAATACAGCGCTGAAACCGTCACTTATTCCACCCGATTGGGAGAGCAACGCCTCATCTCCCTGGCGGATGGCAGCCGTATCAACATGAATACGGCTACTCGCCTGCACGTCCGCATTTCTAACCTGCAACGCAAAATTACGCTGGATACGGGAGAAGCTGTTTTCGACGTTGCACACGAAGCCTGGCGTCCTTTTGTCGTGCATACAGACAAATTGCAAATCCGGGATATCGGCACCCGGTTCAACATACACAAACAGCAGGATGAGATCTCGATCACGGTACTAGAAGGTGCGGTGGAAATCGATGGTGTACGTCTGGATGAAGGGTATCAGCAACATTATTCCTCTCGCAATGATCATGCGATTCTCCACCCGGTCGATATCGAACAGATCGCAGCCTGGCAGCACGGGCGACTGATATTCCGCCAGACTCCTCTGGCAGCAGTGGCGGCCGAGCTGGAACGCTATCATCCGGTACACTTCATTTTTACTGACCCCGCCATTGCACACGAGACGCTGAGCGGAACATTCGGCACCCGTGATCTGCCACTTTTTCTCAGCAGCCTGGAAAAGGCTTTACCAGTCAGGGTAAAAAAACTGCCGGACGGGCAAACCCTGCTGATCGACCGGATAAATAAAAAAATGTGACCAGTTCATCGTGTTTTTCACGTCTTACCAGACAGGACATCAGAAACTTTATACCTTCCTGACTGGAGAAAAACACCATGAAATCTATTGCTGGATTATTTTCGTTACTGCTTCTGCTATGGGCGAATACGGCCAATGCGCAAAATGACATCGCCTATTCCTTCAATCTCCCTGCACAACCCCTTTCTTCCACACTGAATCACCTGGCCAACATCACCGGCACCAAGCTGATTTATGCGGATGAAATCACCCGGAATCACCTTTCTCCACCCCTCCATGGCAACTTTACACTGGCAGAAGCATTGAACCAGGTATTGAATAAAAACCGGTTGAAATACGAGATGGTCGATAACAGCATGATCGTCATCAGCCAGGCTGCTGCCAATACGGTTTTACCCGAAATCACCATCACCACTGATTCATCCACGGCCGGTAACGAAGCCTCACTAACTGTTCCGAATACCGCACAGGCAACGGCCAATATCCAGTACACGCCCGGTGCCGTTGAAGTCATATCCGATACCCGGTTCAAAAGTACGCCGGCACAAACCATCAAGGACATCGTCGGCTGGGTACCCGGTGTCATCGCCCAACCCAAATCGAATATCGACAACAGGATATCGATCCGCGGCTCCGGCCTGACGCGCAACTACGGCAACCGTGGCATCAATATGTATATGGATGGTATCCCGATCAACACTGCTGACGGCCTGTTCGATGTCTTCGAAATCGATCCGAGTGCTTACCGCTACGTCGAAGTGTTCAAGGGCGCCAATGCACTGCGTTACGGAGCCAACTCTCTCGGTGGCGCAATCAACTTCGTCACACCGACAGGTTATGACGCTTCCCGGTTCAGCGGGCGAGTGGATACAGGCAGCTTCGGCTATATGAAAGGACAAGCGAATACAGGCGGCGTCCACGGTCCGTATGATTATTTCATCACTGCATCGGCACAGCGCGAAGATGGCTATCGCGATCACAGCAACGGCCACATGGTACTGGGCAGTGCCAACTTCGGTTATCGATTCTCACCGGACGCCGAGACACGCTTCTACCTGAACGTGAATACATGGCGCCAGCGTTTACCAGGCGAGCTGACCAAGCGCATGGCGCTGGATTCAGCACGCAGCGCCGATCCCGAGTTCATACGGCAGGATCAGCAACGCAACATCGACTCCGTTCGGCTCGCCAACAAGACTACGCTGCGCTTCGGCCCCACCACGGTCGACTTTGGTTTCTTTGGCCACCATCGCCATGTGGATCATCCCATCTACCGGTACCTAGACTACTATGTCTATGACTACGGCGGCTTCGCCCGTGCAACCGATGACCGGCTGATCGCCGGCTTCCGCAACCGCTTCGTCGCGGGTGCAAACGTTCACAACGGTAAAATCAACTACAAAGAATACATCAACCCGGGAGATGCGGTGAAAGGTGCACTGGCCATGTCCACGGTGGATAAATCGCAGAACTATTCGATCTATGCCGAAAACAGTTTCTACTTCCTGCAGAATGTCGCCCTCGTTGCCGGCGGGCAGTTCCTGCATGCAATTCGCGACCGAAATGACCGTTTCCTGACGGATGGCGATCAGTCGGGCCGCCGTGCTTACAGCATTTTCAGCCCCAGAGGAGGATTGTTGTGGGACATTGCTCCTGATGTACAGATCTTTGCCAATATCTCACGCAGTGCGGAAGTACCGACCTTTGACACGAATACGTTCATGACGCCTGCCAGCTCGGAGCTCGATGCCCAGACTGCCACCACCTACGAAATCGGAACACGCGGGCGCAAAGCCGATTTCAAATGGGATATCGCCTTCTATCGTGCCCATCTCAGAAATGAGCTGCAATGCCTGAGAACGTCGCCATTCAGCCCGTGTACGGTAGTCAATGCAGATCGTACCGTACATCAGGGAATCGAACTGGGATTTGGTGCCGCGTTTCTCAAGGGAATCGCCGTCCGGAAAGATCTTCTCTGGCTCGACGTAGCCTACACCTACAACGATTTCTTTTTTGACGATGACACCCGCTACGGCAACAACAAGCTGCCCGGCGTACCGCCACACTACCTGCGTGCAGAAGTGCTCTACAAATACCCGAACGGGTTCCACGCCGGCCCGAATGTCGAATGGATGCCGCGCGCTTTCTACGCTGACAATGCCAACAGTCTCACCATCGACTCATACGCGCTCCTGAACTTCAGAATCGGCTATGACCCGGGTAAAGGATGGTCCGGCTACCTCGAAGGACGCAATCTGCTCGATACCCGCTACATCTCGACCACGATTACTTCCGGCTCTGCCGATGCCACCTCGGCACTCTTCAACTCCGGCTACGGCCGGGCAATTTACGGCGGCATACGGTTCAACTGGTAAAGAGCACAACTGATGCGGCGCCCCTTTATCGTTTTTCAAAAAACCTGTCAGCATGAGAACGATGATATGCTGGCGCCCATGGCATTTTCCCGACGTGAACAATCTTTAAGCCAATCCATCGGCGCCCTGATCGCCCAGCATTTATGGGCGAAAATTCTGCTGGGGATGGTACTGGGCACCCTCACAGGCCTTGTGCTATCTCCTGGCGGTCTGGCATTACTGGAAAACGATACTGTGCTCACGGCAGCGGAATGGATTGCACTGCCCGGAGTCATTTTTCTGGAAATGCTCAAAATGGTAGTGATTCCGCTGATCATCTGCTCCATCGCACTCGGTATTCTGACCAGCGGCTCTCCGCACCAGTTAAAGCGAATGGGGGCATTCATCGTGCCATACTTCATCATCACTTCTTTCGTTGCTGTAGGAATCGGCCTTGCCATCACGCTCATCATTCAGCCCGGGCATACGGTCGGCACCGGTATCGATACGCTGGCAGCTGCTATGACGGCTGATGGTGGTATAAAAACATTCGATGATCTGACTATCCCGCAACGCATTGTTAACCTCATCCCTTCCAATTTCGTCGAAGCGGCCATGCAAACCGACATGCTCAAAGTCGTAATCGGTTCGATTTTTCTCGGTGTAGCCGCATTGACCATTCCACGTGAAATCGCAAAGCCATTCGAGGATTTATGCCTGTTCGGACAAGTAGCCGCAATGAAGATCATCAGCTGGGCCATGGCACTGGCTCCTTATGCTGTATTCGGTCTGATGGTCGACGCCATGGTTCGGCTGGGCTTCGATATACTGACAGCGATTGGCTGGTATATGGGCTGTGTATTGCTGGGACTCGTGATCATTCTCGGCTTGTATCTGTTCGGAGCAGCCGTTTTCGGCCATCATCCGCCATTCGAATTCCTGCGTGCCATACGTGATGTGCAACTGCTGGCTTTCTCCACCTCCAGTTCAGCTGCCGTCATGCCTTTATCCATTCGTGCAGCAGAAGAAAATCTTGGTATCAGTGAAGATATCAGCCGCTTTGTCATCCCTGTCGGTACGACGATCAATATGGATGGCACCGGACTTTACCAGGCAGTAGCCGCTGTTTTCCTGTGCCAGATCTTCAAAGTGGATCTGAGTTTCACAGAAATGATCCTGCTGTTATGCACCACGGTTGGTGCTTCGATCGGCACACCGGCTACGCCGGGTGTCGGTATTGCCGTACTGGCTACCATTTTATCGGGCATCGGTGTGCCACCTGCCGGAATCGGCATCATTTTCGGCGTCGATCGCATTCTCGATATGTGTCGCACGACCATCAACGTTACCGGTGATCTGACTGCTGTCGTCATCATGGATAAATGGATGAAAAAGAACTTTGTTTAGGATGATAACGCAGAACAAGCTGGCAATTTTGTACTTGGTGCTAGACGCATACCGGCAGATGACCGGCTACATACCACGACATTGTGTTTTTGTTTGATTAGATCGAGGATTAAAAGTTGACTTAATAAATACGAATTATTACCATTGCTCGAAATAAATGTCTGACAGGGTCATTCGTATGAATCAGCAATCTGAAACAGATGCACAATTCGATCCGGATTTACCTACAGCGAGTGCTGTCATGGCATCGTTGTGCTGCGTGGCAGCACAGTATGCAAGCAGACCGTCGACGGAGTTGGCAAAGTTGGCGCTGGATCTTGCGTATAAGCTGACCGCCCCGCAGTATGCGGAATCGGAGCTGATCACTGAAGTGGCACAGCAACTGGTCAGGCAGTGGAAGCAGGTTTTATATCAACAGGTACAAGCAAGGGCTGCCGGCATGATCATGCCGGACAACCGATTCATCAATTAACGCTGGAGCAGTTATGTCACGGTTCACGGGACCAAGATTGAAAGTCATGCGAGCACTGGGTGTCGATTTGCCTGGTTTATCGCGTAAAACTATCGCAAGCAGGCCGACTCCACCGGGTCAGCATGGCACCAAACTGGTACGCCGCAGAAAATCGGATTTTGGTATCAAGCTGCAGGAAAAACAGAAACTGCGTTTCAATTACGGCTTGTCTGAGCGCCAGTTGCGTCATCTGATGCTGAATGCGCGTAAGAGCACCGAGCCGACAGGTGAAACTTTATTGCAACTATTAGAACGCCGGCTCGATAATGTGGTGTTTCGCGCCGGGTTTGCGCCGACTGTCATAGCAGCACGGCAACTGGTATCACATCGCCATGTTCGCCTGAATGGCAAGCCTGTTAACATTCCATCCATCCGTCTGAATGTAGGTGATGAAATCACCATCAAACCGGAAAGCCTGAATCTGCCCATAGTACTGGGAACATTGCAGGACCTACCACTAAGCCGCCCTGAATGGCTGCTCTGGGATGAAAAGGATAAAGCCGGCAAAATTACCCACTTGCCTACTGCTGAAGATGTTCCATTTCCTATCGATGTACAGCAGGTCGTGGAATATTACGCCAACCGGATGTAATTTTTCATGTATTTGACCAGCGCTCAGGAACGCTTACCATCCAATCACTTGGCCTGGTCATCTCAACATACTCCCGGCTGGTAGCTCGATCTCTCTGTTATCTACCCCAGTAGAGACTAGCGGGACAACTGCCCAAAATGCCCGCTGTTAAAGTCTGCGATTGCCTGATCGATTTCTGTCTGACTGTTCATGACAAAAGGACCGTATCCGACAACCGGTTCATCAATGGGCTCACCGCTGAGCAACAGTATTGTAGCGTCTTCCCGAACATCGAGTGATACAGTATCGCCTGCACGATCGAGCGATACCAGTTGTGCGGCCTGGACAAGCGGGCTGCCATTGACCGATATTTTGCCATGCAAAACGGCGAGTGCCGTATTCCATCCCTCCGGTAACGGTAACTCGGTGATTCCCCCCTGTTTCAGCCGCACATCCCAGACATTCATCGGCGTATAAGTACGGGCTGGTCCCATATGATTCTGATAACGACCCGCAATTACCCGGACGCTGCCAGCATCATCCGGCAAAGCAACTACCGGAATATCTACAGAAAGGATGGCCTGATAATGCGGAGCAACCATCTTATCCTTAGCAGGCAGATTGACCCATAACTGCATCATCTCGAGCTGACCACCCGAACGTGTAAAGGATTCCGAGTGGAATTCCTCATGCAGAATGCCTGCACCTGCAGTCATCCACTGCACATCACCCGGGCCGATCACCCCGCCTTGACCTGTTGAATCCCGATGCGCCACTTCGCCATGGTAGACAATCGTCACCGTTTCAAACCCGCGGTGCGGATGCTGCCCCACTCCACGCGGCCGCTCAGCTGGAGCAAAGTCAACCGGGCCAGCATAATCCAGCAACAGAAATGGACTCAGCAGTTTTCCATGATTGCTATAAGAAAACAACGAGCGCACCGGGAAACCATCACCCACCCAATGAAGAGGTGGTGCATCATAAATCCCCAGAATCTTTTTCATTTCATCTCCTCACAAAGTGGGACTAAACAGCTAGGTAGCTCTGCTTCTTGGAGTGCGTCCTTGCTGATACGCGTGGCCTGCCTTTTATCTCCCTCGGTAAGATCGTGCGTAAAACTGCGCTTTTTCCACTTTGCCACTGTCTTGGGGTTGATGGCGCAACGCTTCGCCATCGTATTCAGGCTCTCTTGACTATGTTGTATCGCTCAACGCATCGGCTCACACTGCGCGCCAATCCATCGACCGCTCGTTTCGGCATATACATACAGTGGTGTACCCTGGACCGTACTGTTGAATTCCGTTTTTCCAGTAAAACTCTCGGGAGTGGAAAAAATACCTTCAGCGTGACCGTTCCCTTTAAAACGGGGATTATCACAGACAAGTTCCACCTGATAGCGATTTCCAGATCGGCTGGCATTTACGACCGAACATCCGGACTGATTTTCGTAAAAATGCGAGGGAATATCCTGTTCTGCCATCTCCGGGGTGATACATACCTTCGAAATGGCAGCACCCTCCTGAATGCGAGGCACTTTCAATCCATATTGCCTGGCCAGACTGGTGATCTGCTGCATTTGCCCGGATGGAACATGTGCAACCAGCCCGAGCAAATCCGATCGAGTCGTGACTTCCCATAACCCGGGCCGAATGGTATCTCCACACCAGCCGGATGTGCCAACTACTGAAAACAGGATGAACGCTGCAAACTTACGCATGGCTGCCCCGTCAATAACGATTGAAAATAATTAATGGTGTCCACGGTCGCTTTTATCGTTTTCCCGGATTTCAATGATTTCAGCATCTTCAATCATGCTATTTTTTTGCCCGGCTGCAGCAGACATCGACTTCCGGAATTTACGCCGTAACCACCAGAACCGTGCACCAATCACACCAGCCACGGCGACAAACAGTGCCAGCACGATTGAAAAGAAGAATGCACCCAGCACTACTACTACGACCACTGCCGGTATGAGTGTCAGATAAAACAACCATTTATTGGCCGGTGGTGTTTTCAGGGGATCGCCCTCCGGGCCAGTCTGTCCACGGTATACGATCCGCCTGATGATTATCTTTCTGAAATCGTCGTACATTGCATCCACTCCTCTATTTCAGCCACACTTTTAGGCACCGCTCCGGTAAGTACTTCGTGTCCGGCCGGTGTAACTGCCACGTCATCCTCGATTCTTATGCCTATATTCCAGAAATGTTCCGGAACATCTTCAGCAGGGCGAATGTAACAACCCGGCTCGACTGTCAACGTCATCCCCGGTACCAGCTCACGCCACTGGCCGGCCTGTTTGTATTCTCCGGCATCATGCACATCCAGCCCCAGCCAGTGCCCGGTCCGGTGCATATAAAAACGTTTGTAGGATTCCGTTTCGATGACGGCATCCGGACTGCCCTGGCACAAATTCAAATCAATGAAGCCTTGCGCCAGCACCCGCAAGGCGGCCTGATGTGGTGAATCCCAGTTGCTGCCGGGCCTAACCGCGTCAATTGCAGCGGATTGCGCGGAAAGTACCAGCTGATAGACATCTTTTTGTACAGCAGAGAATCTGCCATTCACCGGAAAGGTACGTGTGATGTCCGCCGCATAGCTGTGCAGTTCACAAGCTGCATCGATCAGCAGCAAATCACCCTCCTGCAGTTGTGCGTCGTTCTGGATGTAATGCAGTACACATGCATTCGCACCGCCCGCCACGATCGATGTATAGGCGGGAGCTTCAGCGCCCTGCCGGCGAAATTCATACAGTAGTTCAGCTTCTATTTCATATTCATATCTGCCGGGGCGGGTCGCCTGCATGGCACGCTTGTGTGCCTCAGCCGAAATTCCGGCTGCTTCACGCATTACCGCCAATTCATTCTCATCCTTGATCAAACGCATTTCATCGAGTAAATGGCGGATATCTCGAATTTCAGCAGGTGCCGACACCCCTTTTCTGACCTGTTCTCGTACCCGGCTGATCCATCCCACCACGCGCTGATCCCAGGAAATATCATGGCCGAAGGCATGAAATACAGCGGGCTGATCGGCCAGAAACTCACCAACCAGCTCATCCAGCCGGCTAATGGAATGTGCTGCATCGAAACCGAAAACTTCCCGTGCGGCCTCCGGCCCATAACGAAATCCATCCCAGATTTCGCGCTCGATATCCTTGTCACGACAAAACAAAATCTGCTGCGAAGTATTTGCGTCGCCAGTTGCAACCAATATCAGCACTGCTTCGGGTTCACGAAAACCTGTCAGATAGTAGAAATAACTGTCGAAACGATAGGGATAATGTGTATCCCGGTTACGGTACCTTTCCGGCGAAGTAGCAATTATCGCAACGCCATGCTGTATTTTTGACAGCAGATGCTTTCTGCGGTCGATGAAGGTCTGGATCGGAGTCATATCGTCAGATTCTTGCAGGAATCATGGAAGAAAGCAAAGAAACAGCTGCACATCTTGCCAACCCCGTGAACACAGATATCCATTCAAAAGCATTATTAACTCCCCGTTTCCATTTATGGTTAAAATGTGACATTTCCTTATGAGGTCCAATCATGTATCGTATTGCCCCGAGTATTCTTTCCGCCAATTTTGCCAGACTGGGTGAAGAAATCATGCAAGTCCTGGATTCCGGTGCAGACATCATTCACTTCGATGTCATGGATAACCATTACGTTCCCAATCTGACGATCGGTCCACTGGTGTGTGAGGCAATTCGCCCCTTAACCAAAGCGATGATCGATGTGCATCTGATGGTGGAACCGGTTGATCGCATCATTCCGGATTTCGCCAAGGCAGGCGCCAACATCATTTCATTCCATCCGGAAGCCTCGCGGCACATCGATCGTACGATCGGACTCATCAAAGAGCAGGGATGCAAGGCAGGACTGGTTTTCAATCCGGCCACCCCGCTTTCATATCTCGACCACGTTCTGGACAAACTCGACCTGATCCTGATCATGTCAGTCAACCCCGGTTTCGGCGGACAGGCTTTCATTCCTGAAGCACTGAATAAATTACGTCTGACCAGGAAACGTATCGATGCAAGCGGCCGTGACATTCTGCTGGAAATCGATGGTGGTGTGAAAGTGGATAACATTGCGGAAATCGCCCGCGCCGGTGCAGATACTTTCGTGGCCGGTTCTGCCATTTACGGTGCGGGTAAAGAAAGTGATCCCCACCGCTACGACAGCATCATTGCCGCCATGCGCGCCGAGTTGGCAAAAGTCGCCTGATCAGGAACCAGGTACTCTCATGACTCGGTCCAATATACAACTATCTGACCCAAACTTGTTCCCGTTACCACTCAAAGCCATCATCATCGATCTGGATGGCACCCTGCTCGACACTGCACAAGATTTGGCGCTGGCCGCCAATGAAATGCTGCGTGAGCTGCGTATGGCGGAACTGCCATCATCGACCATCCAAACTTTCATTGGCAAGGGCGTTCCCAAGCTCGTCAAGCGCACGCTCACCAACAGCCCGGATGGCGAACCGGATCCCGCACTCTTCGAACAGGCGCTACCGATTTATGAACGTTGCTATGCAGAAAATCTGCATGTGCATACACGCCCTTATCCCGGTGTCGTTGAAGGACTCGAACAACTCAAGCAAAGTGGATTCCGCCTGGTCTGCATTACCAACAAAACCGAAATTTTCACTCTGCCGTTGCTGCGCAAAACCGGCTTGCTGGATTATTTCGAACTGGTATTATCGGGCGACAGCCTGCCGAAAAGAAAACCGGATCCCCTGCCATTGCTGCATGCCTGCAAACACTTCGACGTATTGCCGAAAGCTGCATTGCTGATCGGTGATTCATCGAATGATGCCATTGCTGCACGTGCAGCAGGCTGCCATATCTTCTGTGTACCTTATGGTTATAACGAAGGGCATGACGTACGTGAGCTCGATTGCGATGCAGTAGTCGATACCATCGTGGATGCTACCCGATTGATCACCTACCAGCACGACACTTGATCAGCTTACAGCAGGCTTTCGCTGGCTGCAGCAGCCTTGATTTATTGCTGGTAAAACTTCATCTCATTAATCCGACCATTTCAGCAATACCTTGTTTTCTATGAATCATTGCATAACTGAAAGTGAATTCAACGATCTGGCAGCACAAGGCTATAACCGGATACCTCTGGTGTTGGAGACATTCGCTGATCTGGACACGCCTCTCTCCATTTACCTCAAGCTGGCAAACAAGCCTTATTCCTATTTACTGGAATCGATCCTGGGAGGGGAGCGATTCGGACGTTACTCGGTCATCGGATTACCTGCAGAAATACGGTTGGAAGCCTGCTCCAGCCTCGTTCGCATCATCAGTGGCAACGAAACAAAGGAAGAAACCGACACCAGTGATGTGCTTGGTTTCATCGGCGCCTTCTTGAGTCGGTTCAAGGTAGCCCCTCATGCGGGATTGCCTCGTTTCAGCGGAGGACTGGCCGGGTATTTTTCCTACGATACCATTCGTTACATCGAGCCAAAACTAGCAGGGCATGCACGGCCGGATACGATACAAACACCGGATATTCTGTTACTGCTGTCGGAAGAACTGGTTGTCATGGACAATCTCTCCGGTAAGCTTTACCTGATCATCTACACCGACCCGACACTGGAAAATGCCTATCAGACCAGCAAAAACCGGCTCCGGGAATTGCTGCACAAACTGCGAGAGCCGCTCTCGATACCAGTCGAGAAATCTACTTCCTCCAAAGCAGCTGTGAGTGAATTTCCCGAAGCCGACTTCATTGTCGCAGTGGAAAAAGCCAAGCATTACATCCTGGAGGGCGACATCATGCAGGTCGTCCTCTCGCAGCGTACCAGCAAACCCTACTCTGCTTCACCATTGGCACTGTATCGCGCGCTGCGCAGCCTCAACCCATCACCCTATATGTTCAATTATCATCTGGGGGATTTTCATATCGTCGGCGCCTCACCGGAAATTCTGGTCAGACTGGAAAAGGATACAGTTACTGTCCGTCCAATTGCCGGTACCCGACCACGTGGCCAGGATACCCAAGCTGACCAGGCACTGGCAGCAGATTTGCTGGCCGATCCCAAAGAGCGGGCGGAACATATCATGCTGATGGATCTGGGACGCAACGATATTGGCCGAGTTGCCCAGACCGGTAGTGTAAAAGTCACTGAAAACATGCAGATAGAATACTACTCGCATGTCATGCACATTGTTTCCAATGTTGAAGGAAGGCTCAAACCGGGTTTGAATGCGATCGATGTACTACGCGCCACCTTCCCTGCGGGTACCGTCAGCGGCGCGCCCAAAGTCAGAGCAATGGAAATCATCGATGAGCTGGAAATCTCCAAGCGCGGTATTTATGCTGGTGCAGTCGGTTATCTTGAATTCAATGGCGACATGGACTTGGCCATCGCCATCCGTACCGGCCTGATCAAGGATGGCATACTGCATGTGCAGGCGGGTGCCGGTATCGTAGCTGACTCTGTTCCACAAAGTGAGTGGACCGAAACCTGCAACAAAGCGAGGGCTGTCCTGCGAGCGGCAGAAATTGCCGAGAATGGCCTAGACAGTACGATCACCTGAAAACCACGAAGAACAGGTTCGGCACCTTCCCTCAGCCATTCATTCAGCACACCAGCGCCAATACAAAATTATTATTACCGACTCATTATGATTATGACCCGATTCCCCTGTCAGGATTGACTGGAACGGGTCCCCACGCCGTATTCATAAACAAGCTTGCCTCCCAGCCAGCCTCCGATACAGAGAACGACCAATCCTGCAACAGACATGGCAACGGCAACCATGCCCGGCTGACCCAAACGGGTTCCATCCAGTCTCAGAAACAGACTGACTGCATAAAACGACCAGCTGGCCATCATCAGCATCATGTGTTGATTGGCAACCTTCATGGCTGGACTCTGCTGATCAATTTTTCCAAGCTCCATCAGCCCCGCCACCATGGCAAGCAATGTGGTGATCGTACCGATAACGAGCAGCACCCCAGCCACCCGACTGACTTGCTCGTCCATGAACAGACCGGCAATATCTCCCAGCGTTGCAAGAAACAAGGTTGCAACAGGAAAATGAACCAGCATCGGATGAATGGGGTGTCTCATATCAATCTCTCCTTTTCGGAACTTACAACAATACGCTCAACAGCGTAAGAAAGCCTGCAACAGCCACACCGGCATGAATGAAGACGATGCCCTTAGGCGCTATCGCTGATTTAGCGTGGAGTGAAGCAAGATAAAATCCCCCCAATGCGGCCACGACCAGCAGAGCCAGTGCAGCAGTCAGGCGATTGTTTTCCGGTCCTTCCATTATCACCAGTATCAGTGTCACTAATCCTGCTGCACCCAGCAGAGCATGTACGATGGAAACTGGCCATGGAGCCAGCTTACCAGCAAGCACCTTGGAAGCCAGGAATACCCCCCCTAATGCAGCAATTGCAAAAATCAGAATTGAAATATTCAACATCTCAGTCTCCTCCTCTTTTTTTACCGAAAGGATTCCACTATACTGCAAGTTAAAATACTTTCGCAATATAAATATGTCAAAACTTAGAATAACGGTTCATCATAAGTCATGAAATCTGCCTTATCGTTGCTGGGAGAACGCCAGCAATCCCTGCTCACCGCCCTGCTGCATCATCGTAAAGGGCTGACAGTAGAAGAATTATCCAGTCTGCTGACTATTTCCCGTAATGCCGTCAACCAGCATCTTACTCATCTGGGCAGCAGCGGTTTCATTCAGAGTGCCTTGCAGGAAAGCACCGGCGGCAGGCCGGGCCGGGTATACACGCTGACACCCAATGGCCTGGAGCTGTTCCAGCGGCGATACTCATTTCTGGCAAAACTGCTGCTTTCCTGGATAGACAAAAATATGGGCGAACATGAGCTTGATGTTTGTTTGACTGAGCTTGGCAAAGAAATGGCAAGCGGGCTGGAACATCGCCTTACGCAGCATACCTCCCGCAGCGACAAACTTCAGGAAGCCATTACCATCATGAGCGAGCTTGGTTACGATACTGAAATATATCGGATATCAGAAAATCAGGCAGAAATTGTCGCAAATAACTGTGTTTTTCAGGAGCTCGCCCAGCAGCATCAGGAATTTTGCAAGCTCGACATCAGTTTTCTGAAGCATCTGCTGAAAGCCGATATCGAACACACAGAATGTATCGTCAGAAATGGAAAATATTGCCGCTTCAGAATAACCAGCCCTGACGAATCCGGATCCTGATACTATCCGCGGAAAATGGCAGCATTTTTATCCAAACATCGTAAATCTGAATAAAAAGTTCATATCTTCCTGATCAATAGAGCAACCAGCAGGAGATCACTCTATGCGTCCATCTCGATACAACAGAATCAGCATCTCACTATTCATGATATTCAGCCTGCTCGCTGCCACTTCAGCTTCTGCCGAAGAAACCGGGTTAATCAATACGCTGACCGGCTACAACATCAATGAAATCACGCCTGTCCCATCAATCAAACTGAAATTTAGAGGATGGGTGGAAACCGGCTTTACCGGCAATCCTGGGGATCCACATAATCATTCGAACTTCCCGGTGGCATTTAATGATGGCGCCAACCAGTTCAACCTCCACCAGGTTTATGCCTATATCGAAAAAGAAATAGATCCCGGCAAAAATTCGTGGGATATCGGTATGCGCGCCGATCTTTTGTACGGTACAGATGCAAAATTCGTCAAGACTTCCAGTTTCGACTCAACCATTCTGGGAGATAACCCGAAACATCAACTGGTATTTCCTCAATTGTATGTCAACCTGTATGCCCCGATCGGGAATGGTGTAAGCATGTCGGTCGGTCATTTTTATACGATTATCGGGTATGAATCTCCGATGTCACCCAATAATTTCTTTTTCTCACACGCCTACACCATGCGGTACGCTGAGCCTTTTACACACATGGGTATCATGCTTTCCTATCCAGTCAATGACAATCTCACCATCAAGAGCGGAGTCGTTACCCGATGGGATACCTTTTCCAGGCACTCTCCTGACTATCTGGGGGGGCTGAATTACATCACCGATGACAGAAAAACCATGCTTTCCGCATCACTGATCACGGGTGATGTAAAAACTGGCCCTCTGAACCATGACCATAATCGTACGATGTACAGCATCGAGCTGGAACGAAGTATCACTGATAAACTGCATTACGTGGTACAACATGACTTCGGAATCGAAGCGGGAACACCGAATTCTTCCTCCGCTACATGGTATGGAATCAATCAATACCTTCTGTACGATATTTCAAACCAGCTTGGGGCAGGATTGCGTTTTGAATGGTTCCACGACCAGAATGGAACCCGTGTAATGGGTGATGGCAACGATGAGGATTTCATCGGTGTTACAGCAGGATTAAACTACAAACCAATCGCCGGAATCACGTTGCGTTCCGAAGTTCGCTACGATATGGCAGTTCATCATGACATATTCAGGGATGGCACAGACAGTGACCAGGTACTGCTTTCGGCCAGTGCCATCCTGCATTTCTGACTCTCCGGATATTTTCCACATGGCCAGCTGAACAGACCAATCCGCAGTTACGGCTTCACACTCATTTCTTCGGCACGTACAGATCTGTAATCGTACCTTCCGCCAGCTCTGCAGCAAAAAGAATGGTCTCAGACAAAGTAGGATGAGGATGGATGGTCAGCCCGATGTCCTGCATATCAGCCCCCATTTCCAAAGCCAACACGGTTTCTGCAATCAGCTCTCCCGCATGCGGCCCAACCATGCCAGCTCCTAAAATCCTTTTACTGACCTTATCAAAGAGTAGTTTGGTCATGCCTTCGTCGCGCGTCATGGTAATGGCACGACCACTGGCAGCCCAGGGAAATACTGCTTTCTCATAAGCGATACCCTGCTTTTCGGCTTCAGTTTCTGTCAGCCCCATCCAGGCAACTTCAGGATCGGTATAGGCAACCGAGGGAATGGTACGTGCATCGAATGCAACCTTGTGCCCAGCAATGACTTCTGCTGCAATCTTACCTTCATGGGATGCTTTATGCGCCAGCATGGGATCTCCGGCAATATCACCAATTGCAAAAATATGCGGAACACTGGTCCGCATTTGCTTATCCACTGGAATGAATCCACGTTCATCCACATTGATACCGGCAGCTCCGGCATCGATCAGTTTTCCGTTTGGCCGACGCCCGACTGCAACCAGCACCTGATCATATCGTTGTGGCTCAGGCGCCTGTTCACCCTCGAAAAATACCTGCAAACCTTCCTTATCCGCTTCAACCCGGCTGACACTGGTATTGAGGTAAATTGCTTCGCATTCCGTTCTCAATTTTTTGTAAAGCGGCTTGATCAGATCAGCATCGGCTCCCGGAATGAGTTGCGCCATCCGCTCCACAATGTTGATCCTGGTACCCAGCGCATGATAGACGGTAGCCATCTCCAGCCCGATGATCCCCCCTCCCAGAATAAGCATGCGTTCAGGAATCTCTGCTAATGCCAGCGCTCCGGTTGAATCAATGATGCGTTCATCGGCAGGGAGCCCCGGGATATGCGCTGCACTGGATCCGGCCGCAATGACACAATGGTCGAACGAAACCGTTTTGATTCCATCCGATGTTTCAACTTCAATCAGATGCGGATTAACGAACTTTCCAATACCATGGATAACGGTTACCTTGCGCTGTCTGGCGAGCATCGACAAACCCTTGGTCAGCTTGCCCACCACCGATTCTTTCCATGAGCGCAGTTTGCCAACATCGATTTCAGGTTGTCCGAAACGAATACCGTACAGACTCGCTTCTTTTGCTTCCGTAAGTGTTTTTGCGGCGTGCAGCAGTGCCTTGGAAGGAATACAGCCCACATTCAGGCAAACACCACCCAATGCGGAATAACGCTCGATCAATACAACCTGTTTACCCAGATCAGCGGCACGGAATGCCGCAGTATAGCCACCCGGACCAGCGCCCAGCACGACGACTTCAGCGTGAATTTCTCCACGAGCAGTTACCGGGACTGATGCAACTCTCTCGACAGATGCTTCTGTATCTGGAGCAGTTGGCTGGTTGTCAGTCCTGCCTGTATTACCAGATGGTGTGGTTGAAGCTGCTTGAGCACCCACTTCCCTGACTTCCAGTGTAATGATAAGTGAACCTTGTGAAATTCTGTCGCCTGCTTTGACGTGTATCTCCCGCACGATACCCGCTTGCGGAGCCGGCACCTCCATCGATGCCTTATCGGTTTCAAGCATCAGCAAGGGGGCTTCCTGCTCGACTTCATCGCCCGGGCTCACCAGGATTTCTACTACCGGAACCTCCTGGAAATCCCCAATATCGGGCAAAGTTACTTTTGTAAATTGCGGCATCGTTTTATTCTCTGATATGGCCGTCACCCAGCACAATGAATTTCTGGCTGGTCAACCCCTCCAGTCCCACCGGACCGCGTGCATGCAACTTGTCTGTAGAAATACCGATTTCCGCTCCCAGACCATATTCAAACCCATCAGCAAAACGGGTAGAAGCATTCACCATGACTGAGCTGGAATCGACTTCACGCAGAAACTGGCGGGCGCGTGAATAATCTTCAGTCACGATGGCATCAGTGTGCTGTGACCCATAGGTGGCAATATGGGTAATGGCCTGATCGATATCTGCCACGATACGAACACTCAGTACTGGTGCAAGATATTCAGCATACCAGTCTTCTTCCGCTGCCGGTTTCATCCCGGCAACGAGTGCACGGGCAGCCTCATCCCCCCGCAATTCCACTCCCTTTTCCAGAAGAATTTTGCAGATACGCGGCAGGAATCGTTCAGCAATTCCGGCATGGACCAATAATGTTTCCATGGTATTACACGTACCGTAACGCTGAGTTTTGGCGTTATCGGCCACGCGCACAGCTTTTTCCAGATCAGCCGATAAATCGACATAAACATGGCATACACCATCCAGATGCTTGATGACCGGCACACGCGCCTCGTTTGCAATCCGCTCGATCAACCCCTTGCCGCCGCGCGGGACGACCATATCCACATACTCACTCATGGTAATCAGTTCACCCACCGCGGCGCGATCCGTCGTTTCCACTACCTGCACTGCGTGCTCGGGCAACCCGGCCGATCTGAGCCCTTCTTGCACACAAGCAGCAATCGCCTGGTTACTTTGTATGGCCTCAGATCCTCCACGCAGAATCGCAGCATTACCGGCCTTCAGGCATAAACCGGCAGCATCTGCCGTTACATTCGGGCGAGCTTCGTAAATAATGGCAATTACTCCCAGCGGCACCCGCATCCTGCCTACCTGGATACCGGAGGGCCGATAATCCAGATCTGTTACTGCTCCTATTGGATCAGATAGTGCGGCAATCTGCTCCAGGCCGGCAGCCATGCTCGCAATCCCCTTTGGAGTCAATGTCAGACGATCGATCATGGCAGGTTCGAGGCCTTTGTTTCTGGCCTGTGCCACATCTGCCGCATTGGCCGCCAGCAACGACGCCTCATCACAACGGATAGCCCGGGCTATCGCAATGAGTGCATGATTTTTGATGGCAGTATCCGCTTTTGCAACTGTTCGCGCTGCCGCACGCGCCGCACGCCCGAGAGCTTGCATGTCAGCCTGTATCTTTTCGGTTTTTTCCATGTGGAACGTCAGTCCGTCGATGATAAAAGGTCTTTTAGCGTCTAGATAATCCGATCAGCCGATTACCTGGCGGGCTGTCTAGATGCCGATCCCCGCCATTTACCGGCCTGGATCAGTTTATTTCTAAGGCCAGGGAGCGGGTAATCGAGCGCATAAGCCTTCTCAGCATATTGACTGGCTTTTTCGTAGTTTTTCTGCTTGAAATACAGCAACCCGAGGTTATAAAGAACCGTGGCATTGTCAGGTTCCAGATTGGCCGCTACATCCAGCTGCTCGAGTGCTTCCTTGTTTCTGCCACGATGCGACAAAAATACACTGTAGATCGACCGAACCTGCACATCCTTTGCATTCATACGGATCGCCCGGTCGAAATAACATTCGATCGGATATTGCATATGGGGAATGTGGGTAGATTTCTCCCTGATCGAATATTTGACAAGAGCTGCCAGTGCACGGTGATGATTGGGCCAGGCACGAAGGGTGTAATTAAGATCCCCGCCGAGATAGCCCGATGATCCACTGATTAGATTTTCCACATCGGAGGTAAAGTGAAAGTCTTCTACAATCTTCAGCTGCTCCGAACGATTAAACCGATCCATATAATCAAAGGGGCCATAAGCGTTTTTCAAGTCACCACAGTAACCTTTGTTCTTAGCTGCTACTGACAGCGGTGTAAAAAGGAACGCCATAACAATAAAAATTGCCAGAATTCTCATAGATCCCGCTCGCTCTCTCCAAAACTCAATGTTACTTTACTTACCAGTTTCTGTGATAGCGGCCAATAACCTGGCCAATTCTCCCGCCCCGGCTTCCCTGGAGTTGGATTGTATTTTATCCACTGGTGCAACCGGTGCTCTACCTTCCCTCAGTAACGCAAGAAACCGGCCCAATTCTTCCATGATTGCTTCCTTCGAATCCAGTGGAGCAATTGTATCAACCCCCATGCTGCGAAGTTTTTCTGCGGTATCGCCAGCTGGATCTGTCAACGCCATAATGGGTCGTTGTGCGCGCAGATATTCGTACAGTTTAGCGGGAATCTGATTGTTACAGTTTGCCGCCTGCAAAATCAGCAATCCGTCAACAGCCACCATTTCTGCAAGCGCCTCATTGTAGGAAACAGGAGGCGCAAGAGAAACAATCGTTCCAATCTCAAAGCGATCAATCAGGGATTGCAGATAATCCTCGTGATGCGAAGCGCGCAAAATAAGATGCAAACTGTCCGCATTGATGACATTCCGTTTCAGCAATGCGGATAAAGCATCAAACAGGGAAGTAGGGTCACGTTCCGACGGGTAAATAATGCCACTGTGCAGCAAGGTAATTCGACCAGTTCCAGCAGCCTGATTCATCGGACGAATGATCGAAGTAAAACTGAATTCATCGTATCCGTTTTCTATCAGGTTGAATCGTGCTGCCGGAATTTGTGAAAACCGCGCCTGATAGTCCCTCAATGTACCTGGAGTCGTGAAAACCGCGCTGGAGCAATAGGTGATCGTTTTATTTTCCACGTATTTATAGGCACGATAAGTCAGTGGATGCGGCGGATAATCCGGTTGCACCATGGGATCCCTGAAATCAGCCACCCATGGAATACCCGTCAAACGCTGCAAGGTCAGCCCGATCAAATGTGCCGTTGCAATAGGATAAGTCGACCAGATCACATCCGGCTTATACTTTTTGATCAGATACCATCCTGCGGGCACTGCGCCCAGCCACCAGCTCACCCAGCGATCCGGCAAAGCCAGTACTCGCGGATACCGCCCCATCAAGGTCAGGTGTCTTGCAGTATCCAGTGCAAACGCTCGATGAACACGCACCTGTTGCGGAATATCCGCCAACTGGCCGGAATCGATCTGCTGGTAGGCGTGCGATGAGGGCGCCAGAATAATCGGCTCCCAGCCATGATCAGGCAAATATCGGGCAAAACGCAACGTCCGCTGCATCCCGCTGCTACCGTGCAAAGGCGGGAAATGATAGGCGATCATCAATACACGTTTTACCATGACAACACTCGATTTGCGGTCAGTTCTGCCACCTGATCGCGCCATTCGCGCGTGGAAAACGTATGGTTGGCGCTTTCCATGTGAAAAAGTTCTGCCTGTTTTGCTCTCAGAGTAGCTTGCCAATCTGCCGATGAATCAACCAGATCCAGAAACTCACGCGCTGTCAGGTCATTTCCGCTGGTAATGATCAATATTTTTCCCGGGAAATGTTTCAGACCATCCAGCATACGCTCCGGCAACGGGGTAGTCAGGTCACATGATGAAGGCGCATTTTTTTCCAAGACAGCCGGATTTTTTCTGCCCTGCAAGCTGTTCCTGCCAAATTCATATAAAGACCGGATAGAAGCCAGTGGATTGAATTTTCCACTCAGCAGTTTTTTCCAGAATTCCGGCTCGAACAAACGTTCCAGGTAATAGTGTTTCAGGTACGCTTTGGCAATCCCTTGTTCTGTTCGCACCCAAGGATTCAGCAACACCAGTCCGCTCACTCGCGAATCCTGGTGAACGTGGAACAACGCTGCCGATGCTGCGTCACACAATCCCCAGATCACGATATCTTCCAGAAAAGGACATTCACTGAAAAAAAAGTCGGCAGCACTGCGCAAATCCTCCCCGATATGTTCAAACGTCCGCATCTCACCATCACTGTCACCCATTCCCCGGAAATCGAACCGCATGACAGCAATGCCACGCTCTGCCAGATAGCGCGCCAGCAAAACAAACTGCCGATGACTGCCGACGCGATACTGCGGTCCGCCAACGACAATCAGCACACCTCGTGTAACCGGTTGCTGCGGCAGATGTAAAACCCCGTAAAGCCATTCATGCTGGCAGCGAAAGCGTATTGCCTGTTCCCGAACATTCACGGCTGGATTCCGGTAGATGATTTGAACGGCTTGAGGGTGGCCGCCAGCAACGCTGGACATTCGCTGATTTCCTGAGTAGCCCAGAACGGCAACCCGGGTATGAGTGTCACTCCCGGATAAACACCAGACTGGTTCCATGCCTTCACGACCGCGACACCAGCAGGAGGAAGCCCGCGACCCGCTTCGGGCGTGATCTCAAACCAGTATATTTCACTGTTCCCGACGACCAGCTGACTTAGTTTCAATTCATCGATCGCAGTCGCCATTGCGGGAGAAAGCGTATACCCCGCTATTTCAAGCGATTTACCTGCTCTGAGCTCTTCACGAAGATGAACATTCTGAACTTTATCCGAATCATCCGACAGGAGCTTATTCACCAGTCGCAAACGTAAAAATTGAGTCAAAAATGATTTACCGTTGACGACAGGCTGCCAGAGTACAAATTTTGCCGGATCAGTCCTTGCTTTTTCACTTGCTGCATAATCCAGCGCCAGCAAGGCTCCCAACCGCATTCCCCAGAAATGGATCGATGCAAACCCTTTTCGTATCAGCCACTGGCTGGCGTATGCGATATCATCCTTCCAGATCTCCCAGGTAGCCTCGCCAAAATCCCCTTCACTATCTCCGCAACCATACAAGTCGATCTGCAGTACACCGAGTCCCATCACTGCGAACGCTTTGGCCTGCAGAGCAGCCATGCGTCGGGATTTGTTCATTTCTTCCGCAAACGGATGAAGATAGATAAATGCCTGGTTTGATGACGTATCCCCAGCGGGGGGATAGTAGAGACAGAAACGTTTTCCCGGCGAAGCATCCAGAAAGAAAGGTTCAGCCGGTGGGTTTTCCATGCAGTCTCAGTGCGACAGTTTATGTTCGACAAAAAGCGCCAGGCTTCCGAGTGTTTCAAAAGTCTGTGCACTGATTTCATCGTCATCCACCGAGAAATCGAAGTATTCCTCGAGCGCGGTAATCACATTGACCACCGCCATCGAATCCAGCTCCGGAATATTTCCGAGTAAAACGGAACTGGCTGTCAGCGTGTGTTTTCTCTCCCCAAGATTCAACACATCACCCAAAATGTTTCTGACTGCTTCAAGATGCTGCATAATCACTCCACAAAAGATCACTGCTTGATGTTGACGGCATTTTAAGACAGTTTTTTAAAACGTGCCGCATTGATCACTCCCGCAAACAGATTGAGGAAACACCCGTATATCATGCAAAAACTGCTTATTCCCGGTATTAAGCCATTGGTTCTGCTGATATTGCGTCTGCCGGTATACCTACTTCACGGGTTGATCGCCCAGGCTGTCTCATGAACTGGTATGAACTGTATTGGCAACGCATCACCCCGCTGCATCTTTTTTTGTGGCCGATCAGCCAATTGCTCATCCTGTTTCAGTCCGTCCGGCGTTTTCTTTACCGGCGCGCAATACTGACTTCGATTCACCTGCCCGTACCGATCATCATCATCGACAGTATAACCACTGACAGTCCGGTCAAAACATCACTCATCATTCAGGTTGCCAATATCCTGAAAGCAGCAGGGCTGCGGCCTGGGATCATCAGCCGCGGCTATCCCGACAACCATCGTCCGCCGACAAGGGTGACGATCAGCAGTCATCCCCATCTCACTGGTGAGAAATCACTGTTGCTCACCTACCATTTACGTGAAACCTGCCCCATCTGGATTGGCTATGATCGGATTGAAACAGCAAAGGCTTTACTAAATGCTCACAAGGAATGCAATGTGCTGATCTGTGATGATGGCCTGCAGGATCTTCGTCTGCAGCGTGATTTCGAAGCTATCATCGTCGACACCAGTGTCATCAATTCAGGAAATGGCCTGATCATGCCCGCCGGGCCGCTACGAGACAGTTTTGCACGTTTGAAACACACTGACGCCGTCATACTGGCCGGCCATCAAAGGCGGATACCGGATATCACGAATGAAATCAGAACGATTCACACCCGTCCGCAGAAAGAACATTTTTTCAATCTGTCACGGCCCGAGCTGACAGCCGATGCAGCGGGACTGGCAGGCAAACGCATTCATGCCATTGTCTGCGATCCGGATACACAAAACTTTCTGGACAACCTCGAATTCCTGAAACTGACCGTCACTCCTCGTATATTTCCGGAAAATCACCATTTTATTGCAACGGACTTCCAGTCTGATAAAGCCGAAATCATCCTGATACCGGAAGAAGATGCAGTAAAATGTCTGAGTCTGCACGATGATCGCATCTGGGTTTTACAACAGAAATATCGTGCTGATCCCGGGTTACGCGAAATCATACTTAAGAAGTTGAGAGAAAAATTCATGGATCCAAAACTCCTGGACATTCTGGTCTGCCCATTATGCAAAGGCCCGCTTATTTACAAAAAAGACCGGCTGGAACTGATCTGCAAGGCAGATCGACTGGCGTATTCCATTCGGGATGGCATCCCCGTCATGCTGGAAGATGAAGCCAGAAAACTGCCTGACGAAGAAGAGATCAAATAGCGCCACGCTCTTTCATACCTCTTTCCATTCAGAATCATTCACACGGTGGGTATCCCGCCGTGGCTGTCTCTCAAACCCGAATTTTCCATCAGCCTGCGAGGCAAGGCCGGTCTCTGTTACCTGCAGTCTCAATATTCGAGGCGCAAGGAACCCAGAATGGTCAGCGGAGCGCCGGGATAGACACCCAGCCGGGGGGCGACATTACTATCAGGATCAGTCGATTCGTAGTAACGTTTATCCAGAATATTCCGTGCGTTGATCTGCGCAGTCAGACGGGTCGGGCCGAGCTTCATACGGTAGGCGGCAAATGCATCCAGACGGGCATAGCCGGGTAACTGGAAGGTATTCTGGATATCTCCCTCCCGCTTTCCAGCTGCGAAAACGCCCAAACCGAAACTCAAACCGTTGAGTGGAACGAATTTTTTCACATCGTATCGCAGCCAGACACTGCCAGCATGTTCAGGGACCAGAGGCATGAGATTGCCCTGCGAACCCGAATTATCCCGAACGACTTTCGCATCGGTATAGGCATAACTCCCTATCAAACTCAATTCCTGAGTAATCTGTCCGGAAATATCCAGCTCGATACCTTTGCTGCGCTGCCTGCCGACAGCAATACGATCGAGCGGATCCGGTGTACTCAGATCGGGGGTCAGGAGATTGTCTTTAGTCAGGTTATAAAAAGTTAAGGTCGTAATCAGCTTTTCCTGAAACAAGGCACTTTTGATACCCACTTCAAATTGTTCACCGATTTGTGGATCAAAACTGGTACCAGCGGCCGAAATACCATTGTTGGCGCCGAACGAGGTGGTCCAGTTACCGTAAACACTCAGCCAGGACCAAGGCTGATAGAGAATGCCGACGCGTGGACTGAAACCACTATCCTTGCGAATGGTGGATGGCAAAACATTCTCGGCAGCGTTGAAAGAAGAACCTCGACCTCTACCGTTTTCCGCCCAGTCGTAGCGTCCGCCACCCAGGATATGGAGCTTGTCCCACAGAGTGATACGATCCTGGAAGTACACCCCATACCATTCGGTCCTGGCTACCGAATAATGCAAGGGAGCATTGGCGGCCATTGCCAGCGTACTGTCGTACAAGGAGCGCGGTATGCCGTAACTCGGGCCCGGGTTGAAGATATCGATTGCCAAGGTTGGGTTCGGATTGATCCAGTCACCCTGAGTGTGATACTCGGAGACCCCACGGGTGAAATCGAATCCTGCGAGAATCTCGTGTCGGGTTTGTCCGAGCTGGAACTTGCCTGTCAGGTCGAGATTGGTGGTATAGGCATCGGTACTGCTCTCCTGAAAGAAAATATTACGATCCATGATTCCGGTATTTTCGTTCAGAGCATTGTCGAAAGCCGGCGCTGGATTGACGAAGGCCATTTCATAGCTCGAGAAAGTTGCCAGAAACCGGTTCCGCAACGCCCAGTCATCATTGAACCGATGTATAAAATCGGTACCGACCAGCACATGGGAGAGATTCCCCTGAGGGGTGTTGGGATCGTCCAGTGAACGACCGATAGGAATGGGGGCCGGCCGTTTGCCGATGACAGGAAGACCGAAATCCGCTCGAAAATCCTGGTTGAGTCCCTCAATGTTGACGGTCAGTTCCGTCTTGTCGGCGACTCGCCAGGTAACGCTCGGATTGACGACCACACGATCCAGTGAAACAAAATCCCGGAACGAATTGTTATTCTGATAGGCACCGGAGAAACGGTAAAGCAGAGAGCGATTCTCTGTAACGGGGCCGCCGGCATCCCATACGGTGCGGTAGTAATCGTATGAACCGAACTGTTGCTCCAACGCATAGTAAGGAACATCCAGGGGACGTTTGGTGGTGATATTGATCAAGCCACCCGGCTCGATACGGCCAAACAGTACGGCAGCCGGCCCTTTAAGCACTTCGATGCTCTCCAGGTTGGCGGTGTCGAACTCACCCGGCGAACCACCAAAACCTCCGATCAGGCCCAATCCGTTACGGAAAATACGGGAACCATTGGAGAACCCACGAATGATAAAGGCATTTCCCTCCCCCAGGCTTGGCTGTGGGCGCACGCCACTCACGTTTTCCAGCGCATCCTTGATTCGAGGAGTTTTCTGATCGTTCATGACCGACCATGGGACGACCCGAATCGATACCGGCGTTTCCATAATCGATGCGTCGGTTTTGGTCGCCGAGAACGCACTGGAACGACTGTAACTTCTGTTATCCGGCGCATCAGGATCGATCATGCTGGTTATTTTCATTTCCGGCAAAGTCACTGTCTCTGTATTACTGTTCGTGTGCCCTGCGGGGGCAGCTTCCAGTGTGTAGCGCCCGGGTGCATTCTCGATCACGATGAGTCCGCTGCCTTTGAGCAGCTGCCCGATCGCCTGCAGGGGAGTAAAGCGTCCATTCAATGCGGGCGCCTGTTTACCTGCAACCAGACTGGCATCAACACCGATGAACAAACCTGCCTGAGTGGCAAGCTGCGTGATCGCCTGTTCGAGGGGTTGTGCGGCAATATCGATTGCGATCATCTGCTGCACAGCAGACTGCGCGACGGCACTGGCCGATACGAACAAGCCTGCAGCCAGTACCGATCCCAACAAAAAACCGTGACGTAATGAAACCGTTTTTATAATCATGAAAACTCCCTGTGTCCTGTCGATAAAAAATGTGCTTCTGTTATCCATGACACACGAGCCAGAAAATCGGGTAGTTTTGACTGCAGGATTGTCAATGTGCTGCTCCGGTCATGGATTGCACATTGATAAAAACAGGGGGATGAGACGTTAAGAACCTCTGATTAAGCAGATTCCCGAGGTGGAATCCACTTCCTCCATTTTCCCAGTAACGGAAAATAAATCGCCAGGTGCATGGGACGATCTTCCATACGTTGCAACACCTGTGCATAGCGATCCAGTTGCGGACGGTAACGCAGCTGTTCCCGATCGAGGAATTCCTCAAGGCCACTACCGGTATGAGATCCCGTCTTGTAGTCGATGATCCAGCGCACACCTGCCGCATCCACGAAGGTTCGATCGATGATGCTGACAGAAATCGAGTGGCCCGCTGCAATTGCTGTTGGAACAGACAGCGCCCATTCACAGCGTGCTTCCTGATGCCGATTGCTCAGAATCCAGCGGCCCGTTTCATCTTCCACACACATGGTCCTGAGTGCCTGTGCAACCTGCTGCACCGCTTTTTCCAAATGCCGAGGGGTGATACCGGATTGGATGAGTAACGACCGCCCCGCCAGTTTGAGAGCTTCCAGATCCTGATGATCCACATTCTCGACCCCGATCAGCCCGATACGATGCAACAGGCGGTGCACGACCACCCCTACCAGTCGAGCGGGCTCACCCGCCCAATCGAAATCGACCGGCTCTTCTGTCATCCCATCCTCATTCGCATGCATGGCAACTGCAACGGCTTTTGGTAACGGTGGAGGTTGCCAGCCAGACGCCAGGCGCACCATGCCGACAGGCTGCAAACCTGTATGTACATTCGATGCAGGCAAATCTCCGATATCAGCTTCGCGCGATCGTGCCAGAAAGTCTGCTGCCACGGCAGGCCATAACCTGGCCAGCAGCGTATCCTCCGGTGGTTTCAACGCATCATTCTCCTGCATATCCGGATCGATCCTGAGATGCCCCAGTAAATGCAGATTGTGTTTCGCCCGGGTAACTGCCACATACAGCAATCGCGCCTCTTCCAGCGCAGTCCGTTTCTTTTCTTCAGACAGGATGTAGGCGGAAATCGGATTTTTATCGCTCCCCGCTGCACTGATCGGCGCGCACAACAAACCCGGATGCTGGGATTGATCGTGAAACTCCAGCCAGTTGAGCAGCTTTTCCTGATCCCGTCTGGGAGATTTACCCAGCCCCGGCAGAATTACTGTATCGAACTCCAGCCCTTTGGCCTTGTGCAAAGTCATGAGCTGCAATGAATCATCTGCCGCCACATCCGGCAGAGCAAACAACCGTACCAGTCGTTCATCCAGCTCCTGGATATCGGGTCGATAGCCGATCACATCGAAATTTTCCAGCAACTGAAAATAGACCTCGGCGTCTGCCATATCTGTTTCATTCTGTACACTGGCAGGCCCTCCCAGACTGACCCATATGCCCTCCACGCATCTTCTCAACGACATCCTGTCGTAAAGCGTCAGCGCACGCTCCAGAATCGGCAGCACTCTGTTCACCCGCTGACCGCCTTCTTCACTCAAAACACCTGAACCGGCACAGGCACGCAATGAATCGATCAGCACATGCTGTGGCAGCGTATTGGCAACGGTATGTAAATCCTGCAGGGAAAGTCCGCAAAACGGTGCGCGCAATAATGCCAGCCAGGCGATACGATCAGCCGGATGCACCAGGGCCCGGGTCAATGCCATCAAATCCCGGATCACCACCCGCTGCGCCAGCTGTTCGATTTCCACTGCCTGGAAACGCAAGCCTTTTCGCCTCAAATGCACGACGATACTCGCCAGATGGCTGCGATTACGCACGAGTACGGCAATTCTGCCATCCGGTTGCACAGCTCGCGCCTGTTCTACGATCGCCCCCACCTGCTCCGCCTCGGCCCGATCATCTCTTTGCAGATAAGGATAAATCCTGACCGCCTCCCCGCTGGAAGCCGCATGAAATGCTACGGAACTCGCATACGATACGGCACCGGTGCTTACGCTATCCGTATCCGGCAATATCCGTGGAAAATAGCGGTTGACCCACTCGACGATCCCGCTCTGCGAACGGAAATTGACTGAAAGACGCAGAAACCTCATCTGAATCTGGCCAAAATAGCCACTATCGCGAATATCCAGAAACAACCCCACTTCAGCCTGCCGGAAGCGGTAAATCGACTGCATCGGATCTCCTACCAGAAACAGCGTGCGGCCATCTCCGGTCTGCCAGCCGGCAGTCAGCCGCTGCAGCAGTTCCGCCTGGCTGGAAGACGTATCCTGAAATTCATCCACCAGCAAATGGTGAATACGATAATCGAGTGCCAATGCCAGATCGGTCGGCATTTCTGGTTCACCCAGCGCACGGACGGCTGCCATGGCAATCTCGGTAAAATCCACCTGACCCTGCTGCCGGAAAACCAGCAGCAAATATCCGGCAGCCACCTTGAGCAGGCTGAACAGAGCCTGCAGCGTTTCCCACTCTTCATCGGTATATCGTTCTGAAGGTAACTGCCTGAGTAAGCACAAATGCTGACGAAATATCTCCTCGCTCTGCAAAGCCGCCAGCAGCTCACTCATCCGCTGCTTCATTCCGTTCAGGTATTCTTTTACATCAGCATCACGTACTGACGATGGTGCCGGGAACCCGTTTGCCTTCGTTACCTGTTTACGCCAGTCTCCCGTTTGGGTGAGCAGGAAATCCGCCATACTCTCCCAGACAAGACGATCTTCAAGTGCATTACCAGGCCAGCGGGCTGTATTGCTGTCGGCTGATCCTGCTTCTGACAGATTGACCGCGGCAAACTGCATCAGCTCGATAATTTCCGACTGGCAGCCGGCAGGAACAGCATCAGCCAGTCGCTCTATTGCTTCCGCAATCCGGCCTGACAGCACGGATTCCAGACGATCACGCATATCATCCGAATTAGCGGCATCAACCACACCTCGCAACCATAAATCGCGCCGCGCCAGCATATCGGCAATCAGCTGCTGCAATCTGTCGAGACGATTATCCAGATGACCGATCAGATGTTCGATTGCCGCAGTCCACTCACCCTCTTCCTCCAGCGCCTCGACTGTCAAACGGGCTGCTTCCAGATACAATCTGTCCGCATCCTCTGCCACTGATGACAAGGCGCCCTGCCGGGAACAGACCGGCATACGGTCGACCAGCCAGGCACACAAGGAATCGATCGTCTGGATACGCAAACGTGACGGATTTTGCAGCAACTGCCAACCCTGTGCCTGATCATGCGCCAGTACCCGGTTTGCCAGCTCCCGCAACTGGCGCTGGTAAGCATCGTTCAGCACACTCTCCGCATCGCTATTTATATCACCAGCTGCATCACGCAAAGCCTGCAGAATCCGATGCTTCATTTCACTGGCCGCCTTGCGCGTAAATGTGATGGCAACGATCTCTTCCGGCTCCTCCACCGTAGCAAGCAACACCAGGAACCGCTGCGTCAGCAATCCCGTCTTGCCTGATCCAGCGGGTGCCTGAATGATGAAGGAATGCTGTGGATCGAGCGCCTGCAGGCGTTCCGCCTGATCTGGGATTTCCAGTTGCAAGACTGTATTCATCGTTCCAGTCCGGGTACATTATTGAAAACCATCATTGCCAAAAACTACTGAGCGGCCCGGGGCAGTTCACACAGCCTGAATATAAGATTCGATTTCTATTCAAAGATCGAATTTACTCGGTTATTAACAGATCAAGCTTCACATCAAATTAAAGGTACACAAATGACAAACTCTTAATTAAAGCTGCCCTGTAGATACACCTATAGAAAGTGCTAAAACAGAAAACCCTGGAAACAGGTGGATACAACTGCGACAAAGACTATGACTTTTTCTCTTTGAGAGATCAGTTAACAGCTTTACACAAAACCTCAACGACCCGGTCTTGCTGTTCTGCCGATAAACCAACCCAGAGGGGTAATCGAACTAATCTCTCAGATTGTTGAGTAGTAATTTTCAGGTTGCCATGTATACGTCCGTACCGTAAACCAGCCGGGGAAGAATGAAGAGGCACATAATGGAACACAGACCAAATATCGTTTCTTTTGAACTCGTCGAGTACTTCTTGCCTGTCAATTTCTGATGCCAATAATACATAATACATGTGGGCATTATGCTGACACTCTTCCGGAACGATTGGACAACGCAGAATCTCTTTAGCTTCAAGTGGCCCAAGCAACTCATGATATCGTTGCCAGCTTGCCAGCCGCTCGTTAGTTATACGGTCTGCTTCTTCAAGCTGCGCCCACAGGAAGGCAGCGATCAGCTCACCCGGTAAGAATGACGAGCCCACCTCCTGCCAGGTGTACTTGTCCACTTCACCCCTGAAGAACTGACTGCGATCGGTCCCTTTTTCGCGGATAATCTCTGCACGAAGGCTCAGATCAGGTGTATTAACGAGTAGCGCTCCCCCTTCCCCTGAGATCACATTTTTTGTCTCATGGAAACTGTAAGCTCCAAGATCACCAATGCTACCCAATGCCCGCCCCTTGTAGGTGGCCATCATCCCCTGCGCCGCATCTTCAACAACTTTCAACCCATATTGCCGGGCGATGGCCATGATGGTACCCATCTCGCACGCAACACCCGCGTAGTGAACCGGGACTATGGCGCGGGTACGTGGCGTGATTGCGGCCTCAATCAACCTTTCATCCAGATTCAACGTATCTTCCCTGATATCAACAAACACAGGAACACCGCCACGCAATACAAAGGCATTGGCAGTGGAAACGAAAGTAAATGACGGCATGATAATTTCGTCGCCAGGCTGAATGTCCAACAGCAAGGCAGCCATCTCGAGTGCAGCAGTACAGGAATGAGTCAGTAAAGCCTTACGACATCCTGCACGCCCTTCCAACCAGCTATGGCAACGCTTCGTAAACGGCCCATCACCCGCCAATCTGCCATTGAAATGCGCCTCAGCAATATAGTAGAGCTCCTTACCTGTCATGTAAGGCCAGTTGAATGGAATTTTCTTATCCATTTTCAATAACGAGAATACACCACTGATAAATGCCATGGCCACCGCACTTTTTCCTCACAATAGAAAAGTCACCAAATGGATGCTGAACCATACCAAGAGTTCTTCCAAGTTGATTTTCCGTACGTGAGAGGATGATCGTCGGAAGATCCTTTACTAAATTGACATTCGTTTCAGCTAGATTACGTAGATCAACCCGATACATCTTGTCGCCAACCCAAGGAAATATATATGCGAGCGAATCAAGATAATCAAAGATACGTTTTTCACCATTAAAATAGTCAACATGCTTTGCATGCTGCCTATCATTCTCATCAGCGATTGAATACACCAAGTTAAAATTTTTATTCTTAACTAATCTAGAAATCTCGTAATCAAGGTGTTGTTGAGAAATCAGTAGGTCTTTCGAGTCGATTTTGTTGAAGGAAAAAATAGAATAATTATCTGGTAAGAAAAACGCCGCACTGAAACTAAAGAAAATACTTACTAAGAATGCGACATTTCTGCGTAGATCGTAATCCCAAGAAGATACCAAAAATACAGATCCAACCACAAAGCAAGGAAAAAATGCATTGAAATAGTGGGGAGATGTAATCATGCTCCCCCCAATTAAAAAATCAAAAATAAATACAAATAATAATGGGAGAAGAAAACTCAGAATTGCAATTTTTTTCCTTAATATTTTTTCATGACATCCACCACTTGAAATACTTTTACTATCAATAAACAGTATATAAACAAATAAAAATGTAATTCCAATCCACAATGTAGCCTGTTGCAGCCAGAAATAAAATGGTGGCCAAAATTTGGCACCGGAGCCCTGTACTGATGCCTGAATTCGCCCAAAATTATAGGCAAGATAAAATTTTTCTAATCCGAGGTACTTAGCATATATGCTGAACATTAGAATAATCAGTGCGAGGCCAAATAGAAACCATAATACGTGCTTCCCATAGAATTGCAGTTTCTGATGCTCACCCGATACTCCTCCGGAAAAACTCAGCGCAATTAATGCTAGAAAATAGGGAATCAAAGAAAATATGTGTGTAGAGAGCGCCAAACCAAAGCAAGCACCTGCAAGGCCAGAAAGGAAATTGCTTCTACTTCGAATGGCAAAAAGTAGGCAAACTAAGGAAGTTAGTGAGTAGGTTGCTGCCGGGCCATCCGTGCCTCCGGAAACAATCGAGCTTACGAATTGAGGATTCAGCAGAAAATAACCACAAACAAGTATCTGCCCTAATAAGCTCTTCACATAGACGCCAGTAATTTTAATTACCGAAATACAAAACAAAAGAAATAACAGAGTGTTGTAGACGAGCCTCCCTTCAACTGCTCCTAATAATTCACCAATAAATTTAAGTGGAATAATGTGACCAAGTCGGGAGCCTTGATAAGTAGCGCCATTGAGAGCTTGGCCGAATCCATCTACATAACTATACGCATCACTAAAAACAGCATAACTATTGTAAATAGCCGGATCCGCCCAACCCGGTTTCGGAAAGTGCTCATAGAGCACCATAAAAGAAATGGTTGCCAGAATTATAAAAAAAAGACTCAACAAATGTTTCTTTAAATTTAAATAAAATGTTGCTGGCCATAACTTCAAGATTTTCAATCTCTTACTCTTATTTTTCTTGCTACAATCAGCCAGAATCCACCGATAGGATAATGAAGTCCAAGTCTAATTCCTGCGAACTCCAGCATTATTAGCGCATAAAAGGCTCCAATAGCATCGAATTCGTCCACAAAAGGCACCTGACGAGCATCCATCTGCATAAAGTGCGCGGATAGAACGCATTTAATCGCATGAGATAAACCGGCCAACATCAAATTGAAATGCGCCTCAGCGATTTAGAAAAGCTCCTTGCCAGACATATAGTGCTTGTTGAAGGGCATTTTCAATTGGAGCACTCCATAATCCAGTGTGTGTAGGGGATCCATGAGCGATGACGGAGCGTACCCTTCACATTCTCAAAATTTTCTTGCGCAAGAGAAGTATAGCCTTGGGAACAGCGCACATTCTGCCCCCTGTCGCGTAAAATCAGGAATCGAGCAATCGGGTTTTGTTCCGCAACAAGGCACGGGTCAATGGTCACCACTCGACCAGAAGAGTTCAGTGCTTGCTTCGCCAAAGCGAAAAATTCCTGAACCTCCTCATCGTTTAGATGATGCAGCACACCAATGGCTAGAACCCTATCGAATTTGGGTAAATTTGCCAAATCCGTTTCACTCAGCAGGCCACAACCAAAATGGCCTCTAGTACCGAATGTAGCCTTTGCTGCATCGATATATTCAGGACTGATGTCATACCCCCAGTACTCAATTGTGTTGGGCAGAAACTTTAAAATATCTGCAGTACCACAACCCAAATCTAAGACTCGACACCCGGCATCAGGGCGAATAAATTCATCGACAAGCTCCCGACGTACTCTCCGTGCGCCCATAACATTCTGCAAAGCATCATATATAACGGGTACCGACAGCATCGCCCTTATTCCACCTGTAATCTGGGCCACAGCTAACCTTTCGCGATCACGATAACGCCAAGTATGACCAAGGCACTGCCCGCTAATTTGGCTGCATTGATAGACTCATTGAACAAAAGAAACCCAGCAGCCAAAACCAAAATATAATTCAAACTTACAAATGGATAGGCGTAGCTAATCTCGAACTTGGTCATAGCCAACATCCAAGAAACGCCGGCGAGAAAAGTCGCAAAAATTCCAGAGAGCACCCACGGATTCAAAATTAAATTTAGTACATAGCCGATCTTTCCAGACATATCTACAGGCAATGGACCAGCGGCCGACACTTGCCATCGCATTACCAATTGACTGTAAACGGTAAATATTACAGTCATCACTATGTAGCCATGTTCAAAAACTTTTATCATTGTCATAGTTCCAAAATCGCCAATCCAAATCCTGTCTTTCCATACCCATTGCCGTTGTAGAGCATGTACTGGGTGCCATTGTGATCGAAGACAAACGGGTATTCGATCATTTCAGAGTCCCACCCGCTCGGTGAGACGTCAATCCCAACCCTATTCAAATCCAACATCCAATGTATCCCATCGTCAGACCGGGCATAACCGATGCGGTATTTTTCACCAGCCCCGCTACGAAACGAAAACCACATCTCAAAATCACCACCATCATTCCGCACCATGGTCGGTCTTGAAAAAGCTTGAGCGATTCCAAGCTTGTACGGCACGGCTAGACTAGTCCGTCGCCAATTACTACCGTCATCAGACGAGGCATGTTGAATTACATGCAACATCTCACCATTACCCGCATCCCATGTGAGTGTTGATCCATACCACATATCGAACCCACCCGATGGCCTTACTTGCACCCACGGGTAAGACAAGCTGATCGGGTCGGTCGAATCGCTACCCATAAAGGGCTCTTCGCCTTCCAGTTGAAGAGAGAGTTCCGGGGTCACGATCAGTCGACCGATATCCCCTCTCCAGTGCCCACTGGGTGGATTCTGCCACCCCATGAACAACATATATCGAACCCCGTTCACTTCGTAGCAGTTGCCAATGCTCACACCATCTGCATAGAAGCTACCATCAGGGCCGTGCTCGAAAAATGGATAGTGATGTTCAGTGATAACTTTGCGCTGAACGATGTCGACATCCACTGCCCCCACAGAGGAGCGATGCTGTTCGTCACGGCCACTAAAAAAGATACGATAAACATCCCCAGTCATATGGACAGGCAATGGATTGGCGGCGTGCGAGATCAGCTTCGGATGCTGGCCGCTTGCCTTAGGAACATAAAGCTGACCTAGTTTTTGCCAACACCTTGTCATATGCCTCTCAATCTTGTACTCGGCACCTTTGATCGCTCGGTAGCTGTGCCAATATAAATGCCTTCAGGCGCCGCATCTGCGAGCAGTAGCGCTCCAGCACCTACAACACATCGATCCCCGATTCTGATATGGTCACGTAGCGTGGCGTTCACCCCCACGAAACATTGCTCGCCAATCTCTACACCACCAGAGATGACCGCATGAGATGCAATGAAGGTGTGATCACGGATTATTGAGTGATGACCGATATGGTTACCACTCCACAAAGTCACGTTATTACCTATTCTTACGAAAGGCTGAATGGTATTGTCTTCAAGAACGAAGCAGTTTTCTCCGATTTTCCCATCATTGAGCACCGTTGCACGAGAGCTTATAAAGCTCGCAAGCTTATAACCCTTCTCTTTTGCAGCAAGAAATTTTTCCTTACGGATAGCATTAAGTTTGGAATAACTTAATGCAATAAAAAAATCATAATTCTCAGGTGAGTATTTGTTAGCGACATCTTCGAATTCGACAACCGGCAAACCACAGAACTCGGAATCCCGAATATAGTTCGCATCGACCGCGAAAGCGGTAACTTCATATTCTGAACCGGTACTGAAATAATAATGCGCTAATTGTGCAATATCGCCAGTACCAAATATCACAAGTGTTTTTTTCATGACGTCTTCCTGACCAAAATAGTAAACTCATACAATCCGTAATCGTGCAGCAACGCAACCTGCTTGGCATAACGTCGCTTGCACAGATTAAACAACCGGCATGGGTCGGCGTAATAGAGGTAATCACGCTTCTTGTCCCCGTCAGAGTATGAGGTCAGGCAATTAAACGAGAATCCGAGCCTGCTGGTACGATCCAGAACGTCCAGCGTACTTTGCAGATAGTCATACCACTCCGTATCCGTGCGCCCCAGACGCACATTGAAAATGCCGCTAGCCACGCCATAGTCGGCTATCCGGTCTGGCTCCCCAGCAGTAATGAATCGAGCACAAGGAGCAGCGGCATGCCGTTGGTCGGCCGACCGGATCATGTCTGGGGAAATGTCCACCCCAAGATAGCTGCGTAGCAGGTGCTTGTCCTGAAGGTAGTCCAACAAGGCTCCGTAACCGCACCCTAGATCATTCAGAGAAAAACTGCCCGAATCAGGCAGAATCTTACTAAGTTGCTCGAAACGGAGTAATTGACTTTCTATGCTGTTCCAGTCCACACCGCGCGGAGTCTCTCCGTGCTGAGCTAATTTGTCGGTGTAGTAGTTTGCGACCTCTGATAGGATGGCCGTGTTTGCGTCATGATACATATAGTTCTCCAAGGCGTTCAGTACTTCTTTTTATCGCGCGTGGACAGATATTGCTCAATCGATAGAGGCTCCTGATAGCTTAAGCCCAAAATGTCCCGCTCGTTAGGGGCCAACCTCTCAGCCTCGATGTTGTTAGCGATCTTGATCTGCTGCTTGAAATAAGGAATGGTGTAGACATGGTTGACCGCCCGCCGCTCCTTATCAGTACAGTTAAACCCACCGCTATGAAAAAGCATACAATCCAGTAAAATGTATTGTCCTGCCTTAGCCTCGACCTGTAGAGCGTTACGCTGGATATAGGACTCAGACGGGTAATTCACTGTTTTGTGCGTCGCAGGCAATACGAACGTAGAACCGTTTTCCAAGGTGAAATCATCTACGCAGAACAAGGCATTAATAGCTAGTGGGTTACTGGAAACATAGTGCTGGTAGGGTAGATCACGATGCCAAGCCCTTTGATTGTAGGTTTCTCTAGGGCCTGTTAACACTAATTAAATAATCTACAATCAGAGCGAAATGGATGAAGAATCGGAAAACTGAATCCAACTTGTCAAAGCGAGAGAAGATTCTTCTGAATCTCTTCAGGCGACGAAACAG